>CAJDWT010000068.1_pt1 | contig 15709 bp, 12 predicted proteins | sample 7391671 | NCBI WGS metagenome assembly CAJDWT01 (sample SAMEA7055729, study PRJEB34461) | soil metagenome | biome: terrestrial ecosystem; feature: Peninsula; material: soil | place: Antarctica | collected 2016
CGGAAGGGCCGAGCACGCCGACCACCTCACCGGCATCTACGCGCACGTCGACGTCGCGCACGATCGTCTTGCCCCCGCGGTCGACCTTGATTTTTTCGGCTGATAGACGGGGCGCCGAAGAACGCGTCACGGCGATCTCGGCGAGACCGGGATCGAGCCTTTGACCTGCGTGAGCGTGACCTTCGCGGTCGCGATTTCGATGCGCGCGCTGTCGGCCTGCAGCCAGCCCTGACCACGCGTCAAACGCACGCCACCTTTGAGCTCGAGGATTTGCTTGGTGAGGTCGAGCTCGACGTCGGGCGATTCAGCATGCACGCCCTTCACGTCGGCGACGACGCCGCCGGAGCCGCGCGCCCACTTGATGTGCGGCGTGTTGTCGAACTTGAGGTCGATGCGCGGGCAGCTCACCTTGAGCCCGCCCTTCGCGAGCGACACGTTACCGGTGAGCACCGCTTCGCCCGCGTTGATGTCGACCTCGAGCGAGTCGGCTTGCACTTCCATCACGTCGCCGCCGACGCTCAGGATCGGGTCGGCCTTCACGTCCTCGCCGTGGAAGGCGACCGCGGCGGCCAGGGCCGCGAGCACGAAGAAACGAGGACGCATGAACACCCTCAATTTCTGCGGCATTTCGACGATTTACGCAAGCGCTTGTTCGAGAAGGGTGAGCTCACGGGCGCGTCCTTCCTCCGCTCGAGGGAGAGCGACGACGGCAGATTTGCCGAGCAAAAGCTCCACCATCGTCGAAATGGAGGCGCGCGCGAGCGGCATCGCCAAGGCCTCGGTTTGGGCCGCCGTGCCGGCGAAAAAGCCGAATGGGCGGACCATCGCGCGGGCGGTCGGGAGGAGATCGGCCGGCGTGAGCCCGGTGCCGTCGGCCAAGCCTGCGAGCGCCACCGAGAGCGGCTGGGCGAGATGGGCGAGCAGGCGCTCGGCGCGGTAGCGGTCGGCCGACGCCGAGGCCGCCGTCGAAGCGGCGTCACGACCGATGACGACCATCGAAACGTCCGCGCGCCAGGCATCGATCGGAGGCGCGAGCGCGATGGCGAGCGCGTCCACCGCGTCGTTCGCCGCGCGCTCGAGGGCTGCGGCCGCTGCGGCGAAGCGGTGCGCGCGTTCGGCGGTAGCCTCGGCGACCTGCGCCTCGGTGTCGACGAGCGACTGCACGTGGAGACGGAGCATATGGACCGCGGCGCGGGCTCGGCGCCGAAGCGCCCGCTCCTTCAAGGCGTCGGCGCGGGCGACGATCTCGGTCTCGAACATCGTCTCGACCGCGTTCCACCGCGATGTCGCCTTGGCGGTTTCGTCACCGAGCTTCGCCGCGAGCGCTCGTTTGGCCGAAAACGCGAGCGGGGGTGACCACGACTGCAGCCCGAGCTCGGCGAGCGATGCCGTCGTCGAGGTCATGACCTTCTCGAGCTCGGCGGGCGAGAGGCGGTCGGCCTTGTTGATCAAGATCTGCAGCGGGATGCCAGCGGCTCGGACCTCGTCGAGGATCGTCCTCTCGGTCTGCTTGAGCGGCTGCGTCGCGTCGAAGAGCCAGAGCACGACGTCCGACTCGTCGAACGCACGACGTGCTGCCTGCGTATGGCGCGGGTCGGGCGCGTTGAAGCCCGGGGTGTCCAAGACCTCGACGCGCGTGAGCGCCTGGAGCGGAACGCCGATCTCGACACGCTCGATCGGCTCGTTTTCCAGTGCCTTCAGCGCAGCACGAAGATTTTCGAGCGACGGCAGGATGCGCTCCGGCGGTTCATGGCCATGCTCGAAGACGACGCGCGCGATCGGGTCGGGCGCGTAGTGGAGCCGATGGAGGGTGGCGGTCGTTGGCAGGACGCCCGTCGGCGCGACGTCGGCGCCGATGAGCGCGTTGATGAACGTGCTCTTGCCGGCGTTGAACTCGCCGACGATAGCGAGACGGAGCGGTCTTCTCCGTTCGGAGGAGACCTCCGTCAGCTTGGCCGACGTCTCGAGATCGTGCGCCGCGCGCGCGTGAGCGCCGAGCCGCGCGAGGAGGAGGCTCCACGCCGCCGACCCGTCCTTCGGGAGCGCGAGATCGAGGATCGCCCTCCGGGTGCGGTCGACCCACGGCGCGAGGCGAGGCTCGGACAGCGTCGCGAGCGCATCGAGCCACGAGGAGAACGAGCCGTCTGTCGGCGCTCCGTTCGCCGCCCCGAGCTCTGTTCGCACGTTCGCGAGAGCGCGAGCGGTACGGACCAGCTCGTCGTCGTCGGTCGGTGGTAATTCCGCGAGAGCGACCGCGAGCGAGGCGTCGTCCGCGTCGTCAATGGCCGCGTCCAAGAGCGGCCGTGCCGCGGTGGCATCTCCGGCGCGGAGCGCCTCTTGAAGCGCCGCGCGGGCCTCGTCCTTTCCGCCGCGCGAGCGCGCGAACGCCGCTCGCCACCGTGCAAGGTGCGCTTCGCCTCGGCCGTCCACTGCGATCCGCACGCGCTCGCAGGTCTCGGCGTTGGTCGGGATCCAGGCGAGCGCGGACGAAAGCAGCTCGCTCGCGCCCGGCGCCTCGAGGATGTATGCGCGCAAGATCGGTACGAAGGCCGTTTCGTCGCGCGTCGCCGCCAAGATGCGTCCGCGGATCATCGCCGCACGCGCGTCGGTCGGATCTTCCGGCGCGGTCGCGAGCGCCTCGCGGGCAGCGGGGAAATGTCCGAGCGAAAAGAGCGCCTCGGCCTTGGCGAGCGCGACCTCGGGCGAGCGGTCGCCCTCAAGTCGATCGAGCCATGCGAGCGCGCGCATCGCGTCTTCACGCGCCAAATCGGACGCCGAGAGCGCGACGAGCGCGCCGCGCCGCGCGTCGGTGCCCGGTTCGGCCAAGGCGAGCGCACGGAGGTAGGCGTCGCGTGTGCGTTCCGCGGGAGCGGCGGTCGCCGCGCGCGCATTGCCGACGCGGAGCCAGACGTCGGCGTTGGAGCCGAGGCGCGTGGCGAGCTGCTCGAGCGTGTCAGCGAGCTCGGCCTCGAGACCCGCGGCCTCACACGCATCGGCGAGGAGCGCAAGCCCGAGTGGCGAGCCCGGCACGCGGTCGAGCATCTTCCGCGCCATCGACCGTGCGCGCATCGCATCACCGCCTGCGAGCGCGGCCTCGCCATCTCGCAGCATCTCGTCGGCGCCCGCGAAGACGACCTCCACGCGGCCGAGGAACCTGCCGACGACGTCGAAGAGGCGCATCGAAGCGAGCATACCCGCCTCTCAGGACTCTTCGCTCTTCAAGAGGGCGGCGAGGCGCTCGGGCTCGATCCGGACGTGAATGACCTTCTCCCGATCGACGACGACGCTGCCGACCGGAGACTTTCGCGGCTTTCGGACGTAGCGCTTCTCGGTGTAGGCGATGTCGACCGCGTCTTCGCCACGCGCCTTCGAAAAATGGGCGGTGAGATGCGCGGCGTCGACGAGCTGCTCGGACGTGAGCTTCTGGCCCTTCGTCGTCACGACGACGACGTGCGCGCCGGCTTCGTCGCGCGCGTGGAGCCACGCGTGGTGCGGCTTGGCGACCTGGAGCGTGAGCTCGTCGTTGTGAGCTGCCCCCTTGCCGACCAGGATCTTGATGCCAGCCGCACCGACGAACGTGCGGTACGGCGGTGCACGCTCCTGCAGCTTCTTTTTTTTCGTCGGAGCCGGCGCGTCCGCGCGGATCTCGCGTGGTGCTGCCTTCCGGGCGTGCTCGTAGATCGCCTCGATCCGGTCCGCGGCCTCCGGCGCCTCGAGATCGACCACGTCCATCGCTTCGGCGTCGAGGCGGAGCGTGAGGGCCGTTTCTTCGGCCTCAGCCCTCCGCTTCTCGGCGACGGGCCTGCCGGCACGAAGCCTTCGGGCGCGCTGAAAGACCGCGTCGACCTGCTCTTTGGCGGTCTTCGCCGGATCGAGCGGCATCGTGAACGTCGCTTCGACGCCCGTCGACCAATCCGAAATCGTCAACGATTTCGCGCCGCGCGGTGCTTTCACCGCGGCAGCCACAAGCCACGTGGCGCGGCCGGCGACCGCCTCGGCCTCGTCGATCTTCGCGAGATCGGCGGTGACGGCCGCGACTCTTTTCTCGAGTCTCGTCGCGGCGCGCACGATTTCGCGACGGAGCGCCGCATGCTCCGCGCGGAGTAGCTCGGCTCGCGCGATCGGATCAGAAACCATTGGTTCGTCGCATGGTAGGAGAAATCGTGGAAGAATCTGCAGATCGTGCAGCGGATGCCTCCCACCTCGAGCCACGTGAGCGGCGCGATGCTCAAATCGCTTCTCTTGTATCTCGACGCCGAGAAGGGGGCGCCGGCGGGCGACACCTGGCTGCGGAGCATTCGAGCGGTCCGCGACGACTTCGAGGACGAGACGCGCTCGGTCCCGCGCGCGATGCTCCACGCCGGGCTCCGCACTTTCGTCGAGGCGACCTCGCGCGACGCCGTTTTGGACAGCGCGCGCTTCCTCCTCGTCCGTGAGAACTCCGCCTTCTGGGCGCGCGTGCTCTCGCGCTCGACGACGCCGTTCGACGCGTACGCCAAGCTCGACGTCGGCCACGGCGAGTACGCCCGCACGATGCGATGGGAGGTCCTCGAGGCCCATGACGGCATCTGGCGCGGACGCGTCCACCTTCGTCATGATCCTGAGATCGAGAAGGACGGCTTGCTCACCCTCTCGCGCGCATCGATGGTCGCCGCCGTTCCGGCGCTCTTCGGCTATGAGCGCGCGCACGTCACGGTCAAAGCCGCGCTCACCCCCGGCGACGATCCGTCGGAGGTCATGCAAGAGCTCGAGGCCCGCTGGAAGGTGCCTACTTATCGCTTCTTGGCCGCCGGTGCGCTGGTTGGTGGGGCGGTCGGCGCGGTCTTCGATGCTGTCACGCACGTGCCATCGTTGGAAAACGCGCTCGTTAGCGGGGTAGCAGCTGCAGTGGGCGTCGCGATCGGCGCGGTCGGTCGTCGTGAGCAATTGAGGAAGGTCGAGCTGGCCGGGCAAGCGATGCGCGTTCGGGTGCTCGAGCGCAACCTCGCGCTCCAAGAAGGGCGCTCACGGCTCGCGACCGGCAGCGTCGTCGGCAGCGTCGTCGCCGGCGAATACCGCATTTTGCAGCCGATGGGCGCGGGCGCGACCGGCGTCATCTACGAGGCGCGCCGCATTCGCGACGACGTGCCTGTCGCGCTCAAGCTCCTCCGCGCAGCCGCCGCGCACGAATCGGTCGCGTCCGATCGCCTCCGTCGTGAGGCCGAAGCGCTCGGTCTCGCGTGGCATCCGAACGTCGTCGAGGTCATCGACCACGGCCACTTGCCCGACGGCACCGCCTATCTCGTCATGGAGCTACTCACCGGCGAATCGCTCCGTGGCCGCTTGCGTACGAAGAAGAAGCTCACGACCGACGAGCTCTTGCCGATCGCCCTCACGGTCTGCGACGCGCTCGCCGCGATCCATGCCGCCGGCGTCATTCATCGCGACATTAAACCCGGCAACATTTTTCTCCAGCGCATCGACGGTCCGGATGGCAGCTTCGACGAGCGCGTGAAGGTCGTCGACTTCGGCATCGCACGCGTCGAGTGGGAAGAGATGCGCATCACGAATATCGGTAGCCCGGTCGGCACGCCCGGCTACATGTCGCCCGAGCAAGAGAGCGGCGTCGAGGTCGACGCACGCAGCGATCTCTTCGCGCTCGGCGCCTCGCTCTACGAATGTCTCGTCGGCGAGACGCCGCCGCCGACGCCGAGCGGGCTGTGGCTCGTCGCCTCGAATGAATCCGCTCCGAAGGATGCGAGCAACCGCACCCATCGCATCCAGAACGCGCTGCGCGAAGTTTCGCCCGAGTGGCGCTCGATCATCGAAAAGGCGCTCATGCCGAGCCCCGAAGATCGCTTCCAAGATGCGCGCACGTTCAGCCAAGCGCTCCGTAACCTCGAAGCAAGTCGCGCGGCCATCAGCGGCTGAGCGTCCCAGTTGAACCAGGGCTGAAAACCCAGGCAAATTCCGAGCGAATGGAATTCCGTCCGCCGCTCGCCCGTCCTAGGATGCGAGGCATCGTGAACGTCCGTCTTGCGTTTCTCTCCGTCTGCTCGCTCGCCCTCGCGGCTTGCGCGTCCCAGACCCCGCAGCGGCCTGCTCAGCCACCGCCGGGCTACTATCCGCAACAGCCGCACCCGCCGGGCTACTACCCACAACCACCGCAGCAGCCGGGCGCGTACCCGCAACAACCGCCGCAGCAGGGTGGCATCGTCGTTCAACCCCCGCCGCAGCAGGCGCAGGCCGCGCAGCAGACCCGTCCGCTCCTCGCGCCGCTGACGGCCGCCAATTGGGCGCCGGAGTCACGCGCGGTGCTCGCCGAGCTCATCGCCCATCTCGAGCCGCAGTACCAGAACAAGGTCACGGGTATGCCGCTGCAGATCGACCCCGACCCGACGGAGGTGAACGCGTACGCGACCTGCACCGACGCCGGCGCGCCGTTCGTCGCGGTCACGCAAGGCCTGCTCGAGGCGGTCGACGGCATCGCGCAGACGCGCGCGACCGACGAGCTCTTCGGCACCCAGACCTACGCTGCCTACGTGAACGCTGTCATTCCTTCGCTCATCCGGCCGAAGGGACGCGCCGCGCTCCCGCCGAACATCATCCCTGCGCAGTACGTGAACCTCCCGCAGCGTCTTTCGCGCGCGCACGAGATGTTCGACGACATCATTGCGTTCACGGTCGCTCACGAGCTCGCGCACCACTATCTCGGTCACACCGGCTGCAAAGGCACCGTCGGCCCGATCGACCTGCTGGGCGGCTGGCGGATCGCGACCTCGATCATCCAGCCGCTCAACCAAGCCAACGAGACCGCGGCGGACACCTACGGCTCCTACGACACGCTCGCGACCGGCGCGGCGCGCATCCCGGCGTATCGGTGGAGCGAAAAGGGTGGCCTGCTCCTCTTCGATTTCCTCTCCCGTCTCGAGAACGCCATCGGCGCGACGCCGCTCAACCCGATCGCTTACTTCCAATCGCATCCGCCGACCTACCTGCGCATCGCATGGGTCCACGCCGCCGCCAACGCGTGGTACGCCGCGCATCCGGCGGTCCCGCGCAATTGATGAAGAGGCTCGTTCTCGGCGCGGTGTTCGCGCTTGCGGCGGCCTGTCATTCGCGATCGAGCGACGCCATTGTTCCGGTGGTCGATGCCGCGGCAGTGAGCGCGGCTCCGGCGGCGAGCATTGCGCCGGCATCGAAGAGCACGAGCCCAGCGACGGCCGTCCTACGCGAAGAGAGGACGGTGACGGTCGACGGCGTCGAAGAGACGTGGCGGCTCGAATGGCGAAGGCCGCCGCTCCCGAGCTGCATGGGCGACGACTGGTACACGTGCCCTTGCAACGGTGAAGAGTTCGGCGAAAAAGGGAGCCTCGACCTCGTCCGCGCGCGCCCCGGCGAGGGCGAAGAGCGGCTGTCTCTCGACGCGCTCTTCGAGGAGCGTGACGCGACGCTGCCGCGCTGGCAGGTCGACGAAAGAGAGCGAAAGAGCCTGAAGGTGCCGACCCAACCCGAGCTCCAAAAGCGAGCGCTCGTGAAGGTGATGAACGTCGCCGACTACGATCACGACGGCCGTGCGACCGAGTTTCCGCTTCAAGTCGGCTCGACGCCGTGCGGTCATCAAGCGAGCGTCCTGGTTGGCATCGACCGGAAGAACCCGAAGCTCCACGTGTTCCTCGCGTCGACGACCACGAAGGACGACTGGATGGTGCTTCGACCGACGGAATGGGACAAAGTGAAGGAGAAGGTGCCGCAGGAATTCGTCGAGCTCGCTTGCGGCGATCACGGATCGGACGAAGAAAACAGCGTGCGGGTCACGGCCGACGACGCAGGCCTGCACCTCACACGCTCTTCGGGGAAATGCCCATGAACGAGATCACGAAGACGGTTCTCACCGCGACGATCGCTTTCGCCCTCGCGGCGTGCGGCGGAGCGGCGCGGAACTACAGCTCGACGCCGTGCTTTGACAACTGCGGCAACGACACCAACTGCCAGGCCAATTGCACCACCGTCTCGAACCAAGACCCGCCCGCGGTGACTTCCTACATCAGCCATTGATCGGGAAGAGGCGAGTCAGATCACGCGCAGGCTTCGCCCGACGAGCATCTCGTTGTGGCTGCCGGTGCGGTAGCCCTGCAAATCGAGCGTGACGTACGTGAAGCCGTATTTTTTGCCTGCTTCCACGATTTGGTCGCGGTGCTCGAAGGCGGCGATGAGCTCGTCTTTGGCGATCTCGACGCGGGCGAGCGAGCCGTCGTGGGTCTTCTCGGTGCCGGCGAGGGCGTGCCAGCGGACGCGCACCTGCTTCAGGCCGAGCGTGTGGAGCTCTGCCTCGAGGCCGCCGATTTGGGCGAGGCGCTCACGCGTGACGCTCGTGCCGAACGGCAAGCGGCTCGACAGACACGCGGCCGCGGGCTTGTCCCAGATCGAGAGCCCCACCTTCGCGGCCACTGCACGGATGTCGTTCTTGTCCATGCCGAGCTCGACGAACGGGCTCCGCACCTTCGCGTTCTTCGCCGCTTCGAGGCCGGGCCGGTAGTCACCGAGGTCGCCGATGTTGGTGCCGTTGACGACGAACGCCATCTGCCAGTCGGCCTGCTTCTTCTCCGCGACGCGATAGAGCTCGCTCTTGCAGTGGAAGCAACGGTCGGCGTTGTTGGCTTGGTAGCTCGGATCGTCAATCTCGAACGATTCGACGAGCTCATGGCGCGCGCCGATCGCTTTGGCGACCGACACGGCGGCTTCTTTTTCGAACGGGGCGAGGGAAGGCGAGACTGTGGTCATGCCGATCGCGTTGGGGCCGAGCGCACGGTGCGCGAGGGCGAGCGCGAGCGCGCTGTCAACCCCGCCCGAATAACAGACGAGCACCGACCCCATGTCGCGAAAGAGCGAGAGGAGCTGCTCGAGCAGGAGGGAGGCTCGATCAGAAGCCGGGCCCGTTAGGGGGGTGGAGGTCGTCGTCGTCACGTCGAAAAGACGTTTAGCACTTTCGCTTTCTAAGGTTACTGATAGCATGTTCAGTATATGGTCGCAACATCGCCGATTCGAGCCGAAATTTCGGGAGGCCATGAGGTCGTAGGGCTCGAGGTCCTTCGCTCGCGCTTCTTGCAGAGTGCACGTATCTCCACGCGTGAGACCGAGCGCGACGAGAGCACGAGCCCGCTCGATTGGGCCGAGCTCGCCGCTGTATTGCCGGACGGTGCCTTCCCGCGCGGCGTGGTCGAGCTCTCGTCGCCATTCGCGCTGGGCGGCGTCACGCGCGTCGCGTTCTCGGCGGTGCGTACCGAGCAGGCGAAGGCCGAGACCTTCTGCGCGTGGCTCGATCCGTTCGAGACTTTGTACGCGCCCGGTGCAGCCTGGGCCGGCGTCGACCTCACGCGGCTCTTCGTCGTCCGCCCACCCGTGAGCGAGCTCGGCCGTATCGCGGTGAAGCTCGTACGCTCCGGTGCGTTCGCCGTCACCGTCGTCGACGTCGACGACATCCTCTCTGGCCGCAACGCCTCGCCATCTTCTAGCTCAGGCTCTCGTACTTCAGGCTCTCGTATGTTTGGCCGAGCGAAGAGGGGCGAAAAGGCGATGCACGTCGTCGTGCGCAAGCTCGCGCTCGCCGCCGAAGAGACGACCTCCACCGTCATCTTGATCACCGACAGCCGCAAGCCGCACGACGTCCCGTGGCCGGTGGCGATGCGCCTCGAGCTCGAGCGCCGTCCCCACGAGCTCGGCGTGCGCGTCGCCAAAGAGCGCTTCGGGCGCATCGGAAATCAAACGTGGCTCCCGTTCGACTTCGAGTGAGCCCGTCATGCATCGCAGCGCGCATCGCATCGCCGCCATCTCGCTCTCGTCGTTGCGGGTAGAAATCGCCCGTCAGAACGAGCCTGCGCTCGCAGGAAAGCCGCTCGCCATCGTCGTCGCTCACCCCGGCGGCGCTGTCGTCGACGAAGCCACGGTCCTCGGCAACACGCGTCTCGACGAGGTCTCGATCGAGGCAAAATCCCTCGGAATTTACCCTGAAATGACGATCGCCGCGGCGCGTGCTCGCGCAGCGGACCTCACCGTTCGCGTCGTCGCCGAAAGCGCCGCCGCCCTCGCTCTCGCTCGCGTGGCAGAGCTCGCGCTCGCGTTCGGCGCCACAGTCGGGTTCGACGCCGTCACGCACGTCGTCTGGGCCGACGTCACCGGCTGCGCGCACCTTCATCTCAGACGCCAACCCGAAACGGATGGGGCGGGACATTCATCGAGCGATCTCCATGCCGGCGAAGAGATCCTCGCGAAGAAGCTCTGGGAAAAGGTGACGAAGCTCGGGCACGACGCGCGCATCGCCATCGCCGACGGTCCGCGCATCGCGGCGATCTTTGCGAAGATGCTGTCACTCCGGGCGCGAGCAGGCTTGCTCGCTACCGCGACCGAAGCGCGCTGTCTCGTCGTCCGGCCAGAAGCAACCAAAGAGGTGATCGCGCAGCTACCCCTTGCGGCGTTGCCACTCGACGAAGCGGCGAAGCATTGGCTCGCGCGGCTCGGCATGAAGACCGCCGCCGATCTCGGTCGGTTGCCGCGGGGCTCGCTCGCGCAGCGGCTCGGTCCTCAAGCGCGCGTGCTCTTGTCGCTCTTCGACGGCGCCGACACCTCACCGCTCGATCCGTATCGGCCGCCCGAAACGCCGGTCGAGCGCCTCGAGCTCGAATACGGCATCGAAGGAGGTGAGGCTGTCCTCTTCGCGCTCCGCACGCTCGCCGCGCGTCTGGCGGCAAGGCTCGAAGGTCGGGCGCTCGGCACGACTGAGCTCACGCTCACGTTCGAGCTCGACGATGCTGCACGTTCGTACGAGAAAAAAAGGCGTTCCCGGCACGAGCGCGTCTTGGTCCTAGCGTCGCCGGTGCGGAGCGAAGGCGACCTCTTCGCCGTCACGCGCGCGCGCGTAGAGGCGGCCGAGCGCCGGCAAGAGACGTTCACCGCGCCGATCTTGGCCATCGAGCTCGCCGCGACGAAGCTCGCGCGGCTCGGCTCTCGGAACCTCGATCTCCTCGTCAGCGAAAGCCGGGGCGCGAGCCTCATTCCTCGTCTCGCGGCCGAGCTCAGTGCCGACCTCGGGGAAGGGAAGGCCGGCATGCTCTCGCTCGTGAGCTCGCTCGACCCGGCCGGCCGCGCCCGCCTCGTGCCGTTCGAAGAGCGCGCCCAGACGATGCGGGTCTCGGTCGACGTCCCGGAGCCCTCGCGCTTGTTTGTCGCTCCCGCATCGGTCACCGTCCACGTAGACGGCACCTTCCGCCTGATCGCGCGGACCGCGTGGATTTCATGGTGGAAGCGCCCCGCTGAGCTCGTCGAACGTCGCACGACCGAGCGCGACCTCGGCGTCGCGTGGTCGTCCGAAGCGAAGGCGACGGCATGGCTCGAGCAGGATGGAACGAACGGCCGCTTCGTCCTCCGCGGTTGGGAATGAGCGCATGGGCCAGCGAAGCGACTACGTCGAGCTCACGGCTCGCTCCTGTTTCTCGTTCCTCCAAGGCGCTTCGGCGCCCGAATGGCTCATCGAGCGCGCCGCGGATTACGGCTACGACGCCATCGCGCTCACCGACCGTGACGGCCTCTACGGCGCCGTGCGTGCGTTCGAAGAGGCGAAGAACAAAAGCGTGCGGCTCGTCCTCGGTGCCGAGCTCACGATCATGGATCCGCATGCGCCGGCCGGCGCGCCGTTCTCCACGCTCACGGTCCTCGTCGAAGACCGTGCAGGATACACCAATCTCTGTCGCATCCTCACCAAGAGCCACGCGCTCTGGCCCAAGAGCAAACCGAAGGAGAGCGAGCCCGGACGACCGAAGAACGTGTTCGCCGGCATCGCGCTGGGGGAAGTCTGCGCGAACGCCGAAGGGCTGTGGCCGGTTATCCATCTCGAGACGAAGCCGGAGGCTCGCTGGCCCGGCGGCCTCACCGACGAGGCGATCGCCCGCAACGTGAAGGAGGCGTTCGGCGCCCGCGCGAGCCTCGCCCTGCATCGTCATCTTGTCGGAGACGACCGCGCGCGCGCCAAGCGCGTCCTCGCCCTCGAGAAGAAGCTGGGCATTCCGATCGTCGCCACGAACCTCGTCCGCTACGCCGACCGCGAGGACAAGCCGATGCTCGACGTCGTCCACTGCATCCGTGAGGGCACGACTCTCGACAAAGCCGGCCGCGCGCTCTCCCCCAACGCCGAGGCTTGCCTCAAGTCACCGGACGAGATGAAGCGCTTGTTTTCGAGGCTTCCGCGCGCCGTCGCCCGCACGCGCACGGTCGCCGACGCGTGCACGTTCCAGCTCTCGGAGCTCGCGTACAAATTCCCTTATGAGCTCGACGCGCCTGCGTTCGAAGGCGAGACGTCGAACGAAGCTTTGCGCCGTCTCACCTTCGAAGGAGCGCGCCATCGTTATGGCGGCGTCGTCCCCACCAAGGTCTCGGAGCAGCTCGACAAAGAGCTCGCCGTCATCGCCGACATCGACGTCGCGCCGTATTTCTTGAGCACGCAGTCGATCGTCCAGATCGCGCGTGACAAGGACATCCTCTGCCAAGGACGCGGCAGCGCGGCCAACAGCGCGGTCTGCTACTGCCTCGGCATCACCGCGATCGATCCGGCGCGCACGAGCATGCTCTTCGAGCGCTTCTTGTCGGTCGAGCGCGCCGAGCCGCCGGATATCGACATCGACTTCGAGCACGAGCGCCGCGAAGAGGTGATCCAAGAGATCTACCGAAAGTACGGCCGCGACCGCGCGGCGATGGTGAGCGAGGTCATCTGCTACCGCGGAAAATCGGCCTTGCGAGACGTCGGCAAGGTGTTCGGGCTCTCGCTCGAGCAGGTCGATCGCCTCGCGACGACGGTCTCGTGGTGGGACGGCCCGAGCCTCGTCGACGAGCCACGTCTCCGCGCCGCTGGCTTCGATCCGCAGGACGCACGCGTCGCGATGACGCTCGAATGCGCGCGCCGGCTCCAAGGCCATCCGCGTCACCTCTCGATCCACGTCGGCGGCTTCGTCCTGTCGGCCGAGCCGCTCGAGCGCGTCTCGCCGATCGAGCCGGCGACGATGGAGAATCGCACCGTCATCCCTTGGGACAAAGACGACATCGACGCGCTCGGCTTCTTCAAGGTCGACGTCCTCGGCCTCGGCATGCTGACGGCGATCCGAAAGGCGCTCGACTCTGCGGCGGAACGTGACCCGCGTATTCAGGCGGGAAGCGCGATCGATCGGCTCGCCAAGATCCCCGCCGAAGATCGGGAGGTCTACGACGCGCTCTGCAAAGCCGACACCGTCGGCGTCTTCCAAATCGAGAGCCGCGCTCAGATGGCGATGCTCCCGCGGCTCCGCCCGCGCGTCTTCTACGATCTCGTCGTCCAGGTCGCGATCGTCCGCCCCGGACCGATCCAAGGCGGCATGGTCCATCCGTATCTGCGACGGCGGAGCAAGCAAGAGCCGTCGACGTCGCCGCATCCGATCTTGAATCCGATCCTCGAGCGCACGCTCGGCGTCCCGCTCTTCCAAGAGCAGGTGATGCAAATCGCGATCGTCGGCGCCGGCTACTCCGGTGGCGAAGCCGATCAACTGCGACGCGACATGGCGGCGTGGAAGCGCAATGGCCGGCTCGCTCGGCATCGTGAGAAGCTGCTCGGCGGCTTCGCGAAGAACGGCATCGCCGAGGAGTTCGGCGAGCGCCTCTACGCGCAGATCCAAGGCTTCGGCGAGTACGGCTTCCCTGAGAGCCACGCCGCGAGCTTCGCGCTCCTCGTCTACGCGAGCTCCTGGCTGAAGGTGCATCACCCCGCTGCGTTCGCGGCCGCGCTCGTCAACAGCCAGCCGATGGGCTTCTACTCGCCGAGCACGATCTTGCAGGACGCCGTACGCCATGGAGTCGAGGTCCGGCCGATCGACATCCACACGAGCGATTGGGACTGCCTGCTCGAAGAGGACGCACCGGCCGCGCCGCCGGCCATCCGCATCGGCCTCCGCCAGGTGAAGGGGCTCGGTGAGAAGGCAGGAAAAAGGATCGAAAAGGCCCGAGAAATGGCTCGTTTTTCCAGTATCGCCGACGTCGCCACGCGCGCTGAGCTCGATCGAGCGGACCTCGAGGCGCTCGCCGAGGCCGGCGCCTTCGGCAAAGATCGCCGCGGCGCGCTCTGGAAGGCGCGCACGACCCACGACGGTGGTCTCTTCACGAACGCGCGCCCCGACGAGCCCCGCCCGACGCTCCCTGCGCTCACGCGGGCCGAGCAGCTCTCGCTCGACTATGCGCGGACGGGCCTGTCGGTCAAAGACCACCCGATGAAGCTCGCGCGCGCCCAGCTACCCCGTTCGGTCAAGAACGCCGACGAGCTCATGAAGTCGAAGCACGGCGACCGCATCACCGTCGCCGGCCTCGCGATCTGCCGGCAGCGCCCCGGGACGGCGGGCGGCGTCGTCTTCATCACGCTCGAGGACGAGCTCGGCTTCTTGAACTTGCTCCTCTGGTCGAAGGTGTTCGAGCAATACCGCTACGTCGCGACGACGAGCTCGATGCTCGTCGCACACGGAAAGGTCGAGCGCGCAGCGGCCTCGGAGGTCGTCTACGTCATCACCCACCACCTCGAGCCACTCGTCCTTCAAACGGAGGTCCCGTCGATGAGCCGCGATTTTCACTGAAGACGTGACCATAGGTCACATCTTCAGCATTCGAACGGACAGGTACCTAAGCGACCGCGACGCGCTCTTGCTCTTGCGGCGCCGAGGCCGAACGGCGGGCCGACTCGCTGACGCGCACGCTGACCATCTTGGAGACGCCCGATTCGGGCATCGTCACGCCGTAGAGGACGTCCACTTCCTGCATCGTGCGCTTGATGTGCGTGATGAGGATGAACTGCGAGCGGTCGGTCATCGAGCGGACCATCTCGTTGTAACGAGCGACGTTGGCCTCGTCGAGCGGGGCGTCGACCTCGTCCAAGATGCAGAACGGCGAGGGCTTGATCTGGAAGATCGCGAAGATGAGCGAGACGGCGGTGAGCGCTTTTTCGCCGCCGCTCATGAGCTCGATGCTCGAGAGCTTCTTGCCCGGCGGCTGCGCGAGGATGTCGACGCCCGTCTCGAGCATGTCCTCCGGGTTCGTGAGGCGGAGCGAAGCGCGGCCGCCGCGGAACATGCGCGGGAAGATCTCCTGAAACTTCGCGTTGACGGCGTCGAACGTCTCTTGGAAGAGGCGCTTCGATTCGCGGTTCATTTGCGCGATCGCCTTCTCGAGGTCGGCCAAGGCCTTGTCGAGGTCGTCCTTCTGGGTCGTGTAGAACGTGAAGCGCTCTTCGGCCTCGGCGTGCTCGCGGACGGCATCGAGGTTGACGCTGCCCATGCGGTCGAGCAGGTGCACGAGCTCGCCAATGCGGGCGCGCGTCTCCTCGTCGGGCGGCGGTCGCATGTGGTGGTCGCCGACGATACGGGCGAGCACCAAGCCCCGGAATTTTTCGGCCACGCCTTCGATGAGGTGAGTCATCGCGATTTGGCGCTCACGGAAGGCCATTTCGTGGGCGTTGAGGTCTTCTTTCGCCTGATCGGTCTCGGCGCGAAGATCCTTGAGCGCGCCTTCGCGCTCGTTCAGCTCCGCGCGAATCATGTCGAAACCCGAGCGTGCGGTGGTGAGCTCGTCCTCGGCCTTGCGGGCAAGGTCGACGGTGATGAAGAGCTCTTCTTTGTGAATGTAGACCTGGGCAAGCGTCTCGCCGAGGGTGCGCGCGGTGGTGACGAGC
>CAJDWT010000189.1_pt1 | contig 15688 bp, 14 predicted proteins | sample 7391671 | NCBI WGS metagenome assembly CAJDWT01 (sample SAMEA7055729, study PRJEB34461) | soil metagenome | biome: terrestrial ecosystem; feature: Peninsula; material: soil | place: Antarctica | collected 2016
GACGCTCAGGTCGGGCGGCTGGCGGCGCTGGTCGGCGGCTTGCTGAAGTGAAGCGGGGCTTCGACTGCGGCGTCTTCGAGGACGCCGCGGTCCCGAGGTCGATTCAGAGCTTGCGAATCATCGTCGTCACTCGTCGCGTCGGCGAGCTCGATGGGTCGAATGGTCTTCGATGGGTCGACGTGCGACCCGTCACCCCAAGAACGCAGCCGCGCCTTCGAGCGTCGCCGGGTCGTTCACCGAGTGGACCTTGAGGTCTTTCGCGATGCGCCTCACCAAACCGGCGAGCGTCTTGCCTGGGCCGATTTCGAGGGCCTTCACGACGCCGTGCCCGCTCATGAAACGGATCGAGTCGTCCCAGCGGACCGCGCCGTCGACCTGACGGACCAAGAGCTCCTTCACACGTGAAGGATCGACGTTCGGCTCGGCGTCGACGTTCGCGACGATCGGGAATTTCGGCACATTGACCGTGACGGAGGCGAGCTTGTCATGGACGACGCGGGCAGCCGGCGCCATGAGCGCGCAGTGGAACGGCGCGCTGACGTTGAGCGCGATCGCCTTGCCTTTGCGCGCGCCGACGAGCTCACTCGCGCGGGCGACGGCGCCTTTGTGACCGGCGATCACGATCTGCCCCGGCGCGTTGAAATTCGCTGGCGAGACGACCTCACCGCCGGTCGACGCCTCTTTGCAGATCTCGCGCACCGGGTCGGGCTCCATGCCCATGATCGCCGCCATCGCGCCGACGCCGGCCGGAACGGCCTCTTGCATTGCACGACCGCGCGCGCGGACGAGGCGCACGGCGTCGGAGAGCGAAAGCGCTCCTGCCGCGACGAGCGCCGAATACTCGCCGAGCGAGTGACCGGCCGCGAAGGCGGGCGCGGCGAGCTCGGGGAGCGCCTCACGGAGCGCGGCGAGGAGCGCGATGCTCGTCGTCACGATCGCGGGCTGGGCGTTGGCGGTGAGCGTGAGCTCCTCGATCGGCCCTTCGAAGACGAGCTTCGACAGCTTCTCGTTCAATGCGCCGTCAGCCTCTTCGAAAACGGCGCGTGCAGCGGCCGATGCCTCGAAGATCTCTTTGCCCATGCCGACGGCTTGCGAGCCTTGGCCCGGAAACAACCACGCGATGCTCATCTCACATCCGTACGAGCGCCGAGCCCCAGCTCACGCCCGCGCCGAGCGCGCACATGAGAACGACGTGACCCGGCTTGATTTTGCCGCCCTTCACGTTCTCGTCGATGAGGATCGGGATCGAGGCCGACGACGTGTTGCCGACGCGCTCGATATTGGAGAGGACGCGGTCGCGCTGGTAGTTCGCGCGCTGCACCACCTGGTCGATGATGCGGAGGTTCGCCTGATGCGGGCAGACCCAGTCGACCTGGTCGTTCGTCATGCCGGCGTTGTCGACCGCGGCCTGACTTGCAGAATGCAAATTTTTGACGGCTGCCTTGAAGATGTCTTTGCCGATCATCTTCACCTTGTTCATGCGCTCTTCGAGGACCGCATGGGTGATCGGCGTCCTGCTTCCGCCGGCGGGGATCATCAGCGACATCGCGAGCGAGCCGTCGGTGTGGATCTTCGTCGAGAGGATGCCGCGGTCGCTTCCGTCCGGCGCGCCCAAGACCATCGCGCCGGCGCCGTCACCAAAGAGGACGCACGTCGTGCGGTCCGTCCAGTCGACGACGCGCGAGAGGAGCTCGACCCCGATGACGAGGATGTGCTTCATCGTTCCGTTCCGCAGGAACTGGTCGGCGATCGAGAGGCCGTAGATGAAGCCTCCGCATGCGGCCGAGAGGTCGAACGACGGGCAGTCCTTGAGACCGAGCTTCTGCTGCACGAACGCGGCGGTCGCGGGCATCGGCATGTCGGGCGTGACCGTGGCCACGATGATCATGTCGATGTCTTTGACGGCGATGCCGGCGGCCGCGATCGCGTTCTTCGCGGCCTCGGTCGCCATGTCGCTCGTCACCATGCCTTCGGGCGCGATATGACGCTCACGAATGCCGGTGCGTTCGCGGATCCAGCTATCTGTCGTCTCCACCATCTTTTCGAGGTCCGCGTTGGTGCGGACGATGGATGGCAAGAAATGCCCGGTGCCGAGAATTCGGGCGCCGGCTCGCGGCTGCCCCGCGTGCGGCGCCGTCATTGCTCAGGCCTCTTTCTTGGTCGCGGCCTTGGTGACCGCCTTGCCCTTGTAGTGGCCGCACGAGGCGCACGCGCGATGCGGCACCGACGGCTCGCCGCAGTTGGAGCAGGCGATGAGCTGGACCGGCGTCACTTTGTCGTGATTCGCACGGCGCATGTTGCGCTTGGAACGGCTGGTACGTCGCTTCGGGACCGCCACGGCTATCCTTTTCCTTCCTTCTTCTTACTGAGCTCTAAAAGCGGCAGAAGTCTCGGGTCGATCCGATTCTCTTCTTCCACCGCGGGGAGTGATTCTGCGGGTCGGCTGATACCCTGGCAATCCTCGGAGCACAAGGGGATCATCGGAATTTCGAGGAGAATTTCGTCTTTTACGACGTCATCGAGGACGACTGTGTCCCCGTCGTAGGGCGCGACATCCGCCTCGCCCGGGGAAAACTCGAGCTCCTCTTCGTCGGCGGCGCGGCTCCTCTTCTTCTTCTCGTTCTTCTCGTTCTTGTCGCTTTTCTCGGCCTTGTCGGCGCCCTTCTTGGGCTCGGCCTTGGTGGAGACCGCCTTCGGACCGGTCCTGACCCCCTTCTTACCGGGGACCATCAAGACGCTGAGCGGCCCGTCGACGACGACCTTCGCGTCGCCGAGGCAGCGCGCGCACGCCGTCACGACCTCGGCCTTCAGGTGGCCGTGGACAACGACGTCGGTGCCGGACTTGGACGCCCGTACCTCGATGGTGCCATCTTCGGTGCCGGCTTTCAGCTCGGTGCCTTCGAGGATGCCGCGGAGCCACGCCTGCCGAACGGGGAAGCGATAGTCCTTCCCGGAGGCGTCGAGGTCAGCGGCGGAAATTTCGAATTCGTGGGTGCTCATCGTCGTGGGCCCGAACGAATGCCATGGGCGCGCGATTCGAGCAAGCGCGCCGGTGCGGAGAGCGTCTCAGAAGGTGAGGTCCCACTTCTTCTTCAAGTAGGTCTCGATCACCTGACGGTCGACGTCGGAGAGCGCGACGTCGTACCCGGCGATTTCGGCGATGTCGCCCTTGTAGCGGGTGTTGAGCGGAAGGCTCGGGTCCGACGGCAGGCGTGCGATAAGAGAGGATTCGCCGCCGTTTGCCGTGACGCCGATCAGATTCGCCGCGGACGTATTCTGTCCGCCGGCATCGAGCGCGAGCTCTTTGCCGTTCACCCAGATGTGGTAGCCGGTCGTCGCGTTGAACTGGTATTCGACGAGCTGCGGCTCCATTGTCTTCGGCGCGCGATACCCATTCGGTGCATCCAGGCACTGGATGTCGCTCTGGTAGTAGGTTGCGGCGTCGGCGGTTCCGGACACATCGTGTTCGAGCCGGAGCTGGAATCCGCCATTGTTCGCCGGCCCCGCGGCGCACGACGGCGGTGGGACGTAGACGAACGAGAGAAGCGCGCTCGAAAAGATGTACGCCTTTTCCTTGTGAACGATCGCGAACGTGAAGTCGTGGCCTTTGAGCCAGCCGAGGTTGACTGCGTAGGTCTCGTCCGCGCTCGGCGCGAACGGATCACCTGGGTCGTTGAACGCCATGACGTTGAGTGAATGGATCGCGTCGACCTCGCACTCCGGCGCGAGCGGGACGCCGCCGTCGTCGCCCTTCGGCAAGGTCGCGTTGCGTCCGTGGCCGGATTGATCGAGCCAGGTCGCCGCTCTGAAATTCACGCAATCGACCCCCTTGTCGCCGCGCAGCCAGAGCTGCAAGTGGCCGCCGCCGACGCCCGCGGGGCAACCGATCTCCCCGTTGCACGCACCGCCACCGCCATCGCCGACGTCGCCATCGGTCGGCGCCGAGCCGTCGTCGCGAGTCGTGCTGCCGTCGCCCGTGAGCGTCGCATCGCCACTCGAGCCGCTGTCGATGTTGGTTGTGTCATCGCCGCCGTGACCGGTGCCCGGCTCATCCGCGACGCAAGCGCCGATGGCCGACGCCGCCAAAACGATCGATACGGTCCAAAACGCCCTCTGCCGTCCCATTTGCCCCATCACGTGACTGTACCCATGGTCGGTGGATTCGTCGCCGGGGACATTGACGAGAGCCGAAATATTTCGTACACGAAAGTTCGCTGTGCGACCTGTTGCCAAGAAGTTAAAGACCGACACCTCGAAGACGAGCCCCTCCCACGTCAATGACGTGGACGAGGTGCTGAAGATCCTCGTTTTCCTCTACACGGAGAATCGCCGGTTCACGAAGAAGCTGGCGGCGCGTGCGAGCCTCACCGGTCCGCAGCTCACGGTCGTCAAGATGCTCGAGACAATGGGCGACCTCTCGCTCTCGGAGCTGAGCGACGCCATCCGCGCGCAGAACAGCACCGTCACCGGCATCGTCGACCGGATGGAGCGCGAGGAGATCGTCGAGCGCGTGCGTTCGACCGAAGACCGCCGCGTCGTGCGTATCCACCTCACCGAGAAGGGGTGCAAGCTCGCGGCCGAGATCCCGCTCGAGCCGATCTCGATTTTTCGCTCCGCGCTCGAGAGCCTCTCGCCGCAAGAAGCGAAGGACCTCTTGAAGACGGTGCAAAAAGTTTCGTCGCGCGTCCGCGCGGCGATTGTCCGCGGCATGGGTGAAGAGCCCGCTGCCGTGCTTGGAGGAAGCTCATGAGCGAAACGTTCGTCCGCGATCCCGATCTCTGCGTCGTCACGTGTGCGGTGACGGGCGTGCTCGCCAACCGCAAACAGTGCGCGAATATCCCGTACACGCCGGTCGAGATCGCCGAAGAGGCGAAGCGCGCGTACGATGCAGGCGCGAGCGTCCTCCACATCCACGCCCGCAACGACGACGGCACGCCGACCTTCAGCCCGGCGGTCTTCACGAAGATCAAAGAAGAGATCGAGAGGCGTTGCCCGATCCTCCTCAATTTCTCGAGCGGCACCATCTCGGACGACGTGAGCGAGCAGGTCGCTTACGTCAAAGAATCGCGCCCTCACATCGGCGCGGTGAACATGGGCACGATGAACTACTCGAAGTACTCCGCGTCGCGGAAGGAGTTCGTCTTCGACATGATCTTCCCGAACACCTACGCGAAGATCATCAAGCTCCTCGAGGCGATGAACGAAGCCGGCGTGAAGCCCGAGCTCGAGTGCTTCGACAGCGGCCACACGAACGGCGTCTGGCCGCTCCTCGAGATGGGCGTCTTGAAGAAGCCGCTCCAGTTCTCATTCATCGTGAACGTGCTTGGCGGGATCCCGCCGCTCGTCGAGAGCCTGCAGCTCCAGACGAAGATCATGCCCCCCGGCAGCGAGTGGGAGGTCATCGGCATCTCGAAGTGCGGCTGGAAGATGATCGCCGCGGCGGCGGTGCTCGGCGGAAACGTCCGCGCCGGGCTCGAGGACAACATCTACCTGCCGAACGGGCAGATGGCGAAATCGAACGGCGAGCTCATCGAGACCGCAGTCCGCCAAGTGCGTGACATCGGCCGCAAGGTCGCCACCGTCGAAGAGGCGAAGAAGATCCTCCAGCTCGACGAAGTGCGTGCCCGTGCGAAGGCGCCAGTCGCCCCCGCGCCCGTCGCGACGGCGTAGAGATGCTCGACGCCGGCAAGCTCGCGAAGATCAGAGTCGCGAAAGAGGGGTATTTTTACCGCATCACGCTCGCCTACCCTGAACGGAGGAACGCGATTGGCCCTCAGATGACCAATGAGCTCCTCCACGCGCTCGCCGACGCACACGCCGATTCGGCCGTCCGCGTGGTGATCCTGGAAGGCGAGGGGAAGAGCTTCTGCGCAGGCGGCGACTTCCAGCAAATGACGTCGGGTGGTGACAACCCGACCCTCGCGTCGAAGGGCGACTACGCGGACCTCTTGCTCGCGATGGTCCGGAGTGAGAAGCCGATTCTGTGCAAGGTGCACGGACATGCGATGGGCGGCGGGCTCGGTCTCGTCGCCGCGAGCACCATGGCGTTCGCGTCGAGTGACGCGCAACTCGGGACCCCCGAGGTGAACGTCGGCCTCTTCCCGATGATGATCATGGCGGTCCTCGCGCGGCTCGTTCCGCGGCGGCAGCTCGTCGAGATGATGCTCACCGGCGCGCGCCTACCGGCCGAAGAAGCGAAGGCGCTCGGGCTCCTGAATCGCGTCGTGCCGACGTACGAGCTCGAAGAGACGGTCGTCCAAATGGCGCGGAATTTGGCTGAAAAGAGCCCGAAGACGCTGGCGCTCGGTCTCCGTGCGTTCGCGCAGCAAGACGAGATGGATCTCGAAAAAGCGTTGCCGATGCTGCGCGAGCGACTCTCCGAGGTGCTCGGCACCGACGACGCGCGCGAAGGTCTGATGGCGTTCCTCGAGAAGCGCGCCCCGCGTTGGACCGGGACGTGAACGCGGGGCCGAAACGAGGGCTCTGCGTGCGCGGGCGACGTCCAGCCCGCGCCCCTCGACGATCAGATCACGTCGAAGGGCGGTGGCGTCGGTGGCTCCCACGGCAGCCGGTCGATGGGAAAGACCCCACCGAAGACGGAGCCGCGTCCGGCGTGCAAGTACACGCCAGCGCTCAACGGTACCGTGACCGAGTAGGCGACGTCGAAGCGGGCCTTTATCGTAGCGAGAAGCTCGCGGGCGCGGTCGGGCGCCGATCCATGGGCGACGCAGGCCCAGACCCTGCGACCTTCGCCGACCTTCGCCAGCTCGTCGGTGATCGCAGCGCTCGTGTCGTTCCTCTTGCCGATCTTGCCGACGCTCTTCAGCTCGCCGCTATGGAGGCTGAGGAGCGGACGAATCTCGAGGCGTTCGGCGAGCCAAGCGCGCAAGAAGCTTGCCCTTCCACCCCGAACGAGGTTGTCGAGCGTGGCGACCGTACCGACGAACTTCGAGCGCAGCGCGATCGTCTCCAAAATTCCGACGGCGCGGCGGAGCGGGAGGCCGCCGAGCTTCGCCTCGCCCGCGAGCATGGAGAGCATGCCGACGCCGATGTCGACGAGGCCCGAGTCGACGACGTTGATTTTGACGTGTGCGTACTGAGGCCGCTCTTGCATCGTCCTCGCAGCCGCGGTGGCCGCCTGGAACGTGTGCACCATCTTCGGCGATGCCGTGACGACCATGATCGCCGGATCGGTCTTCGCCGCCTCGGTGTAGGCCNNNNAAAATCTTTGGCGCTCTTCACCCAAGCGTCGAGCTGCTCGTGGGTGATGTGCTCGCGCGTGTCGTGCGCCTTGCCGTCGACCAGTATCGTCGCCGGCGCGATGATGATGCCGTAATGCTCGACGGCCGCGTCGGACAAGTTGGTTCCGTGGTTGTTCACGATTTGCATGCACGCCCCGAATCAATCTTAGCGCCGAGCGTCGGCACAGTTCCAAGGAGACGATGATGGCAACGATGCGAGAGATGGTCGCGGACCTCGAAGCCAGGCGCGAGCTGGTCCGGAAAATGGGCGGGGTAGAGCGGGTGGAAAAGCAGCATTCGCGCGGGAAATTGACCGCCCGAGAGCGTCTCGCCGCCTTCTTCGATGACGGTGTCTTCTTCGAGGTCGGCCTCCACGGCACCCAGATGGGCATGGGAGACGGGAGCGACAAGCCGGCCGCCGACGCCGTCGTCACCGGCTTCGGCAAGGTCGACGACCGGATGGTGTGCGTCGCCGCCTACGATTTCACGGTCAAAGGCGGCAGCATCGGCCATACGGGCGAGGAGAAGGTCACGCGCCTCCGCCAAATTGCCCTCCGTGGTCGCTGGCCGATCGTGTGGCTCATCGACTCCGGGGGCGCACGGATCGACCCGGGCGCGAATCACCCCGACTCGCTCTCGCTCTTCGCCGGCAGCGGTCATCTGTTCCGCGAGCAGGTCGTGATGAGCGGCGTGGTCCCGCAGGTCGCTGCCATGGTGGGGCCGGGCGCGGCTGGCACCGCCTACATTCCCGGTCTCGCCGACTACGTGCCGATGGTCAAAGGGATCGGCTCGCTCGCCCTCGGAGGTCCGGCCCTCGTCAAAGCGGTCACCGGTCAAGACATCGCCGAGCAAGAGCTCGGTGGCTCGAAGGTGCACTGCGAGGTCAGCGGAGTCGGCGACGGCGAGTTCGCCGACGATCTCTCGTGCCTCACCGCGGTGAAGAAATACCTCTCGTTTTTCCCTTCGAGCTCGGACGAAGCGCCGCCGGTCGCGAAGAGCATCGACCCAATCGATCGTCGTGACGAAGCGCTGCTCGACCTCTTGCCCGAATCCACGCGCAAGCCGTACGACATGTACAAGCTGATCAAGAGCATCGTCGACGACGGTGACTACCTCGACATCAAGCCGCGCTGGGCGAGGAGCATCATTACGTGTCTCGCGCGCATCGGAGGCAGGAGCGTCGGCATCGTCGCCAACCAGCCGAATTATCTCGGCGGCATCCTCGACGTCGACTCCGCCGACAAGGCCGCGCACTTCATCGAGATCTGCGACGCCTTCAACGTCCCGCTCGTCTTCTTGCAAGACGTGCCCGGCTTCATGGTCGGCTCGAAGGTCGAGCACGCCGGCATCATCCGCCACGGCGCGAAGATGCTTCACGTCATGAGCGCGGCGACGGTGCCGAAGATCACCGTCATCATCCGCAAAGCCTACGGCGCGGGCTATTACGTCATGAGCGGTCGCGCCTATGAGCCCGACCTCATCGTGAGCTGGCCGACCGGCGAAATCAGCGTGATGGGCGCCGAAGGAATGGTCGGAATCGCGGCGCGAAAGCTCTTCGGAGGCCAAGAGCCGCCGCCGGAGATGAAGAAGCAGATCGTCGACCAGATCCAGAAGAACATCGACATCTACAAAGTCGCCGGCTGGGGCTTGGTCGACGACGTGATCGATCCGCGCGACACGCGCCGCACGATCGCCTGGGGTCTCGAAGTCTCCGCCAAGAAGCGAATCGAGCGTCCGAATCGCAAACGCGGCGTCATTCCGGTCTGAAGCAGAATAGGTTCGGGTGCCCTGTTGACCTGTTGAGGCCCGCCGGAGTCGACTACCCGCTGACGGGCGCGGCGGCGGGCGCTTCGCTCACTCGTACGAGCAACGGTCTGACGGCCGCGTACAAGTGGGGGTAGGGCGCGAGCGATGCGACGCACGCTTGGAGCCGTTCGGCCGAGGACTCGCCGCTCTGTGCGCTCGTTCCGTCGGACGGGAGCATCGCCTCGAGCCACGCGCGGAGGACCGAGGGCAATTCGGGCGCGCCGCACGCGTTGAGTTGCTTGGCGGCGCCGTCGGGATCGGGGGTGATCGCGAAGAAGGTGACCAAGCGGATCACGTCACGCGGACGGCCCGAGCGGGCGAGGATCTCGGCGAATGCGGCGCTCGCGGAGATGTGGAGCGGCACGTTGAGCATCTCGGCGCCGATCGCGTCGAGCGCGGGCTCGCCGCCGCGAGAGACGAGGTTGCGGATGCGGGCTCCGTTGATCTGGCCGCGCTCGAATTGGTCGGCGAGCTGGGCGGCGACGTCGGGCAGGCTCCAGTCGACGGGGATCGACGATGGGCGCTCGGACGGGAAGCGCGAAGGGATCGACGGGCCGTCGGCATCGGGGTCGGGGAGGGTGGCGGCGATGATGAGCGCACCGCTCCGCGTCAGGAGCTTGCCGAGATCGGCGACGAATTTGTCGAGGGAGCCCTTCTTCTCGTGCGTGCGACCGTGTGCTCGGTCGGCCCGGCCGATCGCGAAGGCGAGCTCGTGCGGGTCACGAGCGAGGAGAACGTCGAGCGGCTCACGAGCGATGCGCGCCATCTTCGCGCCGCCGCCGGCTGAATCGATTCCATACGGGAAAAAGCGGGCTTCCTCTTCGCGCCGCCAGGCGCCACCGACCTCGGCGTCGGCGAGCTGGCTCGCGGCTTCGGCGAACTTCAACGACGACCAGGGGCCGGCCGATGCGATGGCGGCGAGGCGCACACAAGCCTCGAACATCGGAATGCGGAGGTCAACGCCGGACGTGCCGAGGCGGTCGTCATAGAGCGCGTAGCCGTTTGGATGCTCGCTCTCGAGGCGTTTGCCCGGGCGCGTTGCAGAGAACGTCTCTCCGAGCGACGCGTCTCCGCTCTCGTGCGCGACGGCGAGCACGAGCGCGGCAACGACGCCGTCGGGCGTGTCGAGCGGACCTTCGTCGGCCGCGGCGCGTGCGTGCGCGCTGAGCGCACGACGGACGCGTTCGAGGCTCGCGTGATCACCGCCGGTCAGTCGAACGAGCAGCGCGCCCCACGCGTCTTGGTCGCTCTCACGCGAGCGCGCCACGCGGGCGAGGAGGCGCGCGCTCGGCACTCCCTCGTAGAACGCGCGCGCGCGAGACAGATCGACGATCAGGAGCTCGACTTGATGCTCCGCGCCTACCCCGAGGTCGGTCATCGATTGTCCCATTCGCGTCGCAACTCGTTCGAGCCTCGATGGCGCTGCACCCCCCCGGTCCCTGCGTCCCTTCCTTGCAAAAAGGGTTCGCGGTGGCGATGGAGGAGTTCAGCGAAAACGCCGCTCTATTTCGAGTGTTGCACAACACACGCGGGGGGACCACCCCCCTCACGAGGGGCGATCTTCCCGCAATGTCGGGCCGCAATGTCGAGCCGCAATGTCGAACGAGGGAAAGCGTCGCTTTCGCGACGCTCGTGTGTGCGGACCGGCCGCTCGCGCGACCGTAGGATTTCAGAGCCCGCGCAAGGTCTCGAGAAGCTCGAGGTCCGGGATCGCGATCGGAAAGCGCGTACGGACGACACCCACGTCGTGCTCTTCGAGCAAACGTGCGACGCCGACGCCGTCGAACAGCGCGACAGGAGCAGCCGGCAATGCCGACGCTTCTTCACGCGCGCCGGAGAGCACCTGACCGGTGGTGATGAGCCAGCCGGCCGTCGCCGGACCGTAGTGGTGGAGCGCGCCGCGGAGATCGCTCACGCGCTCGCGGCCGATCTCACGACCGTCTTTGCGGATGACGATCGCGGTGCGGATCTCCTCGCTTGTCCCTTCGGTGCGACGCACCGCTTGGAAGTGCGCTTCGCCGCCGGGCGAGCCCGCGCGCTTCACCGGCTTCATCTGGTTCATGCCGATGCGCTCGAGGCCGAGGAGCACGAGCTCGACGAGCGCGTGGCCCGGTAGCTCCTGGAGCTTGCGGAGCATCGCGCGGCGTGAAGCTTCGCGATAGCGCTCGACCGCCATCCAGACCTCCTGCTCGAGCCGACCGAGGTCTCCGCCGAGCGACCAATCCGTGAGGGCGACCCGGCCGCCGTTCGCGAAGCGGAAACGGGGACGGATGCCCTGCGCCTGACGGCGGAGGTTGTCGGCGCGGAGCGAAGCGCCGAGCTGCGCGGAGGCGACCGCCGGATCACCGGAGAGACGACCGCGGCGCACGAGCGCGTCGACGACCTGACGCATCTGCGCCGGACCGCCGTTGCGGTCGAACGCACCGAGCACCATGAGCGCGGCGTCCGCGAGATCTTTGCCCGCGAGCTCGTCGCCGTCGCCGAGCGGAACGTCGATGCTGGCCGGAGCTGCGCCGCCCATGATCTGGTAGCGGTCGCGAACTTGCGGACGGGGCGGGGGTGCGAGCGGATCGCGCCCTTCGCCAGCGGGGCCAGGCGCCGCACCGGGCTCGCCGTCGACCGAGATGATCGGGGTCGGTTGGATCTGGCCGTCGTTCAGCCGCGGCTGCGAGCTTCGCTGCTCGAGCTCGCCAGCCTGCCCACCACGACCGCGGCGGCGACGACGACGACGGCGCCGCCCGTCGCCTGCTTCACCGTTCGCCGCGGCGGCGCCGGGCTGAGCGGCGGCTTGCGTGGCCGGCGTTCCGAAGATTGGCTGGTCGTCGTCGTCTTCGTCCTCGAAGAGGTCGGCGCCTTGGGCGGCGAGGTCGGCGCGGTGCGCATCGTCGCCGGAGAGGATCGGACGATCGTCGTCATCGTCGTTGCCGGGGAGGGCGTTGTACGACGAGCTCCGTGCGGGCGGGGCCTTCGAGCGGGTGACTGCTTCGACCTCGAGCGCGTTGATCCCGCCCTCCGACTCCGGCGCCTCTTCGACGGGAGCTTCTTCGGCGGCGCCCTTTTTCGCTTTCTTTCCGTCCCACTCGCGGAGGGCGAAAACGCCCGGCTTCACGCGAACGATCGGATTGGTCTTGTCCTCTTTCTTGAGGAGCGCCGCGAGGCGTGCGCCCATCGTGACCTCAGGGCTCTTTCCGACGTGCGAGAGAAGGTTCTTCTCGATCGCGAGCTCGGTGATTTCTTTGTAGTGCAGGGGCTTGCCGGCCGAGCGGAGAACTTCCGCGGCGGCTTCAGTGAACGTCATGTGTGCTTCTTCCATTTCGGGGGTGAGGGAGGCCCACTTCGATTTTGAAGGGGGGGGCTCTTCCTGTTCGCGTTCGCTCCGATGCGGAGCTCGTCTCGCTTGGGGGGCTCCGGTCCTCTCCGCGCAGCGCCCGCATTTCGCGAGCGCCACTGCGTAGGAGTCCCCAGGCGCGGAAGCTCATAGCCCGGCCGAGGGCGGGCGTCAAAGCATGATCGGAGGCTTTTTTTGCGGTCTACTTTGAAGAGGCGGGCGCGGGGGGTGGCGCCGGCGTCGTTGGCGCTGTCGGCGCCGGCGTCAGCGTGCCATTGTTCTGCTGGCTCTGCGCGGTCGTCGGCTGGGGCACGACCTTGTCGTCGGCCTTGTCCTCAGCGAGCAGCTCCTTCAATCGCTTCTCTCGCGTGGCCTCATCCAGCCCCGAGGTGCCGATCTTCGACACATCGAAGGTGAGGAGCGGGAGCGCACCGCCGGCGTTGTACATCGGCAGCTTGCCGTCCCAGTGCTCGAGCGCCCGGTACTGCAAAATCGCGGGCGTCATCGAGAGGCGGATGATCTCGTTCGATTTGGCCTCGGCGCGCGCGTTGATGAGGCGAGCGTCGCCGTCGCCTTGCGCCTTCTGACGTGCCGCTTCGGCCTGACCGTGCGCCTGCGTGATCGCCTGCTCGGCCTCGGCCTTGACCTGGCGCACGCGGTTCTCGCTCTGGATCGCGTTCTGCGTCGCTTCCATCGCGCGGTTGATCGCGTCGGCGACGTTCTGCGGAAGGCGGAGCGCGCCATTGATCGTGAGCTGGTCGATGACGAAGCCGTCTTTGCCGAGGACGTTCCGGCATTCGGTCACGACGTCGTTGAGCATCTTCGACTTGCCGGCGCCGTAGATCTCCTGGACGGGCATGCGCGAACCGACGTCGTTGAACGCTTCCCGGATAGCGTTGCGGACGTAGCCATCGGCCAGGACCGAGAGGTCGTTCAGGCGGAAACGGCCGTACAGCTTCGGCGCGAGCGAGGGCTCGATGTGGAAGGAGAGGCCGATGTCGGCGTTGACGTTGACGCCTTCGCTCGACGAAAACGTGATCGACTCGTCGACCGCTCGCCCTTCGTGGGTGCCGGCGGTCCAGATCACGTTCTGCACGCTCGTCGGGAAGATGATGATTTGCTCGGTGGCGGGGTTGAAGAGCACCCAGCCGGTGACGACGGGCATGCCTTGGATGCCGCGGTCGTTGCCCGCGAGCTTCACGCGGATTCCGACGTGGCCGGCGTCGATGCGCTTGGTCGCGGAGCAGCCGACGATCATCACGACGATGACGACGACCACGAAGAAGAAGACACGCCGGGCGGTTCCGAAGTTGAGCGCCGCAGGATCGAAACGATTCGCCATGGGGAGGGGGTCGCGCCAGCCTAACCGCTCTCTTTGTCGCGCGTGTGACAAAGGTGGTGCCCGTTTCGGCTTGTTTTCGGGTAGATCGAGCATTCTCGAATGACCGCTCTCGGAGACCGCCTCCAAGTCGTCTGGCTCGCCGCCATCGTCATCGCGGTCGGTGCGGCCGCCGGCTTCGCCTGCTCGAGCCGCTTCGCCGGCACACGGGCCATCGTCTTCATCTATGGCGGCGTGACCGTCGCGCTCGCGCTGATCGGTGCGTGGCGCGCGTGGAAGGACGAGGACCTCGCCCAATGGCTGCGACCTGCCGGTCTCGACATCACGCGCGGCTGCTTCGCCGGTGGTTTTCTCTTGGCCGGCGCGTACCTCTTCTCGAGGTACCTGCTCGCGCCCGACAGCCCGCGCGCAGGCTGGCTCGCTCGCTTCTATCTGCAGCTCGGCGATCCGTCCGTCCTACGCGAACGAATGACGTTCGTCTCGATCGCGATTTGCGTCGTCGCCATCGCCGAAGAGATTTTGTGGCGCGGGCTCGTCGTCACGCTTCTCACCGAGCTCGTCGGCTCGCGACGCGCGTGGCTCTACGCAACTGTCCTCTACGCGCTCGCGCACGTGCCGACCGCGTTCGCGCTCGCCGATCCGAAGGCGGGGCTGAACCCGCTCGTCGTCATCGCCGCGTTCGGCTGTGGCCTCGTGTGGAACGGTCTCGTGCGCTGGACGGGACGCCTCGTGCCTTCGATCGTCTCGCACGCGCTGTTCGCGTGGTTCGTCGTGATGATGTTTCGCCTCTGGGGAACGAGCGTCTGATGGGGCGCATCTGACGCGATGGTCGCGAAGGCCCGCTCGCTCGCCGAAACGATCGCTCGGGCCGAAGCGCCTGCGATCCGCGCCAAGCTCGCGCCCGCCTTCGAGGGCGACGAAAGGTCGCTCGACCTCGCGACCCTGCTCGCCGCCGCATACCCGGCGATGGCGCCGTTGCTCGCCGCGCACGCGGAGGACGTGCGCGCGATCGCCAACGTCGCCAAATCGATGCGTCGGCGTGACGCTCGCGCGTATCGCACGCTCCTTCCGGCCGTCGACGACCCACGGTTCCGGGCGAAGCTCCGCCGATTTTCGTTCCGCGAGAAGCTCCGAGTTGCCGCTCGTGAGCTGTCGATCGGCGCGGACGACGACGTCGAGGTCACCGCGCGCGAGCTCTCCGACCTCGCCGACGCGTGCATCGACGCCGCGGTCTGCGAAGCGCTCGGGTGGGCCGAGGCGCGCTTCGGTCTGCCGACGAACAATTCGATCACCGTGCTCGGTATGGGCAAGCTCGGCGGACGCGAGCTCAACGCCGGCAGCGACGTCGACCTGATCTTCGCCTACGACAACGATGAGTTCCACGCGCGCGAGGTCAGTGCTCATGAGCTCTACACACGGGTCGCCCAGCGCGCGACGGCCACGCTCGACGAAGCGACCGAGGACGGCATCGTGTGGCGCGTCGACCTCCGCTTGCGACCGGAGGGGGGGCGCGGCCCACTCGTGAACTCGCACGCCGCGCTCGAGCGCTATTACGAATCGTGGGGCAGGACGTGGGAGCGCGCTGCGCTCGTTCGCGCACGAGCATGCGGCGGCGACCTCGCGCTCGGCAATCGCATCCTCGAGACGCTCGCGCCGTTCGTGTGGCGCCGCGAGGTCAATCCCGCCATTGCCGGCGAAATGGCGACCCTCGTCGCTCGCGCACGCGCCGAGATCGGCGGCGATCCCGAGCTGGATCTGAAGCACGGACGCGGCGGCATCCGCGAGGCGGAGTTCTTCGTCCAGTCGCTCGAGCTGATTTGGGGCGGTCGCGAGGCGAGCGTGCGCCAGCGCAACACGATCGACGCGCTCACGCGCCTGCGCGCGCGCGGCCTCGTCACCGATCGCGAAGCGCGTGAGGTCGCCGACGCGTACCTGGCGCTCCGGCGCCTCGAGCACCGCATTCAATTCGCGACC
>CAJDWT010000154.1_pt1 | contig 15437 bp, 12 predicted proteins | sample 7391671 | NCBI WGS metagenome assembly CAJDWT01 (sample SAMEA7055729, study PRJEB34461) | soil metagenome | biome: terrestrial ecosystem; feature: Peninsula; material: soil | place: Antarctica | collected 2016
TTTCTCCTTTTGCCCCGTCAAAAGGAGAAATTTCAGATGCCCATTCAACTCAGCTCGAGCTCGCAAGCACAAGCCGCTCGCTGCAAGCGCAAGTGACAGCCGAAGGCTGGCACGCGATTGCGTCGATGGTCGATGGGTCGACGGTCGATGGTCGATGGTCGATGGGTCGAATGGTCGAATGGTCGAATGGTCGACCGGATCGACCATCGACAGGGGTGGGCCAACACTCGACAAATCTTCTCCCCCGAAAATGACAACGGGGCCGACCCTCGAAAAAGGTCGACCCCGCGAAATTCTCCTTCGTGCTTCTCAGCTCACTTGCACTGGTTGTCGACGCAGAGCTGCCCGGTCTGACAATCGCTTTGCGACGTGCAGCTGATCGCTTGGCCGCTCGAGGTGCCCACGCAGTAGCCGGCGGGGACGCAGTACGGAATGCGCGCGTCGATGTGCTGGCAGGCCGAGTTGTCGCCGCACGAGTAGCGGCAAAAATTCGAGATGCAGCTCTGCGACGCCGAGCACGCCGAGTGATCGCTGTCGGTGCAGTTCGGCTTCGGCCGCGTGTCGACGACGCATGCGCCCTGATCGCAGAACTTACCGGTACCGCATTCGCTGTCGGTCGAGCACGAGGCAACGCAGGCGCCGCCGACGCACTTCGGTGTCGAGCCGCTGCAGTTGGCGTCGGTGGTGCATTGCGCGTGGCCGGGGTCGGTCTGGCAGACTCCCTTCGTGCAGATCTGGCCCGTTCCACACGATGAAGCGTCGGTGCACGAGGCGACGCACTGGTTGTCGACGCAGAGCTTGCCGCCGCCGCCGCAGTCGCTCGAGTACTGGCAGGTGTTGGTCGGCGCGGTGCACGAGCCGCCGGAGCACACGTTGCCGTCGCTGCAGTCCGAAGAGGTCGCGCATGGGCAAGGGCCGTTGGTCCCTCCGCATGCTTGGCACTCGTTGGCGACGCATACCGCTTGCCCGGTGCAGTCGGTCTTCGTCGTGCACTGGATCGCGGTGCCGGCGTCGGTACCGGGCGCGGTGCATGCGCCGCCGTTACAGGTCGTGCCGCGCGGGCAGTCGCTCGTCTGCTGGCAACTCTTCACGCAGCCACCGGAGGTACAAACCTCGCCGGTTGCGCACGACGCCGACCCGGTGCACGCGGTCGACGAAGGAGGAGTGACCGTGCTGCAGCCGTAGCCGTCGCAGGAGTAGCAGCCGCTCGTGTCGCAGTAGTAGCGGTCTTGGGGATCGCTGCAGCCGCCCCAGAGCGCCACGCCCAACGCGCCGAGCACGCCTACTGCCATGAACCGTCGTGCCGTTTGGAAAGCCCAGCTCGTCATGCGAATCCTCCGACAACCCCAGTATCCACGACGCGTGCCATCTTTCCAGCGCCAACGCGCGATTCGGAGAGAGCGGCCATTTCTCGGCATTCTCGCTCAATTGCCGACTCTGGGGTCGGCTCGCCCTCCCTTCGGGTCGGGGCCGTGTGCGACGCAGGCGCCGGTTGGCTAGTAAACGAACGATTACGCCGGCGCTCGAGGTCGGGGCTGAGCCACCCGAAGGCGAATTTCGACTGGTCGAAGTGCTTGACCCAAGCGCGGCCGACGGCTAACCCGTCCGCCATGCTGAAAATCCGTCATCTCTTGGCGACGCTCGCCGCGGCCGTTTTCCTCGTCACCGCCTCGCCGGCTCGCGCCGACATGAAGGTCGCCGTCATCGACGTGCAGCGTGCTGTCATGCAGACCGAAGACGGTCTCCGCGCCCAGGCGACGCTGAAGAAGATGTTCGACAGCCGCCAGCAAGAGCTCAACAAGAAGCAAACCGACCTCGCCAAGCAGAAGGATGAGCTCGAAAAGCAGGCGAAGACGCTGTCGCAGGCTGCGATGCAGAAACGCGCCGAAGACTGGCAAAAAGAGATGATGACGCTCCAGCAGGTCTTCGTCGACTACAACAAAGAGCTCGAGAAGAAGCAGAAGGAGCTCACCGACCCGATCTTCGAGAAGGTCATGGGCATCGTGAAGCGTCTGGCGACGACCGAGGGGGTCGACCTCGTCCTCGACAAGCAGACCGTCGCCTATGTCCGCGGCGATCTGGATCTTACCGACCGCGCGATCCAAATGTACAACTCGGGCGGCGCTGCAGCTCCGCAAGCTCCAGTCGCTCCGCAAGCGCCGGCGCCCGCCGCACCGAAGAGGTAGGTCGTGCCGGGAGTCGCCTTCGTCGAGACGACGCTGCAAGCTTTGGCAGCTCGTTTCGGCGGAGAAGCGCTCTCGAATTCTCGAGAAACCGAGCCTCTCGGACGGATCGTCCCGATCGAGACGGCAGCCGCGGGTGACCTCGCCCCGCTGACGCACGCGCGCTTCGTTCCGTTCGCCCTCCCGGCGCTCGAGCGAGGCGCGTCTCTTTTGGTGGATGCTTCGCTCGCCGCGAAGGTCGATCTGACGCGCGCCGTTTGGGTCGCCACGAACGCGTCGCTCGTACTCGCGAAGCTGCTCGGCACGTGCATCGTCGACGACACTGCGGCGGTCGTCGACCCGTCGGCGACCATCGGTCCGCACGTCGTCTTGCATCCACGGGTCGTGATCGGAAAGAACGTCACCGTCGGCGCACACGCGGTCATCGGTCATCCCGGCTTCGGCTGGGCGATGTCGAACGCGGGCGCGGTCGCGATCCCGCAGCTGGGCGGCGTGGTGATCGAGGACGACGTCCACCTTGGCCCGCACACGACCGTCGACGCTGGCACGCTCACGCCGACGCGCATCCGTCGTGGGACGAAGATCGACGCGCACGTGCACGTCGGCCACAACTGCGACATCGGCGAGGGTTGCATCATCGCTGCACAGAGCGGCTTCGCCGGCTCGGTGAAGCTCGGACGCGGCGTCCTCGTCGGTGGCCAATCCGGCTTCGGCGACCACGTTACGGTCGGAGACGGCGCGAAATTCGCCGGAAAAAGCGGCGTGATCGGCGATGTACCTGCCGGCGCCGTCATGGCAGGATACCCGGCGATGCCGCGTGTCCGTTGGTTGAGAGCCGTCGCGAAGGCGGTGCGCGCGTGACCGTCCTCGACATCGACCGGATCCTGCAGATCTTGCCGCATCGCTATCCGCTCGTGATGGTCGACCGCGTGACCGAGGTCGTCGCCAACGAATTCATCCGCGGTCACAAGTCGGTGAGCATCAACGAGCCCTGGTTCCAGGGTCACTTCCCGATGCGCCCGATCATGCCCGGCATGCTCATCCTCGAGTCGCTCGCGCAGATCGGCGGCATCCTCGCGTACGCGAGCGAGCCCTTCGATGCGCAGCGATCGCTCATGTATTTCCTGGGTATCGACAAGGCGAAGTTCCGGCGTCCCGTCATTCCCGGTGACCGTCTCGATCTCGAGGTCCGCGTGATGCAGCACCGCTCGAACACGTGGAAGCTGAAAGGCGAGGCCTCGGTCGACGGCAACCTGTGCGCGCAGGGCGAGCTGCTCGCGAGCGTCGTCGACAGGAACGCCTGACGATGCCGAAGATCCATCGCGCCGCGATGATCGGCCAGGGGGTCGAGCTCGGTGACGACGTCGAAATCGGTCCTTACTGCGTCATCGGAGACGGGGTCCGCATCGGCTCCGAAACCGTCCTCCACTCCCACGTCGTCGTCACCGGCAAGACCACGCTTGGCCGCGGGAACGTGCTCCATCCCTTCGCGGTGATCGGCTCCGACCCGCAGATGAAGCGCGCGCACGACGGCATCGGCTCGACCGTCATCGGCGATCGCAACGAGCTCCGCGAGCACGTCACCGTCCACGCCGGCACCGATTCGGGAACGACCACGATCGGCTCGCGCAACATGTTCATGGCCGGGTCGCACGTCGCGCACGACGTCGTCCTCGGCTCCCAATGCGTCCTGGCGAACGCGGTCCAGCTCGCCGGTCATACGCGCGTCGGAGACGGCGTGGTCTTCGGCGGGCTCGCCGGCCTCGCTCAGCACGTCCGCGTCGGCGACGGCGCGTTCGTCGCCGCGGGCGCGATGTGTGAGCGCGACGTTCCGCCGTTCGTGGTCGTCCAAGGCGATCGCGCCCGCGTTCGCGCGCTCAACAAAGTCGGTCTCCGCCGTCAGGGCGTATCGGAGGACGAAATCGCGAAGCTTACGAAGGCGTTCCGCGCCCTCTTCGTCACCAAAGACAATCGTGCAGCGGCGATCGCAAAGCTCGAACGGACGCCGCTCGTCGATCAGCTCCTCAGCTTTGCGGCACGGGGAGCGACCGAATATTGACGTCGCGCTGAGGGAAGGGGATCTCGATCTTCGCCTCGCGGAACGCCTCTTCGATCTCGAAACGCAAATTCGAGGCGACGCGTAGATCGAGGCGCGCGTCGGGGATCCACACGAGGAGCGAGAACATCAGCGCCGAGTCGGCGAAGTCGTCGAGGCGCACTTCGGCCGGCGGATCGTGCAGCACGTTCGGATCGCTCTCGGTCACCTTCAAGAGCGTCTCGCGCACGAGCGGGACGTCGCTGCCGTAGGCGACGCCGACATGCACCTGGATGCGGATCTTCAAGGTCGGTTGCGAATGGTTCACGACGCGCTCGGTGACGAGCAGGCTGTTCGGGACGATGATCGCGACCTCGTCACGCGTGACGATTCGCGTCGCGCGGAGCCCGATGTCATCGATGATCCCGACTGTGTCGCCGGCCTTGATGAAGTCGCCCTTCCGCACCGGTTGCTCGATGAGAAGGATCAGACCCGAGATGAAATTTTGGGTGATGTTCTGCAAGCCGAAGCCGATGCCGACGGCGACGACGGTCGACGCGGCGAGGAGCGCGTCGAGGCGGATGCCCATCGACTCGGCAGCCATCATCGACCCGATGGCGAAGACGGCGTAGCGGACGATCTTGGCGACGGCGAACTCGGCGCCGTGGGAGAAGCCGCGCGAGCGCATGATCGCCCGCAGCCAACGGGAGGCGAAGCTCGCGATGATCAGCGCGCCCACGAAGATGGCAATGCCGACCCCGATCGACGCCGGGGTCACCGTCCCGGTCGACAACGTCAGGAGCGGAAAGGCCAGAAATTCGTGAACGTCGTGCGGAATCGCCAACGTGAGCGTCATCGAATTGAGACTAGACTCTACTCATGCTGCGCCCGATTTCGATTTTTCTCTTCGTGATCCTCGCTGCCGCCTGCAGCTCGAGCTCCGACGGAGGCTCAGGGTCTTCCGGTACGATGGCGGCGTTCGACCTCGAATCGGATTTCACGAGCCAGGACCATTTTTACGAGTTTCCGTACCCGTCGGATCTCCGGCTCTCGCCGACGGGCGGCCCCTACGGTTCGTCGTTCCCGAATCCGGGAGCGGTCGGGCTCGTCGACGGTCTGAAGACGATCGCGAGCGACCGCGCGGGGTTCCCGGTGATCCCGACCGCGTATTTCGCCTTCTCCGCGCCACTCGCGGCGAAAAGCGACGCCGACACGATCGCGGCCGACGCCTCTTCGCCGATCCTCTTGATCGACGTCGACCCGACCTCGAACGAGAACGGAAAGCTCTTTCCGACCGTCGCGATCACGCTGCCGGTCGACAAATACGTCCCGGAGAATGTGCTCGCTGTCGCGCCGCGGCCCGGCATCGTGCTCGTGGCGAAGCGCACGTACGCGTTCGTCGTGCGGCGTGAGCTGAACGACGCTGCGAACGCCCCGCTCGGCGTGCCCGATACCCTCGCCACCCTCGAGAGCGGCGGCACGCCTTCGACCGCGCATGGCGCGGCGGCCAAGACGTCGTTCGATCCGCTCTGGGACACGCTGAAGAAGCTGAACGTCGAGGCAAAGGACGTCGCTGCGGCGAGCGTGTTCACCACCGGCGACGTCGTCGCCGACATGGCCGAGCTCGCGACCAAGCTCGCGCAGAAGTATCCGGCGACGATCTCCGATCTCACGATCAACCCGAATGGCGGCACGACGAACGATCGCATGTGCGAGATCGTCGGTAAAATCGCGCTGCCGCAGTTCCAGACGGGCACGCCTCCGTTCAACACCGACGGCATCTTCGTCGCCGGCGCCGACGGCCTACCGACGGTCCAGCGTACCGACACCGTGCCGATCGCGCTGACGTTGCCGAAGGGAAAGCCGATGCCCGCTGACGGCTTTCCGCTTCTTCTCTTTTTGCACGGGTCGGGCGGCGTCTCGACCGCGGCGATCGATCGTGGAACGTGGCGGCCGACGAACAACCAGGCCGACTGCGCGCCGGGCGCCCCGCTCGACTCGTGGAATGGCGTCATGGGGTGCAACACGCCGCAGCAAGGACCAGCGTGGGTGATCGCCCCGTTCGGCGTGGGGACGGCGGCGAGCGCGCTGCCGGTGAACCCGGAGCGGGTGCCGGGCGCCGACGAGACCGCCTACTTGAACTTCGCGAATTTGGCGTCGTTTCGCGACAACTTTCGCCAGGGGGTGATCGAGCAGCACATGTTCTTGGACGCGCTCTCGACCCTCTCGATCGACCCGGCCGTCGTCGCCGGGTGCACGGGTCTCTCGCTCCCCGCCGGTGCGACCGCGTACAAATTCTCGCTCGCGAAGCTCGTCGTCCAAGGGCAGTCGATGGGCGGCATGTACACGAACCTCGTCTCCGCGGTCGACTCACGCGTGAAGGCGGCGGTGCCGACGGGCGCGGGTGGCTTCTGGAGCTACTTCATCTTGAAGACGACCCTCCTCCCCGACCTCCCGAACAAGGTCGCGGTCCTGCTCGCGACGCCCGGTACCGAGCTTAGCTTCATGCACCCGACGCTCGCGCTCTTCGAGACCGCGGTCGAGTCGGCCGATCCGATCGTCTACGCCGCGCGCGTCTCGCGCCGACCGCTCCCCGGAGCGACGCCGCGCCCGATCTACGAGCCGGCCGGCATCGGAGACTCCTACTTCCCGACCGAAATCTACGACGCGATGGCGATGTCGTACGGCCATCCGCAAGCGGGCAATTCGGTGTGGCCGACGACGCAAGACGGCCTCGCGCTCGAAGGGCTGCAAGGGGTCCAGAGCCTTCCCGTGCGCTCGAACCTCACGTCAGAAGCCGGCGGCCAATACACCGGCGCGCTCCTTCAGTACGAAGGCGACGGCATCTACGATCCGCACGCCCTCTACTCGCAGCTCGACGCGGTGAAGTATCAAATCGGCTGCTTCGTCTCGACGTTCCTCACGACCGGGCAGGCGACGATCGAAGCGCCGCAGCCGCTCGGCACGCCCTGTCAGTGAGCGGAGCGGACCCGCACGAGGTCGGCGGCATCGGCGAGCGTGGCGCATCCGGCGAGGCGCATTGCGCGCACGAGCTCCGCGTTCAAGAGCGACAAGACCTGCGAGACGCCGGCGCCGCCGAAGCACGAGAGACCCCATAAAATGGGCCTTCCGACGAAGACCGCGCGCGCTCCACGGCCGACCGCGATGAGCGCGTGCGTGCCGCTGCGCACGCCGCCATCGACGTAGACCTCGGCCCGGTCGCCGACCGCTGCGGCGACGTCGCCGAGCGCGTCGAGCGTCGCGACGCCGTAGTCGAGCTGGCGGCCGCCGTGGTTGGAGACCCAGACCGCGGAGGCGCCGGCGTCGACCGCGCGCATCGCGTCGTCGGCGCGGACGAGCCCTTTGACGACGACGGGGAGAGGAGCGGACGCGGTGACGAGCGCGGCGAAGTCGGCCCACGAGAACGACGGATCGTGCCGTGCGGCGACGTAGCGCGCGAGCTCCGACCCTTTGCCCAGATCGAAATCGGGCCCGCCTTGTCGGCGCCCGTCCAGATCGCGCGGGAGCGACTCGAGCAGGTTCTGCATTCCGAGCCCGTCCGGCAGCGCGAAGTCGTTCTTCACGTCGGCGACCCGGCGGCCGAGGACGGGGGTGTCGGCGGTGACGACGATCGCGCGGTAGCCCGCTGCCTTCGCGCGCTCGACGAGGCGATGGGTGAATGCGCGATCCTTGTGGACGTAGAGCTGGAACCAATTCGCGGCGTGCGGTGCGGCGCTCGCCACGTCCTCGAGCGACGTCGTGGCGAGCGTAGAGGCCACGTAGAGCGTCTTCGCTTCCGCGGCAGCACGAGCCGTTCCGCATTCGCCGTCAGCGTGCGCGAGCAGGTGGTAGGCGGTCGGGGCGATGGCGATCGGCGACGCGTAGTCGACACCGAGGAGCCTGGTCGTCGTCTTCGGCGCGCTCACGTCGACGAACGTGCGGTGTGCGATCTCGTAGCGTGCGTACGCGCCGCGATTGCGACCGAGGGTGACCTCTTCGTCGGCGCCCGACCGGTAGTAGTCGTAGGCGAAGCGCGCGAGCTTCGTCCGTGCGAGCGCTTCGAAATCGTCGACGGTGACGGGCGCGTTCATGAGACCTGAGTCGAGCACATGCGAGGCCCAAGCGTGATGCCGATTCTGCGAGCTTGGCCCACGTTTTTAGGCCTTTTGGCGCTAGCCCAGGAAGCTGATAAGTTTGACGACGACGGATTTTTGCACCCGTCCGTAAGGAACGAACGAAATGCGTACGCGGTCTTGGGCTCTCTTGGGCGTGGTGGGTTGTGCAGGCATCCTCGGGTTCGTCGCGTGCGGCTCGAGCGACGACAGCTCCTTCCCGGGTGGCAACGGTGACGACGGTGGAGGCAGCGGCCTCACCGACGGAAGCGGCACCTTCGGCGAGGGTGGCTTCGGCGGCGCCGACAGCGGTCCGACCAAGCCAGTCGACAGCCTCGTGATCGATCCCGCGACCGCGACGCTCGACGTGTCGAGCGCGCCGTTCCCGACCAAGAAGTTCACGGTCACCGCGCACTACACCGACGGCACCACCGGCGTTGTCGGTGCGAGCTGGACGGCGTCCTCCGCGCCGGTCGGACACATCGACGGCAGCGGACTCTATTTCACGAGCGGCGGGCAAGGCGGCGCCGTCGTCGTGACCGCGACCGCGGGCGGCAAGAGCGCGACCGCGAACGTCACCGTCGTGCTCCACGAGACGGCGAACACGATCGGCGCGGACGCGGCGACGCAAGCCGCGCTCCTCGCCGCCGAAGCGTCGGCCACGACCGACCCGGGCGTCACCTGGACGTATCCGTACGACGGAATGGCGTACACGCGCGGCCTCAACGCGCCGGAGATGATGTGGAACGGCGGCGCCGCCGGCGACGTCTACGCCATCCACATCAAGAGCGCGACCTACGAGCTCCAAGCATTCAGCGCCGGCAAGGCCGTCACGTCGGTCGCGCCTGGCGTCACGCCCGCAGGCGCGTTCGCGTTCGACTACGACGGCGCCAACTGGGCAAAATTCGCCGCGTCGACCTCGGGCGCCGCCACCGTGACCGTTATGCGCAAGCACGGCAGCAGCTACACGAAGCTCGTCGGCCAGACGTGGAAGATGGCGAGCCGTTCGATGAGCGGCACCATCTACTACTGGGCGATCAACAAGGCCGCGGTCGTGCGGATCAAGCCCGGCGCGACCGTCCCCGACTTCTTCTTGAGCGGCGCCACCGTTCCTCCGCCCGGCGAACAGAACGGGTCCGGCACCGTGACGACGCAGATGTTCTGCCCGTCGTGCCACACCGCTTCGGCCGACGGCTCGACCCTCGCGATGGGAACCGGGCTGTGGGGCACCAGCGTCGACGTCTGGTCGACGCTCTACGATCTCAACGCTGGGGCGACGACCTTCCACGGCTACCAAACGAGCAGCCCGGCGACGCGCTATCCGCTCTGTGCGCTCACGCCCGACGGCAAGATCCTCGTCGAGAACTGGGCCACGGTCCGCGGTGGGGCGATGGGCAAAGACGACGTGCCGGTCGACATCAGCGCCCCCTCCGGAACGACCGGCAAGCTCATGCCGAGCACCGATCTCGACACGCTCGTCGGCGCTGGCAAGCACACCTTCTTCCCCGTGTTCTCCGCCGACAACGCGCTCTTCGCGTACGTCGATTCGGGCAACGGCGATTTGATCTCGCTCGCGTGGAACCCGACGACGAAGAAGTTCTCCTCACCGGTCACGCTCGCGACGGGCGCGGCGGCGGGCGGCAAGATCGCCTATCCGACGATCTCACCTGATCACCGCTGGGTCGTCTATCAAGTTGGTCCCGACTACGGCTCGCTCAGCACGAGCGACCTCGGTGATCTCTGGGCCGTCGACACGACCAATCCCCTCCATCCCATTTCGCTCGCGGGCATCAACACGACCAAGTCGGCGGCGGCGAGCGACGCACGCGATCTCCACCGCAGCTACGAGCCGACATTCGCGCCCGTCGCGTCAGGCGGCTATTTCTGGCTCGTCTTCCACTCGCGCCGCACCTACGGCAACCGCCTCGTCGACGTGCCCTACGTCAACGGCACCGAAGGCTCCGGCACCAAGCAGCTTCGACGACCGATCCGAGCCACCCGCCGTTCTGGCTCCCCGGTCAGGACCCGACGACGCGCAACATGCGCGGCTATTGGGCGCTCGACCCGTGCCATGCCGACGGCGTAGCCTGCTCGACCGGCAGCGACTGTTGCAACGGCTTCTGCGATTCGACCGGGCCCGACGGCGACGGCGGCACGACGGCGGTGTGTGGCAAGACGTCGAGCGGATGCTCTGCAGCCGGCGATCGCTGTGACACGTCGGCCGATTGCTGCAACGCGAGCAGCGGCGGCGTCACATGCATCAATCACTCCTGCTCCGAGCCTCCTCCGCGCTGACCTTGGCTTCCGCGAGCCGCGCCAGTAGGCGGCTCGCGTGCAGCCGCAATCGGTCACGCTTTCAGCTCATCTTCTTGCCGGGTCCGATCATCTCGTCGAAGGCACGGTCGAAGTCGTCGTCGGCGCCTACCGCGGCCGCGCGCATCGACGGTTTCCGCGGAGCGAGTTGCTCGAGACGGCGGATCCGCTCTTCGACGTCACGATAAGTCGGCTCGATGCGCTGAACGCGCTTGTAGGCGGTGATCGCGTCCTTGTGCATCTTCTTCTGCTCGTAGGCGTTGCCGAGCTCGAAGGCGATGACGACCTCTTGGTCCCGCGTCTTTTGGGAGGCATCGAGGCCGCGTTGGAAGGCTTCGACTGCCTTTCCGATCTCGCCGCGCTCCATGTAGATCGTGCCGATCATCGACTCGCAAACGCAGGTGCGCTTGGGGTCGCGGGCGGCGACTGCGAACTCACGGATCGAGTCTGCGATCCGGTCCATCTCTTTGTAGGCGACGCCGAGGTCGTAGTGCGACTGCGCGTCGTCGACGCTGATGATCTTCTCGACGCCTTCTTTGAACTTGGCGAAGACCTCTTCGACGTCGACTTGGGACTCGACCGCTTCGCGCACGGAAGGCGCCTCGAGGCTCTCGAGCGCGTCGAGCGACGCGGCGATGTCGAAGCTGCGGTCTTCACCGCCGAGCGGCATCTGCCGCGTGCCCGAGCTCTGGTGCGCGGTCTGCTCGGTGGTGTCGAGCTCGGTCATGCGCTCGACGAGGAGCGGATGGTTCGGTGCGCGGGCGAGCTGCTCGGTAAGGACGGCGCGTGCGTCGTCGTAGAGGCCACGCGAGGCGAAGAACTCGGCCTCTTCGAGCGCGTCCTCGAGCTCGACCGCGCCACGCGCGGCGATGCTCGGCGGCAGCTGGTCGACGGCGGTGCGCGAATCGGGTGCGTCCGGGATTTCGTCGATCGCCGGCGACGGGCTCGAGCCGCGGACGAGCTCGAACGCGGCGTCGCTCTCGGACGCCGCGGGTGCAGGCGCGGAGTTGCGGTCGAAGCTCGCGGCGGAGTCGTCGAGAAGGTCGGGCGGCTCGTCGAGCGCGAAGCTCGGGAGCGGAGCGCTTTCGCCGAACGGCGAATCGATCGTCTCCCACGGCTTCGGCGCTTCGTCGGCGGAGATCGCCGACGTGCGCGAGGCGCGAGCCTGCTCGTCACCGGCGTCGTCGAGGTCGTACGCGGGGAGCGGCTCGAGCTCTTCGGACGAGATCGCGCCGCTCTCCGCCGGCAGGTCGCCAGGGAGCTCGACGTCGTAGCCGAGCTCGCGGAGCGTGGCGACGGCGCGCTCGTTGATCGGATCGATCGCGAGGACCTCTTCGAGCGTGCGGGCGGCGCTCTCGCCGTCGAGCGATTCGAGCTGGAGCGATGCGATCGCCAGCATCTCTTCGACAGCTTCGCCGGTGCGGCCCGCTTCGAGCAGCAGGCTGCGCATGGTCGCGCGAGTGTCGACGAGGCGCGGGTCGAGATCGATGGCCACGCGCAGTCGGTCGATCGCTTTGGCGAGCTGACGACGGGCTTTGAGCTGCGCGGCCTCTTCGACGATCATCGCTACTTCGGCCGCACGCGCCGCGGTCTCTTCGTCGAGCGCGCTGCCTTCGACGGTGTCGCCGACTTCCATTTCGGGCGCGGCCTCGGGGCCGTCGTTAGCCATGGGCGGCGGCGCGAACGAGTGGTACGAGATGAGCTCTTCGTCGTCGACCTCCGCGATCTCTTCTTCGGGGACGAGCGAAGGCTGGCGCACCGGCTCCGCGGTCGTCGTAGTCGCGAGCCCGGTCGCGGCCTGCGCCGACAGCTGCTTCACGGCGTCGTCGTTCGGCGCCATTTTTTCGAGCTTCGTGACGAGCTCGCGGAAGGTGTCGAGCTTCCCTTGGTCGCGCGCGATGCGCGCCATCTCCTTGTGGACCTCGATCCCCTTGCTCGCCTGGCCGATCGCCGCGAAGGCGCGCGCCAAGAGCCCGAGCGTGTCGAGGTCTTTCGGGTTCGCCTGGAAACAGATCTGCAGCTTCGACAGCGCTTGCATGCCGTCGTTGGGCTGGCCGCGCCCGAGATAGAGCTCGGCCGCGAGGCGCGCTTGCACCGGATCGGCCTTGTGATGGAGCAGGCGCTCGAGCACCTTCAGCGCGTCGTCGCGCCGATTGTGCTTCACGAGCTGCGCGGCCGCGATGCCGAACTCGGCCGCCGCGTCGTCGGTCGCTTGTGCACGCGACAGCGCTTCGGCGAGACGAAGGTGGGGCAGGGGATTGGAAGGGTCGAGGTCGACGATCTTCCGGAACATCTGGATCGCCTCGCCGTCACGACCGGCGCGCTGATGACGAACGGCGAGCTCTTCGAGCGCCGCGAGCGCGTCGCTCACGAGACCGAGCTGTTGGTAGAGCTCGGCGAGCTTCGGCGCGATATGCGCGTAGCGTTCCTCGAGCTGCGGGACGTGCTTGTGCAGGATCTCGCGGATTTGCTTGTAGACCGCGATCGCTTTGAGGGAGAAACCCTGGGCGGAGTAATACCGTCCGACCCGCTCATAGGTGGCGATCGCGTCCCCGTACGCCTCCATCTTGAGTTGCAGGTCACCGATCTTCAGGAGGGTCCGAGCGTCGTTCGGATCTTCCTGGATGATTCGCTGATATTCGAGGACCGCTTTGTCGTACCGCTTTTTCTCGACGAGCTTCTGAGCGGCCTGAATGACCTTGTCGCGATCAATCGGCACGGACGAACCAATTCCTCCGCAAGCGCGCAAGATCGTTGCACGCGTCTAGACCAGACAACGGGGTTCCCAAGAGAAGCCTCAAGGTCGTCACGTCGCGCGAGAGGTCGAGCGATCGGGACAAGGCTAAAGATAGCGCTGCTTTGGCCTCCGTGCATACTTCTCAGGCAGCATTGTCGTTCGATCGGTCCGGCGTTTGGCTCGGTGCGGCGCTCGGGCCTGTAGAGACGATGGAAGGCGATGTGGGATGAGGCCGCAGGTATCGACGTAAAGCGGCAAGAGCCTTACATTAGTGAGCTGATGCCCACCGAATCGACTCTCTACAAAGCACCGTTTTTCCCGGGCGGCGCTACCGCCATCGACGCTCAAATCGCCGAGCGGCTGCTCGCGGTCGCGCTCTCGACCGGGGGTGACTACGCCGATTTGTTCTTCGAGTACCGAGCCGGCGGCGGGTTTGCCTACGACGAAGGGATCCTGAAGAGCGCCTCGCGTGGCGTTTCGATGGGGCTCGGTGTCCGCGTCCAAAAGGGGGACGCGACCGGCTACGCGCACGTTCAGCAGCTCGACTGGGAGGCGATGGAGCGCGCCGCGAAGACCGCCGCGCAGATCGCAGCCGGTGGCGGCGGCACCAAGGCGGTGACCCCGCGGATGATCACCCTCCCGAAGCGCTACGAGCTCGAGCAGGTGACGCTGGACGTCCCCGGAATCGAGAAGCGGAGGATCTTGGAGCGCGCGGCCGCCGAAGCACACGCCTTCGACAAGCACATCGTGAAGGTCGAGGCGTCGTTCGCCGAAGAGATCCGCGAGATCCTGGTCGTCACGAGCGACGGCATCATGAGCCGCGACACCCAACCCATGCTCCGCATCGGCGTCCGCGCGATCGCCGAGCGCGACGGCAAACGCGAAGCTGGCAGCTCCGGAGGCGGTGGCCGCACGACGATGGGCTACTTCGAAGGCAAGAGCCCCGAGTGGCACGCGCGTGAAGCGGCTCGCATGGCGATGATCATGCTCGACGCGCAAGAAGCGCCCGCCGGTACGATGGAAGTCGTCCTCGGCCCCGGCGACAGCGGCATCCTTTTGCACGAGGCGGTTGGTCACGGTCTCGAGGCGGACTTCAATCGCAAGGGGACGTCGAACTACACCGGCCAGATCGGCAAGCCGGTCGCGAGCGAGCTCTGCACCATCATCGACGACGCGACGCTCCTGCAGTCGCGCGGGTCGATCAACGTCGACGACGAAGGCAACGAGCCCAAGTCGAGCGTGCTCATCGAGAACGGAAGGCTCGTCGGCTACATGCACGACCGCTTGAGCGCGAAGCACTTCAAGCTCACCCCGACCGGCAACGGCCGCCGCGAGAGCTATGCCTCAGCGCCGATGCCGCGCATGACCAACACGATCTTGATGGCCGGAAAAGACGATCCCGAAGACATCATCCGATCGGTCAAAAGAGGGGTTTTTGCGAAGAAGTTCGGCGGCGGTCAGGTCGACATCTCGAATGGAGACTTCGTGTTCTCGCTGACCGAAGGGTACTTGATCGAAGACGGCAAGATCACCGCTCCTCTCAAGGGTGCGAACTTGATCGGCAACGGCCCCGACGTCCTCCGCAAGGTCTCGATGCTCGGCCACGACGTCGCCGTCTCCGACGGCATGTGGACGTGCGGCAAAGATGGCCAATCGGTCCCCGTCGGCGTCGGTTGCCCGACCATGAAGATTTCGGCCATTACGGTGGGCGGAACGAAGGTCGGTTAGATCGCGGACGTCTGGCCTGTCGGATTCACTCTGGCGGGCGGTTCCCGCCCCTCATTCGGCGAAGCCGAATGAGCCTCCCCACCGCTTGGCTTCGCCAACTCGTTTGGCGGAGCCAAACGAGGGTCAAGATCGCGGGCGGAGGGCGCTCGGTCGCTGTCGCTCCTCGCTTGCGATGGCCTGCTCTCGCTTCGCTCGCTCGGAAAACGTAATTGGGATGTCGAATTCGCTAGACATGTCCGGCTGGCGACAACACAATTTTCGACCATCGACCATCGACCATCGACCATCGACCATCGACCATCGACCATCGACCATCGACCATCGACCAT
>CAJDWT010000074.1_pt1 | contig 15333 bp, 13 predicted proteins | sample 7391671 | NCBI WGS metagenome assembly CAJDWT01 (sample SAMEA7055729, study PRJEB34461) | soil metagenome | biome: terrestrial ecosystem; feature: Peninsula; material: soil | place: Antarctica | collected 2016
ACGACGCCGTTCACCGGCACGCGACGCGAAGTGGGGGCACCGAACAGGCCGGCGACGGACGTGTGCGCTCGCCGCGCGAAGAGCGAAAAGAGAGCCGACTCGAGGGCGAAGCGGGCCGCCGGCGAGCGCGCGAGCGGTCCGAGCTCGTCGAGCCACGCACCGACGGTGGGAACGGAATCAGGCACGCTCGTGAGGTCTCTCGTGACGCTCTCGAGCGCGGCGGTCGCCTCCTCGACCGTATCGGGCGAGTAGCCGGGCAGCGGCGTCGCCTCGCCGACGCCCTCATTACCCGCGTCGTCCGCGAGCCGCACGAGGCAGCCGCGTCGCCGGTTCGGAAGCGTGAGCGGCGATAGCGCGTGCGCGGTGATCTTCATGGTCGCACGAGCGCGATGCCGATCGAGAGGAGCACGCCGTGAATGAGCAGGAGCTTCGCCGTATTGGCGAGGGCCGCGTTCAGGATCGCGCCGTCACGGTTCTTGGCGACCGTGATTGCGAGCTTTATGCCGAGCGGCAACGTGAGCAGCGCGGCGAGCGCCGCGTAGTGAACGCCGAAGCCGAAGACGAGCACGACGGGCACGAGCTCGGCGATGGCGACGAGCGCCGCGTATTCGACGACGCCGAATTGGCGGCCGAAGCGGACCGCGAGCGTGCGCTTGCCCGTCTTCGTGTCGGTGAAGACGTCACGCACGTTGTTGACGGCGAGGACGGCGGTCGCCAGCGCGCCGCACGCGAACGACGCGACGAGGCTCACGGGCGTGAACGCGCCGCAGGCGACGAACATCGTTCCGCAGACCGCGACCGGCCCGAAGAAGAACATGACGAAGATGTCGCCGAGCCCGTTGTAGCCGAGCGGGTAGGGACCACCGGTGTAGGCGACGCCCGAGGCGATCGACGCGATGCCGATGACCACGATCGGCCAGCCGGCGATGGCCGTCAGATAGATCCCGACGAGGAACGCGGCGGCGAAGCACGCGACCATCCCGCCGCGCACTTGCCTGGGCGTGAGCAGGCCCGCTTGGGTGACGCGGAGCGGGCCGATGCGCTCTTCGGTGTCGGCGCCCTTCTCGTGGTCGAAGACGTCGTTCGCGAGATTGGCTCCGATTTGGATCATGACGGCGCCGACGAGCGCGGCGAAGACGGCGAGCCAATTCACGCCGTCCGCGCGGTGGATTGCTGAAGCGGCACCGAGCAAAATCGGCGTGACGCCGACGAGCAGCGTCTTCGGCCGCGTCGCCAGGAGCCATGCCTGCGCCGAGCCGACGCCGATGTCGGTCGCCGCGCGGCTCGGGTTGCCGGGCGTCGACGTCACCACGGGCTCTGCCTGCCAGTCCATGGCTGTCTACTCCCTCTCTTCGATGAGCTTCACGAGGGCAGCGGGCGCCTCCGCGACGACGTTGTGACCAGCGCCCTCGACGACGACGCGCTTGCTCACGATCGAGCGATCGCAAAACGCCCGAGATATTTCGGTGAACTTCGGATCGAGCGCGCCCGAGACGACCGTCATCGGCACGCGGGTCGTGTCGAGGCCGCTCCACAGTGAGGGCATCGAGCCGAGGCCGAGCCGGCGCATCGCCCAAGCAACCCCGTCCGAAGTATGCGCCATTCTCTGCCTCCGGAGCTCTGCCTGCACCTCGGCGGAGAGCGCCTTTTGCGACGCGAAGAGGGGCTGGCTCTCCCACGCCGTCACGAAGGCGTCGAGGTCTCCGCCCTCGGCGCGTTTAGCCCAGCCTTCGTCCCATGCCACGCGGGCCGATCGGCTCGGTTCGTCCTCGAGGCCGGGGTCGACACCGACGAGCACCGCGGCCCGCACGAGCGACGGATGCCGGAGCGCGAAGGCGAGGGCGACGCGCGCCCCCATCGAATAGCCGACGACGACGGCGGGCGCCTCGAACGGAAACATGGCCGCGAGCGCGTCGACGCTGGTCGTGAAATCGCCTGGGTCGGGCGGGAACCATGGGTCGGGCCCATGGCCGGGCAAGACGATCGATTCGGCCCGCGGGGCGCCGAGCAATTGATGGACCTCGCGCCACATCGTCGGAATGCCGAGGAAGCCGTGGATGAAGTAGATCGGACCCTTCATCCGAGCTCCTTTGCGACGAGCGCGCTCAAATCGCTTCTGAAACGGGCGCGACGTTCGCTGCCGTCGTGGGGCGGGACGCGCGCCTCGACGAGCGTGCATCCTTGCGTCGTCATTGCGTCGGCGAGGGCCCGCTCGAGCTCCGGCGAGGTCTTCGGGCGGGCGAAGGCCACGCCGAAGGCCCTCGCAGCTGCTTCGAAATCGATGTGCTGAGGAGTCGCGAAGAACGGCTCGAACGCGCGCGTCGCTGCGTCTGACGCGCGGAGCGGAAGCTCTTCGAAGATGCGGCCGCCCTCGTTCTGGACGACGACGACGACGAGGGGTGAGGTCGCACGGCGCGCGACAGCGAGCCCGCCGAGGTCGTGCAGCATCGTGAGGTCGCCGAGCAGAAGTAGAGTAGGCACCTTCGTCACCGAGGCCGCACCCGCTGCTCCCGACACGAGCCCGTCGATCCCCGCGGCGCCGCGTTGGTGCAAGACCCGCAGGTGCTCGGTCGATGGCGGGACGAAGAGATCGACGTCGCGTACGGGGTTCGAATTTCCGATCGCGAAGTAGCCGCCGGGCGGAAGCGCGCGCACAGCGCGGTACGCGACCGCCGCCTCCGTCAGCGCATCGCCTTCGAGCGCGGCGGCCGCCATCTTCCACGCTAGGCCGTCGGCGTGCGCGACGGTACGGCGCCACGTGTCGGTCTTCGAGCGCATGAACGACCGCAATTTCGGCTCGATCGCGCGGGCGAAGGCGCCGGGCGTCGTCTTCACGAGCGCGGTCGCGTTCCCTTGGGGATCGAAGTGCCCGTGTGGCGTGACGACGAAGCGCGGCACGCTCGGATGTTCGGCGAGCAGGCTCATATAGCCGCTCGAGGTCGGCGGCGCGCCGAGCTGCACGATGCAGTCGGGCGCGAAGGCGCGGCGAAATGCGGCGTTACGGAGATGCACGTCGAACGACGCGAAGAGAGGTAGGTCGTCCGGCGCGCCGAAGCGGAGCTGGCTCGTGTGCTCGACCAAGAGCGGAAAACCGAGCGTGCGCGCCAGGGTGAAGATGGCGTCACGATCGGCGTTGGTCGCGATGGGCAAAGGGCCGGCGACGATCACGCCGCGACTCGCGCGAGCGCAGGCGTCGGCGATGCGGTCGAGGGTGGGCTCATCGATAAGAGGCGCGGTCGGCAGCGCGATCGCCGTCGGTGCCATGGTGACGAGCGCGTCGCGGACGTCCTCCCACGCCTCGCGACCGTCGACGATGGCGGGCTCGAGCGGCTTGCGGAGCTGCGCGTTCAGATGGACCGGGCCGGGCGTCGGCGCCAGTGCGGCATGCACCGACTGCGCGGCGATGCGCGTGAGCGCCTTGAATGCAGCAGGGCTCGGGTCCGGCGGGCCGATGTCGACGAAGTGACGGACATAGCGACCGAACATCTTCACCTGATCGATCGTCTGCGATGCGCCCGTCTCGCGGTCCTCCCAGGGCCGGTCGGCGGTGAGCATGATGAGCGGCACGAATGCGGTCGACGCTTCGATGACTGCCGGGAAATAGTGCGCCGCCGCGGTCCCCGACGTGCAGATCAGGACCGACGGCTTGCCCGATGCGCGCGCCTGACCAAGCGCAAAAAAGGCGGCAGAGCGCTCGTCGACGACGACAGTGCAACGGACGTCCGTGCGAGCGGCGGCGGCGAGCACGAGGGGCGTGGAGCGCGAGCCCGGAGAGACCACGATGTCGGCGACGCCGGCCGCCACGAGCGCGCCGACGAGCGTCTCGGCCCAGCCGATGTGCAGGTTCGTCGCGATCATGCGCGGACCAATGCTTCGGACATCGTCCGGAGCTTGAGGCTCGTCTCGCGCAGCTCGCTCTCGGGCTCCGAGCCGCGGACGATCCCGCCGCCGGCGAAGAGCCAAGCGCGGTCGGGCGTGACAAGCGCCGAGCGGATCGCAACCGCGAACGCACCTTCGCCGAACGCGTCGAGCCACCCAACCGGCGCGCCGTACCAGCCGCGCTCGAAGGGCTCGTGCTCTTCGATCCAGTCGAACGCCGCCGTCTTCGGCAAGCCCGCGAGCGCTGGCGTCGGATGCAGCGCTTCGACGAGCAAGAGCACGTGCACCGAGCCTTCGAGCTGCGCCACGATCGGCGTCGAGAGATGATGGACGCGGCCGAGCGTGCGGACGTTCGGCGTAGACGGCGCGTCGATGCCGCGCGTGAACGCGGCGAGCGCCCGGGTGATGCCGCCGACGACGATCTGGTGCTCACGGCGCTCTTTGTCGCTCGCAAAGAGCTCGGCCTTGGCCGCCTCGTCTTCGCCCTCGCGTCGCGCGATGGTGCCGGCGAGCGCCTCGGTGATGACGCGCGTTCCGTCCGAAAAAATGAGTCGTTCTGGGGAAGCGCCGAGGAACGTGGAGTCTCCGCGCGTGAACGAGAAGGCCGTGCTCTCGGGATTTTTTGCACGGAGCTTCGCGAACGTCGCATCGACCGAAACGGTGGTCGCGATCGACGCGCGACGCGCGACGACGACCTTGTCGAGCTCGCCCTTAGCGATCGCCGCGAGCGCGCGCTCGATGAGGCCGGTGACCTGCGTCTCGTCGGCGGGCGGTGCGCTCGAAGCGGCGACCTCCGGCGTGCGCGAAGGGCGCTCCGACGTCCGCTCCAGACCGGCGGTGACCGCTTGGATTTCGGCGAAGACGGCGGCGTGATCGACCTCCTGATCGATGCGGAGCGCGAAGCGCAAGAACGCGTCGTCACCCTTCACGCCGTACGACCAGCGAGGAAGAACGAAGCTTGCGCTGCCGAAGGACCGCCACAAGACGTCTTCGACCGAGGGATGGAACGACGCGCCGCCGAAGAGGCGGACGCGCGGGGCGACGACGCCGGCTTCACGTCGTTCTTCGAGCGACGCGAAGAGGCTGTCGGTCGCGGTCCGGAGCTCGGCCCAGCGGTCACGACCGCTCACATCGACGCGGAGCGCGGCGCCGCTGCCGACGATGGACCAGACGTCGAAGGCGCTGGCGAGCGTGCCTGGCGCCCAGCGGAATGCGAGGTCGCCTCCCGGGAGCCCGACCCGCTCGAGCGCCAACACCGGCGCCTTCGCGGTGAGCACGACGACGCGCGCGCCGTTCTGCGCGGGCGTGCCGGCGAAGAGCTCGTTCGCGAGGCTCGCGATCAAGCGCCGCCGCCGATCGACTGGACCAGCGCTTCGAGCTCCTTCATGCCGAGCGCTTGCGGCCCGTCCGACATGGCCGTCGCCGGATCGTGGTGCGCCTCGACGATGATGCCGCACGCTCCCGCTGCGATCGCCGCGCGCGCAAGGGGAAGGACGAGGTCACGACGGCCGGTCGCGTGGGAAGGGTCGACGATCACCGGGACGTGATGCGCGTGCGCGACGACGGCGACGGCGCCGAGATCGAGCAGGTTGCGCGTCGACGGATCGAACCCCTTCACCCCGCGCTCGCAGAGGACGACCGACGCGGCGCCGTGGGCGAGCAGGTGCTCGGCGGCGAGGAGCCACTCCTCGATCGTCGCCGACATCGCCCGCTTCAAGAGGGCCGGCTTCTTCGTGCGTCCGACCGCGTGGAGCAGCGCAAAGTTCTGCATGTTGCGCGAGCCTATCTGCATCATGTCGGCATGCGCGGCGACGGCGTCGACGTCGTGCTCGCTGATGACCTCGGTCACGATCCGCAGACCATTGTCCTTCGCGGCCTTCGTCATCCAATCGAGCGCGGGCGTGCCGTGGCCCTCGAACGAATAGGGTGAGGTGCGCGGCTTGAACGCGCCGCCGCGCAAGAACGAAGCGCCGGCTTTTTTTGCGGCTGCGGCGATCGTCCGGATCTGCGACTCCGACTCGACCGAGCATGGGCCCGCCATCACGACTGGCGCGCCTCGACCGAACGTCACGCCGGCGATTTCGACGACTGGACCTTGCGCATCGAGACGCGGATGGAGCGACGCCGGCTTCGAGACCGACGCGACGCCGGCGATCTTCTCGATCTCTTTCGCGTCGCACGCCGCCGAGTGCGGCGCGGTGACGACATGCGCGGGCCGGCCGTCGCTCGTCTTCTCGATCGATTGCACCCAAATGCCCAGGCGAGCGAGCTCACGACGGACGAGGTCGGCGTCCGCATTCTGCGCGAGCGAGACGATCACGATTTGCCACCGCGGCGAGAAGGGAACTTCAAGAGGGTGCCAATTGCGGAAAAATCGGCGGTTTGCGAGACGACGAAGGAATCCAAGATGGCGAGCCCCAGCGTGGAGAGAGCGACGAGCTTTCGTAGTCGAAGATGGGTGTCTTTCGTAGCCTTGGATTGCTCCGCGTAGTCCAGCATTTCGGCCGCTTGGGTCAAACGGTCGCGGACCGAGAGGGCCAAAGAGCGCTCGCGCTCGCGAAAAACGCGGGAGATCATCTTCCAAAAGTCGGTCTCGGCCTCGAAGAACTCCCGCCGCTCGCCCGGGCGGAGGACCCGCTTGATGACCCCCCACCGTTTGAGCTCAGCCAAGGTCATGCTGACCGCTCCCGCTGACATTTTGAGCTCGCTCGCCAAATCGTTCGCCGTCAGTGGCTCGCTCGAGAGATAAAGGCTCGTCCAGATGCGACCCAGCGCTTTGCGGAAGCCCCAATGCTCGATCGCGTCGCCGACGGCGTCGCCGGCGAGCAGCATGGCGTCACGAACGCGCCCATGTTCAGCCTGCAATGACATTTCAATAAATTCTGAAGACATTGATGCCAGAGTCAAGAGACCTTAGAGACGAAACGATGACCGCGAAGCCGATTCCGGATTTGGACGAGCGCAGCCGTGACCAGGCGACCCACGACGACGCCGTGCGCGACATGTTCGACAAGATCGCGCCCACCTACGATCTTGCGAACCGCGTGATGAGCGCGGGCATCGACGTCCGCTGGCGGAAGAAGGCGATCGCCGAGCTTGACGGCATGCCCGAGGGCTCGCTCCTTGATTCGTGCGCGGGCACGCTCGACCTCACGAAGATGCTGGTCGCCATCCACCGCGACCGCGCCGTCGTCGCCGCCGATTTTTCGAAGGAAATGCTGGAGCGCGGCAGAGAAAAGGCGCCGCACGTCGAGCGCGTGGTCGCCGATGCGATGCATCTGCCGTTCGAGAGCGGAGCGTTCGCGGGCATGATCTGCGGCTTCGGCATGCGCAACCTCGGCGACACCGGCAAGGGGATCCGTGAGGCGCTCCGCGTCTTGAAGCCAGGCGGCGTGTTCGTCACGCTCGAGTTCTTCAAGCCGGTCACCTGGGCCTCGAAGACGTTCCACGCCGCGTATGCGAAGGCGGTCCTCCCCGCCGCCGGTGGCATGCTGTCCGGCCAACCTGACGCCTACCGCTACCTCGCCAAGAGCATGGAAGGCTTCTGGTCACGCGAGGAGTACGAGACGATGCTGCGCGAGAACGGCTTCGCGAAGGTGAAGGGGCAGGACCTCCTCTTCGGCATCGCCTCGATCGTCCGCGCCGAAAAGGCAGCGTAAGATCGGTCCGTTACATCAGCCGCCGTGGGTGAGGATCATTGCTAACGAGATCCAGATCGCGGCGAAGAGCACCGCTGCGGCGAGGTTTCCGCGCGCGATCTCCTCTTCGAGGTCGATCTTCTTCAAGAGGACGTGGTCGATGATCTTGATCGCGAACGCGCCAACGAAGAGGGTGAGGACGCCGAAGAAGAGGTGCATTCCGAGCGACAACGCGCTCGCTCGGAGGAGGGGGAGCTCGGGCATGGCACCTTTTATACTGTTCTGCCCCTGGCTTCCTTGACGTTGTGCGTGGGAAAAGTATCGTGGGCGCCCTCATTCGGTCGTGCGCGCTTTCTGATTCGCGCCGCCGCAAAAGCCCCATGGAAGAGAGCATGCAGGTCATCGTTCAGCGAATTTCCCCCGTTTTGATGGAGCTCCAGATCGAAGTGCCGGCCGAATCGGTCCGCACGGAGGTCGAAAAGCAGTACACGACCCTCGCCAAGAAGGCGCACGTCAAGGGCTTCCGTCCCGGCAAAGCGCCGCGTGACGTCCTCCGTCACCTCTATGGGCCTCAGGTCCAGAACGACGTCGCCAACGCGATCGTCAACGACACCCTGCCGAAGGTGCTCACCGACAAGAACGTGACCCCGGTGTCGATGCCGTCCGTCGAAGCCGGCAAGATCGATTCGAAAGGGGTCTTCTCATACAAGGCACGCTTCGAGGTCTCGCCAGACATCGAAGAGGTGAAGTACGAGGGCTTCGAGCTCGTCAAACAAGAGGCCGAGGTGAAGGACGCCGAGGTCGACGAAGAGCTCGAAAATCTCCGCAAGCGTTCGGCAAAGCTCGAGCCGGTAAACCCCGCTCGGGGTGCAAAAGCGGGAGACGTGCTTACGATCGACTTCACCTTGTCGGTCGACGGTAACGAGATCAAAGACGGCGGCGCTGAAGGCGTCCAGATCGAGCTGGGCGCGCAGCAAGCGCTCCCCGAGCTCGACGCCGCGCTCATGGGCAAGGCCGTCGGTGAGAAGGTCGACGCGACCGCCGCTTTCCCGGCGCAGCACCCGCGTCCGGACTTTCGCGGCAAGAACGGCGTCTTCAAGATCTCAGTCGTCGACGCCAAAGAGAAGGTCCTCCCGAAGCTCGACGACGAGTTCGCCAAAGACCTCGGGCAGTTCGAAACGGTCGACGCGTTGAAGAAGGATCTCCGGGAGCGCCTCGAGAAGGGGGCCAAGGAGCGCGCCGAAATCGCCGTCGCCGAGCAGATCGTCCAGCGCCTGAACGACGCGAACCCGACCGAGGTCCCGCCGTCGCTCGTCGAGCAGCAGTGCCGCGCGATGGAGCAGGAGATCCTGATGCAGGCGCGCCGGTTCGGTCAGCGCATCACACAGGAGCAGGCCCAGGCGCTCCACGGTCAGGTCCACGCCGACGCCGAAAAGAAGGTGCGCGCAGGTCTGTTGATGGCCGCCATCGCCAAGAAGCTCGAGCTCAAGGTGACCGACGAGGACATCGAGGCCGGCTACAAGGAGCTCGCCGAGGAGACGGGGAAGAACGTCGCCAAGGTGAAGGCCGAGTACCGCGAGAAGAACAAGCGCGACATGTTCATCGGCATGATCCTCGAGGACAAAATCCTCGACATCATCGAAGCCAAGGCCAAGTTCGTCGACAAGGTCGCCTCTAGCGAGACGACGGACAAAGATGCAGAGAAATCTGCGAAGAAGGCTGAAGCCAAAGCCGAAAAAGCCGTTCCCGAGGAAGAAGGCAAAACCGCGGGCGGTTCCAAGGCCGGATCGAAGAAAGAGAAAAGCGAGAAGAAATGATGAAACGCCCGGAAAATCGCGCTCAGGTGATGTCGACGCTCGAACGAGCGATCCGTGAAGAGAACCCGGCTTTTGGTTCCCGAAGCAATGATTCAGCTGAGCCGAACCGGGCCTTCATCCCATACCCGACCGTCGTCGAGACCACCCATCGCGGCGAGCGCAACTGGGACATCTTCAGCCGCCTCTTGAAGGACCGCATCGTCTTCTTGGGGACCGAGATCAACGACGACGTCGCCAACATCATCATCGCGCAGTTCTTGTTCCTCGAGTCGGAAGACCCGGACAAGGACATCATGCTTTACATCAACTCTCCTGGTGGAGTGGTCACGAGCGGCCTCGCGATTTTCGACACCATGCAGTACGTCCGCTCCACCGTCTCAACGACCTGCCTCGGCATGGCGGCGAGCATGGCGGCGTGGCTCTTGGCCTGCGGTCAGAAGGGGAAGCGCTCAGCTCTGCCGAACGCGCGCATCATGATCCACCAGCCACACGGCGGCTCACGCGGGCAGGCGAGCGACATCGAGATTCAGGCGCGCGAGACGCGTCACCTGAAGGATACCCTCATCGACATCATGGCGACCGCCACGGGCAAGACGCGCGAGCAGATCCACAAGGACATCGATCGCGACTTCTACTTGGGCTCGACGCAGGCCAAAGAGTACGGAATCATCGACGAAGTGTTCACGCCGAAGGCGAAGAACGCGAACGCGAAGGACAAGTAGAGAAGAGGCGAGGGCCATTGGGCCGAACGTTCGAGGTCAGAACCTTGCGATGTTCGGCTCACAGTTCTAAGCTTTCTCGAATCGGAAGGTAGACCGTGGAACGCAGGCGAGACGATCACACGAGCGGGAACTTGAACTGCTCTTTCTGCGGAAAATCGCAGAAGGAAGTGAAAAAGCTCATCGCAGGGCCGACGGTCTACATTTGCGATGAATGCATTGGCCTCTGCAATGACATCATCGCGGAAGAGGTCGAGAAGGACGAGCCCTACGCCGGGTCGACACCTGTGCCGAAGCCGGCCGAGATCAAAGCGATCTTGGACGACTACGTGATCGGGCAGGAGCGCGCGAAGAAGGTCCTCGCGGTCGCCGTCCACAACCACTACAAGCGCATCGACTCACGCGTCGCGTCCGAAGAGGTCGAGCTCGCCAAGTCGAACATCTTGCTCCTCGGCCCGACCGGTTCGGGCAAGACGCTCCTCGCCCAGACGCTCGCCAAGATCCTGAGCGTTCCGTTCGCGATCGCGGACGCGACCACGCTCACCGAAGCGGGCTACGTCGGCGAAGACGTCGAGAACATCATCGTTCAGCTTCTTCAGAACGCGGACCATGACGTCGAGCGCGCGCAGCGCGGCATCGTCTACATCGACGAGATCGACAAGATCAGCCGCAAGAGCGACAACCCCAGCATCACCCGTGACGTCTCGGGTGAAGGCGTGCAGCAGGCGCTCCTCAAGATCATCGAAGGCACCATCGCGAACGTGCCGCCGAAGGGTGGCCGCAAGCACCCCCAGCAGGATTTCCTGCAGGTCGACACGACGAACATCCTCTTCATCTGCGGCGGCGCCTTCGTGGGCCTCGAGCAGGTGGTCCAGCGCCGTGTCGGTCAGTCCACGCTTGGCTTCGGCGCCGACATCAAGTCGAAGAAGGACTTCAAGCTCGGCGAGCTCCTCTCGCAGGTGCAGCCGGAAGACCTCCTCAAGTTCGGCCTCATCCCAGAGTTCATCGGGCGCCTGCCGATTTTGGCGACGCTCCACGAGCTCAACGAAGACGCCCTCATCGACATCCTGACGAAGCCGAAGAACTCGCTCGTGAAGCAGTTCCAGAAGCTCTTCGAGATGGACGGCGTGAAGCTGAAGTTCACGAAGACGGCGCTCGCGGCCGTCGCGCGGGAAGCGCTCTCGCGCAACTCCGGCGCCCGTGGTCTTCGCGCCATCCTGGAGCACGCGATGCTCGACATCATGTACGACATCCCCTCGCGTTCCGGGATCAAGGAGGTCGTCATTAGCGACGACGTCATCACCAAGCGCGAGCCGCCTCTCATCGTCTACCAAAAAGAGGCAGAGCTGGCTTAGGCCACTCGCCTCGAGAAACGCGAACGCGCCTGCAGAAATGCGGCGCGTTTCGCGTTTTTGTCTTTGGTTCGTTTACGTCGGTACGCATGAAAATCGCACTGCTCCGGCGCTCCAGGCGCCGCGGCAGGGGCCGACGCCGGCGCGCCGTAACACGTTCGGATGACGACGCCGGTAACGAGCGCGCTCGGCTCTGCCAGCCGAATTTTCCGCGCTATTGCGATGATCGGCCCGTCGTGACAAAACGCACGGGTACATGTTTTTCAAAAACGAAGATCCGAAGGCTCCCGGTAACGGCCCCCAGAAGAAGAAGGTCGTCCCGCTTCTTCCGCTTCGCGACATCATCGTCTTCCCTCACATGGTGAGTCAGCTGTTCGTTGGGCGGGAACGCTCGATCAACGCGCTCGACAGCGCGATGAGCCAAGGGAAGGAGATCTTCCTCGCGGCGCAGAAGAACGCCAAGACGCACGAGCCCACGCCGGAGGACATCTACCAAGTCGGCACCATCGGCACGATCATGCAGCTTCTCCGCATGCACGACGGCACGGTGAAGGTGCTCGTCGAAGGCAAGCGGCGCGCGAAGATCCGAAAGTTCACGCAGACCGACGATTATTTCTTGGTCGAGATCGACGAGATCGCGGAAGCGACCACGCGCACGGTGGAGGTCGAGGCGCTGATGCGCAGCGTGCAGAGCGCGTTCGAGATGTACGTGAAGCTGAACAAAAAAGTTCAGCCCGAGGTCTTGATGAGCGTGCAGGCGATCGACGATCCCGCACGTCTCTCCGACACGATCGTCACGAACCTGCCGACGGTGAAGCTGTCGGATCGCCAGGCGCTGCTCGAGAACGAAGATCCGAGCCGCCGTCTCGAGCGTTTGCACGAATTGATGCAGGCCGAGATCGAGATCCTGCAGGTCGAGAAGAAGATTCGTTCTCGCGTCAAGAAGCAGATGGAGAAGACCCAGAAGGAATACTACCTGAACGAGCAGATGCAGGCGATCCAGAAGGAGCTGGGTGGCGGCGAGCGCGACGAGCTCAGGAACGAAATTCAAGAGGTAGAAGAGCAGCTCAAGACGAAGGTCATGAGCAAAGAGGCTCTCGCCAAGGTGAAAAAAGAGCTGAAGAAGCTCAAGGCGATGCACCCGACGAGCGCCGAGGCGACCGTCGTGCGCAACTACATCGACTGGATCCTCGGCCTACCCTGGACGGACAAGAGCGAAGAGAACTACGACCTCACTGCGGCGGAGACGATCCTCGACGAGGACCACTACGGCCTCAAGAAGATCAAAGAGCGCATCCTCGAGTACCTCGCGGTCCAGGCCCTCACGCGCAAGCTCAAAGGCCCAGTCCTCTGCTTCGTCGGACCGCCCGGCGTCGGCAAGACGAGCCTCGCCAAATCGATTGCGCGAGCGACCGGCCGTAAGTTCGTGCGTCTGTCGCTCGGTGGCGTGCGTGACGAGGCCGAGATCCGCGGCCATCGCCGAACCTACATCGGCGCGATGCCCGGCAAGCTCATTCAAAGCCTGAAGAAGGCCGGAACGAACAACCCCGTCTTCTTGCTCGACGAGATCGACAAGATGTCGTCCGACTTCCGCGGCGACCCCGCCGCGGCGCTGCTCGAGGTCTTGGACAGCGAGCAGAACGACACGTTCAACGACCACTACTTGGACCTCGACTACGACCTCTCCGACGTGATGTTCATCACGACGGCGAACACGCTGTCGGGCATCCCGGTGCCGCTGCAAGACCGCATGGAGGTCATTCAGCTGTCGGGCTACACCGAGTTCGAGAAGCTCAACATCGCGGTGAAGTACCTCGTGCCGCGACAGAAGAAGGCGTGCGGGCTCGAGAGCGTGCCCGTCTCTCTCTCCGAGAGCGCGCTCCGCACGGTCATCCACCACTACACGCGCGAAGCAGGCGTGCGCTCGCTCGAGCGCGAGCTCTCCAGCATCTTCCGCAAGGTCGCCCGTCACGTCGTCGACGCGAACAAAAGCGCGGAGGCGAAGAGCGCCGAGGCCAAGACGAGCGAGGCCGCCGTCGCCCCGCCCCCGCTTGAGCCGATTCAGATCGAAGCCAAGACGGTGCCAAAGTACCTCGGCGTCCCGAAATATCGCCTCGGAAAAAAGGAAGAGCACGACGAGATCGGGCTCACCAACGGCCTGTCGGTCACCTCGAACGGCGGCGGCGAGCTGCTCGCGTGCGAAGTGGCGGTCGTGACCGGGAAGGGGAAGCTCGTGATCACCGGTCTCCTCGAAAAGGGGATGGAAGAGAGCGCCCACGCCGCCATGAGCTACGTGCGCTCACGCGCGCAGGTCCTCGGGCTCGAGCCGGATTTCTACCAAAAGGTGGATGTCCACGTTCACTTCCCCGAGTTCATTCGCAAAGACGGACCGTCCGCCGGCGTGACGATGGCGACCTCGCTCGCGAGCGCGCTCATCAAGGTGCCGGTGAGGAAGGACCTCGCGATGACCGGCGAGATCACGCTTCGTGGCCGCGTCATGCCGATCGGCGGGCTCAAAGAGAAGCTGCTCGCCGCTCACCGCAGCGGCATCTCCACCGTCGTGGTCCCGCGCGAAAATCGAAAGGACCTGCGCGAGGTCCCACGCCGCGTCCTCAAGGCCACGCGCATCGTGTTGGTCGAGCACATGGACGAAGTTCTCCGCGTCGCCTTGTGCTTGCCGAATCCCGAAGCGCTCTTCGGTCCTGCGAAAGACATCATGGAGTACGTGGATGGCGAGCTGATCGTCGGCGGTTCGCGCACGCCGCAGCCTCCAGTCGTGATTCCGCCCACGGCTGAAACGCCGGCTGATCCCGCACCGACCACTCACTGAGTGGATCGCCTTCTGACCCTGGTGGGTGCCTGGCGGCACCCCTCACGCCCTTCCGGCGCGAGCCTTGCGCACGGCTTACGCCGAGCGCTTTGCGGAGCAAAGCGCGTTCAAGATCGCTGACGGAGGGCCGCTTGTGCCAGAGAGTGGTCGTTTCGCTCCTCGCTTGCGATGGCCTGCTCTCGGTTCGCTCGTTCGGTAGGAACTAAACTTTTCGATTGACCGCGGGGGGCCGTTTCTCTTAGTTTGCGCGCCGTTGCATCGTAGTGCTTCGGGCGGGTAGCTCAGTGGTAGAGCGCTGGCTTTACACGCCGGATGTCGCAGGTTCAAGCCCTGTCCCGCCTACAAAGGGGTCAGAGCAAAGCAAGGACGCAGTCGCAGTAAGCCGCTTCGGGGCGGTAGTTAAGTTGGTTATAACGCCGGCCTGTCACGCCGGAGGCCGCGGGTTCGAGTCCCGTCCGCCCCGCAAAGAAAACGAAAAGCCTTCGAGCAAGATGCTCGAAGGCTTTTTCAATTTGAGCGAGCGAAGCGAGAGCAGGCCATCGCAAGCGAGGAGCGAAACGACCACTCTCTGGCACAAGCGGCCCTCCGCCAGCGATCTTGGACGCGCTTTGCTCTACAAAGAGCTCGGCGAAGCCGACGCCCGGGGCGGATCGCGTGGCAACGCCGCGTGAGGGGCCGGGCACCGGTCCGTTAGAGTGCAAAGCGATCGGCTGGACCTCGCGGCAAAGTCGACGAAGCCCGACGACGGAACGACTCGCCGCCTTGCCAGGGATCGCGTACTCCTAGCCACGTGCTAGCGGCCCTGCTCGTCGGTTTTGTCCTGAGCTTCCTGGGCTCGATCCCGATCGCTGGACCCATCGCCGTCATCATCGTCTCGAAGGCGCTCGAGCATCGCACCCGCGCGGCGTTCTTCATCTCCATCGGCGCTTCGGTGGCCGAGGCGTTCTACGCCTTCCTCGCGTTCTGGGGGTTTTCCGCGGTCCTCGGCAAATACCCGAGCCTTCAGCCGGTCTCGCGGTTGATCGGCTGCGCCATCCTGATCGCGCTTGGTGTGTATCTCGCGGTGCGAAAGCCGAAGTCGAAAGAAGCTGCCCAGGC
>CAJDWT010000079.1_pt1 | contig 15279 bp, 18 predicted proteins | sample 7391671 | NCBI WGS metagenome assembly CAJDWT01 (sample SAMEA7055729, study PRJEB34461) | soil metagenome | biome: terrestrial ecosystem; feature: Peninsula; material: soil | place: Antarctica | collected 2016
GGCTGCCGCGCTCCTCGTCGCTGACGCTTTCGGCGGATAAAAGCAAAACCGACGATCCTCTTGGATCGCCGGTCGAAAGGCCTGCTTTTGTCTTTCTGCGCGGTGTGACCAATCCCACCGGCCATCGACAGCGACGAGATACCAGATCAGAACGGATTGATGGTGTCGAGGAGGCGGGCTCCCCAGCCTTTTCGTTGCTGATCGGCGATGTCGCCGCGGCCGGTGAACTCGATTTGCGCATCCGCGATGCGGGTCGAGCTGATCGTGTTGTCCTGCGCGATGTCGGTCGGACGAACGAGGCCCGACACGTACATATGGTACTCCTCGTTGTTGATGAGGATGACCTTCGTCCCTTCGAGGAACAGGTCCCCGTTCGGCATGTCGCGCACGACGCGCGCCGCGATGTTACCGGTGAGCGTTCCTTTCCGCGCCGTATCGCCTGCTCCGGCGAATTTCGACGAGGACACGTAGTCGAAGAGCTTCGACGGATCCATGTTGGGATACGCCTTCTTCAGCGCGGGAATGATGCCGACGAGCGCGTCTGCGCCGGCGCTCCCGCTGGAGTCTTTGCTCAGGTTCGTCGTCGACGCACCCGACGCATCGGCCGCTTCTTCGATGTGGATGACGACGAAGTCGCCAACCCGGACCGCACGCGTGTCTTCCAAGAGACCGCCGCGCGCGTCGCTGTAGAGCGAGCCGTTCGTCGTTTCGTACACGCGCTCGCGCGGCGTGAAGGGCGCGACGTGGTTCGGGCCGCACGCGGCGAGGACGAACGTCGCTCCGAGGATCGTCCCTAAACGCGCTGCTTGTTCGGCAAAAAGGGCTGATTTCATGTCCCCTCCACGGCCACGACATGCATGGAATCCATAACCTTGGCGTGCAGAACACGATTGCTCGCGCGCACCGTCACGGCGATCACGTCGCCGGTGTCACCGTCCGCGCCCGCGACCGCCGGTGTCGACACCTCGATGAGCCCCTTCCGGAGCACGAGCTGGACCTCGGTCCCGTGCGTGATCTCCGGCGTCGCGGCTTCCGCCGACAACGTGAGCACGACCGGCACCGGGATCTTGGCGAGCGTCGTGCCGTTCTCCTCGAACGTCAACATCGCAGTCGTCATGAAGCTCCCGCTCCGGCGCGGTGGCTTCGGCAGGTCGACCGTCACTCGATCGTAGCCTTCCGGGACGTCGACCGAACGCGCGGCTCGCACGTTCGCGAGGCTCGCACCACGCCACATTCGCATCTGCGCCATCGCGGCGCGAGTCGTCTTCTCGAGCTCCGCGGGGTCGAGCTTGTGCATCTTGCGCACGACGCGCACGACCGCCGGCACCGGGACCGACAGCTTCTTGTCGCCGAGCGCCACGAGCACGTCGCTCCGCTCGAAGAGGCGCGAGCCACCGCCCGCGGGCGCCGGCCCGAGATCGATCGTGGCCATGTCTGCCGGCGCGTTCTTCACGACGTCGCTCAAGTGGATGCGCGTGCCGGTGACTTGCACCTCCGGAACGGGCGTCGCGCCCTTCGCGACCGCCGCCTGCATGAGCGCAGGGGCTACGATCAGAGCGGCAGCCAAAATGAAGCGTTTCATGGTCGTCGTTCTCATTGCATCTGCGTTGCGTTTTTGAGCATGTCGTCGGCAGCCTGGATGACCTTCGAGTTGATCTCGTACGCGCGCTGCGTGCTGATCATCGAAATCATCTCGGTGACGACCTCCACGTTCGAGCCTTCGAGCGCGCCCTGGAGGAATGTTCCGCGGCCGTCCGCACCGGCGAGACCGGTCTGCGCCTCACCGCTCGAGGAGGTCTGCTCGAAGAGGTTGTGGCCGAGCGCGTTCAAGCCGTTCGAGTTCTGGAAATTCGTGAGCTGGAGCTGGCCGAGGACCGTCGCTGCGCCCTTGCCCGACGCCGTGACAGCGCTGACCGTGCCGTCGCTCGCGATCGTGATGCTCGTCGCATCGGCGGGGATCGTGATCGGCGGCTCGAGCGGGAGACCATCACTCGTCGTCAAACGACCCTGGTTGTCGAGCTTCAATGCACCGGCGCGCGAGTACGCGACCGTACCGCTCGGCTGCATGACGCCGACGAAGCCCTGCCCCTCGATCGCGATGTCGAGGTTGTTGCCCGTTTGCTGGATCGTGCCCTGCGAGAACTGGCGCGAGGTCGCGACGACGCGGGCGCCGCTGCCGATCTGCGTCCCGGCCGCGCTCACTGTGCCGTCGGCGTTCGCGACCGGCGCGCGCACGTTCTGGTAGAGCAGATCCTCGAACTCCGCGTTTTGGCGTTTGTAGCCCGTCGTGTTGGCGTTCGCGAGGTTGTTCGCGATCGTGTCGAGCTGGGTTTCTTGAGCGACCATGCCGGTGGCGGCAACGTGGAGAGAACGGAACATGACGACGTATGTTGCGAGCTCCGTGCCACCGGAACCTTGAGGACAAAAGCGAAAATCGCGCCGAGTGAGGGCGCGATCTCATCGCATTTCGTCGAACGTTCGCGTGCTCGTCAACGCGATGACGCGGCCACCGTCAATCAGTCGCCGTCGCTCGCATCCGATGCGTCAGCCGATGCGTCGCCGGCATCGTTGCTCGCGTCGCTCGTGCTACCGGAGTCGTTCGTCGTGCTGCCCGAATCGGTCGAGGGCGCTCCGCTGTCGGTCGTCGCCGAGCCGCCTTCGCTCACTCCGCCTTCGTCGTCTTGAGCCGGCGGGACGACGCACTTGCCGAACGCGCATGTGAGCCCTTCGGAGCAGTCGCTGTAGCGGAGGCATTCGTCGCCCGAGAGGCAGTTGGTGCCGAGCGCGGCGAGCGCAAAGCCCGCAAAAAGAAGCCCGATCGTGATGCGCGACGCGTGTTTCTTAGAAGAGGTTTGCATGGATTCCGACCTGGAGAAGGCCCTGCCAGAGGACGGCGTTGTCAGGCAAATCGCCACCGATGAAGAAGACCTGGAACGTGGGGCCGGCTTCGAGCGCGACCGATTTCGAAAACGCGAACCGATGAGCGAAGCCGGCGTTTGCGCCGAAGAGCGTCGACGGAGCGAGGAGCGCGATGCCGCCGACGTGCACGAGGTTCGAGGTGCCGAGCATCTGCATGAAGCGCGCTTCACCACCGAACGATGCGTGCGGCTCGAGCTCGACAACGCCATAGAGGCCGAAGATCTGCTTGGGAAACTCGTCGACCGACGCGTCCGCTCCGAGGCGGATCATCGTGCGCGCGCGGCGGATGCCGAAGTCGCTCGTGCTGCCGCCTTCGACGCCGGAGGAGAGCCCCGCATACGCCGAGACTTTGTACTGCTGCGCCGACGCGATGGTCGTGGCGAGGCTCACGGCGATGCCGAGCGCCAGAGCGAGGATCGATTTCACAGCTCTTTCTCCGACTCTACGTGGATCTCGATCTTGGCTTCCTTGTCGGCCGCCGAGCCCTTCGCCGCGTGATGATGATGATGGTGGGCGTCTGGTTTGGCGCTCTTCGCGCCCTTGCTCCCGGACGAGAGAGAATCGGGCTTCGCCTCGGCATTGGCGGGTTTCATGGCTGCGGCTTCGGTCACGCCATCCTTCTTTGCGGCTTCCGTGCCGGCGAGCTTCTCGTCGCCTTCGCGCTTACTTTCGGAGGTCGCCACGTTCGCCAGCGCCTCGTCCTTTTGCGCGTTGACGCCGCCGTCCGTCGATTCGGTGACGGTGCCGTCTGCGTTGACGCTCGCGCTGTCGCCTTCACCGTCGGCCTTGGCTGCGTCGGCTACGGGGTCCGCGCTCACGATGATGTCGACGCGACGGTTCTGCGCGCGCCCTTCGGCCGTTTCGTTCGACGCGAGCGGGTGGAACTCGGCGTAGCCGGCCGCGCTCAAACGCTCGGGACCGATGCCGTCCTTCGAGAACGCGACGACGACCGCGGTCGCGCGGGCGGTCGACAGATCCCAGTTCGAACGAAAGCGCACGGTCTTGATCGGCTTGTCGTCGGTATGGCCCTCGACGCGGACCGTCACCTTGCGCGCGTTGAGCTCGCCCGCGATGCGCTTCAAAATCTCGAGCGCAGGCCCTTTGACCTCGTCGTTGCCGCTGTCGAACACGACGTTGTCGGACAAGCGGAGCACGAGCTCGTTGCGGGTCGACAGGACCTCGACGCCCGCGAACTTGTCCTTCGCCGACTTCTGCTGGAGCGCTGACTTCAGCTCTTGGAGCTCGATGGGGAGCGCCTCGTCGCCTTTGCCCGAGACCGTCACCGCGTCCTTCGCCGAGTTTCCGCCGAGGATCGACTTTCCACTCTCGGGGAAGACCTCGATGCCGACCGCCTTCGAGAACGACTCGGTAAAGCGGCCCATCTTGTTCGTGTCGACCTGCGAGGTGGCGAACATGACGACGAAGAAGGCGAAAAGAAGCGTGATGAAGTCGGCGTAGCTGACGAGCCAGCGTTCGTGGTTGACGTGCTCAGGATGCTTCTTCTTGCGGGCCATGGTGGTTACGCCGCGGCCTTCGCAGGAACACCTGCGCCGGCTCGTTCCTTTTTACCGTGATGCGGGACGAACTCGGCGAGGCGCTCGCGAACGAGCTTCGGGTTCATGCCTTCCTGAATCGCGAGGACGCCGGTGAGCATCATCGTCTTGACCGCGACCTCGTCACGGACGCGCATCTTGATACGGCCGGCGAAGGGGAGAAGGATGAGGTTGGCGGCGGCGACGCCGTAGATGGTGGCGACGAAAGCGCTCGCGATACCCTCACCGACGGCGTTGATGTCGGAGAGGTTGCTCATGACGTGGATGAGGCCCAAAACGGCGCCGATGATGCCGACTGTCGGCGTGTAGCCGCCTGCTGCCTCGAAGACCTTCGCGCCGTCCTCACCTTCTTCTTCCTGGTGGCTGATCGCGATCTCCATCGTGTCGCGGAGCGTGTTCGAGTCGGCGCCGTCGATCGCCATCATCAAAGCCTTGGCGAGGAACGGATCGCTCGCGCTGGGCGCCACCTTTTCGAGCGCCAAGATCCCGTCACGACGTGCGCGGTTGGCGTAATCGACGATCTCGTCGAGCACCTTCTGCGGATTGAGCTTGCTCTTGCCCATCGCTGCCTTCGCGCCGTTTAGCGCCCCTTTGAGGGTCGAGAACGGGAACTGCACGATGACGGCGCCGAACGTTCCACCAAGGACGATGAGCGCGGCGGGCCCGCCGAGCAACGACTGGATCTTGCCACCCTCGATCACGTTGCCGGCGATGACGAAGCCGAGGGCGACCAAGATTCCAATGAGTGGTTCCATCAGCGACCTCCGCGGTAGGACGACGGGGGGAGGCTCGAGCGGCGCGGCGGCGGCAAGTAGCGCGGCGGGTCACCCTCGAGCGTCCCGAGCGCCGTGCTGCCGGGCTCGACCATGCGGCAAGCTCGGCGGAACTCGATCACAGCGGCGATGAGCTCGTCGAGCGTCTCGCGCACGATGATCTTCTCACCGCCGATGAGACAGAGGATCGTGTCCGGATTCGAGTCGACCCACGCGATGTGATCGGGGTTGATGGCGACGACGTTGTTGTTGAGCCGAGTGAGCTTGAGCATGGCGAGCAGGACATGAGCAACGAGCGAGCCAAGCGTGAAGCAGCGGCAAAAACCGCGAATTCGCGGTTACATGTACTCTGCACGGAGGGTGCGTCTTGAAAGCGACACGCCGCTGACGCTCTCCGCCCTTCCTCTTGACGCCGCAGGCTTCGTGCATTCTGCAAACATTCTTTGCCGCCTCGATCGCGGCTCGGATGGAACGGATCGTGAAGAGGTTTCTCTTCGCAATGGCTCTCCTGGACGGCATCGATCGACTGCATCAAGCACTCGACTACCATCTGCAACGGCAGAACCTCCTCGTCGCGAACCTCTCGCACGTGGACACCCCGGGCTACAAACCGCTCGATCTCGACCGCGGCGTCTCCTTCCACGGTGAGCTCCAGCAGGCGCTCGCGACGACGGAAGCGGGCCACATGGGCGGCGCCGATGACGGCCCGCATTTCAAGGTCATCGAGGATTCGGGCGCCACGCCCGGCCTCGACGGCAACAGTGTTTCAGTCGACCGCGAAGCGGTGAAGATCGCAGCGAACCACGTTCGCTACGAAGCGCTCGCGGGCCTCGTTCAAGGGTCACTGGCCAGCCTCGAGTGGGCTGCAAACGATGGGAAGGGCGGATGAGTCACAACTTCAAAGTTGCAGGAGTCTTCAGCGCCATGGAAGTGGCGGCCTCGGGCCTCACGGCCGAGCGCGGTCGCATGAACGTCATCGCCTCGAACCTCGCCAACGCGCGAACGACGAAAGGCGCCGACGGCAGGGCCTATCACCGTCTCGATCCCGTCTTCGTCTCGAAGTCGGTCAACGAAAACTCGTTCGATCCGGTGCTCCGCAGCGTGAGCGAGGTGGAGATGCAGGGCGTTCAAGCCGATCCGAGCCAAGGCCAGATGGTCTACGACCCGGGTCACCCCGACGCGAACAAGGAAGGCTACGTCGAATATCCGAACGTCAACGTCGTGACGGAAATGGTCAACCTCATGACTGCGTCGCGCGCCTACGAGGCCGGCGTCACCTCGATCGAATCGATCAAGAGCATGGCGAAAGCCGCGCTGAAGATCGGAACGTGACGTCATGATCCGCGTCGAATCCACGAGCGATATTGCTCGCGTCATGCCGTCCGATGCGACCATCGACGCGAAGCAAAGCCTCGGACTCGACAAGATCGGCAGCTCCGACAGCGTCTCAGGGCTGCAGCCGACGGACACCGTCAACTTCGGCGACGTCCTCGCCAAGTCGGTGACCGACGCGTCCGCCGCTGACCACGCGGCGAAGGCAAAGATCGACGCGTTGGCCGCCGGAACCTCGGACGACATCCACGGCACGATGATCGCAACGAAGGAGGCCGAGATCTCGATGAAGCTCGTCGGCACGATCCGAAACAAGTTGCTCGACGCGTTCCAGGAGCTCTGGAGGACCAGTGTCTGACCCCGCGAAAAAACCGCTGTTGCCGGTGCAAGTCGCCGCCTTCTTCAACCGTACCAAAGCCATTTTCATGGGCATTTCCAAGGGTACGCGCGTCCTCATCGTGTCGACCGCCGCGCTCGCGGCCATCTTCGTCGGCTACCTCGTCGTACACGCGACCAACGTCGCGTACGCGACGCTCTACTCGCAGCTCGACAGCGACGACGCCTCCTCGGTCGTGATGAAGCTCAAGGAGATGAAGGTCCCCTACAAGCTCTCGGCGAACGGATCGACGATCGAGGTGCCGGAGAAACAGGCGCTCGATCTCCGCCTCGAGCTCGCGTCGGCGGGTCTGCCGCGCGGCGGCGGCATCGGCTTCGAGAGCTTCGACAAGATGCGCCTCGGCGCGACCGAGTTCGAGCAGCGCGTGCTCTATCGGCGTGCGCTCGAAGGCGAGCTCGCCCGCACGATCGATACCATCGGCGCGGTGCAGTCCACGCGCGTGCACCTCGTGATGCCGGAGAAATCGGTCTTCGTCGCGCGGCAGGAGCCGGCCTCGGCGTCGATCGTCGTGAAGCTCAAGCCGGGCAAGACGCTCGGCCCGCAGGAGGTAGCGGGCGTCGTCCACTTGACGGCCTCTGCCGTGCCGGGCCTCACCGCGGAAGCCGTCACGCTCGTGACGACCGAAGGCACGATGCTTCATCGCCCGAGAAAACAAGGCGATAGCGATACCGAAGGCGACCCAAACGAGCCCAGCGCGAGCAAAGCGCTCGAGGCGAGCCTGTCTGACCGCGCGCGTGAAATGATCGAGCGCATCGTCGGCCCGGGCCACGTCGACGTGCAGGTTTCGGCCGACATCGACACCGCCCGCGTCGAGCACGTCGAGGATCACTACAACCCGGCGACGGCCGTGATGCGCAGCGAAGAGATGACGACCGAGCGTCAATCGTCCGGTCCGGACGACACCGTCGCGGGCGTTCCTGGCGCCGAGAGCAACGTGCCGGGCGGCTCGAGCGTGAACCCGATCGGCAAGCCCTCGGCGAGCGCGGCAGCTGCGTCGAGCGCGGCCACGGCCTCGTCGGCGGCCGCCGCCGCGAGCGCGATGATCGCCTCGCTACCCGCTCCGCAGGTCGCTGCCAACACGCAAAGAGGGCTCCCGAATGGGGTGATGCGCGAGTCGCACACTCGCAATTTCGAGATCGATCACGTCTCCGACAAGCGCATCCTCGGCCCCGGCTCTCTCCGCCGCCTCACGGTCGCGGTCGTCGTCGACGGCATCGAGACCACCGTCGACGGCAAGACCAAGGTCACCGAGCGTGACCCCGAGCAGATGGCGAAGATCGCCTCGCTCGTCCGCGGCGCCGTCGGCATCGACGACAAGCGCGGCGACATTTTGACGGTCGAGACCGTCCCGTTCTTGGCGGCCCACGGCGAGACGCCGGCGGCCCTTGTCGACGCACCGAAGCCGTTCGACCTCGCGCACTTCGACTACAAAGCGCACGCGAGGCTCCTCGCGGGCGTCGGCGGCAGCGCGCTCGTGCTCTTTTTGCTCGCGGGCCTCTCGATCCGCAAGCGCGCGAAGAAGACCGCTCTCGTCAAGGCGCTCGCCGAGAAGGAAAGGACGCTGCAGTTCGGCCCGGCGCCGATCCCTGCCCAGCTCGAGATCACGCCGAAGACGCTGGAAGACGTCCGCCAGGCCGCCCACGAACGCGCGCTGCGGGATCCGGCGACTGCAGCCCTCGTCCTCAAGGCATGGCTCGGTGCGGGCGAGAACGAAGAGAAGATGGCGATCGCGTCGTAAGCCGCATCGACTGCGCTCACCCTCCTTCTCCTCACCCGCACTCTTCTTCACCCACATTCCTTTTGACCCAAGGCGCGCCTGACGAAAGTCGGCGCGCGTTTTGCTTTAACGATCGCCGTGCTGACCGGACCCGAAAAGGCTGTGCTCTTCCTCCTGTCGCTCGACGAGAACGTCGCGGGGCCGATCGTCGCCGAGCTTTCGGAGAACGATCTCCGAAAGCTGCGCACGGTCGCCTCGACGATGCGTCAGGTTCCGGCGAGCGCGATCGACGATACGTTCCGTGAGTTCCTCGAGCGCTCGAGCGGCGCCGTCGCTGTTCCGCGCGGTGGTTTGCCGTATTTGCGGCGTCTCTCGGCCGGCGTGCTCGGCGAGGAAAAGACGCGTCGGGTGTTCGAAGACGTGGGGATGACGAGCCCGTTTGCACGGCTCGAGGTCGCTCCGCCCGATGCGGTCGGAGCGCTCCTCGCCGACGAACCGCCGCAGGTCGCGGGCGCGGTCTTGGCGCGCCTCGACCCGAAGGCCGCTGCCGCGATTTTGGCGGGTATGCCGCCAGAGCGTCAAACGGCTGTCATGGGCCATGTCGGCAAGATGACCGAGCTTCCGGCTGCGATGCTCGAAGACATGGCGGCTGCGCTCGCGGGCGAGCTGCCGTCCTCGGACGCATCGACCACCGTCAGCGTCGACGGCGTCGCCAAAGCGGCCGAAATCCTCAATGCGATCGGTCGCGAGACGTCGACCGCCGTCCTCTCTGGCATCGAGCAGGCGGACGCTCCCCTCGCCTCGCAGGTCCGCCAGGCGATGTTCACCTTCGAAGATCTCCGCCGGATCGACGCCCGCGCGATGCGCGAGCTCTTGCGCGAGGTTCCGACCGACCGGCTCACGGTCGCGCTCAAAGGGGCGAGCGACGAGGTCAAAGCGGCGATCTTCGCCGGCCTCTCGCAACGCGCCTCCGAGCTCATCAACGACGACCTCGAAGTTCTCGGCAAGGTCCGTAAAAACGAGATCGAAGCGGCACGAAGCGAGGTTTTGCTCGTGGCGCTCCGGCTCGAGTCCGAAGGCAAAATCGATCTCGGGAGAGAAGCAGAATGAGCAACCAGCGCGCATCAGGCTTTCCGTGGGGAGGTTCCGTCCCACTACGCAAAATGACACCGCAGCCGGTCCCTTCGTGGATCGCACCGCGGCGTGCTTCGGTCGCGCTCCCGGCGGTCAATCCGTCGATGCGTCCGCTGCCCGTCATCGGCGCAGAAGAGACGCCAGTGCCGCTCGATCCTCACGCGATCGCGCAGGGCGAAGAGCTCCCGCCCGGCTCGGCGCGGCCGATCCATATCTCGATCCTGCCCGAGCCCGAGTCGCCCGAGATGGACGCGCTCCGCATGCAGAACATGCAGCTCGAGACCGCGCTCGCCGAGGCGATCGCCGAGAACGCACGCATGCGCAAAGCTCTCCTCGACGCGAGCGAGAAAGAGCTCGTGAAGCTCGCGGTCGCGATCGCCGAGCAGATCGTGGGGCGCGAGCTCGACCTCGATCCGAAGCTCTACGTCACGTGGGCCTCGCGCGCGATCGAGATGCTCTCGACCGAGGACGAGATCACGATCGCCGTCTCGCCCGAGGTCGAGCCGCTGCTTCCTCCGGGAAAATGGCTGCAGTTCTTTCCGGACGCGAAGATCGTCGTCGACGCCTCGCTCAAGCCCGGCCACACGCAGGTGCGCGCCGGTGCGACGCGCGTCGGTGCCGGCAAGGTCGACCGTTTGGCCGCCGTCCTCGAAGCGCTCGGTGACATCGCCAAATGAGCGACATCGAGCCGATCTCCCTCGAGGCCCACATCGAGCGGGTGAAAAACGCACGCGGACCGCTCCCCGAAGGGCTCGTCCACAATGTCATCGGCACGCTCGTCGAGGTGGCGGGTGTCGTCGCCGAGGTCGGCGCACAGCTCGATGTGAAGACGAACGGGCGCCCGCTCACGCTCGAGGTCCTCGGCTTCAAAGGCGGCAATCTGCTCACTGCGCCGCTCGGCTCGATCCTCGGCGTCTCGCCCGGCGCGCGTGTTCGCCTCAAGCCCCACGCGGCGAGCGTCGCGGTCGGTGACGCGCTCCTCGGTCGCGTCATCGACGCGTTCGGTCTGCCGCTCGACGGTGGCCCCGTGCCCGTGCTCGAAGCGTCCGTCCCCTTGCACGCGCCGCCGCCCGCACCCTTCACGCGCCGGCCGATCGACGAGCCCATCGAGACGAGCGTACGGGCGATCGACGCCCTTTTGCCGCTCGGAAAAGGGCAGCGTATCGGCCTCTTCGCCGGCACCGGCGTTGGAAAATCGACGCTCCTCGGCATGCTCTGCCGTCACGCCAACGCCGACGTCATCGTCGTCGGGTTGATCGGCGAGCGCGGTCGCGAGGTCGGCGACTTCGTCAGGAACTCACTCGGCGCCGAAGGAATCGCGCGCTCGGTCGTTGTCGCCGCCACGAGCGACGCCTCACCGTTCGTGCGCGCGCGCGGCGCTCTCCGCGCCACCGCGATCGCCGAGTACTTCCGCGATCAGGGCAAATCCGTGCTCCTCGTCATGGACTCGGTCACCCGCTACGCGATGGCGCTCCGGGAAGCATCGCTCGCCGCCGGTGAGCCGCCGCTCACAAAGGGGTACACGCCGACCGTCTTCGCCGCGCTCCCCGCCCTCCTCGAGCGCGCCGGCACCAGCACCGGTCAGGGATCGATCACCGCGGTCTACACCGTGCTCGTCGAAGGCGATGATCTGAACGATCCGATCGCCGACGCCGTCCGCGGCATCTTGGACGGCCACATCGTCCTCTCGCGCCAGATGGCGAACAAGGGCATTTTCCCTGCGATCGACGTGCTCAAGAGCATCAGCCGCGTCGCCAACGAGATCACCTCCAAGGACCACTTGAAGGCCGCCGCGGCCGCGCGCGATCAGCTCGCGACGTATGCCGACGCCTCCGATCTCATCCAGATCGGCGCCTACGTCGCCGGCTCCGACAAGCGCATCGACGCCGCGCGCATCGCCGTGCCGAAGATCGAGGCGCTGATCCGGCAAGGCCTCGAGGAGCGCGTGAGCCGCCAGCAGTCGGTCGGCATGCTCCATGAAATCGTCAAAGGCTGGACCTGACCGATCGCGAACGACTCGCGCTCGGGTCGCCCTTCTGAGGACCTTCGATGACGCGAGAACGATTGAAGCGGATGCAACGGCTGGTCGACCTGGGCGAGCACGCCGTGAAGGTGCGCAAGCAGGCCTTGGCCATGAGCGAGCGTTCGAAAGATGACGCTCTCACCACGCTGAGAAGCAGCGAAAATGCCTGGGAAGAAGAGGCCAAGAGCGCGAGCGGCATTCGATTGACGTCGATCGAGGGGTTCGCCGACAGCCGGGCGACGCTCGACCTCCTCCGCCATCAGGTCGCGCGCGCGGTCGTGGCGACGAAATCAGCCGCTTCTGCGGTGGATCGTGACCGCGCGGCGCTGTCGGAGGCGAACGTGGAGCTCAAGAAGCTCGAGCTCTGGCAGGGCAACGCGCAAGGCACGATTCGTGAAATGGAAGAACGCACAGAGCGAACGCAGACCGATGAAACGGCCGCTCGCCTCCGAGGGAAAAAACCATGATCCACATCATGTCGCTCATTCGTGAATCGCTGGGAACGTCGGAATCGCCGGCGAAAGCGCAGCCCGCGACCCGTGGCGCAAACGCGCTGAAGGTCGATCACGAGGAGACATTTCACGAGATCTTGTCGCACATGCCGTCGTCGCCCTCGCCGGCCACGAGCGCCGCGCGGATCAAGGCACATCACGACACGAGCGCCAAAAAGCCGGCGCATCAGGCGCATCAGGCGAATCGGGCGAATCGGGCGCACCACGACGTTCCGGACGACGACGAGACCACGACCTGCATGACGCCGGACGATTTTCTCGCCTGGGCGTTCAACGCGCAGTCGGCGGCGCAGGCGATATCGGCGCGCGGCCTCGGTCAGGGCAACGTCGACCCCACCGCGAAGACCGTTCCGATGATGGAAGCCGTCCGGGCCAACGCGCTCGGTGCGAGCGCGCTCGGCGATTCGATGATGCCCGCGGGCGGGTTCGGTCTGTACGCGCAGCCGAGCTCGGGCCCGATCGGCACGATGGCGTCGATCCTCGAGCCGCCCAGCGCGCAGCTCGCGAACGCATCGGACGACGCCGATGGCCCGACGACCGAACGCGTGTCCATCACGCAGCTCGCTCGTTCGAAGAACGCGACCGAGGTGCCCCCTCCGTCGGTGCTCCCGAACGTCGAGGCCGATCTGCCGATCGAGACCGCGCGTCAGACGCCGGTCGCCAAGACGCTGCGCCCCGTCGCCGACACGACGGCCGCAGCCATCCCGCAGGCGCGCAATTCAATCGGAGCGAGCAACGACCAGCCCTTCGACCTGAAGACGCGGTGGAATCGAATCGCGACGCAGCAAGCGCATGCATCGACGATGATGAGCATGCATGCGGTCCGCGGCCCGGCGCCGCAGCCGCGCCCGCAGACGAAGACCACCTCTGCCGACACGCAGGTCGACATGGCGGCGGTTCATCCGGAGTCGGATTCGTCGTTCCGCGCCGCTGAGGTGTACGCGCCGCTCGCGTCGCTCGCGCAGCCGTCGCTCCAGCCGGGGACGCTGAGCGTCCGCGTTCCGCGCGCCGACTACGCCGCCACCGAAGCACGTCAACAGGCTGTCATGTTCGCGGTCAACCAGATGACGCTGCGTCGGGTCGTGGCCGACGGCGAGCTCGACATCCCGGAGCTCGGTAAGGTCCGCGTCGACGCGCAGACCAAAAACGGCGAGGTCGAGGTGAAGATCACCGCAGAGCGCGAAGATACGCGCACGCTCGTGAACGCTCACGCCCAAGCGATCGCGCTCGACGCGCGCACGGCGGCGATCCCGATCGCCAACGTCCACGTCGAGGGCGCGGACAAGAACGCAGGCGCGCAGACGAGCTTCTCGGGCTCGAACAGCGGCCCGAAAGACGAGCAGAGGCATCACGATATCGAGAACAAAACACGGGAAATCACGCCCGATGCGAAGCGCGGAGCGACCAAGGCTCGCTTCGTGCTTTGAGAGGAGATCATCATGGGCGTCGACGCAACCAGCAGCCTCACGGGCAGTAACACCGCAACCAGCACCACCGGCACCGGCTCGAGCAGCCTCGTCGGTAAAGATGACTTCTTGAAGCTCTTGGTCGCGCAGCTGTCGCACCAAGATCCGACGGCCGCGTCGGACCCGAACCAGTTCGTGCAGCAGCTCTCGCAGATGAGCACGATGGAGCAGGCGGTCAATCAGTCGAGCCAGCTCTCGCTCATCTCGAGCCAAATGGGGGGCCTCGCGTCGAACGAAGCGGCCGGCCTCATCGGCAAGCAAGTGCAGGTCAGCGGGGGCTCGATGGCCTTCGACGGCACGCTCGCGACGAGCTCGAGCGTGCAGCTCGACGGCGCCGCCACGAAGGTGACGGCGCAGATCAAAGATGCGTCCGGCAACGTCGTCCGCACGATCGACCTGGGCGCACAGCCCCAAGGGCCGCTCAGCGTCACGTGGGACGGCAAGACCGACGCAGGCGCGACCGAGCCTCCCGGCAACTACACCGTCAACGTCACTGCGACCGCGGCCGACGGCTCACCGATCAACGTCGAGGGCCAGGTCACCGGCATCGTCACGAAGGTCTCGTACGACAAGGGTTATCCGGTGGTCACGCTCGACTCGGGCACCACCTCGCCAATTTCGAAGCTCGTCAGCGTCGCGGCCGCACCGGCGAAATAAGCTCAATTACCAAGGAAAAAGGGAGAAATTCTCATGTCGATTTTGAATGCGATGTATTCGGGCGTCTCGGGGCTCTCAGCGGAAGGCGACGCGCTCGGCGTCATCGGCGACAACGTCGCGAACACGAATACGGTCGGCTTCAAGAAGTCGCGCGCGGTCTTCGAGAACGTGCTCGGCGGCGCGGTGGGCGACCCGAAGACGGTCGGCGCCGGCGTCCGCATGCAGAAGGCGCAGCAGATCTTCGCGCAAGGCACGCTCCAGAACACCGGCAACGCGACCGACCTCGCGCTCTCGGGTGACGGCTTCTTCGTCGTCAACGGCGAGGTCGCCGGAATGAAGGGCGACTTCTACACGCGCAACGGCCAGACCACGCTCAACAAGGACGGCGTGCTCGTGAACCCCGACGGCCTCGCGCTCCAAGGTTACATGTCGGACGGCAAGGGCGGCTTCACCTCCCAGCTCAGCTCGGTCACGGTGCCGACCAACGCGCTCTCGCCCAAGCGGACGACTGAAATGGATGTGACGGCGAACCTCGACGCGACGTCGACGACGCCGACCGCGCCGTGGGACCCGCAGAACCCGGCGACCACGTCGAGCTTCTCGACCAGCATGAAGGTCTACGATTCGCTCGGTAACCCGCACTCGGTCGATCTCTACTTTCGCAACAACGGCTCGGGAAATTGGGACGTCCATGCGATCGCGAGCGGCAACGACGTCACTGGCGGCACGCCCGGCACGAACGACGAAATCGCGACCGGAACGGTCTCGTTCAACACGAGCGGCGCGCTCCAGACGG
>CAJDWT010000094.1_pt1 | contig 15273 bp, 12 predicted proteins | sample 7391671 | NCBI WGS metagenome assembly CAJDWT01 (sample SAMEA7055729, study PRJEB34461) | soil metagenome | biome: terrestrial ecosystem; feature: Peninsula; material: soil | place: Antarctica | collected 2016
CGAGAACGTGTTCATTTGCCGTCGCACCGGGGTCGTCGCCAAGGGCGACCACTCCGCCGCTGCCGGCGACCTCGTGAAGCTGCTCGACTTCGGGATCGCTCGCGCGGCCGGCGACAGTCGTCTCACCGGTGCGGGAGAGATCTTCGGGACGCCGCAATACATGGCGCCGGAGCGCATCTCGAACGTCGATCCCGGGGCACCCTCGGACCTCTACGCGCTCGGCGTCATCTTCTACGAAATGCTGGTAGGCAGGCTGCCGTTCGAATCGAACGACATCGCGTCCTTCTTCATGAAGCATCTGAAGGAAGAGCCGAAGTCACTGCGGACGATCGATCCGACGATCCCTCGAGCGCTCGACGAGCTCGTCCTCGCGCTGCTCGCGAAAGATCCGAAGGGTCGTCCGGTCGACGCCCACCGCGTGCATCACGACCTCTGCACGCTCGCCGAAGAGCTCGGCGTCGAGATCCCGATCGAGCCGCAGTCCGACTCGACGACGAGCTCGCGTCCGAGCACGATGCGCGAGCTCGAGCCGAGCCGCTGGTCGCGCCAGACGGCGATCTTCAAGAAGATGATGGGGCGTGTGTACGGCGCTTCGCCGCCCGCCGCCGCGACCAAAGAGCTCGACGCGCTTCTAGAGCGCGCCAACACGATCGTCGACATGACGGAGGCTAACCTCGACACGCAGCGCGAGCTCGAGACCATCACCGAGAAACGACGCGAGTACCGCCAACGTCTCGGCTTCGCCGTCGATGCGCTCGGCCTCGACGCTTCGAAGGCGAAACAAGACGAGCGGTCGGCGGAGGAGAGCCTCGCGCCCGCACGCGAGCAGACCGAGCAAGCGCGCGCGAAGTATCGGCTCTCGTACAAAGAGATCGTGGCGTGGGAGGGACGAAGCGCGTTCTCCGAGCCGTACGCCGAGCTCGCCAAGGCGTATCGCGCGGCTGGCGATGCGGTCGACGTCTGGATGACGGCCCGCGGCGCCGAGACAGAGGGACGCGCAAAGGTCGCGCAAGCGTCGCGCGCTTTGCACGATCTCGAGTTCCAGATCGGCGAGCTCCGCACCGCGCTCGCGAAAGAAGAGCGCAAGACCGAAAAGCAAGAGGACGTGCTCGCGAAGAAGATCGAGCAATCGACCAAGACGCTCGGTGAGCTCGAACGCCAGATGACCGAGGCGGCCAAGCGGTTCGCCGATCCGCTGCGGGCCAAGCCCGAGCTGCGGACCTTGTTCCAAGAGCTCGACGCGGACGCCGCCTGAAGGTGTCACTGCAGGCGGACAAGCGGACGCCCGCATGAGCAAAAGCTTTCGTTTCGGCTAAATTTGGCTCGATTTAGCGACGCTTCGGCTTGCAATCGCAGCTCATGAGTGCCAAACCGGAGACGCCGTGCAAGATCGACCTTCCCCCCGTGCCGTGCGAATCGTCCTCCGTGAAGACGAAGAGCGCCGCATCGCGCCTCGCGCCGTCCTCGACGTCGATGTGACGATCTACGCGGCGACCGGCTCGGCGGGTCGTGAATACATCGGCGTGGCGAGCGACATTTCGCGCAAGGGGATGTTCGTATCGACCTTCGCGCGCGTGTCGGTCGGTGCACGCGTCACGTTGAAGTTCCGCCTCCCGGAAGGGCTCGTGATTTGCGACGCCGAGGTCAGGCGCGTCCGCACGTCCGCCGACGGCGTGACCGGCGGGCTCGGGCTCGCGTTCATCAGCCTCTCCGAGCTCGACCGCTCGCTCATCGAGCGCTACTGCCCGCCGATGGTGCATCACTCGGACATCGTGCCGAAGCAGATGCGGTAGCACCCCAGCCGACTCTGCTACCTTCCGTCCGCATCCATGACGGACACCCTCTTCCGGAGCCGCCGTGTCGTCCTGCCGAATGGCACCGTCGCAGCTTCGATCCACGTAAGAGATGGGCGGATCGTGAAGGTGGGCGCCTATGACGACGTCCCCGAAGGGGCGCCCGTCGAGGACTTCGGCGACCTCGTCATGATGCCGGGCCTCGTCGACTCGCACGTGCATATCAATGAGCCCGGTCGCACCGAGTGGGAGGGGTTCGAGACCGCCACACGCGCGGCCGCGGCCGGCGGCGTGACGACGCTGATGGACATGCCGCTCAACTCGATTCCGCCGACGACGACCCTCGCCGGCTTCGACGCCAAGGCGCAGGCGGCGGACGGAAAGCTCGCCGTCGACGTGATGCTCGCGGGCGGCGTCATCCCAGGCAACGCAGACGATCTGAAGCCGCTCTTCGACCGCGGCGCGCCGGCGTTCAAGTGCTTCTTGGCCGACTCGGGCGTCGCCGAATTTCCGCACGTGCTCGAGGAGCACCTCGACCGCGCGCTGCCGATCCTCGTCAGGCTCAACGCGCCGCTGCTCGTCCACGCCGAGCTCCCCGGCCCGCTCGCCGCCGCCGCTGGCGCGCTCGAAAACCTGTCGTTCGACGAGGCCCGCGAATATGCGCGCTACCTCGCCTCCCGTCCGAAGACGGCCGAGGACGCCGCGGTCGAGATGGTGATTCGCCTCGCCGAGAAGCACGGCGCGCGCGCGCACATCGTCCATTTGTCTTCCGCGTCGGCGGTCTCGATGATCGAAAAGGCGCGAGACCGGAAGGTCGCCCTCACGGTCGAGACCTGTCCTCACTACCTATCGCTCGCGGCCGAGGGGGTGGAGGACGGCCAGACCGCCTTCAAGTGCGCGCCGCCGATCCGCGAGGAGGCGAATCGCGAGGCGCTCTGGCAAGCGCTGGAAAATGAGGCCATTTCGCAGATCGTGACCGATCACTCGCCGTCGACCGCGGTCTTGAAGTGCATCGGCTCCGGGGATTTTTCGAAGGCGTGGGGCGGAATCGCGTCGCTCCAGCTCGGTCTCGCCGTCGTGTGGACGGAGGCGCGCGAGCGCGGCGCCACGCTGAATCACCTCGCGCGGTGGATGTGTGAGGCGCCGGCGCGTCTCATCGGGATGCAAGGTCGCAAGGGGGCGCTCGTCGTCGGCGCCGACGCCGACCTCTGCGTGTGGGATCCCGACGGTGAGCTCACCGTCGACGTGAACGATCTCCAACACAAGAACAAGATCACGCCTTACGACGGCAGGACGGCGTTCGGTACCGTCCGATTCACGTACCTACGCGGCGAAAAAATCTACGAAAAGAAGGACGGGCACGAGACCTTCGCGCCGCGTCCGACCGGGAGGCATCTGTGCAGCACGACGTGAGCAACTTCGATCAGTGGGTGGACCTCGCGAGCGAGCGACTCGGCGGCGCCGTGCTCTACGCGAACGACGATTTCTTCGCGGAGAAGGAGAACCTCCTCAAGCCGAGCGTGCCCGTCTTCATCGACGGCAAGTACACCGACCGCGGCAAGTGGATGGACGGCTGGGAGTCCCGGCGCCGCCGCGAAGACGGCCACGACGATGCGATAGTCCGGCTCGGCGCGCCAGGCGTCGTGCGCGGCGTCGTCGTCGATACCGCTCATTTCAAGGGCAATTTCCCCGAATCCGCATCGATCGAAGCGTGCACGATGCCGCCAAACGCGACGGTGGCTGAGCTGCTCGCCGCCACGTGGACCGAGATCGTGCCGCGCACGCAGCTCGCCGGTGACACCAAGAACGAGCTCGGCGTGAGGGCCGCGGTCCGCGCGACCCACGTCCGCTTGCACATCTACCCCGATGGGGGCGTCGCCCGCCTCCGCATCTTCGGCGACGTCGCCGCCGAGCCTTCGTGGATGGGCCGGGAGGAGCAGGTCGTCGACTTGGCCTCGGTCGAGAACGGGGCGGTCGTCGTCGGTTGCAACGACATGTTCTTCGGCTCGCGCCACAACCTCATCATGCCGGGTCGCTCGGTGAACATGGGCGACGGTTGGGAGACGAAACGGAGCCGCAAGCAAGCGCCCGACTGGCTGCTCCTCCGTCTCGCGGCCGAAGGCACGATCGAAAAGATCGAGGTCGACACCAACCACTTCAAGGGGAACTTCCCGGAGAGCTGCGCGATCGAAGGAACGATCGCGAAGGCGAGCGCGCTCACCGACGATCTGCTCACCGATGAGGCCGCATGGGTGCCGGTCCTTCCGCGCACGAGGCTCCAGGCGCACACGCGCCATTTTTATTCGAAGGAGCTCGTCGCCGAAGGGCGGCCCTTCACCCATCTCCGCCTGCGCATCTTCCCCGACGGCGGGGTGAGCCGCTTGCGCGTGCACGGCGTCGTAACGAGAAATGGGCGGCAAAACACCGTGATTCGGCTCTTGAACGGCCTCGACGCGAACGCGCTCGGCGCCGAGCTCAGGGGCGTGTGCGGCTCGTCCGCCTGGGTCAAAGCGATGGTCGCGAGCCGGCCCTACGTCGATCTCGCGGCACTCCAGAACAAAAGCCACGACGCCTTCGCGAAGCTCTCGAAAGAGGACTGGCTCGAGGCCTTCCGTGCCCACCCGCGCATCGGCGAAAAGAAGGCGGCCGCGGCCACCGGCGACAAGGCGCAAGGTTGGTCGAAGGGCGAGCAAGAAGCGATGAGCGCCGCGAGCCAAGCGACGCTCGACGCGATCACCGAGGCGAACCTCAAGTACGAGGCGCGCTTCGGTCACATCTACATCGTGTGCGCCACCGGCAAGACGCCGGACGAGCTGCTCGCGATCGTCAAAGAGCGCAGCGCCAACGACCCCGCGACCGAGCTCGCACGCGCCGGCGAAGAGCAGAAGAAGATCGCCGACCTCCGCCTCGAGAAGCTCGTGCGCGCCAAGTCGTAGTAGGCTCGCCACCATGAGCGCGATCACGACGCACGTCCTCGACACGTCCATCGGCAAGCCCGCCGCCGGCGTGCCCATTCGCCTGGAAATCCAGCGCGAGGACAAAACGTGGGAGCTCCGCGGCCACGGCGTCACCGACGCCGACGGCCGATTGAAAGAGCTCTTGAGGGACGTGCCGCTCTCGGTCGGCACCTATCGCATCACGTTCGACACCTACGCGTATTTCAGCGTTCGGAAGGTCGACCACTTCTATCCTGAGGTCATCATCGTCTTCGTCGTGACGAACGCGGCCTCGCATCATCACGTGCCTCTCTTGCTCAGCCCGTTCGGCTTCTCGAGCTACCGCGGGAGCTGATTCACCGGAGGACGAACGCGCTCGTGGCCGCCCAGCCGCCGGCGGGGATGAAGAGGTCCGTCTTGCGGGTCGCCTCGCGGACCGTCGTCTCGACGTGATGCTTGCCGGCCGCTACCGGAATGCGCGCGACGTAAATGTGGGCGGGCAGGTTCGCCCACGAGAGCGGCGTCGAGTTGTAGCCGGCTTCTTCCCAGTCGGCGTGGACGACCGCGCCGAGATCGATCACGTCGATGCCCGTCGCCGCGACGGTGCCGTCCACGACGACGACGGGCGTCTCGAGGCGCTCGCTTCCACCCGTGAGCTCGATGCGCTGCGAGCCCCCTTTCGCCGAATTCATGTCGGCGCGCGGTACGAGCCCGTAGCCGACGACGACGAGCAGCTCACCGCCGTTGCCGACCGATGGCGCGTGCCCTTTGCCGTCACCGACGAACGCTGAGGCGGAGCACGCGGTCGGTGCGCGACCCCCGGGAATGAGCAGCTCGAGGTTGCCGGGGTGCGCGCCGAGCGCCTCGCGGTAATCACGGCACGCCTCTGCCATCTCGCCTGCGCGCTCGAACGCGAATCCAGCCAAAAATCCAGACAGTGCGCGCGTGCGATGCGCGGGCGAATAGACGTCGTTCCGTTCCATGAACGCGATTATCGTCTCGAGACGGCGAGCCTCGACGCGGGCGCCTTGGTCGTCGCCGAGATCGAGGTACGCGATCATCGCGAGCGACCCGATCATCAGCCGCTCGTGCATCCGGGGCACGTACGGGTAGTTGAGCGCGCCGATCCAACCCATGTGGAACGCGTGCTTCAGACCTTGCGGCATGCCGGTGTGGCGCATGGTGTCGTCGAGCGCCATGTCCTCGACGTCGAGCATGCGATCGGCGACGCGAAAGTCGTCGGTCGCTTGGTGATAGAGGTCGGCGACCAAGCGCACCGTGCCGCGCTCGGCGAGCATCAACCCGCTGAAGCCGTGCATCTTCACCGGCAGCTTCCCGTTCTCGACCCCGAGCCCATCATCGAGCTCTTTCGCGGCGCGGGCGGGATCATCGTCTGCGAGCGCCGCCAGCATCGGCGCTTCGGCGACCCCCGCGTGGAACATGCTGCACCCGGCGCTCGCGAGCGCGAACGCGACGAACGGGGCGACGAGAAGGAGCCTCATTGGAGCCTGAACAAGCTGGTTGCAGCATAGCTCGAGGCCGGCACCAAGAGGTCGACGGCACGCGTGAAATCCACGCACCGTCATCGTCACGGGATGGCTCGCCGGGCAGAACGCGTTCGGTGCCTCGGCCTGCGCAGCGAGATTCGCAATCGGGCTCGAGAGTCGGCGATGCCTTCGAAAGGATGCGTCAATCACCCTGGCGCGACGCGTCAACCTGACACATACTGAAGAGGTGGCAGGCCTCTACGACCCCTCCTACGAGCACGACGCATGTGGCCTCGGCTTCGTCGCTCGCCTCGGCGGAAAACCGCGCCACGACGTCGTCGAGCAAGGGCTCGAGATCTTGCGTCGTCTCGCGCATCGCGGAGCCGCCGGCAGCGATCCCGAAACCGGCGACGGCGCAGGCATTCTTCTCCAGATCCCGCACGCGTTCTTCGACCGCACGCTCACGCGGGCTGGGGTCGATCTTCCGCTCCCCGGCGACTACTGATCGCCTGGCGTGATGTCCCCGTCGACGACTCCGCGCTCGGCCCGGTCGGCCGCGCGAGCCGCCCGCACGTCGCGCAGCTGTTCATCGGTCGCTTCGCCACCGCCGACACGTTCGAGCGCTACCTCTTCACGATCCGCAAGCGCGCGAGCAAAAAGGCACGCGACGCGTTCCCGCAGAAGCCCGACTTCTACATCGCAAGCTGCTCGGCGAAGACGATCGTCTACAAAGGGCTCGCGCTGCCCGAGCGGTTAGATGCATTTTACACTGAGCTCAAGAACGACGAGCTGAAGAGCAAAATCGCGCTCGTCCATTCGCGCTTCAGCACCAACACCTTCCCGACCTGGGAGCGCGCACATCCCTTTCGTCGCATCGCCCACAACGGCGAGATCAATACGCTCCGCGGCAACAGGAGCTGGATGGCCGCGCGCGAGGCGATGCTCGAGAGCAAGACCTTCGGCGAGTACTTGCCCGAGTTCTTGCCGATCATCCGGCCCGACGGCAGCGACTCCGCGTCGCTCGACAACGTCGTCGACTTCCTCGTCGCCGGCGGGCGCTCGCTCCCGCACGTCATGATGATGCTCGTCCCCGAGGCGTGGGCCTCGCAGAACGACATGCCGCCGGCAAAGCGCGCATTCTACGAGTATCACTCGTCGCTCGTCGAACCGTGGGACGGACCGGCCGCGCTCGTCTTCACCGACGGGACGCTCATCGGCGGAACGCTCGACCGGAACGGCCTCCGCCCCGGCCGTTACTTGATCACGAACGACGGCCTCGTCGTGCTCGCGAGCGAGGTCGGCGTCATCGACGTCGACCCGGAGACCATCGTCGAAAAAGGGCGCCTCGCACCCGGCAAGATGTTCCTCGTCGACACCGAGAAAGGCATCATCATCTCGGACGAGGACATCAAGAATGAGGTCGCGGGCCAGCAGCCGTACGGCGAATGGGTCGCGAAGAACAAAGTCGACCTCGCCGACTTACCCGACGTCCCCGCCATCCACTCGATCGACGCGCCCACGCGCGACAAGCTCGCGCGCGCGGTCGGCATCACGCGCGAAACGTTGAAGATGGTCCTCGCGCCGATGGCAGAGAAAGGCGAAGAGCCCACCGGCAGCATGGGCAACGACACGCCGCTCGCCGTCCTGTCGGACGAGCCGCAGTCGCTCTATCGCTACTTCAAGCAGCAGTTCTCACAGGTCACCAACCCGCCGATCGACCCGATCCGCGAAGAGCTCGTGATGAGCCTCATGAGCTCGGTCGGCGGCGAAGGGAACCTGCTGGCCGAAACGCCGAAGCAGGCGCGCCTCCTCGAGCTTCCGCACCCTGTCCTCACGAACGACGATCTCGCGAAGCTGAAACGCAACGTCCTCCCCGATTTTCGCGCGAGCGTCGTCTCGACCCTGTTCGACGTCGACGGCATGCCCGAGCGCGCGCTCGCCAAGTCGCTCGCCGCCATCGTCGACGAGGCCGAAAAGGCGATCGACGACGGCTCGTCGATCGTGGTGCTCAGCGACCGCGGCGTCGGCCCCACGCGCGCGCCGGTGCCGATGCTCCTCGCGCTCGGCGCGGTCCATCACGAGCTCATTCGGCGCAAGAAGCGGATGAAGGTCGGCATCGTCGTCGAGACCGCCGACGTGATCGAGGTCGCCGACGTGGCGCTCCTCGTCGGTTACGGCGCCGGCGCGGTCAATCCGTACCTCGCGTTCGAGCTCTGTGCCGAGCTCGCTCGGACGAAAGAGATCGCGGTCGACAGCGCGACGGCGACCAAGAGCTACATCAAAGCGCTCAAAAAGGGGCTGCTCAAGGTCCTCTCCAAAATGGGCATCAGCACGGTGTCCTCGTACCAAGGCGCGCAGATCTTCGAAGCGTTTGGCCTCTCGCCCGATCTCGTCGCCCGCTATTTTCCCGGCACGCCGTCACCGGTCGGCGGCATCGGCCTCGCCGAGCTCGCCGCCGACGTCCTCGCGCTCCACGCCCGCGCTTATGGCCCCGAGGCGGACGAAGAGCTCGCTTCCGGCGGCGTCTACGCCTGGCGCACGAAGGGGGAGAGGCATCTCTGGACTCCTGCCTCGATCGCGTCGTTGCAGAAGGCCGTGCGTCTGAACGATCTGCAATCTTATGCAGACTACACGCATCTCATCAACGACCAGAAGAATGCACCGATGACGCTGCGCGGGCTCTGGGAACTTGCATCGCCCAACGCGCCCGTGTCGCTCGACGACGTCGAGCCCGCCGCCGAGATCGTCAAACGCTTCGCCACCGGGGCGATGAGCTTCGGCAGCATCAGCAAAGAGGCGCACGAGAACCTCGCCGTCGCGATGAACCGCATCGGCGGCAAATCGAACAGCGGCGAAGGCGGAGAGGACGCAGCGCGCTTCCTCGCCGACGAAAAAGGTGACCTCCGCCGCAGCGCGATCAAGCAGGTCGCGAGCGCGCGCTTCGGCGTGACCGCCCACTATCTCGTCAACGCCGACGAGATCGAGATCAAGGTCGCGCAAGGTGCGAAGCCGGGCGAAGGCGGCCAGCTCCCCGGTCACAAGGTCGACGCCATGATCGCGCGCGTCCGCCACGCGACGCCGGGCGTCACGCTCATCTCGCCGCCGCCCCACCACGACATCTATTCGATCGAAGACCTCGCCCAGCTCATCTTCGACCTTCGCTCGGTCGCCTCGAAGGCGCGCATCACCGTCAAGCTCGTCGCCGAGAGCGGCATCGGCACCGTCGCCGCCGGCGTCGTCAAGGCAGGCGCCGACGTCGTGCATATCGCCGGCCACGACGGCGGAACGGGCGCCTCCCCTCTCTCTTCCATTCATCGCGCCGGCGGCCCGTGGGAGGTCGGCCTCGCCGAGACCGAGCAGGTCCTCGTCATGAACGGGCTCCGCGACCGCGCGCGTCTCCGCGTCGACGGCCAGCTCAAGACCGGTCGCGACGTCGTCTTCGGGCTCTTGCTCGGCGCCGACGAGTTCGGCTTCGCGACCGCACCGCTCGTCGCCTCCGGCTGCCTCATGATGCGCAAATGCCACTTGAACACGTGCCCCGTGGGCATCGCCACGCAAGACCCCATCTTGCGCGAGCGCTTCGGCGGCACGCCCGAGCACGTCATCAACTACTTCTTCTTTGTCGCCGAAGAGGCGCGCGCGCTCCTCGCGTCGCTCGGCTTCAAGTCGTTCGCCGAAGCACGTGGCAAGGTCGGCTGCATCGTCCCGCGCACGGGCATCACGCATCCGAAGGCGAAGCTCCTCGACTTTTCGCGCGTGCTCGCCAAGCCCGTCGCCCCCGAAGGTCATCGTCCCCCGCCCAAGCGCCTGCACGAGCCCGGGTACGCCGAGACCGAGCTCCTCTTCGCCGCGCGGTTGAGCCTGAAATACGGCGAATCGACGAGCGTGAAGCTCGACATCCGCAACACCGATCGCGCGTTCGGCGCCACGCTCGCCGGTGAGATCGCGCGTCGCTATGGTGCGAAAGGTCTCCCTGATGGCGCGGTCACAGTCGAGCTCACCGGCTCGGCGGGTCAGAGCTTCGGCGCGTTCGCGACGAGCGGCATGCTCCTCGTCCTCGAAGGTGAGGCCAACGACTACGTCGGCAAGGGCCTCTCGGGCGGCGTGCTCGCAATCCGCCCGCCTGCCAACATCCGCTACGCCGCCGACGAGAGCTCGATCGTCGGCAACACAGTCCTCTACGGCGCGACGAGCGGCACCGCGTACTTTGCCGGTCGCGCCGGTGAACGCTTCGCCGTCCGCAACAGCGGCGCGCGCGCGGTCGTCGAAGGCGTCGGCGATCACGGCTGCGAGTACATGACCGCCGGTGTCGTCGTCGTGCTCGGAACGACCGGTCGCAACTTCGGCGCGGGCATGAGCGGCGGCGTCGCGTACGTGCTCGACGAAGACGGCACCTTCGCATCGAAGGTCAACGCTTCGCTCGTCGAGCTCGAGGCCGTCGGTCAAGATGACGACCCGGTGTTACGCGAGCTCGTCGTCGGCCATCTCGCGCACACGCGCAGCGAAAAGGCGTCGCACCTGCTCTCGAGGTGGGAATCGGCGCGCCCCCGCTTCGTCCGGGTGATGCCGACCGAGTACAAAAGAGCGCTCGCCGGCGCTCCTGGAGTTGGGGAGAAATCGGGCGAAAAACATGGCTGATCCGCGTGGTTTCTTGAAGCTCGGTCGAAAGAAGGACGAAGACCGCCCCATCGACGAGCGCATTGCCGACGCCCGCGAGGTCGCGCTCGCCCCGGTCGAGACCGACGTACGCGCGCAGGCCTCGCGCTGCATGGACTGCGGCATCCCCTTCTGCCATCGCGGCTGTCCGCTCGAGAACCTGATCCCGGAGTGGAACGACGAGGTCTACAGCGGCCACTTCGACGCTGCAGCTGCGCGGCTCTACGCGACCAACAACTTCCCCGAGGTCACCGGCCGCATCTGTCCGGCGCCGTGCGAAGCGTCGTGCGTCCTCAACCTCCAAGACGCCGCGGTCACGATCAAGAGCATCGAGAAAGCGATCGCCGACCACCCCGCCGCCGCCGCGTACTACGAGCCCCAGCCCGCGAGCGTGAAGACCGGCAAGCGCGTCGCCGTCGTCGGCTCCGGCCCCGCCGGGCTCGCAGCCGCGCAAGAGCTCGCGCGCGCCGGTCACGACGTCACCGTCTTCGAGAAGGACGACCGCATCGGCGGCCTCCTCCGCTACGGCATCCCTGACTTCAAGCTCGACAAAAAAATCGTCGACCGCCGCGTCGAGCAGATGGAGGGCGAAGGCGTTCGTTTTGTGCCGAGCGCGAACGTCGACGCCGCCGCGCTCCGCGTGTTCGACGCGACCGTCCTCGCGATCGGCTCGACGCTACCCCGTGATTTGCCCGTCATCGGGCGCGGCATTGCTGGCGTCCATTTCGCGATGGAATTTCTCACCCAGCACAACAAGCGCGTCGCCGGCGACGTGATCGACACCGCGAGCGCGGTCCTCGCAAAGGACAAGAGGGTCGTCGTCATCGGCGGCGGCGACACGGGCTCGGACTGCGTCGGAACCTCGATGCGCCAAGGGGCCGCCGGGGTCGTGCAGCTCGAATTGATGCCGAAGCCGCCTCTCGTTCGCCTTCCGCACAACCCGTGGCCGGAGTGGCCGCTCGTCCTCCGCACCTCGTCATCGCACGAGGAGGCGAGCACGAAGAACGACGGCGACGTCCGCGATTTCGCGGTGTCGACGAAGGCCGTCCTCGGCGAAAATGGCTGCATTCGCGCTCTCCAGGCGGTGCGCGTGACGATGGTGAATGGCAAGATGCAAGAGCACCACGGGAGCGAATTCGAGATCCCGTGCGACCTGCTCCTTCTCGCGATGGGCTTCGTCGGACCGCAGAAAGAAGGGCTCGTCGAGAGCCTCGGGCTCGCGCTCGACGGCCGCGGCAACGTCGTCAGCGACGCCTCGGGTAGCACCAACATCGAAGGCGTCTTCGCCGCCGGTGACGCCTCGCGCGGTCAGTCGCTCGTGGTGTGGGCGATCGCCGACGGTCGACGTGTGGCACGAGGCGTCGACGCCTGGCTCGCCCGCTCGATGAAGCGCGCCGGATGAAACCGCTCGGTGGACGCGCCTAGAACGCGAGGCCGGCGGTCGCGAAGATGACCGGCCCCTTCGTCCCACTCGTGAAGAGGAAGCGCGCATCGACTCCGAAGAAGTAGCGGTCGATGCCGACGAGGGCGGTGAGACCGGGCCACACGGCGAAGCGTGAGTCGTGAGAGGTGCTGCTCTCGGTGACGGTCCCGAGCCCGAAGGGGCTGGGGACCGTTCCGTCGAACGACGACGTCGTCAAGAGGTCACCGACGCCGACGTGAGGTCGGAGCGTGAGCAAGCGGAGTCGGAACGATGCGCCTGCTTCGACACCGGGCAAGAACGAGCGAAGGCTCTCCTGGGCGCCGCCGTCGGTACGCGAGTAGCCGACGTGATAGACGAACGAGCCACCGAGATACAGGGGCGAGCGGTCGAACGTGTATCCTACACGCATTCCGAAAGAGACCCCGAGCTCGTTCGGATGAAGGTTGCCGGAGTAACCCCACCCGCCGAGCGCTGCGATGCTCGTCGCGCCGTCGGCGCGAGCGATTCGCGGGAACACAAGCGTCGCGAGCGGGAGGAGGAGCCCGAGGAGGAGCGGGAGGAGGAGCTGCTGAGGAGCGCCACGCGCGAATCGCATCGGTCTCACCAAGGCAGCCGGAACGCCGGAACGTCAGAGCAAATCGCGGAACGCCAAGATGCGGAGCGCGATCCCGGTGTTGGTGCCGTTCACGACCGCGATCGTGATGCCGACGAGCTCGCCGTTCGCGTTCAGGACCATCCCGCCCGAGGCGCCTCCGGTGACCGGTGAGGTGAAGCCGAAGAGCGCGTCGGACTGGAAGTCTTCGTCCCAGTCGATGTCGACGAACGAGAGCCGGCTGTTCACGTAGCCCTCGAAGTAGGTGTTCACGAGCTGTCGTGGCGCGAGCACCCCGAAGACGACGTCGCCGACGTTCGCGTCTTCCTTCGCGACGACGACCGGCCTTGTGAGCGGGCTCAGCTTCTTCGGCAAGAGGATCGCGAGGTCGAGCCGCGAGCGTTGGAGCTTCACCGTGCAGAGGTTCTGCTCGTTCGTGGCGAGCTCCGCGATGTCCTCGGGCATGATTTGGCGCGAAGGCTCGCCCGGCGGAAAGAATGCGCAGACGATCGGGCTGTCCTTCATCCGCACGTCCATGCAGTGGTTCGCCGTCACTATTTCGGGCGTCTTCGAAGCCGAGGTCGGGCTGACGACGAGCGAGCCGGAGCAGCCCCACCAATATTCGCCCTGCTCGCCCGTCCGCTTCACCGCGACGAGCGCTGCGCCGTGCCCGGCGAGCTCGTAGCGCTCGTGGGCGCTCGTGAGCTTGGCCTCCGGCGCCTTCGGCGCGAGCACGACCGGCGGCGCCGCCGGCTTCGCGCCGCCGCACCCAGCGATCGCCATGAGCAGCGTGAACGTCCCTATCGCGATTTTCACGTGTCGTGCCGTCGTCTTCACGCTCGGACCTTCGTGCGCCGCCACGCGACGAGCTCGGCGGCGATCGCCACCGCGATCTCTTCGGGCAATCGTGCGCCGATGTCGACGCCGACCGGCATGCGGAGGCGTGCGCCGTCTGCCTCGGGAAAGCCCTTCGCCGCCAAACGGTCACGCGTGCGCTGCGCCTTCGCGCGGCTACCGACCCCGCCGACGAACGCAAAGCCTCGCTTCATCGCCCACTCGATTGCGTCTTGATCGAGCCCGTGGTCGTGGGTCATGACGAGGCATGCGCCGGAGGTCGGGAAGATCTTTCCGACGTCGTCGTAGTCGCCGACGACGCACTCGACGTTCGGGATGCGGCCTTCGGCGCCCCACAACTCCCGCGCATCGACGACGGTGACGGCGAAGCCGATGCGGGCGAGAAGAGGGGCGACGGCGGTGCCGACGTGACCGCCGCCGACGATGAGGCACGGCATCTTCGCGTCGAGCGCCTCGACGAGGACGTCGACGCTACCGCCGCAGCACATCCCGAGCTCGGCGCCGAGCTTGAACGTCCGGACCGAGTGACGCTCCTTCGCGCCTTCGGGACCGCACGCGCCATGCACGAGCTCTTCGAGCGCCGCGAGGACTTCGCGCTCGACCGCGCCGCCGCCCACCGTTCCGATACAGGTGTCGTCTTCCGCAACATAGAGCTTTTGTCCGGGCGTCGATGGAGCAGAGCCGTGGCGCGCGACGACGGTGGCCATCGCGCCGGCGATCCCAGCACGAGCGCACGCGGCAGCCACTTCCAGCACGCGCGTTGCATCGGCAGGCTCGGGCGCGAGCCGCGGCGCTTCCGCTTCGGTCCGGGCGATATCGATCAGCTTACCCACGGATCTCATTCTAGCCCTTTTCTTCGAACCGCTGATGCTGCTCGGATATCCTCGCCTTCGAGAGAACAATGGGAACGCACGCATTCGACCCGAGCCAAGTTTTGGTGATGATCCTCGCGGGTGGCGAAGGAAAGCGCCTGTACCCGCTCACGCTCGATCGCGCCAAGCCCGCCGTGCCGTTCGGCGGGCGCTACCGCATCATCGACATCGTGCTCTCGAACTTCGTGAACAGCGGGCTCACGAAGGTGAAGATCCTCACCCAATACAAGAGCGCGTCGCTCGACGAGCACATCGCCCGCGTGTGGCGCCTGTCGCCGATCCTCGATCAGTTCATCGAGGCGATCCCCGCGCAGCAACGCACCGGCAAGCAGTGGTACCTCGGCTCCGCCGATGCCGTCTTCCAGTGTCAGCACGCCATCGAGGACGAGAAGCCCGAGCTCATCGCCATCTTCGGTGGCGACCACGTCTACAAAATGGACGTGCGGGAAATGCTCGATTTCCACATCCAGAAGAAGGCGGAGGCCACCGTCGCGGTCATCCCCGTCCCGCGCGCAGAGGCGAGCGACTTCGGCGTCATCGAGATCGACGCCGACGGCCGAATCTTGGCGTTTCACGAGAAGGTGAAGGAGCCGCCGGCCATGCCGGGCAACCCGGGCATGTGTCTCGCCTCGATGGGCAACTACGTCTTCTCGACGGCG
>CAJDWT010000190.1_pt1 | contig 15104 bp, 11 predicted proteins | sample 7391671 | NCBI WGS metagenome assembly CAJDWT01 (sample SAMEA7055729, study PRJEB34461) | soil metagenome | biome: terrestrial ecosystem; feature: Peninsula; material: soil | place: Antarctica | collected 2016
CCGGCATTACCTTCCTGTTGATCCTTGCAAACGAATGCATCGCGATCGCGATCAAGCGTCGCCGGGAAGGTGCGCGAGCCGTTGCAATACCACTCATCGCCGGCATCGTCATCGTCGGCTTGATGGCTGGGTACGGCACGCTGCGCTTGTCGAGTGTGCGGGCATCGGTGGAAAGCGATGGCACGCCGCTGCGCATCGGCATGGTGCAATCAAACATCTACGACTACGAGCAACTGCGCCGCGAAATGGGCGCCTACGAAGTGGTCCGCCATGTGCTGGACTCGCACTATGCGATGTCGCGCGAAATGGTTTCGGATGGCGGCGTGGATGCATTGTTGTGGTCGGAGACCGTGTACCCGACCACATTCGGTCATCCCAAAAGCGAAGACGGCGCGGCGTTGGACCGCGAGATCCAGGACTTCGTCGCATCGACCGGCATTCCCGGCTTCGACCTGACGCCTGGTCGCGAGGTCGCGTGCGAGGCTGAAATCTGGGGTCGGTCGTGGGGCACGCAGAACGACCCGTACCATCGCCAAGATCCGGAGGCCGATCCGCGCCTCGCGTCGTACTCTCTCGTGGCGATCGATTTCGAGACCTTCATGGTCGCCGACTTCTTCATCACCAACGAACAGATCTACGCGCTCTACGAACGCCTTCCCTTCGGACGCGGAACGCTCGGCAACTACGGGTCGTTCACCCATACGATCCCGGTCGGCGAGACGAGCCCCAACGAGCATCACAAGTACGCCATCGCTTGGGACAAGTCGGCCGGCACCATCCGCTGGATCGTCGACCGTCGCGAGGTGTTCAAGGTCGACGACATCGGTCAATACCTCGACAAGTCTAAGCTCACGATCGATCGTGGAGGCATCCCGGTCACCGTCTCGCCGCGCCAGATGGACTGCGGCATCGGTACCTTCACGCTCCTCGACGGATACCGTCCTGGCGACATCGGGCTCGCGAAGCTCGCGAGCACGCCCGGCTATTACCAGAGCCCGGACAACCCCAACAGGCCGGCGAAATTCCTCGACCCGCTCAGCAAGCCCGAAAATAGGCTCTGGGGTCAGGGCGCTTCGATCAACGTGCAGAGCCTCACGTTCTCGAGTCGTCGCGCCGACGACCCGAGCCGCGACTGTTTGGGCGACGACGACGGCGACGACGATTGAGCTGAACGTCGACGACGATGTGAATCGGCGGAACGAGCTGGCCTTCGGGTCGGCTCGTTTCGTTTTGTGTGCCGTTACTCGTTCGGATTCGTGACCACGGGCGCGGTCGCGAGGACGAGATGATCGGGTGATGCGATCTTGCCCGAGAGGTCGTAGACCGACGTGATTCCGTCGGCGTCGAGGTCGCCGCGCGCGATCGCGTGAAATTCGTCACCGACGTCCGTGCCTTTGCCGACGAGGCGGTAGTCGTATTGGAAGTATTGGGGCGCCGTCATCTCGAACCCGAGGCAAGCGAAGCCCCCCTTGGTCGGGGCGTCGACCTGCCAATCCGATGGCGACGACTGGTATTTCTTGCCGGTGACGGCCGCGATCGACGAAGGCACCGGCGACGACGCCGAGCTGCACAAGGCCGCGGGACCGCGAGCAGGGTCGTAGCTCGACTGCGCGCTCATCGCGATCTGACGTACGCCGTTGAGCGCCTCGGCGCCCTTCGCCGCCGCGAGGTACTTTCGCACGCCGAAAGTCGCCAACACGCCCATCGTGCCGAGGAGCACGACCGCGAATGCAACGACGACGAGGACGACGATCAACCAGGTGGGCATCCCTTTTTTGGGTGCCTGCATCATCGGAACGGGCTGCATCGGCACAGAGTAGCCCGAGAGGCGCGTCCCTTGCACAATGTCTGGTCTTGACCTCCGAACGCACCAAACTCTCGCGACTGTCCACGATCTTCCTCGTTTTTGGCGCCCTCTTCGCGGTCGCTTGCGAGGTCGGGTGCTCCAGCCAGGATCCACCTGCGCAGAACGCGATCGACACGCCGCCGGAGGATTATCCCGACCAGGAAGACGACGACGGCGGCGGGGTCGTGCATCAAGTCGCGCCTGATCCGACCGCCGACGCCGACGGCGGTAGCGGCGGCGCTGACGACGAGGACGCCGGTCCGCCGACGATGATCGACGGCTGTCCCGTCCTCGCGTTCCCGTCGGGAATCCATCTCGAGACCAAGAAGGACGCCAAGAGCACGGCCGCGTACGCCACCATTGCGGACAAAGGCTTCTATCCGCTCCCCGATTGCTTCATCGATACGAACGACTTGCACGACCCGGTCGCGAACGACGACTACGACATCGACGTGATGATCGGAAAGCACTTCGCGCTCAGCGAGCTCGTCGGCACCGAGCTCTCGTACGGCCACTTCGTGCTCGTCTCGCCGATGCTCATCAAGAAGCTCGACGCGTACCGCGACGGCCTGGGTACCGCGGTGAATCTCACGAGCGGTTATCGCTCGCCTGCGCATCAACGCGCCACCTGCCGCGGCATTTGCGGAAAGGACTCGTGCGGTGGCGTCTGCGCCGCGCGCTCGCGTCACAGCTGGGGAGACGCAGCAGACCACGGCATCACGCCGAGCGCGCACCTCGCCGACGTCGCCTGCGACGCCCGCTTCAACTTCGTCTTCCGAGAGGGGAACCACATGCACCTCGACCTGAACCCCGCTCATAAAATCTGCACCGTCTCGATCCTCTGAGCGTCCTCCCGAACGTCGATCCGATCGCAACGGTCGTGGTGGTCACGAGCTCTCTTGTGGGTTGTGTGCGTCGCGTTCGGTGTGATGTGATCGCGCTCGCATGTTGAGCGACTATTCGGACGGAAAGTTCCACGTCGGTGAGCGTTGGAAGTACGTGACGCGCGTCGGCGAAGAAGCGTCGACGATCGTCGTTGTGAAGGTCGAGACGTCGGAGGAGACGGGCGTCATCGTCCACGTGAGCCTCGAAGGGCTGCGCGTGCGCAACCCGCGCTCGCCGGCGGGAATCGCGTCGACCGTGAGCCACATGCCGTTCGCCGAAATCGCGGTCGCCCACAGCGTGACTGAAAAGGTCGAGGACGGCGCTCCTTTGCCCGACTTCCAAGAAGGCTACGACACGTGGCGCGAGTCGTTCGATGCCGGGCAGGGCGGGGTCTTCACGACCAGCCTCGCCGAGGGCGTCGGGTTCCTCGAGCAGATCGTCGGTCAGTCTGCCCCCAACTAAACCCCACGACGCGAAGACGGCGTAGCGCTTAGATTGAGCCGCCATGGCTCGCGTCTTCGTCACTGGCTCGTCTGACGGTTTGGGGTTGATGGCAGGAGAGCTGCTCGCCGCGCAAGGGCACGCCGTCACGCTGCACGCTCGCAGTGAAGCGCGCGCGAAGGATGCCAAGAGTGCGCTCCCGACGGCCGAGCACGTGCTCGTCGGCGATCTGTCGACGATCGCGGTGATGAAGAGCGTCGCCGAGCAAGCGAACGCGACCGGCCCCTTCGACGCCGTCATCCACAACGTCGGGCTCGGCTATCGCGCGCCCAAGCGGGTCGAGACGGCGGACGGGCTCGAGCAGGTGTTCGCTGTCAACGTGCTCGCGCCCTACGTGCTGACGGCGCTGATGAAGCGTCCGTCGCGACTGGTTTACTTGAGCTCGGGCATGCATCGCGGCGGGACGACGAACCTCGACGATCCGCTCTGGGCCTCACGTCGTTGGAACGGCTCGCAGGCGTACTCGGACTCGAAGCTCCAAGACGTCTGGCTCGCGTTCGCGATCGCGCGCAAATGGCCGGGCATCCTCTCGAACGCGGTGCATCCGGGGTGGGTGCCGACCAAGATGGGGGGCGCCAGCGCGCCGGACGACCTCGAGAAGGGGGCGCGCACGCAAGCGTGGCTCGCGGTGAGCGACGACCCGAACGCGAAGGTCTCCGGCAAGTACTTCTTCCACCAGAGAGAAGATCGGATCCTCGCCGCGGCGAACGACATGCGGTTGCAAGATCAGCTCGTGTCGTATTGCGGGCGGCTCACCGGCATCGATTTGCCGGCGGCTTGACAAGCCGGCGATTTTCGCGCGATTCGGCTTGCAGCCGTCGCTCTGACCCGCAGAGCCACCGTGCTCGCGTCTCTCGTCTCTGGCCTCACCCGATCGATCCGTCGCCGCGAGTTCTCCACGCAAACACGGCGGCTCTCTCCTCGAGCGTGTCGTCGCCTTGCGTGATTTCTGCCCGTCGCTCGATGACGTACACAAGGAGCCATGACCGAAGCTCACGCCGACGGAACCGTCACCACGCACCTCGACGGCCACGTCCTCGTCATCACGATCGATCGTCAAAAGAAGCGCAATGGCTTCACGCCCAAGATGCTCGAAGAGCTCGCCAAGGCGTACACCGAGCTCGAAGCGAACGACGAGGTACGCGTCGGCGTGCTCACCGCGGCAGGCCCCCACTTCACTGCCGGTCTTGATCTACCGAAGGTCGTCGCCACGATGGAGTCGAACATCCGCCTCTTCTCCGGCACGTACGTCGACCCCTGCGACAACGTGGCGCCGCTCCGTCAGAAGCCGGTCGTCTGCGCGGTGCAGGGCATCACCTACACGCTCGGCATCGAACTGATGCTCGCCGCCGACATCACCATCGCTGCGAGTGACTGTCGCTTTTCTCAGCTCGAGATCAAGCGCGGCATCCTCGCGTTTGGTGGCGCCACGGTCCGCATGGTCGAGCGCGCCGGCTGGGGAAATGCGATGCGCTATTTGCTCACCGGCGACGAATTCGACGCTTCGACCGCCCTGAGGCTCGGGTTCGTGCAAGAGATCGTCGAGCCCGGCCAGCACCTGCTTCGCGCTCTCGCCATCGCCCGCACGATCGCCGAGCAGGCGCCGCTCGCCGTCGTCGCCACTCGCCGCAATGCGCGCAAGGCCGTCACCCATGGCCCCGACGCCGCCGTTGCCGACTTCGAGAAGGAGCTCCACGCGCTGCTGGCGACCGAGGACATGAAGGAAGGCGTCGCGAGCTTCGTCGAGAAGCGCGCCGCCCGTTTCAAGGGGCGATGACGCGCTTTTTCGAGCGCGGTGCGAAGCGCAGCTCGTAGATGTGCCACTGCCGCTCGGCGGCGAGGAGCGGGTCGGACTCGTCCTTCCACCACCGCCGCCGGACGAAGCCGACGCGCCGATACGCCTTGATTGAAGCCAAATTGCGCACGTGGATGTGCACGTAAATCATCTCGACGCCGCGCGCCTTGGCCTCGCGGATCGCGTGCTCGATCACCTGACGACCGCCCCCCAAATGGCGCAGCCGGGGGTGGACCAGCGTGAACGCCGAGTACGCGTTGTCGTCGAAGCGGAGCTGGATATTTGCGCCGACGAGCGTCCCGTCTTCGTCGAACAGGCCGATGACCTGTTGGTCGGCGTTGGCTTCGACCGGCAGGACGTCGCCGCACGCGTCACGCCAGAACGCGCGGACGTGCGGCCATTCGTCGGCCTCGAGGAGCGCGGTCGTGAAGAGGGCCTTCGTCTTCGGGCGGCCACGGAGCGCACGCTTGCCGGCGAGCTTCACATGGGCGACGCCCATGGCTCCGAGCCAGCCGAGGCGGGTCAAGCGGGCTGGAGCGAGCGCGACGACGCGGTCGAAGAGGCGAGGCTCGACGATGCCGACGACGTCGCCTTCCCAGGTCTCTTCGAACGGAGCGATGTCGGCGCGGAGACGGAGCGCGCCGTCTTTCTTGCCGACCACACGCCGGAACGCGATGCGCCCGCCGGAGACGACCGCGACGGCGTCCCCTACGTTTGGAGTACCACGACGCAGGACGAGCTCTTCGAGGCCGAACGTCAGGACGCCAGCGTCGACAACGCGCATTCGCCATGCGCTGGGGAGGCTCCCGGCGGCTGCGCGTCGGACGACCTCTTCGCTCATCAACGTGACGAGCCCCTCCGCGACGACGGGCTCGCGCGATGGAGGCTTGAGACGCAAGGGGAGAACGGTGAGAACCATGGATTCGGGCGGACGACGAAGCATGCAATCTCACCGGACTCTTCGCCCGTAGCCAACGAGAAAAGCGGCTTTTTTCTGCGTCATTTCGACGCAAAGCGTTGGCTCGGGCCCTTTCCAGCCCGGTCAGGTCGCGAGCGTGCGGCCGAAGAACGCCTCGATTCTGCGCCAGGCGTCGTCGGCGGAGTCAGGCTCGAACGACGGCGTTCCCTCCCAGAAGAAGTACGATGCGGCCCATGACCACGCGCTCGGATGCTCTCGTCTTCTTCGGTGCCACCGGAGACCTCGCCTTCAAGCAGACCTTCCCAGCGCTGCAGGCGCTCGCGAAGAGCGGGCGGCTCGACATGCCGGTCGTGTGCGTCGGTCGCAAGGACATGCCGCTCGAGAAGATGAAGGCGCGTGCGAAAGAGAGCCTCGACAAGGCCGGCCTCGACGAAGAAGGATGGAAGATCCTCGAGAAGAACCTCCGCTACGCCGCGGTCGACTACGAGAATGCCAAATCGTTCGAGAGCATCGTGAAGCAGCTCGGCGACGCGAAGCACCCGCTCTTCTACGTCGCCCTTCCGCCCGACGTGTACGAAAGCGTCGCGAAGGATCTCTTCGACGCTGGGCTCGCCAAGGACGCACGTCTCGTCCTCGAGAAGCCGTTCGGCAGTGACGAGGCGTCGGCGAAGAAGCTGAGCGAGACGATCCACGCGTGGTTCCCCGAGGACAGCCTCTTTCGCATCGATCATTACCTAGGCAAAGAATCGGTCGAGAACATCGTCTTCATGCGGGCGGCCAATTGCTTCGTCGAGCGCATGCTCCACTGCGACTACGTCGAGAGCGTCGAGATCACGATGGCCGAAAAGTTCGGCGTCGAAGGACGCGCGAAGTTCTACGACGCCGTCGGCGCGATCCGCGACGTCGTCCAGAACCACCTGCTCAAGATCATCGTCTGCCTCGCGATGGATCTTCCGACGAGCGAAAATCCCGAAGCGCTGCGCGGGGCCCGCGCGAAGCTCCTCGCGAGCATCCGGCCGATCGATCCGATGGAGGTCGTGCGCGGCCAGGTAGAGGGATACCTCGAGGAACGCGGCGTCGCGAAGAACTCCAAGACCGAGACCTACGCCGCGCTCAAGGTGTACGTCGACACGCCCCGCTGGAAGGACGTCCCGTTCGTCATTCGGACTGGCAAGGCGCTCATGCTCACGCGCACCGAGGTCTTGATCCGACTGAAGCGGTTGGAGCAGGCGGTCCTCGACTCGAAGTCGCCGCCGGAGCCGAATCACCTCCGCTTCCGTCTCAGCCCCGAGATCCAAATCGGAGTGGGCGTATCGGTGAAAGCGCCCGGTCAGGCGATGCGGGGCGAGGCGAAAGATCTCGTGCTCGAGCGCTCAGCCGGCGAAGGGCTCCAGCCTTACGAACGTCTACTCGGCGACGCTATCGACGACGATCATGAGCTCTACGCGCGCCAAGACGCGGTCGAATCCTCATGGCGTGTGGTCGGTCCCGCGCTCGGCGGCACGGAGGTGTTCCCTTACGAAAAGGGCTCCATGGGGCCGAAAGAGGCCGACCGCGTGGCGCCCCCCGGTGGCTGGTCGCGCTTCATCCCCTAGAGTTGAAAGGAGAGCAGGCTCGAAGGTCAGGATCCCTGACCTCGGCCCTCCATGTCCGGCCAGCTCGGCCGTAGCGCGCGAAAAAGCGACGCGTTTCGATGGAAAAGGTCGACCGGGCATTGAGAAGAATCGTGGACGTGTCTATGAAGTCGTGGACATGTCCACGATTGATGGAGGCAAAGACTTCCTCGATATCTGGGCGCAGGCGAAGCGGTCGATCGGGCTCGTGATCTGGCAGGCGTTCGCCGACCTCGATCTCGGCCCGAAGCAGGTCGTTTTGATGATGGAGCTCGCTCGAACGGAGCCGACCTCGCAAGCGGAGCTTGCACGGGCGACGATGACGGATCCGGCGGCGACCTCGCGCGCCGTGCAGACGCTCATCACCCAGGGTTGGGTCCGTCGGACCCGCAACGAGAAGGACCAGCGCGCGCTCACCGTCGAGATGACGGCCGCCGGCCGCGCGGCCTCGAAGCGGATCGAAGCCGTCTATCAAAAGGCGAATCGTCAGGTGTTTTCGCGCCTCGACGAACGCGATCTCAGAGACTTCCGCCGCATCGCCGGAAAAGTCCTCGAGCGCTGTACCGAGCTCCGGTCGGACTGCCGCGAAAAATGCGACGGCCTACCGTCACGCTCTGCCGCACCCACGAGCCGCGCCCGGAGGCGCTCCACCTGAGCCCCATGCGCTTCGAATCTCTTCTCCTCGTGACGGCGATCGTGACGTCGCTCTCCGGCGTCGCGTCGGCCCAGAACGAACCGTCGCCACCCGCGTCGACTCCATCGACCCCGACCGACACCGACCTCGCGGACACGCCGCCTCCGCCGGCGATGCCGGTCCCCGCCGTCTCCGACCCGATGCTTACGCCTCCGCCCGACTCGGCGAAGAAGGTCCAGTCGTGGAACGAGGCGATCTCGCTCGGTGCGTTCCCGCTCGCCGGACTACTTGAGCAGCTTCGAGACGATCCGGCGTGCCGAAGCGCAGACGCGCATGGCCCTCGCCGCGCTCCTACCGGTCGTCACGGGGCAGGGCACGTACACGCACAACTTTCTCCAGGCCGAGATCCCGTTCAACGGCGCGACGCTCGTCACGCCGCCGACGAACGTGTGGCAAGCGGCGGCGACCGCGAGTTGGACGCCGCTCAACGCGCGTGCCTATTACGACTACGAGAGCACGAAGAGGAACGTCGACGTCGCGCATCTCACGTTCGAGGACAAACGCCGGCAAATCGCGGCGAGCGTCGTCGCCACGATGCTCGCGACCATGTCGTCGGCGCGCGTGGCAGAGCTCAATCGCGTCGGTCTGAGGTCCGCGCTCGAGCGCCTTCATCTCACCGAGGCACGACTGCACTACGGGCAGGGGACGCCGCTCGACGTCGACCGCGCGAACGAGGACGTCGCCGCTTCGCGTCGCCTCGTCCTCAACGGTGACGAGTCGCTCCGCCGGGCACGTGAATCGCTCGGCGTAGCGCTCGGCTCGAGGGAGCCGATCTCGGTCTCGACCGATCTCGACCTCGAGGCGTTCGAGCGCGCGGTCGCGTCGACGTGTCACCTGAACGACGCGATCGAGAGCCGGCCCGACGTCGTCGCCGCCAAGCAGAAGGTCGACGTCGCCAAGCGCCAGGTCACGAGCGCGGAGCTCGCGCCGTTGCCCACGGTGGGCGTGCAATCGCAGGCCGTCTACTCGAGCGCACCCGTGCTCGGCCCCAACGGGACCTTCAACGTGTCCGGCGTCTTGACGATCCCGCTCTATGACGGTGGCTACCGCTACGGACAATTGCGCGATGCTCGCGCGGCCGAAGCGCAGGCGCTCCAAGCGCTCGAGGCGACGCGTCTCACCGCGATCGTGAGCTCGGCGCGCGCGCAACGCAGCGTCGAGGTCTCCCGCGCGGATCGTGACGTCTCGAAGCAAGAGCGCGATCTCGCCGCGCGAATCGATATGCGAACGCGCGAAGCCTACACGCGCGGACGGGGCACGAGCCTCGACCTCGTGACCTCGGCGCAGGCGCTTCGCCTCGCTGAAATCAATCTCGCCATCTTGGAATTTCAGCTCGCCGAAGCACGAGCCGATGCAGTTCTGGAGAACGCGGAGTGTGCATTTTGATCTCCATCGGGAATCTCGTGAAAATCGGCCGCGTCTTGGCCATCGTCTCGGTTCTCACTCTCGGCGCTGGAGCGTGCACCGACAAGAAGAGCGCCCCCGCGCAGGGCGCAGCAGCCTCGCCCCCCGCCGTCGGTGTGGTCACCCTCGCAAAGCGTGATTTGCCGCTCTTCATCGAGGCGGTCGCGTCGCTCGACGGCTACGTCAACGCCGACATTCGCGCCCGCGTCCGCGGCTACCTGAAGTCGCAGGGCTACAAGGACGGCGCCAACGTCAAAGAAGGTGAGACCCTGTTCACGATCGACCCCTCCGAGTACACGGTCGCCGTCTCGGCGGCGAAGGCGGGCGTTTCGCGCGCCCGGACCGCGCAGTCGCGCGCACGCATCGAGCTCGATCGCGACAACGGCCTCTTCAAGACCGGCAACCTCTCGCAGCAAGATCTCGACAACGCGAAGGCCGCGCTCGCCGACGCCGACGGCCAGGTGCAGGCCGCGCAGGCGGTGCTCGATCAAGCGAGCTTGAACCTCGGCTACACCAATATCCGCTCGCCGATCAACGGCGTCGCCGGTGTCGCGCAGGTTCGCGTCGGCAACCTTGTCGGCCAAGACCAACCTACGCTCCTTGCCATCGTCTCGCAGACCGACCCGATCCGCGTGAGCTTCCCGCTCAGCGAGGTCGACTACGTGAAGTACCCCGAGCGTTTCAAGAACATGGATCAACGCGATCTGACGTGGGCGAAGGCGCAGCTCGCGAAGCTCGACAAGGATGCCAACGACGAAAGCGCGATCCAGCTCATTTTGGCGGACGGGAGCACGTATCCGCATCGCGGCGTCATCGTCACGGTGAACCGCAACATCGACTCGTCGACGGGCACCATCCAGATGCAGGCGCTCTTCCTCAACCCGGACGGCTTGCTCCGTCCCGGTCAGTACGGCCGCATTCGGATGAAGCGCGGCAACGAAGGCAACCAGGTGATCGCCGTGCCCGAGAAGGCGCTCGTAGCGGTGCAGGGGCAGTACTCGGTCGCCGTCGTCGGCCCCGACAAGAAAGTGAAGCTCCAGCGCGTCGAGCTCGGCGCAAGCGTCGCGGGCTATCGCGTCGTGAAGAGCGGCGTCTCCGAGGGCGACACGATCATCATCGAAGGCGCGGCGAAGGTCACCGACGGCGCCGTCGTCGACCCGAAGCCGGTGACTGATCCGGGGCCGACGATGAGCTCGGCGCTGCCGCCGCCTTCCGCGACGCCGGTCGGCTCGGGCGCTCTGCAAGGCGCCTCGTCGACCGCGCACAACTGACCCGGGACGCCAGGGAGAATCCAGATGTCCGAATTTTTCATCCGCCGACCGATCGTCGCGATGGTCATCGCCATCGTCACGGTCCTGCTCGGGCTGGTCTCGCTGTTCGGCCTCCCGATCGCCCAGTTTCCACAGATTTTGCCGCCGCAGGTCAACCTGACGACGACGTACACCGGCGCTGACGCTCTGACGATCGAGCAGTCGGTGGCGACCCCGATCGAGCAGAACATGAACGGCGTCGACAACATGCTCTACATCCAGTCGACCAACGGCAACGACGGCTCGATGAATCAGGTCGTCACATTCGACGTCGGCACCAACGGCGACATCAACAACGTCCTCGTCAACAACCGCTTCTCCCAGGCGCAGCCGCTTCTTCCGCAGGACGTGAAGAATTTCGGCGTCACGATCAAGAAATCGCTCGCGTTCCCGCTCATCGTCGTCTCGCTGTTTTCTCCCGACGACCGCTACGACCCGACGTTCATCTCGAACTACGCGCTCATCAACATCAACGACGCGCTCCTCCGCGTGAAGGGCGTCGGCGACGTCCGAAACCTCGGCGCCTCGGACTATTCGATGCGCATCTGGCTCAATCCGGACACGCTCGCGCGCCTGAAGCTGTCGGTGACCGACGTGGTCGGCGCGCTCCGCGCCCAGAACGTGGCGAACCCGGCTGGTCAGATCGGCGCCGAGCCGGCGCCGCCGGGTCAACAGCTGACCTATACGGTCCGCGCGCAAGGCCGTTTGGTCGAGCCCGAAGACTTCGGCAACGTCATCGTCCGTGAGAACCCCGACGGCTCGAGCGTCCGCATCAAGGACGTGGCGCGCGTCGAGCTCGGCGCGCTCAACTACCAGCAGTACGGCAGCTTCAACGGCAAGCCGGCCGGCGTCGTCGCCGCGTTCCAGATGCCTGGCTCCAATGCGCTCGATACCGCAGACGGAGTGAAGAAGGAGATGGAGGAGCTGAAGAAGCGCTTCCCGCCGGGCCTCGACTACCGCATCTCGCTCGACACCACGGCGCCGATCAAGGCCGGTATCCGCGAGATCATCGAGACGCTGGCCGAGGCGATCGCGCTCGTCGTCCTCGTTGTCTACATCTTCCTCCAAAGCTGGCGCGCGACGCTTATCCCGCTCCTCACCGTTCCGGTCTCGCTCATCGGCGTGTTCGCGGTCTTTCCGCTCCTCGGGTTCTCGATCAACACGCTGTCGCTCTTCGGCCTCGTTCTGGCCATCGGCCTCGTCGTCGACGACGCCATCGTCGTGGTCGAGGCGGTCGAGCACCACATCGAACAAGGCATGAGCCCGCGCGCTGCGACGAGCAAAGCGATGAGTGAGGTCCAAGGACCCGTCATCGCGATCGCCTTGATTTTGGCCGCCGTCTTCATTCCGGTCGCCTTCATGAGCGGCATTACGGGTCGCCTCTATCAGCAGTTCGCTCTCACGATCGCCGTCTCCGTCCTCATCTCCGCGTTCAACGCCCTCACACTCTCTCCGGCACTCAGCGCCCTCCTCTTAAAGCCGCGCAGCACGAAGAAGGGCCTCGCCGCCAAGTTCTTCGGCGCGTTCAACAAGGGCTTCGACAAAGTCACGAACGGCTACGTCTCCGTCAACCGGATGTTGATCCGCAAGCTCGTGATCCCGCTCCTACTCCTTGCGGGCGTCGCGGTCGTCGCCGGAGCGCTCGGCAAGAAGATGCCGTCGGGCTTCATCCCGGACGAGGACCAGGGCTACGCGGTCATCGGTACCCAGCTCCCCGACGGCGCGTCACTCCAGCGCACGAAGGAGGTCTACAAGCAGATCGACGCGATCGTCGCCGACGAGCCGGACATCCAATATTACAACGGCATCGCCGGCTACTCGTTCTTCACCCGCACCGCCGCCTCGTATCTCGGCACCGGCTTCGTCGCCTTCAAGCCGTGGGACGAGCGCAAGGGCGCCGAGCACACGAGCGCCGCGGTCTTGAAGCGGCTCAACGTCAAGCTCGCCGGCATCATGGGCGGCAAGGTCTTCGCCGTCGGTCCGCCGGCGATCCCAGGGATCAGCGCGCAAGGCGGCTTCAGCATGATGCTGCAAGATCGGAGCGGCCAGCCCTACGATTACCTCGCCGGCAACGTCATGAAGTTCGTCGCCGCAGCGAGGAAGCGGCCCGAGCTCGCTGGGGTACGGGCGAACTTCTTACCCGCGGTGCCGCAGCTCTTCGCCGACGTCGACAAAGAGAAGGCGATGGCGGAAGGCGTGCCGATCACCGAGGTCTACAACGCGCTGCAGACGTTCTTGGGCGGCGCTTACGTGAACGATTTTTCGCGCTTCGGTCGCCAGTGGCGCGTCTTCGCCCAGGCCGAGGCGAGCATGCGCGCCAACCCCGATGACATCGCCCGCTTCTACGTGAAGAACGCGAAAGGCGAGATGGTTCCGCTCTCGTCGTTCGTGCACATCCGGCAGATCTCGGGCCCCGAATACACCGTGCGCTTCAATCTGTATCGCTCGGTCGAAATCCTGGGCGGGCCCGCGCCCGGCTACAGCTCGGGCGACGCGCTCAACGCGCTCGAAGAGGTCGCGAAGCAGACACTTCCGCCCGACATGGGCTACGCCTGGAACGCGCTCTCCTATCAAGAGAAGGTGGCGAGCGGCAGCGCGACGAAGGTCTTGGGGCTCTCGCTCGTGTTCGTCTTCTTGATCCTCGCTGCGCTCTACGAGAGCTGGTCTCTCCCGTTCAGCGTTCTTTTGAGCACCCCGGTCGCCCTCCTCGGTGCCTTTGCCGGCCTGATGTCACGGCACTTCGACAACAACGTGTACGTGCAGATCGGGCTCATCATGCTCGTGGGCCTCACCGCCAAGAACGCGATCTTGATCGTCGAGTTCGCGCGCGAAAAGTTGCACGAGGGCAGATCGCTCGTCGACGCCGCCCTCGAAGGCGCGAAGCTGCGCCTCCGCCCGATCTTGATGACCTCGTTCGCCTTCATCTTCGGGTGTATCCCGTTGTGGGTAGCGACCGGCGCCGGCTCGGCAGCTCGCCGGATCCTCGGCACCGCCGTCATCGCCGGCATGGGTGCCGCGACCGTGCTCGGCATCTTCTTCATTCCCGCCTTGTTCGTGGCGGTCGAGAGACTGGCTTCGCGCCGCGCCCATGCTCGAGAGAAGCGCGAGCCCTCGGAGCCGCCAGCTCCCCCGGCGTCGCCGACGGAGTCGTCACCCGCCGAGTAGGATTGTACGCTCGGCGCCGTGGGTGAGGCCGCGCTCCAGATCCTGAAGTGTCCGTCGTGCGGATCACCGCTTCCGTTCGGCGATCAGGACGTGGCCGTGTGCTTGCATTGCCACGCGCAAGCTGCGCTTCCGGAGGCGTATCGCGCGGTTCGGGCAGCGCGGGCTCAGGATCCTGCGGCGGTGCGGCGGGCGAACGACGTGCTCGCGCGGATCGACGACCCGCCTTGGCTCGTCACGAGGGTCCTTGCCGCCGTGCTCGACCTTCCAATGCTCGCGTTCTTTTTCTTCTACGGAATGCCGCTCGGGCTCGTCGCGATTCTGTTCGGGCTCGCCTTCGGAGAAGCCTACGCGCCTGCCTTCGGGCTCACGACCGACAGCGGAAAGTTCGCGCTGACGGTCGTCGTGATCATGATCACCTTGCTCGTGTTGACGTTCGTGCCGCGGGTGCTCGGCGTGTACGCGAATCGACGAACGGTCTCGAAGATGAAGCTCGTTGCTGCGCTCGCGGCGAGGCCGCCGTCGTCTCCGGGCGGTCCTTCGCACTGCCGTAGTTGCGGCGCTCCGCTCCTCGCGAACGAAGGGGGGACGGTCGCGCGCTGCAACTACTGCGGGACCGACAACCTCGTGTCGATCGCGACGAAGCTCGTGAAAGCTGTCGTCGGTCGAGCCGACAGCATTGTTGCGATCACCGAAGATGTGGCGGCGAGCGATCGACGGGCCCGGTCCGAGACCAGAAGGCTCCTCTTCGCAGAGCTCGGCCGCTACGCGCTTCGGACGCTGATCTACACCGTCCTCTTCGTCATCTACGCCATCGACGACTCTCGGCCAGAGGTCACCGCTGGCTACGAAGCACCGGGGCTTGGGATCGCGGCCCTCGTCGTCTCCCTCTTCGTCACGATCTTCTTCATCTTCCGTTCGGCCAACAGAAAGGACGACGACGGCGAGGAGCGCCGCAAAGCCAACGGGCTGCCC
>CAJDWT010000087.1_pt3 | contig 15093 bp, 13 predicted proteins | sample 7391671 | NCBI WGS metagenome assembly CAJDWT01 (sample SAMEA7055729, study PRJEB34461) | soil metagenome | biome: terrestrial ecosystem; feature: Peninsula; material: soil | place: Antarctica | collected 2016
CCGGCGTGTGCTCGCCGTACGTGGTTCACGTCGACGCCTCGGCGCCCGACGGCGGCGTCGAGTGTGGCGTATTCCAGCGCTTCCCTTGCGGCGCGCCGCCGGCCCTGACGCTCTACAGCGACTGCTACTTCAAGCTCGACGACTGCCAGAAGGTCTGCCCGGGCTCGCTGTTCTTCAACTGCCACTACTACAGCACCAACTGCGACGGCGGCATCGTCGACGACGCCGGCGATACCATCATCGAATGCGCGTCGTGCCCGAACGGCGTCGGTCGTCGACCGGACGGCCTGCTGCCGATCAGAGAGGCGTCCCGTGGTTCGGCTCGAACCTCGCGCGTCGCCGGCTACTTCGCCGCTGCTACGCATCTCGAGGCGGCGAGCGTCCACGCCTTCCGGATCATGAAGCTCGAGCTCACCGAGCTCGGCGCACCGGCCGACATCCTCCGCGCGGCCGAACGCGCGCGCCGTGACGAGATCCGTCACACCTTTCTTACCGCCCGCATCACCAAGCGTCACGGCGGTAGACCGGCCCGAGCGCGGGTCGGCAAGCGCACCGCGCGCACGCTCGAATCGATCGCGATCGAAAACGCGGTCGAAGGGTGCGTACGTGAGACGTTCGGCGCGCTCGTCGCGATGTGGCAAGCCGAGCGCGCCGGCGACCCCGCGATCGCCGAGACGATGAAAGAGATCGCCGTCGACGAAGCCCGGCATGCCGCGCTCGCATGGAGCGTCGCCGCGTGGGCGGAGTCGAAGCTCGACGCTGCCGCCAACGCGCGCGTGCAGGCCGCAAAGACAAGGGCTATCCGCGAGCTCGAGGCGAGCATTGCCGTCGAGCCGCATCCCGAGCTTTCCATCGTCGCCGGCCTCCCGTCCGCTGCCGCGCAAAGGGCGATACTCGACGCGCTGAGCGCAGAGCTGGCCGCCTAAAGGCCTCGCTACCCCGTTAGGGCAAGTGGTCCCGACCCTGCTTTCCCGACATCGCCGTCGATGGAGCAATCGACCTCCATGCGCGCGCAGACGCTCATGCTCTCGAGGCTGATTTAGCTCGGATCGCCGCGGCTCCGGCTGGTGCGTCGTTTGCGTAGCGGAGCGTATGCAAAAATATTGGATCGTCCCTTTTGTCGCGGTCGTCGGCGCGTGCAGCAGCAGCTCCTCGAGCCTCGGCATCGGCGGTGACGACACGGTCGACCCAGGAAACGATGGCGGCGCCGCGCTGACCGACAGCGGCGGAGGTGGGGGAACGGTCACTGACTCCGGCGGCGGCGGCACCGTCACCGACAGCGGAACGACGGTCGACGCGGGTGTCGACGCCGGCAACATTCCGAGCTGCGCCGGCCTCGCCTACTGCGACGATTTCGAATCGTATAGTGGTGCCATCACGAACGGCATGACGCTCGGTCCTTGGAAGGCGTCGGTTGGTGGCGCCGTCGTAGCGACGGTCGACACGACGAAGGCGTACAGCGGAACGAAATCGCTCCACATCACGATCGCGAGCGGCGACACGGGCGCCCACGCGACGCTCAACCAGATGAAGGCCGCCGGGCTCGTCACCGGCAACAACATGTACGGCCGCGCGATGGTCTACTACTCGAACGCCGGAGGCGCCGACGTTCCGACGAAGGTGCACTCGTGGGTCTTCCAGTCGACCGGCAAGTCGACGAAGACCGGCAACGACGTGAGCATGAACGTTGCGAACAACGGCTCGAACTATTTCCTCAACTACCACCCCGGCACCCCCAGCACCGAGTACAGCGCGAGCGGCGGCAAGCCGACCGCCGGCAAGTGGATCTGCATGCAGTGGCAATTCGACGGCTCGGGCAAGCCGCCCGCCGACGACGGCAAGATCAACATCGACGGAATGAACGTGGTCGACGCGAAGGCCAAGACGCCCAACTGGGACTTTGCCACCCCGTGGGACTCGTTCGACTTCGGCTTCACGCACTACCAAACGACCGGCAACAAGATCGATGTCTATCTCGACGACGTGGCGGTCGACGGCAAGCCGGTCGCCTGCCCGCCCTGAGCGGCTCGCGCTGAAACTTAAAAGGCTCACGGGGAGAATCTCCGCGAGCCTTCTTTCGTTTTGGGAGCTGCTGGAGCCGCTTTCGAGACTTGAACTCGAGACCTACGGTTTACGAAACCGTTGCTCTACCACTGAGCTAAAGCGGCGATGCCGAGCCGCGTAAACTACTGATCTCGCAATTTATTTCAAGCAGCACGAGTGCTCGAGCTCTTTTTTTCTGCCACGCGGGTCGCCGCCAGCCGGCTCATCGCCATGATGGAGTGCTGCGGGTTCACGCCCAGATTGGTCGGAAACACGCTCGAATCGACGACGTAGAGATCGCGCGCTTCGTGCGTGGCGAAGTCCAGACCGACCGCGGAGGCGCCGGCGTCCGGGCCCATTCGAGCTGCGCCGAAGAGGTGGGTGGCGATGAACGAGTACGATCGGGGGTCGAGCGGCGCGTTCTCGACGAGCTTGATCTGGTCCGGTGAGGTCAGGACCTGCGGGACGCCGTAGATGCCCGGCCAGACCTCCTTCGCGCCAGCGGCGAAGAACATGTCGGTGATGAGCGTGCAGACCTCACGCGCGCTCTGCATGTCCTCTTCGGTCGGCGTGTAGACGACTTTGTCGCGGCCGAAGAGCGTCTCGCTCACCGTACCTTCGGCGCGCATGCGAACCTGCGCGGCCCAGACGCCCGCGTGGTTGAGCGCTGCCAGGCGATCCATCAGGTCGGCGCCGATGCCGGGGATGCGGGCGGCGGCGAGCTCCGGCGGCATCGAGATCGTCTCGAGCTTGAAGCGCTTGGTCTTGCGGAACTCGATGCTCTCGGCGCCCTGGGTCGCGCCGAAGTGCATGTCGATGCGGTCTTCGAAGCGCGCCCCGATGCCGATGCCCGGGTGCACCTGGAAGTGCTTTCCGAGCGCGCGGTTCTTGAGACCCGTGCGCCGGAGCAAATTCGGTGTCTGCACGGTGCTCGCCGCGATGAAGACGCCGAGCCTCGCGTGGAGCGTCACGTTCGCATTCTTGGCCTTGGCGGCGACGCCGACCGCGCGCCCGTTCTTCACGATCGCCTTGAGAACACGGCACGACGTATAGATGCGGCCGCGGCCGGTCGCGAGAGTCCACGGCACGTACGTGATGTTCATCCCCTGCTTGGCGCCGTTCGGGCAGCCTTGGAGACAGCGGCCCGACCCCTTGCAGCCATTGTCGTAGCGCTTCATCGGCGCCGCCTCCCAGCCACGCGACTTTGCCTCCTTCAAGAAGCGCGCGTTGTTCTGGCCGAGCACGGCCTCTGCGACCGGCGTCGCGTGGAGCTCGCGCTCGAGCGCCTCGAAGTGTGGCTCGAGCAGCTTCGCGCTCACGACGTCGCCGAGACCAAAGCGGGCCTTCCAATCGTCAAACACGTCATCGGGCGTGCGCCACGCGATCGCCGAGTTGACGACGGTGCTGCCGCCCACGACGCGTCCTTGGATGAGCGGAATGAAGCTCCGCCCTTCGATCGCCTGCGCGCCTTCGTCACGCAGCATGCGCTGGAACGTGTCGGCGACGCTCTTGGTGAAGTCTTTCGTCTTCATCCAGGCGCCCTCTTCGACGATCGCCACGGAGAAACCGGCGGTCGCGAGCGTGTGTGCGGCGACCGCGCCGGCAGCACCGGAGCCGACGACGACGAAGTCGAACGAGTCTTCGACGTCTTTGGTGAGGGCGTTGCCGTCGACGACGGAGCCTTCGGGGAGATTTTCGTCGGCGAAGCTACGCAACGCGGTCATGGGTCTGTCCTTTCATGAGGCCTTCCTTCACGAGACTGTCTGCGGAGACGAGGTGCGAACGCCGCGGCACGGCAGTGGGGACCTCGGGCTGCATGATCGCCCGCGCCACGTCGTGACCGCCGAGGAGCATCGCCACGTGGACCTTCAAGAGGAGGACGAGCTGGCGGACAGCGTAGATCCGGCTCGCGAGCAGGCCCGTGACCGCCTCTTGACGATCGGCGAGCGAGAGCGACGCGAGCATGGAGAATTTTCCGAGGATGAAAATCGGTGAGAACGCGCAGAAGAGAATGGCGAGTCGAAGACCGGTGGCGACGCGCGCTGACGACCGTTCGAGAAGCCCTTCGAAGTACCCGCGCACGTCCAAATCTTCGGCGCCGACCGTGAGCTCGGGGTGCGCATTGGCCGGAAAAATGGCCGTTGCAGCGGCTTGAAGGGCGCGTAGCTCGAGACCCGTCATTTGATCGTCTCCTTCTTCTTCTTCATCGCCTTGGCGTTTGGGGGGGTGACCTTCGAAGCATTCTTCTTCGTTCGCAGCTTGGGCATGTGGCGCTGAATCCAGAGGCGGTCGTACTCGTCGAGCGCGCCCCGCACGATCGAGCGCGCGTTCGAGCCGTCGCGAGTACGGATGAGCTGAATGACGAGCGGGTAGAGGTCTGTCGACTGCTCCGGTCGCTCGTAGAGCGCGACGACGAGCGCCGGCTGCTCGTCCGGAAACTTCGCGAACGTGTTGAGCATCAGCTCGAGCCCGACGTTGTTCGCCGCCCGCACGATCGTTCGCTGGAAGGCGACGTCACCGCGCGCGAACGCGATGAGATCACCGGTGCGCGTGCGCTGGGCAAGGGCCGCCTGCTCCATTGCCTCGATGTCCTTTTCGGTATGACGCTCGGCCGCGAGCGCGACCGCCTCGGCGGCGAGGACGCGACGGACCTCGAGCATCGACACCAAGAGCTCACGCCAGGCCGGGTTTTCCTGCTCGATCTTGGAGCCGATGAGGGTCACCAGCGCCTCAAGCCCCGCGCGCTCGCGCCACGAAGCGACGACGGTGCGGGCGCCGTGGCGGGTAACGATGAGCCCGAGCGTCTCGAGCCGGGCAAGCGCGGCGCGCAGCGTGAGCCGATTCACGCCGAGCGCCAACGACAGCTCGCGCTCCGACGGAAGGGTCGCGCCAGAGGCGATGCGACCGGACAGAATCTCGTCCCGCAGACGGTCGGCGACGGCGTCCATGACGCCCGAGCGCGCGATCGGGCCAATTTGCGAGAGCGTGTCGAACGCGGCGGAGGTGGCGACCGCGGCGGCGTCGGGGAGGATGGATTTGCGAGGGGGCATGGGTCTCCGAACTGGTTGAACCAGTTAACCATTGAACCAAATCTCGCGCAAGCCAATCCGGCGAATTTTCGCGGTATGGTCGGGTTCGTGATCGATCTCCGAAGCGACACCGTGACGAAACCCACCGCGGCCATGCGCGAGGCCATGGCAAAGGCCGACGTCGGCGACGACGTCTATGGCGAGGACCCAACCGTTCGCGCGCTCGAAGAAGAAGCGGCGACCCTCACCGGGAAAGAGGCGGCCCTCTTCGTCCCCTCGGGCACGATGTCGAACCAGCTCGCCATCAACTGCCACACGCGACCCGGCGACGAGATCGTGGCGGGCTTCGGGACCCATTCGTATTGGTTCGAGTCGGGCGGCGTCCCGGTCCTGAGCGGCGCGCAATTCGCGATCGTCGGGACCACCGGCTTCTTCACCGCCGACGAGCTGGAAGCGGTGATCAGGCCGAGCGCGTATTGGTTCCCGCGCACGTCACTCGTGTGCATCGAGAACACGCACAACCTCGCCGGAGGGCGCATTTTTCCGCAGGACGAGGTCGATCGCATCGTGGAGCGCGCGCACGCTCGTGGCCTCAAAGCGCATCTCGACGGCGCGCGGATCTGGAACGCGAGCGTGGCGACCGGGCTCGACGTCGCTCGCCTCGCCCGCGGCTTCGACACCGTGAGCGTTTGTTTTTCGAAGGGGCTCGGCGCGCCGGTCGGGAGCGCGCTCTGCGGACCGAGAGACCTCGTCCGCGGCCCCGCCCTGCGACTCCGAAAAATGTGGGGTGGCGGCATGCGACAGGCCGGAATTTTGGCCGCCGGCGCGCTCCACGCGCTCGCGCACCACCGCGCGCGGCTCGTCGACGATCAGGCGAACGCGAAGCTCTTCGGCGAGCTCGCCTCGTTGATCCCCGGCGTGTCGGTCGTCCCGGTCGAGACCAACATCGTCAACGTCGACGTCCCGCTCGCCGCTCAAGCCGTCGCCGACGCGCTCAAGGCCAAGGGCGTCCTCATCAACCCCGCCGGTCCGAAGCGCTTGCGCGCCGTCACCCATCTCGACGTCGCGCGCGCCGACGTTGAGGCCGCTGCCAAGGCGCTCGGCGACGTCGTCAAGAGCGCGTGAAGAGGCTCGCTCCCCTCGCCTTCGCCGTGCTCGTCGCCGGCTGCGGTCGCGCGCCGGCGACGCCGTACCAGGTGGCGTTCGCGCAAGGCGAGCGCGCCGAGACCGCCGGTCGCTTCGCCGACGCGGCGAGCGGCTACGACGCCGCTTCCAAGGTCGCGCCGAACGAACGCGAGCGCGCACACGCCGACTTCGCGAGTGCCGAGATGTCGATCCGCGCCGGCGACCGCGCTACCGGCGCCGCCAAGCTGCGAAAAATCGCCACGGCGAGCCCTCCGGGCGAGCACACCGCCGAAGCGGCCTATCGAATCGCGAACCTCGAAATTTCGGAGAACGATGCGCAAGGTTGGCTCGAGCTCGAGCACGCGATGGCGAAGTTTCCGAACGACGGTCTCGCACATCGCTCGCTCCAACGGCTCTCCGCACATGTCGAAGAAGGGAGCGGCAAGGGCGCGGCGATCGCATGGCTCGAGAAGATCGCGCCGTCGTTCGCCGACACCGAGCTCGATCAAGCGGTCGCGTACGAGACGGCGAAACGGGTCGAAGCGAACGGCGACCTCACCGGCGCGCGGGCGCGCTACCTCGCGATCGCCGACAAATGGCCGTACCCCCACGGCGCGTTCTGGGACGATTCGCTCTATGCAATGGCGGTCATCGACGAAAGAGCGGGCAAGTACGACGAGGCGATCGCGGACTTGAACCGCATGCTCGCCGACCGTGAGACCGCGAGCATGATCGGGAGCTACGAGCGCCCAAAATACGAGCCCGCCGCCTGGAAGATCGCGGTCATCGAACGCGATCGCCTCCACAACGCCGACGCCGCACGCGCCGCGTTCCATCGCATCTATACCGACTTCACGACGTCCTTGAAACGTGACGACGCGCTCTGGGAGGAGTCGAAGATCGCTCGGACGAGCGGCAACGGCGCAGACGCATGCGGACCGCTCTCGACACTTGTCGATAAGTTCCCCGACTCACGCTACGTGCCGTGCGCGCTCGCCGCTTGCCCGGCCATTTCACGGCCGAGCAAGAGCGCGGCACCGAAGACGTGCCCGTCCTATCTCTTGAAAACGAGCCGAAACGCCGGGGATTGAGCGCGCGGACAGGCCGAGCGCGCAAACTTACTGCGCGTCCAGACTAGACCTCGTCTTCGGTTTCTTCTTCCTCTTCGTCTGCGTGTCCATGAGCTCGAAGAGCTCGTCGACGTCATCGCCGCTCCATTCATCGAGCATGTCGGTGAGGAACTCGAAGAAGTCGCCACTGTCGAGCCGACGCTCGATTTCTTCGACTTGTTCTTCGGTGAACGCTTCGAGGATGTCCTCACGAAGCGTTTCAGTATCCCCCTCCTCCACCGCGTCTTGCGCGGAGAGGCGAATCTGACGAACAGCTCTCTTGTCGAGTACGATCTCCATCGAAGGGCTCCAGCTTGTCCAGGCGAAATCGCGGCGAGACAATTCGCGAATACGCGAAGCGGTCTCGGCCTGTCAATATGATGCGGATGTCGCATCCCCATGTATTCTTTCTCTCGGCATGATCAAGATCGCGCGAGCACTTTTTACGTTCGGTCTCGTCATACTCACGGCGGAGCCTGCTTTTGCGGCCGATGACGCTGCGCCGCCCTCGACCACCGCAGACCCGCAAGAGGCGGAAATCGTGGCGCAGGGAAATCCTGGTGAGGCGTCGAGCGCCCCGCCACTCAACGTTCCGTATCTGCAATACGGCGCCGGTCTCGTCGTCACGTCGGTGCTGTCGGCCGGGAGAATTTGCGGCAACTCCATCCAACCGTGCATCTTCGGCTCCGGTGGCGGCGTTCTCATGCGGATCGGCATCCGTAGCGCTGGGCCTTGGTATTTCGGCGGCGCCTACGAGCTCGCGAAGCTCGACCCTTCCAAGCTCTACCGCCTCGCGATTTTGCAGCAGCTGCGCTTTGAAGGCCGCTACTACATCGAGACGGGCCGTGACGTGCAGCCCGTCATCGCCGTCAGCGCTGGCGTCGCCGGCTACGGCAATGAATGGGGGGTCGACACCTTCGGCCCGTCCGCCTCGCTTGGAGCCGGGATCGAGGCCCAAATCACGCGCACGACGGTCATCGGCCTCTACCTCGGCTACCGCGCCATCTATCTCAAATCGTTCATCGACCCGAGCCACACCGAGCGAAGTGCGGGCCTCGCGCAGATGCTTTCGCTCGAGTTCGACCTGGGCGCCCGTGATCCTCTCGGGGAAGGGCGCGTCAAGTAGCCGGGTCGCTCGGCGCGTTCTTCTTGCCCTTGTACTTGACGGCGAGCGTGCGCCTGTTGTCCCATCCCCGGCGTGATCTGCGGAACGTGTGGCCGCGACAACGCACCGAATTTGGTGTTCTGCCAAGACTGCGGCGCGCGGCTCGGTCCGCGCATCGCTCCGCCGACGCCCATGATCGGCGTGCCGGCGTACGACGCGCTCCCGACGCCGGCCGCGGTGATCAAACCTTCGGCGATCATCTCCCAAGCGTTGCCGACGCCTCCGCCGGGCGCGGTCGCGTATTCGCCGGGTAGCCCGGCAGCTTCGACGGAGACCGACGACATCGACGCGCTCCTCGGCGGCGTCGCGCCGAGCAAGCCTCCGTCCGAGCCGCCGGAAAAATCGCGCTCGCGTCCGTCGGCGCCCCTGTTCGATTTCTCCCCGCGCGAGAAGGGCGGCTCCGATCGGCCCGAGCCGCCGACGACCAATCGGTGTGCGAAGTGCGGGACGACGAACGCGGCGCACATTCGTTTCTGTCTCTCGTGCGGCAATCAGCTTCGCTCGTCGCTCCAGCCTTCCGGCCCGGCTTCGGTCCGTCCCGCGCTCACCGAGCCCGCGGCGGCCAACCCTCCCGAGCCCGCGCCGCCGTCGCATCGTCCGCCGCCGCCGGCCGACCAGCCAATCGCGCCGATGCCTGTGCTCGGGCTCGGCAACGTCCCGGCGGCGATGACGATTCGCATCTGCTCACGCTGCCGCGGAGTCTGCGATTCGAGCGCGCAGTTCTGCAAATTTTGCGGCGCCTCGCTCGTCGACGCGGAGAAATCGTCACGACCGAGCGAAGCCCCCCGCCAGGTCATCGACCTCTCGCGGCCGGCTCGATCCGCTCCGAGGGTCACCGACGAAGGCCCGACCGACAAGGCGCCGCCCGTCGCGCCGCGCCCGCCGGTAGCCGTCCAAGCACAAGACCCTCTGCGGTCGATGACCACGTTCGGTCGGCTCGTCGTCATCGCGAAAGACGGCGGCGAAGGGCAGAGCTACCCGATCGGCGAACGGCTCGACATCGGTCGGAGCGAGGGGGACGTGCTCGTGCCGGACGACGGCTACCTCTCGCCCCGTCATGCCCGGCTCTCGTGGCGTGGCGGCCTCTTCCTGCGGGATCTCGGCAGCACGAATGGCGTCTACCTGCGTCTGGCCTCGAAAGATCGCAAAAAGGGGGAGCGGCCCGGATCGTCCACCGAAGGGCGATCCACGGTCGCTGTGAAGCTCGAGGATCAAGATTTGATCCTGCTCGGGCAACAGGTGATACGATTTGAGCTGGTGAGAGACGCAGAAGAAGGGCTCGGACCTGCGTCGCAACACGGTACCCTCGTCTTTGGGACCCCCATCGCGCCGAGATACGCCCGTTTGAGCTTGAGGACGGTCGAGGGAGTGACCCGAGACGTCTATTACCTTGGAAAACGCGAGACGATCTTGGGACGCGAGTCGGGCGACATCATCTTTGCGGAAGATCCGTTCTTGTCGCGACGTCATGCCGCGATCAACGTCATGGAGGACGGCAAGAAGCGCGCGTTTTCCCTCTCGGATTTCGGCTCGTCCAACGGTACGTTTCTGCAGATCCGTGGTGAAGCTCCGCTCGAAGGCGGGGATGAATTCCGCGTTGGACAGCAGCTTTTCCGAGTCGAGCTAACCGCGTGACCCAACCCGAGCCGACCCCGCCGACGCCCGAAACCGAGACCCCGAGCGAAGGTGCGCCCGAGGCCGCAGCGGTCCAGGTGGACCTCTTCGCGCGCACCGACGTCGGGCAGGTACGCGAGCACAACGAGGACAACTTCCTCGTCGCCGATCTCTCGCGCAAATCGCGCGGCCTGCTCGAAGCCAATCGCAAAGGGCCCGTCGGTGGAAGCGGCACCCTCTTCGCGGTCTGCGACGGCATGGGCGGCGCCGCTGCCGGTGAGGTCGCCAGCCAGCTCGCCGTCGACATTCTCTACGAGCGCATGACCGATGGCCTCACGGCCGACCGCACGCTCGACCGCAACGAGCTCGCACGTCGCCTCGTTCGCTCCGTCGAATCGGCAGGCCTCCGCATCTTTCAAGAAGCGAAGGCCGACCGCACCCGCCGCGGCATGGGCACGACTGTCACCGCCGCTGCGTTGGTCGACGAGATCCTCTTCCTCGCGCAGGTCGGCGACTCTCGCGGCTACGTCTTGCGACAAGGAAACCTCGTGCAGGTCACGCGCGACCAGTCGCTCGTCAATCAGCTCATCGAGGCCGGCCAGCTCACCGAAGAAGAGGCCGAGACCTTCGAGCACAACAACATCATCTTGCAGGCGCTCGGCACCGCCGACACGGTGCAGGTCGACCTCACGTACGCCGAGCTCCGCAAGGGCGACACGCTCCTTCTCTGCTCCGACGGCCTCTCGGGCATGCTCCGCTACGACGAGATCAAAGAGACGCTGCTCACGTGCTCCGAGCCGCTCGAGGCCTGCAAAGCGCTCACCGAACGAGCGAACATGGCAGGCGGTCACGACAACATCACGGTCATCATCGTGAAGTTCGACGGCGAAGGGCTCCGCGCCCCCGAGCCCAACGGCGAGCCGCTCAAGTACCGCAAATACCCGCTCCCGGAAGAGGCGAACGAGTCGACCTCACCGACGCGGCGCCTCCCCTCCCTCGCGCCCACGCCGGCGCCGACCGCGTCGAGCCCGCTGGCAGCCTCGAGCGACGCCTCGCTGGCAGCGGCGGTGGAAGATGCTGCCCATCGGCCGGACTCGGGGCCGCCGGCGCAGCATTTCGAGCTCGACGAACCGGTGGACATCCCAGGCACTCACGTTCCGACCTGGATTGTTCTGATCTTGGTGTTGGGTGTCGTCTCAGCGTTGGCGGCGACGATCTTTTTGTTTCTGCGTTAGGCGGCTGTAGACCGCGAAGGTCTCGCACGCCGCGGCCTGCGTTATCGTGAGTCGGCCTGACCCTGGTGGGCGTGTCCGCCATAACCCTGGTGGGCCCTTCGCAGGGCCCCTCATTCGGCTTCGCCGAACGATCCTCCCCACGCACGGCTTACGCCGAGCGCTTTGCGGGGCAAAGCGCGTTCAAGATCGCGGGCGGAGGGCGCTCGGTCGCTTCGCTCCTCGCTTGCGGATGGTCGCTTCGCTCGCAATTGCGTTCAGAGTTGCTATGGTCGCTTCGACGAAGCTCCCCTCTGCGCAAAATGCAGCACGGCGCTCGGCATGACCGCTCTTAATCAGCAGATTATCGAAGAAGACGAAGGCTGATTTTTTCGCGTCAGTGCAGCGGTTTGTTTTCCGCGCTTTCGAATTCGAACGGCGGCTTGCGTTGAAGCCGTTCCAGGCACAGCGCCCTCACGGCCGGATGCACCGGTGCGGCTTGAACCACCTCTTCGAGCTCTTGCCTGGCCAGTAGGCTCGTGATGGGCGCCACGAGCTCGGGCGGTGCATCGGGATTGAGCAGGAGCGCAACGCGCACGCGGCTTCGGTGAATCCAGCGGGTGGAGCGCGCGACCACGGCAAGGATCTCTGGAAGTGCCGGCCTCTTCGCGACCATCCGCACCACGTCGGCTTCGGTCATGCGGGGGTTGTCGAGCAGACGGCGGACGACCTCGGGGCTCGGATCTCGCATCAGCTTCGCGAGCGCTTGCGGGTCGGGCTTTCGTGCGAGCGCTTTTCGCTCGCCGAGCGTGAGCGGGCGACCGTCCTTCCCCTCGGCGACGCGCGCGGGCGGCGCGAGCGACGGACGCGGTGCCGGCGCGCGAAGCAGGCGGTCGAGCGCCGGGAGCGAATGGCCCACCGCTTCTTCGCGGAGGCGCTGCGCCAGCTCCTTCACGCGCTCGGTCGACAGCGCGTCGACGATGCCAACGAGCGCCTCTCGCGCGTCGGAGGCGCCGCGCTCTGCGCGTTCGGCGACGTCGTCGAGCGCCCGGGCGAGCGTCTGCTCGTCTTCCTTCGTGAACAGGTCGAGCAGCCACGCGACGCGGACCTGCGGATCGAGGACGGCGCGCGTCCCGATGAGGATCCGTCTCGCGAGGATCAAAAGCCCATCTTGGCGACGTCGGCGCCGGACTTCGATCCGGTCTTCGTCGTCGACGAGGCCGAGGCCGAGCCTTGCGAATGGGGATGCGTGCTCGAGCCCGTGGTCGAGTGACCGGTCGACGTCGAGCCGTGCTCGTTCGCTGCTGCCGTTGTCGCGTCCGACGGGGTCGGCGCGGCCGAGGCCGAGGGCGGAGGCGGCGTCGTAGCGGCAACGGTCGGCGCCACGTCGATCGCCACGGTGGGCGGCGGCGGGGGGACCTCGTTCGTCTTCGCGCCCTCGGCCGAGGAGGACGACGCAGCGATCGGCGGCGGCGTCTTCGGGGCCGTCAGCTTGATCGTCCCGACGACGATGATAGCCGCCAACACGATCATCGCGACGATGACGCCGATGAGCGCACCGTTGGATTTTTTCGGCGGCGCGTTCATCACGCCCGACGACGTCGTTACGAAGGGCGCGCCCGTAGAGCCGTGCGCGGCGAAGCCTCCCGAGCTCTGCGCCATCCCGCTGGGATTCGAGCCCATGGCCGCGGGCGAGAACGGGACGGTGCCGCCGAACTGCGGCCCGCGCGGATGCGCACCCGAGCCCGTGTCGGCCATCACCGAGTGCGCCATCGCCGACTGCGGCGTCATCGCGAGCTGCGGGTACCCCATGACCGGTTGCGGCGTCGAGCCGAACGGTAGCTGGGCGCCGCTCTGTTGCGAGGACTGAAGATGGCCGTGCAGCGAGCGCCCATCCATCACGTCGGTCAGCTGCGAGGCGCCGATCGACAGCATGAGCGAATCGCCGAAGTCTTTGGCGGTCTGGAAGCGGAGCGCAGGGTCGCGCTGCGTCGCCTTCGCCCACCACGCATCGAAATTCGGAGGCACCTGCGCATGCTGCGACGGCACTGGCAAGGGCTGCACGATGATCTTCACGAGGAGATCGCCGAGCGCCTCGCTCTGGAACGGCAGCTGCCCGACGATCGCCTGGTAGACGATGACAGCGAGCGACCAGAGGTCGCTGCGTGAATCGACAGTCTTGACGCCCTGCGCCTGCTCCGGGCTCATGTAATAGGGCGTTCCGAGCATCGCGCCGGTGCGCGTGTTGCTGCCGCCGGTGTCGAGCGCGTCGGATCGTTTGGCGATGCCGAAATCGAGCACCTTCGCGATCTCGCGGTCGTCGTCACGCACGAGGAAGATGTTGTCCGGCTTCAAGTCACGGTGGACGATGCCGAGCCCGTGCGCCTTCGTGAGCGCGCGGCAGACCTGCGTGATGATGGTGCCGATCTCGAGCGGCAACAGCTTGCCCGTCTTGGAGATACGGCTCTTGAGGTCCTCGCCGTCGAGGAGCTCCATCGCGATGTACGGGCGCCCTTCCCAGACGCCGTGGTCGAGGATCTGGACGACGTGAGGGCTGCGGAGCTGCGCCGCCGCCTTCGCCTCGCGCTCGAAGCGCGCGTGCGCCTCGGGGAGCGAGGCGTTCTCGCCCTCGATGAACTTGACCGCACAAGGCACGTCGAGCCCTAAATGGGTCGCGTGCCAGACGGACCCCATTCCCCCGCGGCCGATCAGCTTGTTGAGCCGAAAGCGGCCCGCGACCACCAGATTTTCGGCGAGCGCAACCACGTAAGGAAGCTTAGCAGGCAATCGGCCGAAGCAGAAACTCTCGCCGCCCCTTGCAAAAGAGCCCGCGCAGCATGATCTTTTTCGGATGAAGGGAGCCTCGGGTGCCAACCCTCCCGGCCCGCCGAAAGGGCCGAAGCACGACGAAGAGACCATCGTCGAGGAGCGGACCAAACCAATCGTACCTCGGCGTTATCGCGTCATTTTTCACAACGACGACTACACGACGATGGAGTTCGTCATCGAATGCCTCATCCGGTTTTTCCGTAAAACGGAGACCGAGGCGACGCACGTGATGCTCACGGTCCACAAGAGCGGGTCGGCGGTGGCAGGTGTCTTCACGCGTGAGGTCGCCGAGACGAAGGTCGAAGAGACGATGGACTACGCTCGCGCGAGCGGTATGCCGCTGATGCTGACGGCCGAGCCGGAATGAGATGCAGTGATTAAGTAGAGGACCGGAAAGACCAACGATGCGCATCAGCCCCGAAGTCGAAATCGCCCTGACGCTCGCCGCGACCGAGGCGGCGCGACGCCACCATGAGTACGTGACGATCGAGCACTTCTTGTTCGCCCTCCTCTTCGACGAAGGCACCGCCCAGGTCGTGCGTCATGCCGGCGGAGACGTCGCCAAGATCAAAAAGGCGCTCGCCACCTATCTCGACGAAAAGGTCGAGCAGCTCTCGGCAGAAGAGGAAGTGACGCCGTCGCCGACCCTCGGCGTCCGCCGCGCGATCAACCGCGCCGCTTCACACGTGCAGTCGTCGGGCAAAGAGGAGGTCAAGGGCGCGAACGTGCTCGTCGCCATCTTCAGCGAGCGTGAGTCGTTCGCCGCGGGGCTCCTCGAGCAGAACGGCATCACGCGTCTCGACGTCGTCTCGTACCTCTCGCACGGCGTCTCCAAGGTCGACGAGGAGCACGCGCTCACCGGCGATCCGCGTCGCACCGATGCCGAGGGCGACGGGAAAGAGAACCCGCTCGACGCCTTCACCATCCACTTGAACAAAGAGGCGGAAGAGGGCCGCATCGATCCACTC
>CAJDWT010000142.1_pt1 | contig 15036 bp, 13 predicted proteins | sample 7391671 | NCBI WGS metagenome assembly CAJDWT01 (sample SAMEA7055729, study PRJEB34461) | soil metagenome | biome: terrestrial ecosystem; feature: Peninsula; material: soil | place: Antarctica | collected 2016
GGACGCCGGCGACGCGCGCGGCGGTGAGGTGTTTATCGCCTTCGGCGAGCCGCCGGCGGCTGGCGCGAGGTTCAACCTGAGCGCCTCCCGCAGCCTGGAAGAAGCCGCGGCCAATCTCTTCGCCATGATCCGGGAGGCCGACGCTCTGCGCCCCACCGCCATCGCCGTCGCCCCGGTGCCACGTGAGGGTCTGGGCGAAGCGATCAACGATCGCCTGCGCCGCGCCGCCGGGCATGTGGGATGAGCGTTACGCCGACCGACCCGCAGCCACCGATCATGGCCAAACCATCCTCCGAGGTTCTGCGCCGCCTGGAAACCGCTCTCGGACCCGCCGGCTGGAGCCGGGACGCCGAACGGATCGCCCCCAAACTGGTGGAGTGGCGTGACCGGTGGCGCGGGACGACACCCTTCCTCGCCCTTCCAGCCACCGCCGAGCAGGCGGCGGCGGTGATCGCCATTTGCGCCGAGGCTGGGATCGCGCTGACGCCACAGGGCGGCAATACCGGACTTGTCGGCGGCCAGATTCCGCAGGGCGAGATTCTTCTGTCCAGCGAGCGGCTGTCCGCCATTCGCGATGTGGACGTGGCCGACGACGTGATGGTGGTCGAGGCGGGCGTCACCCTGGCCCGAGCGCACGAGGCGGCTCTCGCGGTGGGGCGACGCTTTCCGCTGGACCTCGCTTCGGCTGGCTCGGCGACCATCGGCGGGCTTATCTCCACCAACGCAGGGGGAACTGCGGTTCTCCGGCACGGCACCATGCGGGCGCTCGTTCTCGGCCTGGAGGCCGTCCTGCCGGACGGGCGAATCTGGAACGGGCTTAAGCGCCTCCGCAAGGACAATACGGGCTACGATCTCAAGCAGCTCCTGATCGGGGCTGAGGGCACCTTGGGTCTTGTGACCGCCGCGGCGCTGGTGCTCAAGCCTGTCATGGCGTCTCGGGCCGTGGCCATAGCCGGCGTGGCGAGCCCGCAGGCGGCGATCGACCTTCTGATCGCGGCCAAGGCCGCCACTGGCGGCGAGGTGGAGGCGTTCGAGCTCATCTCGCGTCTGGGCATGGAACTCGTGGTCTCAAGGAGCGGCGCGCGCGAGCCCCTGGAAGGCCGTCCGCCCTGGTATGTCCTCGTGGAAATCGCCACCGCGCGTCCCGGCGGGGCGGATGAGAGCCTCGAAGCCTTGTTGGGCGCTGCGCTCGAGAACGGGTCGGCGACGGACGCGGTCATGGCGCGGAGCGAGGCTCAGGCCCTTGCGCTCTGGGCCTTGAGAGAGGGCCAGTCCGACGCCCAGAAGGACCAGGGGCCCGTGTGGAAGCACGATGTTTCGGTTCCCATCTCGCGCATCCCCGCCTTTATCGCCGAGGCCGGGGACGCCTTCGAGGAGGGCGTGGCCGCCGGCGAGCATGCACGCGAGGACGCCGTCGATGACCTCGCGGTTGCCGACGATCGTCTTTCCGATCTCCTCGCGAAGCGCCGAGATCGAACTCCGAAAGCTCTGCACCTGCTCTTGCACGTTGGCGTCGTCGCTCATGAATGACCTATTTTCCTCGCGTAATCCTGTTGTTCTCTACTTTTTACGCCGTACTTTTTGCGTGCTACTTCTGCTGACCGTCGCGCGGGCGAATGAGATCGAAGTAACGACGGACGTAGAAGCGGTAGCCGCCGGGGATCTCGTCCTTGCCGAGCGCCTCTTCGGCGACCGTGTGGTACTCGGTGTAGACGCGCGTGTAGCCCTTGGACGCGAAGCCGCGCTCGGCCGCGCCTTGGATGACCTCGCTACGGCTGCCGCCTTGCCCGGTGTCTTGGCCGGCGACCTGCGTGTCTTGCGTCTCGCCTTTGAGGCTTGTGGCTTGGCCCTGCACGTGGTCGTCATGACCGCTGCCGTAGCCGTGCGAGCCAGGTGACTGACCGTTCCCCTGTCCGCCGCTCCCGCTGCCGCCTTGGCCGGAGCCGCGCGAGATCGTCAGGATCTTCTGGCCGCCGGGACCGATGACCATGATCTCGGTCGGCTTCGTGCCGCCGCTGCCTTGGCCTTGGCCGTTCTGTCCGCCTTGGCCGCCTTGGCCCCCCTGGCCCTGCTGCCCGCCCTGACCTTGCTGGCCGCCTTGGCCGCCTTGATTTCCAGCCTGCTGACCGCCCTGGCCCTGTTGTCCTTGGCCTTGTTGTCCTTGGCCCTGCTGACCGCCTTGCCCGCCTTGACCCTGCTGACCGTTCTGCCCCTGCTGCCCGTTTTGGCCGTCCTGACCTTCTTGCCCGTCGCCCTGCTGACCTTGGCCTTGTTGCCCTTGCCCCTGCTGACCGCCGCCACCTGATTGCCCATGGGCGCGCTGTTGGAATTGGCGCAGGCGCACCATCTGCTGCTGGCCGCCCTGCCCTTGCTGGCGCATCAGCTCGCGGAGCTCTTGGAGCTTTTGACGAAGCTGCTCCTTCTCTTGATCGCTCATCTGCTCTTGCGCCATGCGGTTGATGTCTTCGGCGCTCTTGTCGAGATCTTCGGCGGACAGGCCCATGTCCTTCATCAGGTCTTCGGCCGCTTTGTCGAGCTCGCGATCGAGCCGGTCGAGCTGGCGGCCGACCGCGTTCTGCTGCTCTTCGTCACGCTGCAGGCGCTCGAGCTCGCGCTCTTTCTTGTCGAGCAGGCTCTTCTCTTGGTCGTCCGCGCCCGCGTCGGCCTGCTTCTTTTGCTTCTCTTGAAGCAGCGACTTCTCAGCCTCTTCCCGCTTCTTCCGGATCGCCTCTTGATTCTTGGCCTGGTTCGCCGATGCTTGCTTGAGAGCGTCGCGCATCTTCTCGAGCTGCTCTTTGTCGATCTTCGACCCCTGCTCGCGCAGCTTCTTGGCGAGCTCGCGGAGCTGCTTTTCGGCGTCAACGAGGTTCTGGTTCTCGAGCGCTTCGCCAGCGGGCCTGGTCAGCTCGGCCTTCTTCATCTCTTCGCCCATCTTCTGGAGCGCGTCCTCGAGCGCTTTGGCGTCGGCGTCACGACCTTCGAGCAGCTTGTCCTCGAGCGCCTGCATGCGGCGGAATGCTTCGGTGCGATCGAGCCGCTTGGCCGCCAAGTCTTCGATCAGTTGATTGAACTCGGCGGTCGCGTCCTTGGCGTCCTCGCTCTGCGCGTTCTGCTGCATGTCCTTCAGAAAATCGCGCATCGCATCGAGATCGTCGGCTGTCACGTCGACCGGATCGATCGTGGTCGCGCTCGTGAGCGGGACGTGCTTGCGGACCTCGAAGAGCGCGAGGAGCCCGACCGCGACGACGAGCCCGAGGACGACGGGCGTCTCACGCGGCGATTTGTACGGAACCGCGCGCCGCGGGTCGACCGTCGGGACGACGTTCAAGGCGTCGGCGATCGCCGCGTCCATGAAGGGCGTCCGCTCCGAGGCGGGCAGCTCGAGAAACGACAGGGCCGACGACAAGCGGTCGGAGAGCGCGTGATGCCGGTCGAGCGCGACGGCGCCGGAAAAATGCGGGAGCTTGCGGAGATAGGCGACGACCATGGTCGCCGCGGTGCCGAGCGCGCAGAGCGCGAGGAGCGCGCGCGCCGGCTTCTCGCCGAGGTGCCCCGTCTTACGCAGGACGAGGACCACCGCCGCCACGGCGAGCGCAAGGACGAGCGCCTTCGCGCCGGCGGCGAGCGCCCGTGACGTACGAAGGCGTCGCTCCGCTCGTTGGGCGGGAGCTTTCAGGTTCTCGATCTGCGCGCTCATGGGGAGGTGGGGCCGGCCGTGCTCGAACGTCGGAACGCTCTAACGTAGGGACGTACGAGCGCTGCCAAAAGTTCCGAAGCTCGTTGGCGATGAGTCTAGCAGGGGCAGAAGGCGTGCCCCTGCCCAACCTATTCCAACGGCTTAGCCAGCGCTTTTCTCCGTCCTCAGCTCTGGCGGGCGAGCCGAAAAACGCGCTACCGTCGGAGGCCATGGCGAAAATCCCGGAGCTCCCGAAGATCACTCTCACCGTCAAAGGCGACGTGAGCCGCCCCAACGGCGGAAAATATTTACGTTTGCGCCACCCGGAGCTCGCCTTGGGCTACCCGAGCGGCACGACCAGCGAGACGTTCGTGTACGACATGATCGTCCGCGATGCGCTCGACGCCGCCGTCATCGCAGCCCACTTCCCCAGCGAAAAAGGGACGATGAACGTCGCCCCGAGCTACGACGGCGGAATGTGGGAGCTGGTCGCCGGGCTCGTCGAGCTCGGCGAGGACCCGAAGGCCGGCGCCGTCCGCGAGCTCGACGAAGAAATCGGCGCGAAGGTCTCGCTCGACGAGATGAAGGAGCTCGGCAAGCCGACGTTCCCCTCGCCAGGGGTCATCGGCGAGCGCCATCTCTATTTCCACGTCGAGATCGATCCGAGCAAGATGGGCAAGCCCTCCGAAGACGGCTCCGCGCTCGAGAGCGAAGCACGGATCGTATTCGTGCTGCTCGAGGACGCGCTCGCGTGGTGCGCCGACGGAAGCATCGTCGACGCGAAGACCGAGCTGGCGCTGCGTCGGTTGAAGGACGTGCTCTGACGCATGCCTACGTCCACGTCCAAAAAGCCGCGCATCTTGGTCCTCACCAAGAAGACGAGCTACGGAAAATTCGTCGTCGAAGAGAAAGACGCGCGCATCACCGAGCTCCTCGCGCAGGGCAGCCCCACGGTCACGCGGATGCGGCGCTCACACGAGGCCCACGTCGAGACCGTGCGGGAGGTCGAGACCGCGCTCGAGGAGCTCGGCGTATCGTGGACGAAGAAGCTCGGCGTACGCGGGCCGATCGGAGGGCCCTACGATCTCGTCGTCACCGTCGGCGGTGACGGCACTCTTCTCGCGACGAGCCATCAGCTCGACGGCTCGACGCCGATCCTCGGCGTCAACAGCGCGCCCGAGAGCTCCGTCGGCTTCTTCTGCGCGGCAAAGAAGGGCGGCGCCGCAAAGGCGCTCCGCGACGCGCTCGACGGCACGATGAAGCGTGTGTCGCTCTCGCGCATGACCGTCGAGCTCAACGGCGTGGTCGTTCACGCGCGCGTCTTGAACGAAGCGCTCTTCTGTCACGCGTCACCGGCGGCGACGTCGCGCTACATCTTGCGCGTCACCGCTCCGGACGGAGCGAAGCAGGAAGAGGAGCAGCGCTCGAGCGGCCTTTGGATCGGCCCCGCCGCCGGCTCGACAGCCGCCCAACGCAGCGCCGGTGGCCGCATCCTCCCGCTCACCTCGACGCGCATCCAGTTCGTTGTCCGCGAGCCATACATCCGCTTCGGCGTCACGCCGAAGATGCCGCAAGGGCTCGTCGACGACGGCGGGACGATCACGCTCCTCAGTAAGATGCGCGAAGCGAAGCTCTTTCTCGACGGGCATCAGATCGTCCACGACGTGACCATCGGAGACACGCTCACGATGAAGCGCAGCGACGAGCCGCTCACGGTATTTGGCCTGGCGCGTCAACGCTGACGTCTCTGTCAGCGTGAAGTCGTGGCATTTCCAGCGGTCCGGGCGCGGCGTTTCCCGTCGGACCAATGACCAAATCATGACGTGTTCCGCCCCGACGACTTGAGCTACATCGCCGAAGAACAGCATGGGACTCGGCTTCGAAATCATCGGGACTGGACACTACGTTCCAGGAACCCCCGTCAAAAACGAAGACCTCGCCCGTGTGATGAGCACGTCCGACGAGTGGATCTACCAACGCTCCGGGATTCGACAACGGCACTTCGCGCCCGAAGGGGTCGGGGCGAGCGATCTGGCCACCGAAGCGTCGAAGCGCGCGATCGAGGCCGCGGGCATCAAGCCGGCAGATGTAGACTACATCCTTTTTGCGACGATGACCCCGGACTACGTCTTCCCCGGCTCCGGCGTGCTCCTCGGCGCGAAGCTCGGCATTCCCGGCGTGCCCGCGCTCGACATCCGGCAGCAATGCGCGGCGATGCTCTTCGGCCTGCAGACGGTCGACGGTCTCATCCAGACCGGCGCCGCCAAGACGATCCTCTTCGTCGGCGCCGAAGCGCACGCCGGCTTCATGCCTTGGAGAGATTGGGGCGCGCTCGATCCGAAGAACAATCGCGAAGCCACGCCCGAAGATCGCGAGCGCGCCGATCGGCATCGCGCCCTCGCCGTCCTCTTCGGTGACGGCGCCGGTGCTCTCATCTTCCGCGCGACCGACCGTGACGCCGGCCTCCGCGGGATGAAGGTGCACTCCGACGGCCGACGCGCCGAAGCGCTCCATGTGCCCGGCGGCGGCTTCACACGCCGTCCGTATTGGTCGAAAGAGATGCTCGATGAGGACATGCACATCCCGCGCATGGACGGCAAAGAGCTCTTCAAGTTCGCCGTCACCAAGCTACCGGAGACCGCGCGCGCGATCTTGGCCGAGAAGAACGTCTCAATCGACCAGATCGACTGGTTTCTCGCCCACCAGGCAAACAAGCGCATCAACGAATACATCCGCGATCAGCTCGGCGTCCCGCCCGAGAAAATGCCGATGAACATCGACCGGTTCGGTAACACCAGCGCGGCGACGATTCCGATCCTCATCGACGAAGAGTGGCGCAAAGGGACCTTGAAGCGGGGCCAGACGGCGATGGTCCTGGCGCTCGGCACCGGGATTCATTGGGGCTGCGCCCTGCTCAAATTTTAGGCTGCTCGCTCGTATCTCGAGGCGGCGTGCTAGGGTGAAACCCGCGCATGACGCGGTCTTGGCTTCGCCCCCTCCTATTGGTTTCGGCGCTCGCGGCGCTCCCGGTCCTCGGTGCGACGCCGGCGCAGGCCTCGGTCTGCATCGCGCTCACGTTCGACTCGCTCGTCCACGACTCGACGTCGGCGTCGTTCGCGACGCCGGTCGAGCGCAAATCGGTCTGGGAAGACGGCCGCATCGTCACCTACACGCGCGTGCACATCGACCAGAAGATCGCCGGTGATCTGCAAGCCGGCGACGAGACCTGGGTCGCCTCGCTCGGCGGCGTCGTCGGCACCGTTGGTCAGATCGTCGACGGCGAGCCGCAGCTTCATGTCGGCGTTCCGTACCTCTTGTTTCTCCGACCGGACCGGTCGGCGACGTCCGGCACGCGCATCGTGACCGGCCGCGCGCAGGGCGAAGTCCACCTGAAGGCAGTGACGAACGCGAAGGGCGTTTCGGTCCTGCAGACAGTGAGAAATCCGGGCGCCGGCGAGCTCCTCGCGCCGAAGGCCACCGCGTCGACGAAGGTGATCCCGAGGCTCGCGACGGACATCGTCGCCGACCGACCTGCCGCCGACGTCGCGAAGGACGTGGCCGCGGCGTGGAGCAAGCAACATGCGCCGTAGCGTTCCTCGATCTCTGGCGGGCGGGCTTGCGGGCGCGCTCGCGGTCGCTGCGCTTTCGTTCGCTTCGAACGCGTCGGCCTTCTGCCGCACGGCAACAGGCGGCCTCCAAGACGGCTGCACGATCACGTCGGACGAGTGCTGCACGCTCGGCCATCCGCTCTACTGGAAGAACGCCTGCATCAGCTACGACATCCAACAGGACGCGAGCAAACAGGTCTCGTACGACGACGCCGCCAGCGAGATCTCGATCGCCTTCACGAAGTGGACGGGCGCGAGCTGCAGCACCGACGGCAGTGGGCAGTCGCGCGCGAGCATCGACGTCCGCGACTTCGGCCCGGTCGAATGCGACCAGGTCCAGTACAACAAAGACGGCCCCAACCAGCACGTCATCATGTTCGACGACGCGAAGTGGCCGCACAACGACTCGAACAACACGCTCGCGCTCACGACCGTCACCTACGACTCCACGACCGGCGAGATCTTCGACGCCGACATGGAGATCAACACCGCGCAGCAGACCCTCAGTGTCCACGATCCGATCGCGGCCGACGGCTACGATTTCGCCAGCATCGTCACCCATGAGACCGGCCATTTTCTAGGGATGGCGCACTCCGGCGACGCGCGCGCCACCATGTACGCGCACTACCGCCAGGGCGGGACGTCGATGCGCGACCTCACCCAAGACGACATCGCCGGCATCTGCAGCATCTACCCGCCCGATGGCACGCGCGTAGTCGGCGACGGCGGCACTGTCACCGAAGACGCCTGCAACGCGACGCCACGCCACGGCTTCCAGAGCGCGTGCAACACGCCGAAGAGCGGCTGCAGCGTGACGCGCGTCGCGCCGTCGAAGGGTGAAGGGCTCTTCGCGCTCGGTCTCTGCCTCGGCGCCGCCTCGCTGGTGGTCATCCGTCGTCGTCGTCGCCTCTGACCCTCGAATGAGCAAGCTGCTCGTCGTGGCCGGGGAAGCGTCGGGGGACAGAGCAGCCGCACACGTGGTCGCGCGCCTGCTCGAAACACAGAAGGTCGACGTCTTCGGTCTCGGCGGCGGCGCGCTCCAGGCGCAAGGCGCCGAGCTCGTCGCCGACCTCCGCGAGCTGACGGCGCTCGGCGTCGGCGAGGTCGCGTCCAAGCTCGGCCCGATCGCGCTCGCGCATGCCCGGCTCGTGAAGCTCGCTGAGAAGCGGAAGCCTCGCGCCGCCCTGCTCGTCAATTACACCGAGTTCAACGCGCATCTCGCCAAACACCTCCACGCCCACGGCGTCCGGGTCCTCTGGTACGTAGCGCCGCAAGTTTGGGCCTGGCGCCGCGACCGCATCGATTCGATCCGCAAGGTCATCGACCGCATGGCCGTCATCCTCCCGTTCGAGGAGGCGCTCTGGCGGTCCCACGGCGTCGACGCGCATTACGTCGGACACCCTTCACGTGAGGTCACGTCGCTCGCCCGCGGCCCCGCTCGCGCGGTGCTGGGCCTCACGCCCTATGCTCCGACGATCGCCATCTTGCCGGGGAGCCGCCCGCATGAGGTCGAGGCGCACTTGCCGGTGATGCTCGAGGCGTACGAATCGGTGCGGCGTGATCGTGCGAGCATCGATGCGCGGGTGCTCATCGCCCCGAGCCTCGACCCGAGGACGCGTGAGAAGGCCGAGAGCCTCGCGCGAGCCTTGAAAATAGGGGTCTTTCGTGTCGACGCCTACCTCGGCGCGATGTCAGTCCTCGGCGCATTCGACGCCGCGCTCTGCGCTTCGGGCACCGCCACGCTCGAGGCCTCGCTCGCGCATGCGGTCCCGGTCGTCGTCTACCGCGTCGGCCTCTTGGCCGAGCTGGCCGCGCGCGTGTTCATCAAGACGCCGTACTTCGCGCTGCCAAACGTGCTCCTCGGCAAGCAGGCATTCCCCGAGATCGTCCAGCACGATCTGCGTCCCCACAAGCTCGCCACCGCGCTCGCCGACGTGCTCGACCGCAAGAGCGAGCTTGTGCGCTCGTGCATCGAGGTCGAGCGCGTGCTCGGGCCGCCGCGTTCTCCTTCCCGCGCCGTCGCCGCCATGCTCGAACCTTGGCTCTCGTGAACAAGACGGAAGAAGACCGCCCGCTCACCTTCGTCCTCGTGCTCATTTCGGTCGCGCTTTACGCGCTCCGCATGCAGGCGACGAAGACCGTTGGCTTCGGTGATTCGGAGGCGCTCTACGCCTGCTACGCGTTCCATCCCGCAGCGGCGTATCTCGATCATCCCGGGCTCATCGGCATGATCGCTCGGGCGATCGGCGGCGGAACAGCGCCCACGCCCGAGGCGGCGCACACGGTGACGTCGCTCCTCGTGACCGTATTTCCTTGGCTCGGGCTCTGGACCGCGCGCGCTCTCGGCGCCGACCGTCGGGGTGCGCTCCTCGCCGCGATCGCGCTCGCGGTCACGCCCGAGATCGCGATCGGTCTCTTCGCGCTGACGCCGGATCTCCCGCTCGCGCTCGGTTGGCTCGCCACCTTCGCGTGCGTCGGCGTCGCGCTCCGCTCCGACGAAGATTCGCTCGGGGCGACCGCCGCCTTCGTCGGCGCCGGCCTCTTCGCGGGCATCGCCTCGACCGCGAAGGTCTCCGGGCTCTTGCTCCTCGCCGCGCTCGCCTGGACGTACGCCGCGAATCCAAAGACGCGCCGCTCGCCGTGGGCCTGGGCGGGCATCGCGCTCGGCCTCGTCGCCTTCGCGCCCGTCGTGCTGTTCGAGGCGCGCAACGGCTTCCCGATGCTGCAGCACCGCCTGGTCGACACCCAGGGCGGCGCCGGAGTCTCGCTCCGCAACGTGGGCGCGCTCGTCGGTGGACAGCTCGCGTACGTCTCGCCGCTCTACCTCCTCGCCCTCATTTGGTTGTTCCTCGACCTCCGTAAGAACCGCGCGCGCGATCCGGTCGACGCATTCCTTTGGCGCGTGACGGTCCTTCCGCTGGCGGCGCTCACGCTCCTCACGGTGGTCAGCCGGGTCGCCGAGCCGCATTGGGTCGCGCCCGCGTTCCTCGCACTTCCCATGTATTTTGCACGTAACTACGGGGGGTTTACACGCATCTCACCGCGCTTTCGCCGCGTCGCCACGGGGATCGCGTTCGCGATGGTCGTCTTCGTCCACGCGTGGGTCTTGAGCCCATCGCTCGTGAAATACGCGCCGAAGTCGCTCGACCCGAAGTATGACCTCGCGAACGAGCTCTTTGGCTGGCCCGATGTCGCCGTCAGCGCGAAGGAGATGCTCGGCGACCCGAACGACCTCCAACAGCTGCTCAATCCCATCCCGGTCGTCGGACCGTACTGGACGGTGTGCGCGCAATTGCACGCGCAGCTAGGCCCTCACGTGCCGGTCGGCTGCATGACGCCAATAAGAGATGACTTCGACGACTGGCAGCCGAGACCGACCTGGCAGAACGCCGACATGATCCTGTTCATCACCGACAACCGGTTCCCGGTCGATCTCGAGAAGGCCTTCCCCGATCGAGTCGTCGTCCGCCGCGCACACACGACGGTATTCCGCGGCGGCAGGATCGCCAGGACCTTCTCACTCGTTCTTTTGCAACAACGCGCAGGAACCTGAGCGAGCGAAGCGAGAACAGGCCATCGCAAGCGAGGAGCGAAGCGAACGAGCGCTCTCCGTCAGCGATCTTGGACGCGCTTTGCCCCGCAAAGCGTTCGGCGTAAGCCGAGCCCGGGGAGGCTCGTCGCGCGAATGCGCGATGAGGGGCCGGGCACCGGCCCGCCAGAGTCAGTCCACGCGGGGATCGACCTTACGCCGCTTTCTACTCTGCGGCGCCAGGTGCGCTCAGCGAAGCGTTAGGCAGCATCGGCTTGAGCCCGGCGGCCTTCAGGAGCGCCATGTCCTCGTCTTCGCCGGGGTTCGGCGTCGTCAGGAGGGTGTCGCCGTAGAAGATCGAATTTGCTCCGGCGAACATGCAGAGTATTTGGGCTTCGCGGGAGAGCTCGGTGCGGCCGGCAGAGAGGCGCACTTTGGATTGGGGCATCAGGATGCGGGCGACAGCGATCATGCGGACGTGATCCAAAGGATCGACCTTCGGCGCGTTCTGGAGCGGCGTTCCTTCGATCGGCACGAGGGCGTTGATCGGCACCGACTCGGGCTGCGGGTCGAGATTCGCGAGCGTGCGGAGCATCTCGCAGCGGTCGTCGATGCTCTCGCCGAGGCCGATGATGCCGCCTGAGCACACGGTGATGCCTGCCTTGCGCACGTTTTCGAGGGTGCGGAGGCGGTCGTCGAAGGTGCGCGTCTTGACGATCGAGCGATAGTGCTCGCGGCTCGTGTCGATGTTGTGGTTGTAGGCGTCGAGACCGGCGTCCTTGAGCTTCTTGGCCTGCGCTTCGGTGAGCATGCCGAGCGTGACGCACGCCTCCATGCCCATCTCCTTCACGCCCTTGATCATGGCGATGACCTTGTCGAACGCCGGGCCGTCTTTGACCTCACGCCAGGCGGCGCCCATGCAGAAGCGGGTCGAGCCGAGCTCCTTGGCGCGCCGGGCGCTCGCGAGGACCTCGTTCACGTCGAGCATCTTCTGCGCGTCGACCTTGCCCTCGTGATGGGACGACTGCGAGCAGTAGCCGCAGTCTTCCGGGCAGCCGCCCGTCTTCACGCTGAGGAGCGTGCAGAGCTGGACCTCGTTCGCGGGGTGATGCAAAAGATGCGCTTTGCGCGCTTCGTCGATGAGCGGGAGGAGGGGCTTGTCGTAGAGGGCACGGACGAATTCTTTGGTGAACATAGGCAAGGTCCGACCCTACTCGATGTCGCGCCGTTTGAGGAGCCGAGCGAGCGTATTTCGGCCGATTTCGAGCTTCTTTGCGGTGAGGGCCTTGTTCCCATCACACCCGGCCAGCGTGGCCTCGGCGTACACCTGCGAGGCGTGATCGAGCGACAGGCCCGCCGGCACCGCGATGGCATTCGCCGCGTTGACCGCCGCGCGCTTCGCCCTGGGCTCAGGCAGGACGGCGAGCGAAAGGACGCCGTTGGGGGCAAGGACGACGGCGCTCTCGATCCAGTGCTCGAGCTCGCGCACGTTGCCCGGCCAGTCGTACGCGCGCAGCGCCGCGAGCGCGTCCTTTTCGAAGCGCGGGCGCGGTCGATCGTATCTCTGCGAGTACATGTCGGCGAAGTGGCGAGCGAGCGCTTCTATTTCGTCGCCGCCACGTGCGGCGAGCGACGGCAGCTCGATCTCGACGACGCGGAGCCGGTAGTAGAGGTCCTCGCGGAACCGTCCTTGCGCGACGGCGTCCTCGAGGTCGCGATGGGTGGCGCAGACGATGCGGACGTCGGCCTGGACCGTGGCGCGGCCGCCGATGCGCTCGAACGCTCGGTCCTGCAAGAGACGCAGGAACTTTCCCTGGACGTCGGGTGGTAGATCTCCGATTTCGTCGAGAAAGAGCGTGCCCCCGTGCGCGTGCTCGACCTTGCCGAGGACGCGCCTTTCGGCGCCGGTGAAGGCGCCGCGCTCATGCCCGAAGAGCTCGCTCTCGACGAGCTGGGAAGGGAGCGTCGTGCAGTCGACGGTCACGAATGGTCCGGATTGGCGGCGCGAGTTGACGTGGATGGCGCGCGCAAAGAGCCCTTTGCCTGTCCCCGTTCCGCCACGCAAGAGGACGGTGGCGTCGGTCTGGGCCGCGAGCGCGACGCGGTCGTAGACGCGCGTGAGCTCGGAGCTGGTGCCGACGATGCGGTTGAACGGGCCACGGAGCGTGACGCCAGGCTCGGAGGCGTCGGCGGCGCGCAAGGTCGTGAGCGAGAGGGCGCGCGCGAGCTGCGTGCCGAGCGCGACGAGGTACTTTTCGTCGTCCGCGTCGAACGCGCCCCCTTGCCGATTCAGGGTCTGCACGACGCCGCGGATCGGCGCCTTCGCGTTCTCCCGAATGGGCGCAACGAGCATGCTGCGGGTCGTATATCCGGTCGTTTTGTCGATCGAACGATCGAAGCGCGCGTCTTTGGCGACGTCGGCGATGCGCACGACCTCACCGGTGCGAGCGACGTGCCCGGAGATTCCGCGCGCGATCGGCTGGCGGAGCTCGCCGCCCTCGGGGAGCACACGAGCACGGGCGAAGAGATCGCCGCGGTCGGCATCGACCAGCCAGATCGTGGCCCGCTCGGCCGAGAGCGCGGTGGCGAGGCGCTCGCATGCGGTCGACAGAAGGGCGTCGAAGTCGACCTCTCGGCTGAGGAGCGACGCCAAATCGACGAGGAGCGAGAGTCGCGACGACATGAAGGCGGCGCCGCGAGCAAGCGGCGCCACCCCGAGCGTACCGGCCTCTCGTCCGGGCGTCACGCCGCCTTCTCACCCTGGAGCGGTCGACCGAAGACGTCTATGATCTGCCCTTCCCGCGCCGCGACCGTGCTCGGGTAGAGCGCCTGCGCGCGCTGCTCGACCTCGGCGACCCCTGCGTCACTCCGTTGCGGGTCGTGATGGAAGAGGACGAGCTTGCCGACGTTCGCCGCCCGAGCGAGATCGCAGGCGGCGACGTACGTCGAGTGACCCCACCCGACGCGCGAACGCCCTTGTTTTCCCGAGTATTCCTCCGGCGTGTATTGCGCGTCGTAGATCAAGAGATCCGCGCCCTTCGCGAGCGCAGCGAGGTCGGGATCGACGCACGCAAAGTGCTCGGTGTCGGTCGCGTAGACGATCACGCGGCCCGCATGCTCGATGCGGTATGCGAGAACGCCGCCCGGGTGGTTGCCCTTTCCGACCTTCACCTTCGCGTCGCCGATCTCGAAGGTATCGCCGGTGCGCACGTTCTTCGTGCGGATCTGCGCGCCGAGCTCGTCGAAGCCGACCGGGAAGACCGGATCGCTCATCTGATGCACCATCGCGTCACGGATCTGCGTGCGGACGTTGCCACCGACGATGTCGAGCTTCGTCGTCGGCATGTAGGCCGGGACGAAGAAAGGAAGGCCTTGGATGTGGTCCCAGTGGAAGTGGGAGAGGAGGAGCGTCGCCTCAACCGGCTTGCCCTCCGCGAGGAGCGCATCGCCGAGACGACGGAGCCCAGTGCCGGCGTCGAGCAAGATGCAGGTGTCGCCCGTCTCGCCAAGACGCACCTCGACCGAGCTGGTGTTGCCGCCGACGAGCGCGGTCTCGGCACCCGGCGACGCGATGCTGCCTCGAACGCCCCAGAAACGAACCTCGAATCGATTGCTCATGCGAGCCCTCTTTGCGAGCGTGATGCCGACGCGGACCCGATCACGCATCCAGCCAATTTTGCCGTAGTTCGTCGATCTAACGTACCTTGCGACGACGTCACACCGCTTCAAATCGGATCGGCACTGCGCTAGTTTGGACAGCGCCAACGTGCCGAAGATCCTCATCGCCGACGACTCGCTCGTGGTCCGTCATGCTCTCCGCGCGCGGCTCGTTGCCAAAGGTGCCGAGGTCATCGCCACCGGCGGCTTCGTCGAGGCGAACGCGGTCGACGTCGCCGACATCGACGCGGCGCTGCTCGACCTCGATCTCGGAGACGGCGACGGCCTGACGCTCTATCACGCGCTCCGAGCCAAGAGGCCGACCCTGCCGATCGCGTTCTTTTCGAGCGAAGACGACACGCCGCTCGGCAACGACGCACGGATGCTCACGACAGTGTTCTCCAAGGATCGCCTCGACGACGCGATCGCTTGGGCGCTCAAGAGGTGACCGAGTCGTCAGTCCAGCGTGAGCCCCGCAGCCGTACGTGCGCGAGCGTAGGGCTCGAGGACATCGATGAGCTCGCCCTTGAAGGAGCCGGTCGGAAGCTCGAGCTTGCGCCGGAATG
>CAJDWT010000101.1_pt2 | contig 14795 bp, 14 predicted proteins | sample 7391671 | NCBI WGS metagenome assembly CAJDWT01 (sample SAMEA7055729, study PRJEB34461) | soil metagenome | biome: terrestrial ecosystem; feature: Peninsula; material: soil | place: Antarctica | collected 2016
CGTCCCCGACCCGCCGCCTTCGCTCAAGCCGCCAGCCTCGCCGGTGAGCGCGCCGAGCCTCCAACCGCCGGCGCCCTCGAACGCGCCGGCCCCCGGTCCGCGCGAGCTCACGGCGTCGGACGTGCCGGCCTCGCCAGGCCAGGACGCGGACGGCGGCGCGATGAACGTGTCGGCGCCGCCGCCGTCATCGAGCGCGAAAATAGACCCGCACGAAGCGGCCGATCTCGCCGCGTACGGCCCGCCGCCGACGAGCCTGGTAAAACTGCCCCTTTACGCGGTGCGCGTGAGGACGCGGCAGCCCGAGCTCACCCGCGGCCTCGAACGCGCAGAGCTCGCGCTCGCGCAAGCGCAGAGAGAGCACGGTGCCGCTTTGACCGACCCCTCGCGGCTCGAGGAGGTGAAGGCACGCCTTCGCGCCGACCTCGCCGTGAAGGAGCGCGACGTCGAGCGGCATCGCGCCGCGCTCGCCGCGTTCGACCCCGTCGCGCTCAAGATGGGGACCCAGCTCGGCGTCGGCGTCGTCCTCGTGGCGTTCCTCGTGCTGTTCTCGCCAGTGCTCTTTCGCGCGTGCTTCGGCGTCGACGCGCCACTCTTGAACCAGACGACGAGCTCGACGCAGACCTCGACGACGACGACGAAGTGAGAGCTACTTCTTCCGCTTCGATGGCGGCGGGATGCTCTGACCGCTCTTCACGCTCGGCGGCTTCGAACCCGGCGGCGGCCGCATGCTCGACGTCGACTTCGAGGTCGTCGGCGTCTCGCGGTTCTTGAGGCTGGGCGGCGTCTTCATCTCGCGCATGCCGAGCTGCAGGCGGCGCATGACCGCCTTCTTCTGACGCTCCTTGTACTTGGCGTGCGAAGCGTCGCCGATCTCGTTGTTCGACTCGGTGTCGCGGTCGATGATCTGGAACTCGCACACGACGAAGACGACGGGCCCGAGCGACCACGCCGACGACGGCGCGCGCTCGAGCAGCTGGCGCGAGAGCCGCACCGGCATGTCGACGATGAAGTGCACGATCCGGTAATTTGCTGCGGAAAAGTGGTTGTCGCTCGGCGTGTAGTCGTCGTCTTTGCCGGCCTGCATCTCCGGGAGCATCGACTTCAAGTTCGGGAAGCGCGACGAGTACTGCTTGAAGTGGAACATCGAATTGATGCTCTGCCCGGGGATCGAATAGTTGAACGGGAAGAGCTTCTTCGTGAGGTATTGGATGACCGGGAAGATGTCGTCGTACGAGCGCGTGACGATACGGAAGCGGAGCTTGTCGTAGATCGCCGCCGCCGCCGTCTCCTGCTTGGAGAGGAGCTTCGTGTAGAGCGAGTCCTTGTTCTTGCGGCCACCGACGAACTCGGTGATCGGAAAGCCGCCGGCGAGCATGCTGCCGATGACCCGATAGACCTTCTCTTCGACGAGATGGAAGACCTCTTGGTCGGAGAGCGGCAGCATGAAGAGCAGCTCGCGCCCTTCGATGTGGTGGATGATGTGCATGCACTTGAGCACGGTGCAGGCGCACATCTGGCGGTGCCCCGAGCTCGACGCGATCATCATCAATTCTTGCGTCGTCGCGCGCTCGATCGGCTTGGGGATCGGAAACTCGAAGTGTCGGCGGAGGAAGCTTACCGACTCGTTCTTGACCGCGTCCATGCGGGCGCGGTCGCCGGCGTCCTCGATCCTGAATTCGTTGGCGAGGATGAAGTCCTTCGCCTCGCTCTCGTCCTCGAAGTTGAGGCGATGCCAGTCGATGACCGAGTCGCCGCGGAGGAGAAGCCTGACCGCTTCGAGGTCGGCGAGCGCAAACTCGTCGATGCTCTTCAGTCTCTCGCCGTTCATCGAGCGCTCATGGCCGGGCTCATCGCGCTACCATAGCCGAACCATGCGCGCATACGACGTCGTGATCGTGGGTGGCGGGATCGCCGGCGGTTTTCTCGCGCGCCACCTCAAGCTCGAAAAGCCCGACCTCTCCGTCCTCGTCCTCGAGGCGGCTCCGGAGCTCATCGACTTGAAGGTCGGCGAGTCCACGGTCGAAGTGGCGGCGCACTACATGGTGAAGCGCCTCAATCTCGGCACGTACCTCTATCAGCACCATTTGCCGAAGAACGGCCTGCGGTTCTTCTTCGACTCGGAGAAGGCCGACCTCCCGCTCCAGGAGATGAGCGAAATCGGGTCGGACCATTTTCCATTCTATCCGAGCTTCCAGCTCGAGCGCGCCAAGCTCGAACGCGACGTTTTGCGGCTCAATCGCGAGCTCGGCGTCGACGTTCTTCTCGGCGCCAAGGCGACCGGCCTCGAGCTCGCGAAGGACCGCGCCGGCAAGCACACGGTCACGTTCGACAAAGACGGCGCGAGTGAATCGGTGCAATGCCGCTGGGTGTGCGACGCCTCAGGCCGACGGCATTTCGTCGCGCGCTCGATCGGCCAGAAGGTCCACAAAGAGACGCGGCTCAACACCGCCGCCGCCTGGGCGCGCTACGAGAACGTCGCCGGCCTCGACGCGGTCACGAGCCCCGATCCGGCCTGGAAGAAGCGGGTCAAGCATTCGTCGCGACACCTCTCGACCAACCACTTCATGTACGACGGCTACTGGATCTGGTTCATCCCGCTCGCGGGCGACCTGATGAGCGTCGGCGCGGTCTACGACAAGGATCGGCTCGACGCGCGCGGCCTGAATCAGCCGAAAAAACAAGCCGAGTTCGAGTCGTTCGTGAACGGCCATCGCGCTGCGAAGGACTTGCTCGCGAACGGCAAGCTCGTTGACTTCCAGGCCTATGCGCACCTGTCGTATTTCACCGACGAATACTTCTCGGCGACCGGCCGCTGGGCGCTCACCGGCGAAGCGGGCGCGTTCGCCGACCCGTTCTACAGCCCGGGCTCCGACTTCATCGCGACCGCGAATGAATTCATCGTGAGCTTGATCTTGAGCGACCTCGCGGGCGACGGAAAGGCCGAAGAGAAGGCGAAGACGTACAACGCGTTCTACACGTTCAAGTACGAGTCGACCCTTCGCCTGTACGCGAATCTCTATCCCGTGTTCGGCAGCTTCGACGTCTTCAAGCTGAAGTTCCTGCTCGACTTCAACAACTACTACAACACGGTATTTTGGCCGTTTTTGGCCGAGGCCGTGACCGACACCAAGTGGCTTGGGGAAGAGCTCCGCTTGGCTGACCGCGTGCTCAAGGCACAAGAGGGGATGGGCGCGGAATTCGTGCGCTACGCCGACGCGCTCCGCGCCCGTGGCCAGTACTTCGAGAACAACCGAAACGCGTTCCACAACGGCCTGGCCGGTATCGTCGATCTCGAAAAGAAGCTCGCCGCCAACTTCGACAACGCGTTTCGCCGTGACGAGGTGCAGCGCGTCTACGGCCACGTGCTCGCCGCGCTCTTCGAGAAGATCTTGGAGGAGCCCGGCCTCGGCTCGCGCAAGAGCGTGCTGGCCGAGCTCAATCTCACGAGCATGTTCGCGTTCAAAGAGATCTCGGGCGAAAGCCTCGGCAAGCTCCTCACGCGCATCGGAATGCGGCTCGCGTCCGAGCTCAAGAAGGAGTTCCCGGACGCCGGCATCGAGAAGGTGGTCCTCAGCCGCGCGAACGGCGAAGAGAGCCAGGCGACGGTGTTCGGCAAAGAGGGGATGCGCATCGAGTCGCTCGAGCCCCGCGCCGCTGAGCTCTGGAATGCGCGCGCCGATTCGCTCGCTATGCTGCGCGTCTGAAGGCGCGTGAGGACCGACGACGAAATCAAACGGGTGCTCGACGACGTCCGAGCACGATGTGATGTGGTCGCCCGGCGCGAGAGCGATCCGGTCGGCATCGTCCACGAGCACACGGCGGTCGAAGACCGTGAGCTCGTCGGGCTCGTCGCCGCGCTCGTCGCGTTCGGCAACGTAAAGACGATCCGCAGCAAATTGCGGGATTTGCTGGCGCGCGTCGGTCCGCACCCCGCGCAGGCCGCCGACGATCCGAAGGCGATCCTCAAGGCCCTCCGCGGTTGGAAGCATCGCGTTTTTCTCGGTGAGGATCTCGCGCGGCTAATGATCGGCGCGCGTGCGGTCCAGCGCGAGGACGGCTCGCTCGGTCATGGCTTCGCCCGCGATCTCGCCGAGACGAGCGACGTGCAAGAGTCGCTCGCGCGCTTCTGCGATCGCATCCGCGATCGCGGCCGGCTGATGGACGGTGCCAAGACGGGGAGGCGAGGGCCTGCGCATCTCTTGCCGAACCCGCGCGGCGGCAGCGGCTCCAAACGGCTCCTCCTCTACCTACGGTGGATGGTCCGCCCGGCCGACGGCATCGACCTCGGGCTCTGGAAGGACGTCGACGCGGCGCTCCTGCTCTGCCCGGTCGACACTCACATTTTGAAGCTCGCGAAGAACATCGGCTTCACGCGCGAGAAGACGATGAGCTGGAAGACGACGCGTGAGATCACCGGGGGGCTCGCCCGCCTCGATCGGAGCGACCCGGTAAAGTACGACTTTTCGCTCTGTCACCTCGGGATGCTCCAGCGTTGCCCGAGCAAGCGCGACGCGAGCAAATGCGAAGGGTGCGGCGTCAGGCCGATCTGCCGTCATTGGTCGCGCCCCCGCTAGCCGCCTCTCGGTTTTGGGTGCAGAATCCACCGCCATGCATCAAAAGGGGCTGCCTTCGAGGGTGAATCGATCATGGGCTGCGTTCGGGGCTCTCTTCATCGTCCTCGCGGCGTGCTCGTCCTCCTCGTCGGGCGGAGCGACGGCGTGCACGTCGAGCGGCGCGGCGTGCGTGAACGACGCTGACTGCTGCACCGGTAACTGCCAGCTCGAAGGCGTCGGCGCGTATTGCCAAGACAAGGCCTTTGACCAGCACGTTTGCTCTGCGGAGCACGGCTTCTGCACCCAAAACCGCCACTGTTGCAGCGGCCTCTGCGAAGGCAACGCGTGCACCGGCACGTCCACCGGCGGCCCCGCGTGCCTCGCGCTCGACGCGTCGTGCTCCTCGAGCGACCAGTGCTGCACCGGCTACTGCATCGACGACGGTCACGGCGGCGGGAGCTGCCAGCCGCCTCCGCACACCGGCGGCCAGAGCACCTGCGTGAACGGCGGCAACACCTGCGACGCGAACACCGACTGTTGCTCCGGCTTCTGCGTCCCGTACAACAGCAACCGCATCTGCGCGACCGGCACGAGCGGCGGCGGCGGCGGTGGCGGGTCCAACTGCGGCGCCGCGGGCGCGACCTGCCGAACCGGCAACGACTGCTGCTCGTCCGGCTGCCAGGCAGCCGCCTCCGGGGCGATGGTCTGTCGCTGAGGCCGCTTGCCAGCGAGGCCTGTCAGATGACGGGCTCCCAAATAAGGAGAGCTCCCGGAGACGAGCTCCAGGTGATGGCCTCTAAGGGGTGAACGGCGGGCGCTGACGGTCGTCGAAGGCCGAGTCGCCCGAAAATCTCGGGAGTTTGGCGTCGAGGCTTTACGAGATGGGCTCAGTCGTGAGACCTTCAATCCCTCGCGACGATGCCCGACAAACGCCAAGAGTTTTCGCTCGATGCCGTTCGTACCGACGGTTGGTTCGAGCGAATCGGTGAAGGAATCGGGAGCTTCCAAGCGCTCTGCGAGATCGTAGGAGAGCGCTTCTTCGCGTTCTCCATCATCGTCGGCGCGCGCATCACCGCGCTCACGGTCGACCGCCGGTCGCCGGACCAGACGCTCGTCGATTTCGTCGTGGGCGCCGGTGAGGCCGACGGCGATCTCGAGCCGCAGCGCCTCACGCTCGCCGACTTCCGTCGTCGCCTCGTCGGCGCGCTCCTCGTCGAGGACGACCGCGATTCGAAGGCGCCCACGCGCGAGACCGACACCGAAGCGATCCAGCTCTTCATCGGCGTCCGCTACCTCTTGCTCGCACCCCTCTACGGCTATTCGCTCCGTATCCTCGCCGTCCCGAAGAACGGCAAAAATAGCGAAATTACGCTCTCGCACGACGGCCGCGAGGAGAAGTTCGAGGTCGAAGCCTTCCGCGTACGTCTCCGCACGCTCGTCCGTGAAGAGCTCGACCGCGTGGCGACCGGCGCTCGCAGCGCGATCGATCTCTCGCGTGTTGCCGAGGCCGAGGCCGCCGCGCTCCGTCAGGAGTGGACGCGTGTCATCGGTCTGCTCGGCGCGTGGCCGGCGCCGCTCGCGATCTTCCTCCGCACGCCCGAAGGGCAGATGCTCGCCCCCGACGCGCGCGGGTTGATCTCGAAGGGGCTCGGCCTCCTCGGCTCGGCCTGCGTCCACTTGGGTGAGGTCGAGCAGGCGGAGGAAGTGTTCCGCATCGGAATCCAGTACGCGCAAGAGGGCGTGGCCGCCGCGGACCTCTTCCGCCGTCTCGGCGAGGCCCTCCTCGTCAACGACCGCCATGGCGAAGCGATCGGCCCGCTCCGCCGCGCGCTCGCGTTCGGTGGCCCCGTCGTCGAGGTCCTCCCGCTGCTTGGCCGTGCGCTCATGGCGCGAAAGAAAAACGTCGCCGCCTACGCCTGCTTCCGTGACGCCATCGCCGCCGGGGCGCCGGAGCGCGAGCTCCAAGAAGACATGCGCAAGGTCGAAGCGGCCCTCGGCCCGGCCCTCACGGCCTGGAAAGCCGCCCAAATGTAGGGTAAAGCAGCCGGCTGCTTGCGCCTGGTTGTGCTCTGCGTCGAGGACGCTCCTGAACGCACGCGCCCCGTAGGCCGTCGTTGACAGGCGAGGGGGTCGGGTCTACAAGCGAGTCGCGAGAAATCTCTGCATTTCCGCGGGAATCAACTCTAGTCGAGGCACGCTTGCGGGCTTAGACCCTCTCGGACAATCGATGACGCTCATCCAAACTTACGCACCGATGTTCATCATGCTCGGGGTCGCCATTGTCTTGGCCGTCCTCTTCTTCACGGGGGCGAGCCTCCTCGGCCCGAAGAACCCGACGCCCGAGAAGATGATGCCCTTCGAATGCGGCTCCGAAAGCTCGGGCGGCCGCCATCTGAAGCTGTCGGTCAAGTTCTACCTGACCGCGATCCTCTTCGTCGTCTTCGACATCGAAACCGTCTTCATCTACCCGTGGTCGGTCCAGTTCCGCTCACTCGGTTGGACCGGTCTGACGGAGATGTTCGGCTTCCTCGCCGTCATCGTCGTCGCCCTCATTTATGTCTGGAAAAAGGGAGCTCTCGAATGGGAGCAGTGATCTCTGGTGATGGAAGCGGCGACCGGAGTCAGGTCGTCCTCGACGGCAACGAATCCGGCTTCGCGACCACGCGTCTCGACGCGCTCCTCGGTTGGGCGCGCAAATATTCGCTCTTCGCGTATCCGTTCGTCACGGCGTGCTGCGGCATGGAGTTCATGGCGCTCTCGAGCCCGCGCTTCGATCTCGCGCGCTTCGGCGCCGAGGCCCCGCGCTTCTCGCCGCGTCAGGCCGATCTCCTCTGGGTCGTCGGCACGATCAGCCAGCGTCAGGGGCCGATCCTCCGCCGCATCTACGAGCAGATGATGGAGCCCAAGTATGTCCTCGCGTTCGGAACATGCGCGAGCTGCGGCGGCTTCTACGACAACTACGCAACGCTGCCGGGCATCGACAAAATCATCCCGACCGACGTCTACGTGCCGGGTTGCCCGCCGCGTCCGGAGGCGGTCATCGACGGCCTCTTGCTCCTGCAGGACAAGATCGCGCGCGGCGACCGCACCGCCGCGATCGTCAAGCCGCGGACCGACCCGGTGCCGGGCCTCATCAACATCCGCAAGCACCCCGCGAGCGAGCTCGCCGAGGCGATGCTGCATTCGAGGGTCGAGCGCGCCCACGAAGATGCGTCTCGCGCGCGCGAAGATCGCCTCGAGTCGCTGCACGCGGCCGAGGCCCTCGCCAAGCATGCGTCCGCCCCACCGCCTCGTCCGTCGTCGGTTCCGCCTCCTTCGAAAGAAGAGATCGAGATCGAAGGTGCGTGGGACGGTGAAGGCAAAGAGGGAGGCTCCAATGAGTGAGGCCGTCCTCAAGAAGCTGCAGGAAAAGTTCCCGGACGCGATCCTCGAGACGCACAGCCAGCACGGCGATGACACCGCGCTCGTCGCGCCCGACGCCTGGAGGGCGATCGGCGAGTACCTCCGCGAGGACCCGTCGCTCGCCTTCGATCTCTGCGTCGACCTCTGCGGCGTCGACTACCCCAAAAGGGTAGAAGGTCGTATGGAGGTCGTCCTCCATCTCTACTCGACGACCAAGCGGCATCGCATCCGCGTGAAGACGCGCGTCGGCGACGAGGACATGGACGGCGCCGAGGTCGACTCGCTCGTGCACGTCTGGCCGGGCATCAATTGGCTCGAGCGCGAGGTGTTCGACATGAGCGGCGTGACCTTCCGTGGTCACCCCGACCTCCGCCGCATCTTGATGTACCCGGAGTTCGTGGGGCATCCGCTCCTCAAGGACTACCCGGCGACGCGCACCCAGCCGCTCATCCCGTACCGCACGGAAGAAGAGGCCGGCGTTCCGCTCGAGAAGCTGCCGCCCTTCGGCGCCGACGAAGGTATGAGCTTCGGCCGCAAACCCATCACCGACGACGAAGACGCAAACTAGAAAGCGAACGAAGAGATGGAACCGATCGACATCGAGCTCGAAGAAGGCGAGCTCGAGCTCCCCGCGGAGCCGATGCATCTCAACATGGGGCCGTCGCATCCTGCGATGCACGGAACCGTTCGAATCGTCCTCGAATTGAGCGGCGAGACGATCGAGAAGGCCGACGTTCAAATCGGCTACTTGCATCGCGCCTTCGAAAAAATGTGTGAGCGCGGCACGTGGGCGCAGGTCTTCCCCTATACCGACCGCCTCAACTACGTCTCGCCGATGCTGAACAACGTCGGCTACGCGCTCGCGGTCGAGAAGCTCTGCAACATCCGCGTCACGGAGCGCTGCCAATGGTACCGCGTGATGCTCGGCGAGCTCGCCCGCATCTCCGACCACCTCACGTCCACGGGCGCGATGGCGATGGAGCTCGGCGCGTTCACGCCGTTCCTCTGGTTTATCAAGGCCCGCGAGATCATCTGGGACATCCTCGAAGAGGAGACCGGCGCGCGACTGACCCACTCGTTCGGCCGCATCGGTGGCATGTCGAGCCCGCCGACCAAGGACTTCAAAGAGCTGGTCCGCGCCGGCGTCGATCAGGTCCTCGTGCTGGTCAACGAGGGCGAGAAGATGCTCCTGAAGAACCGCATCTTCGTCGATCGCCTCGAGAACGTGGGCATCCTCAGCGGCGCCGACGCGGTCGCGCTCGGGTGGACGGGGCCCTGCCTGCGGGCGAGCGGCGTCGCCTACGACATCCGCAAGGTCCATCCGTACTTGAAGTACGACGAGGTCGACTTCGACGTCCCGGTCGGTAAGAACGGCGACAACCTCGACCGCTTCTTGATCCGCCTGGCCGAGCTCCGCCAATCGGTCCGCATCCTCCGTCAAGCCGCCGACCGCATGGCGGACGACGGCCCGGTCAACGTCGACGATCCGCGCGTCATCCTCCCGCCGAAGAGCGACGTCTACACGACGATCGAAGGGACGATTCAGCACTTCAAGCTGATCATGGAGGGCGCGAAGGTGCCCGCCGGCGAGGTCTACTCGTACACCGAGGCCGGCAACGGCGAGCTCGGCTTCTACCTCGTCTCCGACGGCTCAGGCACGCCGTACCGCGTCCGCATCCGTCCGCCGTGCTTCCAGATCGTGGGCGGGCTCTCCAAGCTCATCACGGGCAGCATGCTCGCCGACATCGTGCCGACGTTCGGCTCGCTCAACATGATCGGCGGCGAGTGCGATCATTGAGCTGAGGGGCTCTCGCCCGTAGCGAGCTCGCTCTTCTCTCCCGCGTTCACGCGGCTCGGCTGCGCGTTTGCGGGTGTGAAAGCGCCTCGGCGTGCGTTTCCGCTCACCACTCGCGTACGCGCGCGCCGGATACACGTTTCTTCGAGGTCGCACGTCAGACCGCGGAGCGCGCGACTTTGCTTACGTTTTCCGACATATCGTCGCCGATGATCTCGCCTCGCAGCGACCCCGAACAGGGTTGGCGCCGAACCTGCAATGGGCTCGGGCAGACGCCGATGTCCGAACGACGAAACGTCGCGCGGCTCGAGCGTTGTCACCTGTCATCGAGATCGATGACGCCCATCTCCGCTCCACCACGAGCGAGTCACGAGCCGCGCTAGCCCCCTAGCGTCGTGCTTGCGCTCGTGCGCTGGTCGTGCGGGCTTCCCCCCTATCGGAGAGCTCATGAAAACCGTTTCCATCCTGACCACCGCATCCGTCACCGCTCTTCTCGCCTGCTTCGCCGTTGGCTGCGGCCATGACAAACCGGTGGAGAGCCCGACCACCGTTACGTCCGCGCCGGCGCCGCAGATGGATCACGCGACACCTGGCAAAGCGAGCTCGACCATCTACCTCTCGGACGAGCTCCGCGAGGCGTGCAAGATCAGCAACATCGAGAGCGTCTCAGCCGCGCCCAAGTTTGCGTTCGACGAGAGCGACATCCAGTCCGACGATCGCGACGTCCTCGCTCAGGTCGCTCAGTGCTTGACCACCGGCCCGCTCAAGGGCCAACACGTGAAGCTCATCGGCCGCGCAGATCCGCGTGGAACCGAGGAGTACAACATGGCGCTCGGCGCGCGGCGCTCGAACTCCGTGCTGAAATACCTCGAGAACTCGGGCGTCCCGACCTCGCAGATGACCGACACCTCGCGCGGCAAGCTCGACGCGACCGGCACGACCCCCGATGACTGGCAAAAAGACCGCCGCGTCGACATCGATCTCACGAGCCACCTGAAGGCTCAGTGAGCCACTCGGCGGCGGGAAGCAAGAGCGACGATCCCGCCCCGAACGACAAAGAGAGCACGCGGCGGTGGTGGCCGAAGAGTCGAATGGCGCGAGCCGTTCTGCTCTTCGCCGCCGCCGCCGTCGCCATTGAGCTGCTCTATCTCGTCGGCGCGAACCTCTCGCTTCGGTGGGCGTCGCGCCGTGTTGGGGCGCGTGCCGGCATCCGTGTCGACTACGCGAAGGCGTATACGCTCGTTCCTGGGCGCGTGCACTTCACGGAGCTCAAGCTGCGCGGCGTCGCCGATGGCGGTTGGCGGGCCACGATCGCGACCGCCGACATCGTCGTCGGGCTCGGTGATCTCGTTACCTTGAAGAGCCATTTGAAGCGCGCCGATCTCGAGAGCGTCTCGCTCGATCTCGGCTTGCCACCCGAGGCCGTCGCGCTCGGCGAGTCGGCTCCGGAGCGAACGAAAAGAGGGGAGGGCGCGTCTCCCCGGCTCGTCCTTGGCTCACTCTTGGCCGATTCGTCGGTGGCCGCACTGGCTGACGGCGAAGGGGCCGCATCGCCTGAGGCGGCATCTTCGCATGCATGGCTGCAGGTCGACGATCTCCGAGCCACCGTCGATGAGCTCGCGTACGGCACGCGCAAGCTGCACGGGGAGATGAACGTGCGAGCCCAGGACCTCGGCCTTCGTCGCGTCGGCACCACGCTCGGTCACGCTGCGGTTCACGTCGTCAATGCCGCGCTCGAAAGCGGCGATGACACGCTCGCGCGCAATTTCGTCGGTGACGTCGCCATGTCGATCGAGCCCGATACGAACCTCACCCACCGGTCGATCGTGGCGCGAACGACGGCGCACGTCACGCTCAACGGCGAGCTCGTGTCGGCCGCTCCGTTCTTGTCGCTCGCCGGTCTCGCCTCGAGCGAGCCGCGCATGGGCAAGCTGCACGTGGCCGGTGCGATCGAGCACGGCGTGGTCGCCCCCTTGAGCGAGCTTCGTGCCGAGGCGCATGCGGTCGAGCTCCGTGCAGGCAATGGAGCGGTGGCGACGCTCGCCGGAGGACTCGTCATCACGGCCAGGACATCGCCATCCGATGACACCCGCATTCAGCTCACGGTCGATGCTCCGAACATCACGCTCGCCTCGTCCAACCCCGCCGAGCCGTCTGACACGCTCGACCGCGTGGTGCTGACGGTCGACGGAGGCCAGGCCGATCTCGCCGCGCCTCGACCCGCGTCCCGCACCCTCGACTTCAGCGCCGAGCATGCCGTCCTCCACGAGGGGGCGACGACCTTGTCGGCCAAGCTCCGCGGCTCGCTCGAGATCGCCGCCGGTCCTCTCGACGCCGACGGCCTCGTCGCCACGGGCGGTGAGCTTGAGGCCATGGACGTCCTAGTCGATGGCCCGCCGTCGACCGAGCACGCGCCGTTCGGGAGACAAACCCTTCACGCTCGACGCAACGATCTCCCGCGCGCCCGACAAGCTTTGGCTCCGGGGCGTGCGCGTCGAGAGCAACGGCGTCACCATCGAAGGCGCCTATTCCCGGCGAGCTGCGACGCAACGCGCGGCCTTCGTCGTCACCTACATGCACCTCCCGCTCGGCGTCTCGATTGTCGACGGCACCGTCCACGTCGTCTTCGCTCCTCCCCCAAGCTGGCTCGCCGCGCAGACGCAGTCGGGCGCGACTCAGCCTGGCTATTGACGCCTTCTTCTCAACTCCGCGCCTCGCTCAGGATCGCTCGGCGGCGGCGGCGTGTGGAAGTGCGTGACCGGGGCCGAACGTCAGCGGTCGTCGAACATCTTCAAGCGCGCGAAGACGTCGGGCGTGACGTCCTCGATTCTGTCGAGGACCAGGGCGCGCGCTGGTTCTTGCCAGCCTGCGATGTGCTCGGCCATACGGCTGGTCTCGGCGAAGCGGATCGCGCGCTCGGGCGTCGCAGGCAGCGCGACGCCGCCATTCATGCCGAAGCGACGCGGGCCGCGCCCAGGCTTCGACGGGATCCAGACCGGGCCGCCCTGACAGCAGTCGCTCTCGCCGTGGCAGAACGAAGTGCTGCCGGTGAGGACGTCTCGCTCCACCCCGTTCTCGTTGATGCGCATCTGCGTGCATCGGTACGAGCGTAGGACGACGCAGCGCCACTCGCCGCTGTCGGTCTTCATCGGAGTGCAGTCGCGCCGGAGCTTCGTGTCGTAGAGCGAGACCGGAACGCTGCGTCCGTCGGGCATCACGCGGGCGTGGACGACGATCCGACCGGCGCCTTCGAGGCGTGACGAGAAGGGAACGACCGTGGACATGTCCAAGAGCGAGAGGACGAGCCGGTCCTGTACGTTGCCGTGATGCTGCGGATCGCCGGGCGCGAGCCTCGCCCACGTGCGCCGCCCGCTCGGCGTCTCTTCCCAGCTCGCCCATGAGGTCGGCGCGTCGAGGGAGCTCTCCGCCTTGGCGACGTGACCGACGGCCGGAGCGGCGTCGAGCTGGGTGACCGGTGGCGGAAGGCACGCGTCGTCGTCGATCCCGACCGAGCAGCGGATGTCGTTGCGCGCGTCGATGTACGCCGGGTTGGGTAGCGGCAGGCGGGCGCCGTCGGGCGAGCTCACGACGACGAGGCCGCTCATCTTGCTGCCCGCTGCTGGAGCGGCGCCGAGCGTCACCTCGCGAAGCGTCGCTTCGGGCAGGGACACGAGGCGGAACGGGCGGACGCAGAGGGGACCGCGCGCGCCTTGCTCGACATGGACGACGCAGCCCGGTCCCTCCATCGTCCCCGCGTCGGTGATGCGGCGGGCCGGGTCGAGTCGGTAGCGTTTCTTCTCGAAGGACGCGACGAAGGCCGCGAGAGGGCTTTGCATGGGACCGACGAATGCCGAGAGCCTCCACAAGTGCTCGTCGTCGGCGGTTCGTTCGCGAGGAGGGGCGACGCATTCGTCGTCGTCGACGATGAGCGCCGGCCCTTGGCTATTCGCCTCGAGGAAGGCGATCTTCTCGTCATCCGCCATCGTGCCGACCGGAATGCAGGTGAGCGGATCGTCCCCGTCGAGCTTGCACTCCGTGTGGAGCTCGGTATCGACGATCGCGAACGGAATGCGCGCCGCATCGGGGCCCGTCGTTCCGACCCAGCGGATCTTCAAGCGCGAGCCGCTCCGGTAGAGCGAAGGTCGGCTCGACGCGGTCGTCGGTGCCCGAGGTGCTCGAGCGACCTCGGAGGCAGCCGGCGGCCGCGGACCGTGCGCGCACGCACCTGATGTGACGGCGGCGAACAGCACGCTGACCCAACGCAACCCGAGCTGGCCGAACGCGAGCCGCATCCGCGAAGGCTAGCAGGCCACCGTCCGTGAGTGGACACGCGCCGAGAGCGCACGATGGATCGGTCGGCGCGTTGGGCCCAGGGCTATAGTGCGCGCCGTGTTGACGACCGCCCCCACGCCGCGGCAGCGTCGCTGGATTCTCGCCGGCCTCATGATGACGATGATGCTGGCGGCCATGGACACGACGATCGTGTCGACGGCGATTCCGCAGATCGTCGGTGATCTGGGCGGCTTCGAGCTCTTTAGCTGGGTGTTCTCGATCTACCTTTTGACGCAGACGGTGACGATCCCGATCTACGGCAAGCTCGCCGATGCGTTCGGCCGCAAACCGGTGCTGACCGTCGGGACGTTGATCTTCCTGGGTAGCTCGGTGTTGTCGGCCTTCGCATGGGACATGCCGAGCCTGATCGTCTTTCGCGGCCTTTCAGGGTTAGGCGCCGGTTCGATCATGGCGACGGTCTATACGCTCGCGGGCGATCTGTACTCGGTGCGCGAGCGGGCCGACGTCGAGGGCTGGCTGTCGAGCGTCTGGGGCGTGGCCGCGATCGTTGGGCCGTCGCTGGGCGGGGCCTTCGCGGAATACGCGTCGTGGCGCTGGATCTTCCTCATCAACCTCCCGGTGGGCGCCGGGGCGCTGATCGTGCTCGCAAAATACCTGCACGAGAAACGGGAGAGCCGCCATCACCGCATCGATTACGCGGGCGCTGGTCTGATGCTCTGTGCAGGCAGCACGGTGATCTTCGGGCTGCTGCA
>CAJDWT010000121.1_pt2 | contig 14769 bp, 14 predicted proteins | sample 7391671 | NCBI WGS metagenome assembly CAJDWT01 (sample SAMEA7055729, study PRJEB34461) | soil metagenome | biome: terrestrial ecosystem; feature: Peninsula; material: soil | place: Antarctica | collected 2016
GGTGACGAGCCCCGCCGCTCCCACGCCTCCAGCGACGTAGGCATACGGCCTGAGCTTCGTTCGGTCGGTGGGCGCATCTGACGTCGAGACCTGTGCTCCACTCGAAGGGGTAGTCGCGCTGGTCGCGACCGCGTCGTCAGCGGCGGCGTCGATCGTCATCGATTCGGTGTGGCCTTGGCGAACGGTGACCTGACGACGAACCGTCTTGCCGCCGCCCTCGACCACGACGTCGGTGGTGCCGGGCTTCACCGGGGCGGGCTCGGTCCAACCGGCGCGACGGATCTCTTCGCCGCCGACCGTGAGCTTCGTGTCTTCGGTCGGGTGCTGGACGTCGACGACGACGAAGCCCAACCGCGACTTGAGCGCGCTCCGCTCCGCAGCGGCTGTGTCGGCGGCCTTCTCGTAACGCGCGTCGTCCTTCGTGTGCTCGCGCGCGTCGACCTCGGTGCGACCAAGCTCTTCGTAGGCTTGGACGAGGTGCCCTCCCTCGCGCAAAGCACGTGCGTAATACAAGCGTGCGTTAGGGCTCGCCACGATGTCATTGGCGGCCTGAAATTCGGTCGCCGCCGCGTCGTATTTTCCGGCTTCATACAGGCTCTTTCCGCGTGAAAAGCGAGCCTGAGCCTGCTCTCGTTGGACCGCGGTGGCTTGACCGGGATCGACGCCGGCGGCGAAGACTGGCGTCGTGAGGAGCAGCGAAGCAGCGAGACATGCCACGAACGAGGCGCGCACTCTCAGATCCCCTCGGGCTCGTAGTTGGAGCGAGGTGGTCGCTTCTTTCCCGGCTTCGCGTGCGGCGTAGCGACCGGATGCGAAGCCGCGCTCGGCTTCGTCGTGGTGGTCGGCTCCGGCGTGGAGTCGGTCGCCGTCTCAGTCGCCGTCTCAGTCGTCGCGATCGGTTCGGCGGTGAACGCGGGAGGTGGCGGAGGCGCCGTCACCGTCGACGTCGTCGTGACGACAGGGGCTTCGGCTTGCGTCGCGACCGGAGCAGGCTCGTCATGCGACGTCGTGGTCGCTGCGCTCGTGGTGGTCGCCCGCGTGCTGTCGGAAGGCTTGTGCGTCGCCACGACGATGACCAAGAGGAGAATGAGCGCGCCGCCAGACGATCCGAGCCACACGAGCGCGCGCCGCTTCTTCTTCCGCGGCACGGCGTCGCTCTCGATTCCCATCACGCTGCGGGAGCTTCGCTGCGTCGACGCGGCAGAGGCCGACGCCTCGAGCGCGATGGGCCTCGACGGCGTCGCCGGCGGGAGCGTTTGTGGCTGTGATTCGAGGGCGATCGGCGCCGGCGCCGGTGTGACCATCGGCGGCGGAGGCGGCACCTCCACGTTCGGGACGATCGGCGATGGGATCGGCGCGAACGCGATCGCCGGAGGCGGAAGGGCCGGAGGTGGTGGCGGGGGCGGGGGGGCGATCGGCCCTGACCCCGCGACCGGCGGCGGCTTGCCGCTGTCCACGCTCGTCGAAAGCAACGCCTGCTGCGCGCGGAGCGGCGGCGGCATCGACTTCTTCCTCGGCACCGCGGGCGCGTGCTTCGTCGGAAGTGTCTCACCACGACCGGTCGGCGCTTCGTGCGCCCACGCCGCTTCGTCGACCGTCTCCATCTCGAGCTCGGCGCCGTCTTCGTACGACGGCGCGCGCAGCTTCAGTACGCCGATCACCGTCTTCGTTGCCGCGCGCATCGGCAGCGCTTTGGGCGCTTCGGATTTTCGCTCGGCGCGCGGGATCGGCTTCAATTTCGCCGATTCGGGCGCTTTCACCGGCGCTTTCAGGAGCGCCTGACGCGCGGCGATGGCGTCTTTGCCGAGATCTTTGACGAGGCCGCCGAGCTTCGCGGTCGAGGCAAGGCGCGCTTGCACCGCCAAGCGGACTGCACCTGCGAGCTCGGCGGCGCTGGCGAAACGCTTTTCGGGATCGACGTCGAGCGCGCGCGTCGCGACCTCGACGAGCGCGCTCGCCCAGTCGGCCTTTTCGCTCACCGTCGCGACCGGCAACGGACCGGCGAGCTGACGCGCGAGGATCGCCTTCGCGTCCTCTCCGTCGAAGAGGGGTGCGTCCGACAGGGCCTCCCACAACAGGACGCCGACGGCGTAGAGGTCGGCCCGTACGCTCGAGGTCTCGTCGCCGAGCAAGAGCTCGGGGGCGGCGTAGCGTGGCGACTCGAACGCGCTCTCCGAACCCTGGCCGGGAAGACGCACGAGGCGAACCAGCCGCGAGCTTCCGTCGGTGCCGACGACGACGTTGCCGGGGTGGAGCGCGCCGAAGATAGGCGATTTGCCCTCCTTTTCGTCGGCTTGCGGGAGCTCGGGCGCGAGGTGGATCGAGCTGAGGCCGCTGAGCACGTCGACGAGCACCCGGAGGCGCTCGACGAGACCGAAGCGCTTGGTCTTGTCGCGCTCGAGAAGCGTCGCGAGCGTCTCGCCTTCGATGTAGTCGCTGACGAGCGCGATGCGGTCCTTCTGGACCATGACGTCACGGATGCGCCCCACGTTCGGATGACGAATTTGAGCGAGCCTGCGCGCGCGCAAGACGAACACGGCGCTGTCCTCGTTCGTCAGGTCGCCCTCACCGACGACCTCGAGGACGGCAAAGTCGGTGGCGCCACTCGGCGCGATTCCCGTCGCGAGGAACATGGATGGGCGCCGTACGCCGAGCTCTCTGACGATCGAATACTTGCCGATCGTCTGCCCGGCGGTCGTCTTCGCTCCGGAGGTCGGTCGAGACACGACGGCCACGATGGACAGCGTACCTCATTGGACCCGGCGCGGGCCAATCGCCGCGTTTGACCTCGAGTTACGAGGTCTTCGCCGCTTCGAAGGCACGCTCCATGAGCGATTTTTCGGCTTCGGTGAGGGGCGGCGATTTGTCGAAGCCTACGGCAGCGGTCGTGGGGCGGAGCGCTCCCCGGAGATGGACCCGGAGCCAAACGCGTGTGACGACGCCGACGCGGCCGTCCGCACCGAAGACGAGTGGAACGAGGTCGGGGCCGACCGCACGGCGAGGCGCGGGCCTCACCGCCAGCGTCTCACCGCTGCCGAGCGTCGCCTCGAAACCGGCGAGCAAATGATCGGCCGGGTCGACCCACGGATCAAAGGCGCCGTGGGCGCCCTTCGCGACGAAGTCTTTCACCGTTTCGGCGTGGTCGTCGATCACGAAGCCGAGCGTCGCGCCAGCAACGTTCGCCGCGCGCTCTACCTCGGCGAGGGTCGCGTCACCGGCGGCTTCGGCGAGGAGGCTCGTGCGGTCGATCGCCACCCTTGGACGATTTTCTGGCGGTGCGGGTATGACGTTCTCTTTCTCGCGAGGGAGGAGCGCGCCCGGATTCAAGATGCCGTCGGGATCGAAGACGCGCTGGAGCGCGCGCACGACATCCACCCCTTTGCCGAGCTCGGGCCCNNCGCCTTCGAGCGACCGACCCCGTGATGATGAGCGAGCGTTCCGCCGGCTGCGACCGCAGCCTTCAGCGCGGCCTGCCATGTTGCATCATACACGTTTTCGCAGGACGCGTCCCATTCGCCTTTTTTCACGCCGGATTTCGCGCTGCCTGCGAACGAAAAGTAGATGCAGCAGCCGTCGGCGTACGGGTGGCTGAGATGCGCCATCACGAAGACGTGCTCGCCCATCGCGCGCCGGACGCCGTCATAGAGCGCGCCGAGGTTCGACCAGCTCGCCGCGACCTCCATCGTGTCGAGGAAGAGCCCCGACGCGATGACCGGCGCTTGGCGATAGCTGATCGAGTAGCGATGCAGGAACCAACGGCGGGCCGGGCCCTCCCCCTCGTAGGTCGCCTTCTCGCGCGCGAAGATGCGGCGGGTTTCTTCGATGTCGCGGTGCGGGCCGTCCCCTTCCCCTTCAAAGATGACGACGAGGAGTGAGCCGCCGAGCGCCTTCGCACCGACCGAGCTGTCCAGGAGCGCGTTGAACGTCTCGGGCGATTGAAGCGCCTTACGGAGCGCGGCAGGGCCTAGCCCGGGTGAGGCCTCGTGACCGCTCGTCGTTTTTTTCTCGCGCTTGACCGCGCCGCGACGGGCGAGCATCGCGTCGAACGGATCGTACAACCGGCACACCGCCGGACGCAGGCCCGCTTGGAAGAGCTCACGCATCGCCTCCCAACCCGTCTCTGTCGTCGGGAACGACCACGCACCGAAGCCGCGAGCAGTTGGCACCGGATGGAGGCGGAGCTCGGCGGCGGTGATGATCGCCATCGTGCCTTCGCTGCCGACGACGAGCTGCACGAGATCCGGCCCGTGGGTGCGGCGCGAGAGCTTCACGACCTCCCCCGCGCCCGTGACGCACTCGAGCGAGACGACCATGTCCTCGATCTTGCCGTAGTAGCCGCTGTTCTGACCGGCGCTGCGGGCGGCGATCCAGCCGCCGACCGTGCTGCAGACGATCGACGAAGGAAAATGACCGAGCGTGAACCCCTCGCGATTCAGCTTCTCTTCGAGCGGGAGGCCCATCTCTCCGGCTTCGACGTCGAGCGTGCTCTTGTTGCGGTCGAGCGCGCGCCAGCGATCCATTTTTTTCAGGTCGACGACGACGACGTCCTCGTTCGGCAAGATGCCGGCGCACACGCCGCTGCCGGCGCCGAACGGTACGAGCGGCGTCTTGGTCGCGCGCGCCCATTTCACGAGCCGTTGCACGTCAGCGGTCGACTCGGGCCACACGATCGCGCCGGGTTTATGAGGGGCGACGTTGCCCGAACGCACCTCGAGATGATGGCGAGGCCAGAGGTCGCGCGCGTAGGCGACGCGGTCAGCGGCGTCGTCGCTCACGCGGACGCCCGGAACTGCGCTCGAAACGTCGGCCGCGAGGGCTCGCATGAGAGGCCCGCAGCTTACGTGATTCATGTGGGAGCGTCACCGATCGTCGAGCTGGCCGACAGTGGGACCGTCGTCCGTATCGGATGGCGCGCAGCCGGCCACTTTCGCCGGTCTGACTACGCCATCGACTCTGGCCCCTTGCTCCACGCCGCCGGCCAGTCATCCATGTCCGCCAGCTCGTCGTCCTTCGCCATGAGCGTATAGACAGGCTCGCTCGGGTCGTTCACACGCACGGTGAGCGCGATGTGCCCGACCGTCGCCGTATACGGAAACCCCGCGAAACCGGTATTTTTCCAGGCGATCGTCCGCACGAGGAGCTTGCCGACGATGCCGACCCTGAGCGTGGCGACGATCGCGTCGAGCTCTTCGGCGGAATGCTCTTGGACGCCTGTGACGGCCTCCGAAACACGGGCGACGTAGCTACGGTCCCGGACGAAGGTGCCCGTTTCGTGCTCGAGCACGAGCGCGTCGGCCGAGCCGTCGTCACGCGTGGCGATCACGACCGGACGCTCGTGGACTGTGAAGTAACGAGTCGAGGCCAAAAGAGGTGCTCCGAGGCGTAGTATCGCCCGGCCATGAGCAAGTACGCCATCGATACGATCCTACGCTTTCGCCTTCCGCACCGCCCCGGGCACCTCGCCAAGGTCGCGAAGGCGCTCAGCGACGAGGGAGCGGTCGTCGGCGATCTGAAGACGATCAGCCTCGGCGCCGCCGGAATGAGCGTGCGAGACTTCACGGTCGAGACGCTCGACGACGCACACACCGAGAGGGTCATCGCCCACGCGCGCACGCTCGCGAGCGACGGGATCGAGCTGCTCGATGTCCACGACCGCGTCTTCGACGCTCACATGGGCGGCAAGCTCCACTCGACCAGCCGCATCGAGCTGAACGAGCTCTCCGACCTCCGCACGATCTACACGCCCGGCGTCGCCCGTATCTCGCGTGCCCTCGTCGCCGACGAGAGCCGAGCGTGGGATCTCACGAGCATCGGCCGCTCGGTCGCGATCTGCACGAACGGAACGCGGGTGCTCGGCCTCGGCAACATCGGCCCGGTCGCGAGCCTTCCGGTCATGGAAGGAAAGGCGGTCCTCTATGACAAGCTCGTCGGGCTCAGCGCCACGCCGATCTTGATCGACGTCGAGGATCCCGACGCGTTCATCGAGACCGTCGTGCGGATCTCGAGGGGCTTCGGCGGCATCCACCTCGAGGACATCCGCGTGCCCGACTGCTTCAAGATCGAAGACGAGCTGAAAAAGCGCCTACAAAAACCGGTGATGCACGACGATCAGCACGGCACCGCGACCGCATCACTCGCCGCGATCATGAACGCGTGCAAGCTGACGGGCATCGAGCTCAAGAAGGCAAGGTCGCCGACCCCGTGAAAGAAGCGGTCGCCGGGCTCGTGAAGCTCGGCGCGCGAGGCGTCGATTTCGCCACGTTGATGAAAGAGGCCGACATCGTCGTCGCGACGACCGGGCGCGCGGGCCTGATCAAGCCCGACATGATCCGCAAAGGGCAGGTCGTCTTCGCGCTGTCCAACCCCGACCCCGAGATTTACCCCGACGACGCGATCGAAGCGGGCGCCGCCTTTGCGGGTGACGGCCGCTCGATCAACAACGCCCTCGCGTTTCCTTCTCTCTTCAAGGCTGCGCTCGACCTTCGCGCGCGGGCGATCACGCCGAAGATGCTGCTCGCTTGCGCCGAGGCGATCGCGGCGCAAGCCGACGACCACGAGGTGGTGCCGAGCCCCCTCAAGCCCGGCCTCCACGAAGCGGTCACGCGTGCCGTCGCTGACGCGGCGCGCGCCGAGGGGCTCGAGAACACCGTCCGGATCTGAGTCACAGTCCGAACGGATAGGTCTCCGGCAGCTCTGAGCGTTCGCCAGTCGCGACGGTGGGGAGTGGCGTCACCGCCTGCGTCTCGTCGACCCATACCCATTCGTCGAACTGCATCGGTAGGACGGTCACCGAGTAGTGCGACGCCAGCTCGGTCTCTGGGCGGTATACGACGCCGATCGCGCGGAACAGACGCGCGGCCTCGAGCTCTTCGCGAACGGCGGCGCGCGCCGGCGTGCGGAGCGAGAGGGCGAACGACGGAAGCCCGACCAGATGCATGACGTGCTCGTAGCTCTCAGGGTGACCCGCGCGAACGTTCTTCACACACATAGGAGCGTCCCAGTCGTCGGCCGCCGCCACGGTTCCGTGGTCGGTCCCGAACCCGACGAGGCGGACATCGCCGTCACCAAAGGCCTGCCGACACAGTTGACCGAGGTTGTGCTCGCGACGGAGATGCATCTCGGTCGCGCGTGCGTCACCGACGTGTGTGTTGTGGGCCCAGACGATCCCCTTCGAACGCATTCCGTGATGGGCCACGAGCATGCGCAGCGTATCGAGCATGTGACTGTCGCGGAGGTTCCAGCTCTCGGCCGAGCCGCGGTAGACCGCGCGGTAATACCGTTCGGCGGCGGCGACGACGCGTGCGTTCTGCACGGTGTCGAAGAAGCGCTTCGCACCGAACCCGAGATAGTCGAGGCGGCGCGTGAGCACGTCCTTGAGCATCGTGACGACCGCCCCCTCGCCCTCTTGGAGCTGGGCTCCCGGCGTGAGCAGGTGTTGGCGCTCGTCGTGCGGGAGCAGCGCCGCATACCGTGAGCGCGCGAGGGCTGCCGCGCGCGGGTCGACCTCTTCGAGGTAGCGGACGACGATGCCGATCGACGTGTACATGCTGTAGAGGTCGAGCCCGTAGAAGCCGACGCTTCGTTCGTGACCGGGCGCACCATTGAACGCGCGGAGCCAGTCGACGAATGCGCTCACCTCACGATTGCGCCACATCCACTGCGGAAAGCGGTCGAAGGGCACGAACGAGAAGCTCGTGTGCGGCACGGTCGCGTGACGGACGTAGTCGTCGATGCGTGCCGCGTCGGGCCAATCGCCTTCGATCGCAATGAAATCGAAGCCGTGCTTCTCGACGAGCGCACGCGTAATGCGCGCGCGAAGACGGTAAAATTCGCTCGTTCCGTGCGTCGACTCGCCGAGGAGGACGAGGCGAGAGCCGGCGATGCGCTCGACCAGCGCGTCGAGGGCGCCGGCGTCGACGCCGTCGATTGGCTCCGCGGCTTCCCGCACGATCTGCGCAGCACGGCCGGCGGAGCCGGGCTTGGCCATACGGCCCGCCACGACGATCGGCTCGGCGGCGCTCCGGTGTCCTTGGGCGCCAATGAGCGGTACGAAGACCACGTCTTCGAGCTCTGTGCGCTCGAGCTCAGTCTCACTCAGTCGGCGGATCCGCACGAGGACCTGCCCGACCCCTCCCGACTGCACGATTGGCATGACGAGCGTTCCGCCTACCGCGAGCTGGTCGAGCAGCGCTTGCGGAACGACAGGGCCTGCCGCCGCGACCGCGATCGCGTCGTACGGGGCGCATTGCGCCCAACCGAGCGAGCCGTCGCCAACGTGGACGTGAACGTTCGTGAAGCCGCTCCGCACGAGGCGGTCGGACGCCGGTCCGGCGAGCTCGACGATGCGCTCGACGGTGTGTACCTCGCGCGCGATTTTTCCCAGAATCGCTGCCGCGTAGCCGGAGCCGGTTCCGACCTCGAGCACGCGGTCTTCGCTGTTGAGGTCCAAGGCTTCGATGGTCTGCGCGACGATGTAAGGCTGCGAGATGGTCTGCCCCTGACCGATCGACAGCGGCCGGTCTTCGTACGCCTGCGCCTCGCTCGCTGCGGGAACGAAGAGCTCGCGCGGGACCTCGCGGAACGCGTTCAAGACGGCTTCGCTCACGATCCCGCGAGCCGCGATCGTCCGCTCGACCATCTGGCGTCGCTCCTCTTCGCGCGCCGTCACCGTTTCACCCCCCCCTTCGGCGCTGCCCTCGCCGTCTTCGTCGTGCGGGCAACGTGCTCTTCCTCTTCGCGCTTCGTTGCCCGCTTTCCGGGCATGATCAGCTCTCTCCTCCACCTCGGCGATAGAGCCCCATCAGGGTGCCTGTCGCTACGATGTGACTCTCGGCGGCGCGATCGAAATCGCGACGCGAGGCTCCTGGCTTTAGATCGAGCTTCGCGTCCAGGGCGTAGACATGAAAGACATAGCGATGCGCCTTTCCGGGCGGCGGCTTGGGGCCGCCGTAACCGACGCGGCCGAAGCTGTTTTCGCCCTGCCGGAATTCGCCGGGGTCACCCGTCGACGGGATATTCTCAGCGAGCTCTGCCTTGTCGGCCGGTAGGTTCCAGATCGTCCAGTGGAAAAAGATACCGCTCGGAGCGTCCGGATCCTCGCAGACGATCGCGATGCTTTTTGTCTGGGGCGGCGGCGCTGTCCACGCGAGCGCGGGCGAGACGTCCTCGCCGTCGGCCGTAAATTTCTTCGGGATCGGGGCGCCGTCGACGAACGCGCTGCTCGTGACGTGGAGATTCGTGGAGGAGCGGAGAGTCGTCTTCAACGTTTCGTTCTGTGCCTGCGCCATGGTCGTCACCTCGGGTGGAAAGAGCGCGCATGAGCGCGCTCGGAATCTCCCCTTCGGCGCTGCAAAGCGAGGGCCAAACGAAAGACGCCGTTTCACCCGAAAAGTGCCGTCTTTCAACCGCGGAACGTCGAGGCCGGTGAGCGCATGCGCGCGGTTCTGACGCGCATGAGACGCAAGCGCCGTAGATCTATCGCTACCTTCTGGCTGACGGCGCAGCGGGCAGCACGTTGCCGTCGGCGTCGCAGAGCTGCGGCGCAGGCAGGCCTGCGCCTTGGATCGCTTTGAGGAGCGTCGCCTTCGGTCCGACCGCGATGACCACGCCTTCGGCCGGATCGTAGAAGCTCTTGGCGATCTGGTTCATCTGCTCCTTGGTCATCTGATCGCGCGCGACGCTCCCCTTCGCTTGGTAGTCCGGCGGCAGCCCCATCGCCGCATCGCTGGAGAGAAGCGCGCTGATCTTCTCAACCTGCTCGTAGTCGCCGACGAGATCGGCGCGCGACTGCGATTGCGTCTTCTTCACCTCGTCGTCGGTCAGGCCACCGGTCGAGAACGTCTTCATGTCGTTGATCATCGCGCGGAGCGCTTCGCCGCTCTTTTCGGTGACGACCGACGAGGAGGCGATGAGCTCACCGGGGCCGCGGCTGCGGAGCGCACGGGAGAACGCGCCGTAGCTCCATCCGTGCTCTTCACGCAGGTCCTGGTTCAAGCGTGACGTGAACGACCCGCCGAAGGCGATGTTGACGCGTGACAAAAGCGGCGTCGCCGGGTCGGCGGCGTCGACGGTCATGTTCGCGATCGCAATGACCGACTGCGGCGCGTCGGCGCGATCGACGAGGTAGACGCGATTGCCGGTCGGCTTGCGCGGAAGCGGCTTCACGGGCTCCGGCGGCGCTCCCTTCGGCGCCTTCCAGGCTCCGAACGCTGCGTCGAGCATCGGCACGAGCTCAGCCTTCGTCGTGTCACCGACGACGATCACCACGGCCCGATCAGGTCGCCACTCCTTCGCATAGTAGGCCTTCAGATCGGCGAGACCGACCTTCTTCGCGCTCGTCGTCGTTCCGTCGACCGGGTGCCCGTAGGGGTGTCCGGAACCGTACACGGCTGTCCTGAAGAGCACGTGCGCGACCGCTTGCGGGTCGCTCGCGCGCGCCTTCAAATCGTTCTGCCAGAGCGTCGACTGCCGGCTCCATTCGGTCGCCGCGAATTTCGGCCGCGCGACGACGTCGCCCAGGAGCGGCAACCCCGCCGCCAAATTTCGCTTCAGGAGGACGAGCGATGCGGTCGAGAAGTCCGTGTTCGCGCTCGTGTGGAGATCGGCGCCGAGGCCGTCGACCGCGCGCGCGAGGCCGAGGGCGTCGTATTTGCCCGCCCCTTCGTCGAGCATGTTTGCCGTCTGGAACGCGACGCCGCCTCTGTCGACCGGGTCAGCGGCCGAGCCCGCAGGGACCGCGACCGTGACGGCAACGATGGGCAGCGTGTGGCGCTCGACGAGCCAGACCGTGATGCCGTTCGTCGCCTTGAAAACAACGGGCGTGGGCGGAACGAACGGCGGCGGCATCCCAGGCGTGGGCCGCGCACCGAGAGGATCTTGGGCGGCAGGTGCGGCGGACGCGACCGGCTTCGTGACCGGCGGCGGAACGGGCACGGTGGGAGGCGGCGTCTCTCCACCGCAGGCGACGATGACGAGGAGCGGAGCGAGCGCGAGGGCGCGGAGTGATTTCACTTCGCACCTCCCTTTTGCGCCGATGCCGAATCGGCCTTTTTGTCCGCATTTTTTGCAGGATCGTGGCCTCTGGGCACGACGTGCAGGATCACGCGCGCGTTCGGGAGGAGGAATTTCGCCGCCGTCTGCTCTACCCCTTCCGGCGTCGCGTTCTTGTAGCGATCCATGTCTTTCTGGATGTAGCCGGGGTCGCCGACCTCGGCCTCGTAGCCGTTCAAGAGCGCCGCACGATCGCGGAGGCCTTGGAGATGATCGACGAACGATGTTTCGATGAGGTTCTTCGCGCGGTCGAGCTCCTCCTTCTTTGGCGGCGTCTTGCGCAGCTTGTCGAGCTCGTCGTCGACCGCCTTCTCGATCGTCTCGAGCTTGACGCCGGGGCGGGCGAGGACACCGATGACGAAGCGCGAGCCGAGTGTCCCGCTCTCCTGCGACGCCTCCACGTCTTGGGCGATCTTCTTGTCGTAGACGAGCGTCTTGTAGAGGCGGCTCGCCTTCCCCCTCGCGAGGAGGCTCGAGACGAGATCGAGCTCGGCGTCGCCGGGTGCAAAATGCTTCGGCGTCTGCCACGCCATCACGACCTTCGAGAGCTCGACGTTGTCCTCGACCGTCTCGCGTACGACCGACGTGAGCGTCGTCTTGTTCGGATCGAACCCGGGCGCGCCCGGATCCTTGGGCTTGCCGCGGCTCTGAATCGAGCCAAAATACTGCTCGATCATCGCCAGCGTCACCTTCGGATCGAAGTCACCCGCGACGACGAGCGAAGCGTTCTGCACGTCGTAGTAGGTCGCGAAGAACTGCTTCACGTCGTCGACCGTCGCCGCTTCGAGGTCCTCGTGCGAGCCGATGACGGGGTGGTGGTAGGGATGATCTTGCGGATAGAGCAGCGCGGGGATCCGGAGCTCGACGATGCCGTACGGCGTGTTCTCGGTGTTCTGACGACGCTCGTTGCGGACGACGTCACGCTGGGCGTCGACCTTCTCCTTCGTCATGAGCGGCCCCAGGTCACGAAGACGGTCCGCCTCGAGCCACAAGAGGAGAGGAAGCGCAGTCGACGGCGCGACGTCGTAGTAATCGGTCCGGTCTTCGCTCGTCCACGCGTTGTTCCACCCGCCGGATGCCTCCATCCACGCGTCGAACATCTTGGTCGGCGCACGGCGTGTCCCCATGAACATGAGGTGCTCGAAGAGATGAGCGAACCCGGTCCGCTTCGGCTGCTCGAAGCGCGAGCCGACGTCGTAGGTGATGTTCACGACGGCGACGGGGATCGTGTGATCTTCGGCGAAGATCACGGTGAGCCCATTTTTGAGCTGCGTCTTCGTGAAAGGGATCGAGAGCGTCTGCGCGCTCGCGGTGGACGAGACGAGGAGCGCGGCGGTCAGGGCGCCGAAAACGAGGTTTCGCATGCGCTCAAGGTTCTACAACACCTCTGGCGGGAGCGCGCCGCTAGCGTGCGTCGGCGCAGAGCTCGTTCACGGTCGCGACGACGCGGTCGAGGCTGAGCGGCTTCTGCATCACGCGCGTCGCGCCTTTGGGCGCTCTACCCACCGCTGACGTCGTCACGATCACCGGTACACGTTCGTACCCGATACGCGCTCTTAGCGCGTCGAAGAACTCCCAACCGTTCATCTCCGGCATGATGAGGTCGAGCAAGACGATGCCGAGGTGATCGATCCGTTCGATCGCTTCGAGCCCCTCTTTACCGTTCGCAGCGGTCACGACGTCGAAGCCACGACGCTCAAGCGCGTCTCTCAGCATTTCTCGAAGATCTTCTTCGTCGTCTACGATCAGTAACGTCTGCTTCACGGAATCGATTAACTACTGCCACGTTCCGAGCGCCTCGTTCAAGTTAAGTGCTCAGCTCATCCACCGCGGGGGAGGTTGAAGCGAAACATGGTCCCCGCTTCTGGCGTCGAGTCGACCGAGAGCGAGCCGCCGTGCGTCTCGACGATCTCACGCGAGATGAAGAGACCGAGCCCGACGCCAGCGGTCTTCGACGAGTTGCTCTGGCGCTCGCCACGGCGGAACGGATCGAAGAGCACCTTCTGGAGAGCAGGCGGGATCGAGGGGCCTTCGTTGTGCACGCGGAAGACGACCTCGGGCCCAACGCCTTCGAGCGAGACGCGAATTGGCTTCGACGCATCCCCGTGGTGGAGCGCATTGCTCACTAGATTGGAGATGACCTGCGCGAGGCGGTCTGGATCCCACTGGCCGAGGAGGTCGCCCTCCGCCTCGATCGCGATCATCGCCCCGGGGCTCTGCGCGCGGAGCTCGTCGACGATGTCGGTCGTCAGCTTCTTGAGATCGACCTCTTGCCGCGTGAGCTCGATCCCGCCGCCGAGACGCGTACGCGTGAGGTCGAGCAGCTGGTCGATCATGCGCGCCATGCGCTGCGCCGAGGAGCGCATTCGGTCGAGCGTCATCTGCTCGTCGGGGACTTCGCAACGGAGGAGATCGATCCCCATCGTGAGCGCACCGAGCGGGTTGCGGAGGTCGTGACCGAGCACGCCGATGAAGCGCTCCTGGAACTCGCTCACCTTCGCGCGCTCGCTGAGCGCCGTGTTCTCCGCCTGGAGCTTCGCGCGGCGCGCCTCACCCATCAGCCGCGCCTGCGCGTCGGCACGACGGACGCTCCACGCGAACATGAACAAAAACCCGAAGCAAAGGCTGGCGAACGAGATCGCCACGACGGCCTCGATCGTCTGTCGGCTCACACGCGCGCGGCGCAGGTCGAGCAGCCTGTCCTGTTCCGCCAGCATGCCGAGAATCAAGGCGCGGTTTTCGAACGTGCGCGCGTCAATCTGCTGAGCGACGAGATCGACCGCAGCGGCACGGCCTTCACTGTCTCGCAGGTCGATCGTCGCCCTGAGCTCACGCTCGCGGTTCGCGATGCCGGCGTCGAGCGTCACGAGCGCGTTCTGCTGGACGGGGTCCTCGCGCGTCAGCGAGCGCACCTTTTCGACGTTCTCGTGAAGGCTCGTCGACGCCGCCCGATAGACCTCGAGCCGGTCTTGGTGCCCCGTGATCGCATATGCGGTCGACGCGCTCCCAGCCTGCAGGAGATCGAAACGGAGCTGAACGACCGCGAGCTTCACGAGCGTCGCGTGCACGATGTCGGTCTTCGACTGCGCGAGCTTCACCGAGAGCGCGAGGCACGCCACCATCGCCAGGACGAAGCCGACGGCAGCGACGATCGCGTTTCGGAGGGTTAGCGGCATCCGAGGCCGCACGGTAGACGATCACACCCGGTGGCGAGCGGTCCTTTTCGAAAGCGATGAGCTGCTCAGCGGCCGCGACGGAGCAGGGCCGCAGCGCCGCCGACTACGACGACCAGGCCGACTACCGCCAAGACGCCGACCCATACGCCGGCCTTGAAGATGTCGCCGACAACGGCGCAGCCGGAGAGTAGGAAGGCTGCGATGGCCGCAAAGATGCCGACAAGAATCACGCGGCCGAAGCTCACGCGGGTCTTCGACGAGGGCGACATCAGGTAGTGCTGCAAGCCGCTGACAGCGCTCGGTTCGGTGGTGGTCATCGTGCTCATCGCGTCCTCCGTGCGAGCGCGATGTGGAGTCGCAGCTCGCAACCCCGGAGAGCTGCAGCCCACGTACCAGGCGAGGGCGAGCGGAGAAAAGCGCCCAAGACGCCCGCCTTCTTCACGTACCTCAGCACGGGCGATGTAGCGAAATGGTCCGTCCGCGGACAAGCTTGCCACGCTGGGAGGGGGGCGACCTCGCGACATTTACGGCTTTTCGCGCGCGG
>CAJDWT010000107.1_pt1 | contig 14761 bp, 16 predicted proteins | sample 7391671 | NCBI WGS metagenome assembly CAJDWT01 (sample SAMEA7055729, study PRJEB34461) | soil metagenome | biome: terrestrial ecosystem; feature: Peninsula; material: soil | place: Antarctica | collected 2016
GCAAAATGAGGGGCCGGAACGGCCCACAAGGGTCGATAGCCGATGGCGCGACCACCCAACCGCCGGCGAGAGAAGCCTTTACCTAGCCCCCGCGGGACGCCCGCCCATCGGCGTGCCCATCGCGGTGCGGCCTTCCACCATCATTTTGAGCTCGTCGGCCTCGAGCGATCGGCCCATCGCCTCGTCGAGGGAAATAATGCGCTTCGAATAAAGACTGAACAGACTTTGGTTCAGCGTCTGCATGCCGTGCTTGTCTTGGCCGACCTGCATTTGGCTGTAGATCTGGTGGACCTTGTCCTCGCGAATGAGGTTTCGGATCGCAGCGTTCGGCAGCATGATCTCCATCGCCATCACGCGGCCCGGCGTTCCCATGCGCGGAATGAGCTGCTGGCTCACGACCGCCTGGAGCACGAACGACAGCTTGGAGCGCACCTGCTGCTGTTGATGCGGCGGGAAGACGTCGATGATGCGGTTGATCGTCGAGACCGCGCTGTTCGTGTGCAAGGTCGCGAACACCAAGTGGCCGGTTTCGCTAATCGTTAGCGCCGCTTCGATCGTCTCGAGGTCGCGCATTTCGCCGATGAGCACGACGTCCGGATCTTGCCGGAGCACGTATTTCAAAGCGGTCTTGAAGCCTTCGGTGTCGGCGCCGACCTCGCGCTGGTTGACCACGCTGAGCTTGTGGACGTGCAGGTACTCGATCGGATCTTCGACCGTCAGGATGTGCAGACGCTGCTCGGCGTTGATCTTGTCGATCATCGACGCGAGCGTCGTCGACTTGCCGGAGCCGGTCGGACCGGTGACCAGGATGAGACCGCTCGGCTTCTGCGAGAGGTCGCCGATGACCGCCGGCAGGCCGAGCTCGTCGAAGCTCAGGATCTTGAATGGGATGGTTCGGAACGCGCCGGCGAGCGCGCCACGCTGCATGAAGAGATTGGCGCGGAAGCGCGACAGGTTCTTGAAGTGGAAGGAGAAGTCGAGCTCGTTGTGTTTCTCGAACTGGATCTTCTGCTCCTCGGTGAGGATCGAATAGCAGAGCTGTTTGGTGTGCTCGGGTCGCAAGTCCGGGAGCTTGAGCGGCATGATCGCGCCGTCGATGCGCAGGAGCGGAGGGCGACCGACCGTGATGTGCATGTCGCTCGCGCCGCGATCGACCATCGCCTTGCAGAGCTGGTGGAGATTGAACGTGAGCTCGTCGCCGGATTGGGTCATCGCAGCTCAAATCCTAGCAGAATCATCGATGATCTCAGGCAAACAGCATCCAGGTCGCGATTTGCGAGGCCGATGACGCGGCGGCGAAGCGGTCGGCGGTCTTCTCGTGGACACGGGGCTTCCGCAGGCGATGGACCCGTCCGTCCTCGCACATCGTCACGAGCGCGCGGCGAGTTATCGATTGCGTCTCACCGACCGCGGCCGCCATCTTCTCGAGCGACCGCGTCCGGCCGTCGGCGAGGAGCGTCTCGAGCCGAGCTTCGACGACAGGCCCGGCGATATGAATCGAAAGGACCGGAAACGGCGGGATCCAACGCGCGGCGCCGTCTCTCTCGATGAGCTCACCGAGGCCGTTCTTCGAGAGACGCTTGAGCGTCGAGAGCGCAGCGCGGAGCCGGGCACGACGCGCATTCGCCGGCCCCCTCGCGAACGCACGGGGAAGCTCACGCGAAGGCGCGAAGGACGACGCATGCGAAGCGAGCACGACGAGCAGGTCGAAGAGGACCGGACGCGTGCCGAGGTCGAGCAGGAGCCGGCCCGACGAGAACACCTTCGCCGCGCGCGCATTGAGGACCATCCGCCGCGGTGCGGCCACCATTTCGGCGACCATCGCGAGGTCGAGGAGCGTGCCGTCCTCGAGACGTGCGACCGGGGTGTCGAGCGAGTCTTCGAAGCGCTCGACGGCCTCCGCGAGCGCAGCGTCTTTCGCGCGATGCGCGGCGGCCCACGCGCGCGAGGCGGCCACGTGCGCGTCGCCGATCGCAAGGTGACGGGCCGCGTGCTCGGCTTCGGCGAGAGCAACTACGGCCTCGAGCCGCGCCGCCGCCTTTCCCCGCGTCTCGGCGCGTGCCTCGCTCAGGAGCTTCGACGCGAGCGCGGGCTCGCCGTCAAGGAGCGCTGCGCGCGCCTGGAGCAAGAGCGCCCACGCCGCGTTCGCGGAGTCTCCCGCCGCGCGCAAGACCGCGACGAGCGGACCGAGCTTTCGTTGCGTGAATGCAAGATCGTGCTCGAGCAGCGCGACCTCGGCCTCCGCCAGATGCGCCTTGACCGCATCGGGCTCCTGTCTCGACGCCGAAAACCCCTCTTGCGCGCGGCGGAGCGACGCACGCGCGGAGGAGTGCTCACCCTGCTGCGCGAGGGCATAAGCGCGCAGCACGAACGCGTGTGGATCCGAGCTCCCCTCCACTGCCGCGAGGGTCGCGAGCGCGTCACCGCGCAAGAGCGCCTCTAGCGCGCGCGCTTGCCAACCGCTTGCCGCCCCCGGCGTCGTAATCGAAGGCAACATTGTCGTGCTCCTGAAAGTCAGTCGGACATCGTGACACGAAGGATCTCTTCGGTCGTGGTCACTCCATCGATCACTTTTTGGATTCCGCTCATGCGAAGCGTCATCATCCCGTTCTTGATCGCGCCCATCTTGAGCTCGGCGGTCGGCGCACCTTGGAGGACCATCTCCTTCAGGCTGTCGGTGAACCGCATGACCTCGTAGAGAGCGACGCGGCCTTTGTACCCCGTGCTATTGCACGTGCGGCAGCCGGCGCCTTTGACGAGCTTCGCGGTCGCGATTTGTTCCGGCGTAAAGCCGATGTCTTTCAAGACCTGCGCCTCGACCTCGTACGGCACCTTGCAGTCGACGCAGACCTTGCGGGCAAGACGTTGGGCCAGCACGAGGTTGACCGACGCGGTGATGAGGAACGGCTCGACGCCCATATTGAGGAGACGAAAGATCGTCGCCGGGGCGTCGTTGGTGTGGAGCGTCGAGAGCACCATGTGGCCGGTGAGCGCCGCTTTGACCGCGATTTCGGCCGTTTCGAAGTCTCGAATCTCACCGACCATGATGATGTCGGGGTCTTGACGGAGAAACGAGCGCAAGGCCGCGGCGAAGTTCAGGCCGATGTCCTCGTGCATCTGCACTTGGTTGATGCCGTGCAAGTTGTATTCAACCGGATCCTCAGCGGTCGAGATGTTGTGCTGGACCTTGTTGAGGTCGGAGAGGGCAGAGTAGAGCGTCGTCGTCTTGCCCGACCCGGTCGGGCCGGTGACCAGCACCATTCCCCACGGCTGGTGCACGGCCCAGAGGAAATCGTCGAGCGGCTTCTTGTCGAAGCCGAGCTTCGTCATGTCGAGCTGGAGATTGCTCTTGTCCAAGAGACGGAGGACGATCTTCTCGCCCCACAAAGTGGGCAGGACACTGACGCGAAAATCCATCTCGCGCCCTTTTCCGAGCTTCATCTTGATGCGTCCGTCTTGCGGCAAGCGGCGCTCGGCGATGTCGAGCGCGCTCATGATCTTGAGGCGGCTGACGATCGCGTTCTTGAGCTTGAGCGGCGGCGTCATCTCCTCGATGAGCACGCCGTCGACGCGGTAACGCACGCGGAGCTTCTTCTCGTAGGGCTCGATGTGGATATCGCTCGCGCCCTTCTTGATGGCGTTCAAGAGCATCATGTTGACGAGCTTGACGACGGGCGCGTCCTCGCTCGCCCTCTCGAGCTCCGTCAAGTTGATGTCTTCTTCGGCGTCGCTGAAGTCGATCTCGGTCTCGTCGAAACCGGCCATGACCTCGTCGTACGAAGGCCCGACGTTGTAATAGCGTTCGATCGCGTTGACGATTTGCGTCTCGCTCGCGATGACCGGCTCGATGTTGTAACCGGTCAAAAACTTCAGGTCGTCGATGGCATTGAGGTTGGTCGGGTCCGCCATCGCAACCACGAGCGAGGTGCCGCCGCGCGAGAGCGGGATCACGCGATGGCGCTCGCACTGGTCCTTGCTGACGAGCTTCACGATATCGGCGTCGATCTCGTACTCGTCGAGGTTGACGGTCGGCACGCGGTACTGCTGCGAGAGAAAGCTCGTGATCTCGGCGTCGGAGATGTAGCCGAGGCGCGCGAGCGTATAGCCGAGGTTCTGACCCGAGCGCTGCTGCTCTTCTTGCGCCTGACGTAGCTGCGCAAGGCTGATCAATTTTTCGCGGACGAGAAGCTCGCCCAGGCGATTCGTGTTCGACATGAGGCTCCTGCTTGCGATGAGAGCGCGCGCGGGCGTCTCGATCAAGCCTTACGGCGTGTAGTATCGAATGGTCCCCATGGCCTTCGAACGGCTCCGTGCTCGCATCAGGCGTGTTTTCTCGGCCGATGCCCGTGACCTCGCTGCCGCCCGCGCGGCGGAGCTGCGGGGCGACTTGCCGAGGGCGATCGAGCTTTACGACCGCGCCGGCGACGAAGCAGAGGCCGCGCGCATCATGCTCCTCCGCGCCGAGTCCGATCCGAATCCAACGACGCGCCTCCAGCTCTTGGTTCAGGCCGAGCAAATGACGCCGGAAGGCGAGGCTCATGACGCGCTCCGCGGCAAAGCGCGCGTCGCCCGCGCGAAGACGGTCGTCCTGCTCGCGAAGGGGAACGTGCTCTCGGCCGCGATCCGCGCAGACGTCTTGCGGGCGGCCCAAACTCTCGAAGAGTGCGGCGCGCCGGAGGACGCCGCCGACGCCTACCGCCTCTCGGGTGATCGCGAGGCCGAAGCACGGGCGCTCGCCGCCGCCGGAAAAATCGACGAGCTCGAGGCTCTCCTCGACTCCGAGCAAGCCGCGCAGCGAATGAGCCGCGCGAAGGCGGAGCGCCTCGAGGCGATCGATCAAGCGCTCGTGAGCGGACAGCGTCGCGAAGCCTTGCGCCTCGCCGACGCCGTCCTCACGATCGACACGAGCGACCGCTCCGCGCGTGACCGTGCCGAGGCGCTCCGCGGCAAACGGGTCGTCGGCGCCGTCGTCCGCATCGACCTCGGCGGCGCGCCGTGCTCGCTCGTCCTCGGCGCCGAAGTGATCGTTGGTCGCGTCGAAGGCGCGATCAAAATCCCTTCCCAGGCCTTGAGCCGGCGTCATCTCCGGATCGCCCGCACGAGCGGCGGCGTCGTCGTCAGCGATCTCGGCAGCCGCAACGGCACCCATCTCCGAGGCATTGCGATCGGCGGCGAGATCCCGGTCGGCGAAGGAGTCGACCTCGCGCTCGGTGGCGAGGTCCCGCTCCGCATCTCACCCGCCGACGAGCTCCGCGGGGCGATCGCGATCGAGGTCGGCGGCGCACGCTACGTCGCTCCGCTCGGCCCCGCAGCGGTCGGCGGCGGCGACTGGCAGCTCGTGCTCGGCGCCGAAGAGTGGGTCGAGCTCCACTTCGCACGCTCGCCTGCGTTCGCCGGTGACGTCGCGCTCTCGTCACCGGTCACGCTCCTCGCTGGCGACGCGTTCTCCGCCGAGCGTCGCGGAAGCCCGAAAATCAGGCTGCTTTGAGCTATTTTTTGTCGCTCATCATCTCGGCGATGTCGACGCGACGATAGTCGAGCGGCACCGAGAGCCGCTCGGGCGCGATGACGCCGCGCTCGATCTTCGTCGCCTCCATCTTACGACGAAGGGCGCCATCTTTCGATTTGACGATCAGACGAAGCGGAAACATCTTGCCGCTCGCGAGCCCCTTCATCACCGGCGAATTGGGCACGGCGTTCGGGACCGTGAACCACGGGATGCCTTTGACGACGCAGATCGACGTGTTGGCGGTGTCACCGCCGAAGCTCCACGCTTCGCAGCGGTAGCCGGCGACGACCTCGTGCTTGCCGACGAAATCGGGCGTCTGAGAAGCATTCGCGAGCGACGGCAACGACGGCGCGCCGATTCCGCCCTTCGAGAGATCGACCGTCGTCCATGTCTTGCGATCGTCGAGCGCGAGGATCGCCTGCTTCGTGGCGGAGTCGAAGACGATGTACCCCTGCCTCCCGCCGTTGGTCTGTGGCGGAAGCTCGACGCGGAACTTGTCGCCTTTGATCTCGTAGACGACCTCGCCCGGCGCGTTGCCCGGGTCGTCGAGGCGAAGGGTGATCGTCCCTTCGAACGGCGGCTCGAGCACCAGGCCTTCCTCCTTCTTCTTGTCGTTGCACGCCGTTGCAACGAGCAAAAGGGCGAGCATCGGGAGGCGCGACATGAAGCGCGCAAAGTGTAGGATCCCTGGGTGCCTGCGCGGCGAGGATTCTTCGACAGGCTCTTCGGCCGGAACGCGCCCGCTCCCGCCTCATCCCCGGAAGAGCCAGTGGCAATCGAGGCGCCCTCCCTCGCTTTTCGGCCCGAAAGAGCCCCTCAGCCGCCGAACGCCGACCTCGAGGCCGTCGTCGCCGACGATCCGGCCGCGGCGATCGAGGCGTTCGCGCGCCTCCGTTCGACGCCAGACGAAGCGCGAGCCATCGACGCGCTCCTCGGCAAAAACCAGCTTCGACCGCTCGGCGACGAGCTCGCCCTCCGCGTCGCCGCCGCGCTCCTCGATCGCGCCGAGCCTGCTCGCGCGCTTGCCCTCCTCGAAGGTCGCTCGTCACCGGCCACGCTCCTTCTCCTGGCCGACCTCGAGGCCGACCGCGGCGAGCTCCATCGCGCGCTCGCGCTCGTCGAGCGCATCGCTCTCCGCGACATCGACTTTGCTGGCGCACGCGAACGGCTCGTCCGCCTGCGTGGCGAGCTCGGGATCGTCCCGCCACCTGCCCCTTCGAACGCCTCGCAGACCGTCGTCGGCACGCGTGAGACCGACTCGCCGTTCGTTCTCTTGCGCGAGGTCGCGCGCGGCGGCGCCGGCGCGGTCTACGAAGCCGAGGACCGCGATCTCGGCCGCCGCGTGGCCCTCAAGATTTACCACGACGACGCCCCCGGCCACGCGCAGCTCGGACACGAAGCAAGGGTCGCCGCGTCCCTCGCCGGATCCGGGATCGTGCGGGTCTTGGACGTCGATCTCGACCGCGCATGGCTCGCGCTCGAATGGGCCGCGGGCGGCTCGCTCCGCAACGCCCTCCAGGCCCGCGCGCTCGACGTGCTCGCGCCGCTCGCTTCCTGGGCGCTTCCTCTCGCCCGCGCGCTCGGACGCGTCCACGCCGCCGGCTGGGCTCATCTCGACGTGAAGCCGGCGAACGTGCTCTTCGACGCCAAACGCCGTCTCCTCCTCGGCGACTTCGGGATCGCCCAGAGAATCGGAGAAAAAACAGTCGGCGGGAGCATGGGCTACATGTCCCCGGAGCGCCTCGCGGGCATACCCGCTGCTGCGACCGACGACGTCTACGGCTTCGGTCGCATCATCGAAGAGGTCCTCCCCTTCGCGCCGGATCCCGCCTGGCGCGCCATCGCCGACGTCTGCCTCGCCGCCGCCGAAAAGCGCCCCGCCGACGGCAGCGCACTAGAAGCATGTATTTTACAAGTCATGACCCCAACGCGGCGTTCGCAATAATCGACATGATCGGCACAATAGCGAACAGAATCCCTTGACGGGTCGCGGCATCGGCTGAAAAGTCTCCCTGTTATGGCCACGACCTACACTGATCTCCTCGCAACGACGCGCAAGACCACGCGCGAGCTCTCCCTCGCCGACCTCAAGAAACGCATCGATGCAGGCGAGAAGCTGACCCTCGTCGACGTGCGAGAAAAGGAGGAGTTCCGCGCCGGCTACATCCCGGGTGCGCTCTCGCTCCCCCGTGGCTTCTTGGAGATGCAGGCCGAGCAGAAGCTGCCGGACAAGAACGCGAAGATCGTCGTGTATTGCGCGGGCGGAACGCGTTCGGCGTTCGCGGCCAAGGCGCTCACCGAGCTCGGCTACTCCCATGTGGAGACGGCGAACCCGGGCTTCACGCGCTGGAAGGACTCGGGCTTCCCGGTCGATCTGCCGCCGCAGCTCACCGACGCCCAGCGTGACCGCTACTCGCGTCACATCATGCTCCCGGAGGTCGGTGAGCTCGGTCAGGAGAAGCTCTTGAAGAGCAAGATCCTGCTCCTCGGCGCCGGCGGTCTCGGCGCACCTTCGGGGCTGTATTTGGCTGCCGCCGGCGTCGGAACGCTCGGCTTCGTCGACGCCGATATCGTCGACGCGTCGAACTTGCAGCGCCAGATCATCCACGCGACCAGCCGCATTGGCATGCCGAAGGTCGAGAGCGCGGCGATGGCGATCCGCGATCTGAACCCCGACACGAAGGTGATCGGCATCCAAGAGCGCGTCACGAGCGCCAACGTCGAGCGCATCTTCGAGCCGTTTGATCTCATCGTCGACGGCACCGACAACTTCCCGACTCGTTACCTCGTCAACGATGCGAGCGTGTGGATGGGCAAGCCCGTCGTGCACGGCTCGATCTTCCGCTTCGACGGCCAGGTCACGACCTTCGTCGGGGACAAGGCGGCGAAGAAATTCGGCCGCGAAGCCGGCCCTTGCTACCGCTGCCTCTACCCCGAGCCGCCGCCTGCGCACCTCGCGCCGAGCTGCCAAGAGGCCGGCGTCCTCGGCATCTTGCCGGGCCTCGTCGGGATGCTCGAAGCGACAGAGGCCATCAAGCTCGTCCTCGGCATCGGTGAGCTGCTCGTCGGTCGTCTCACGATCTACGAAAGCCTGAACATGAAGTTCCGCGAGCTGAAGCTCCGCCGAGACCCGAGCTGCCCCGTTTGCGGCAAGAACCCGACAATCACGAAGTATATCGACTACGAAGGATTCTGCTCGGTCTGAGGAGCGCTCTGCCCGCTCTGCGCGATTGCGCTTCTACTTGCGCCAGGGGTCGGCGACGCCGTTCTTGACGTCGAAGTCGCTCGGGCCGGCCGGATCGAACGGGATGGGATTCGGTGCCGCGAGCTCGATCACCTCGGACGGATGCTCGTCGACCGGGAGAGGGGCGAGCAGGTCGGCGTCGGTCGAGGGCGACGCGTTCGGCGAGTGCACGGGCGGCGGCGGCCAGGCCGAAACGTAGTTCGGCGACTCGCCCGGTCCGCTGCCGTCGATCCATTGCACGTGACCGGTTCCGGTCGGGCGCACGTCCATGTGGATGAAGACGCTGTTCGGGTAGTAGCCGCAGCCGGTGTCCGGCAGGGTCCTGCAGAACGCGACGAGCGTCTCGTTCGCGACCCCTTCGACGCGGAAGTCGAGCGCCTTGCCCACCGCGTGGAAGCTACCGACGCTCGACGGACGATAGCCGCTGATCACGCTCAAACGAGGCGTCTTTCCACCGCTTGTAAAGTGCGAGACCACATGCTGGAGACGCTCTGCGAGCCCGGGATCGACGCGGCGAACGCCGGCCGAGATGTTCGTCGTCTTCAGCTTCGCGAGCTGGAACCAGGGCTTGTCGGGCTTGGCCGCGCTCCCCGGACGCGCGAGGACCGACAGATGCTCGAGCGCGGCGGGTGCGAGCGTGCCGTCGCATTTGGTGATCGAGAACGTATCGGCTTCGGTGCCGCGCTGAATCTCGACCGGCGATGCGAAGCACGGAGGCTTCTCCTTCTTCGCCTTCTTCCCCCTCTTGCCGCGGGTCTTTCCCGCATGCTCGTGCTCGTGCTCGTGCTTCGCCTTCGGCGTGGCCGCCGCCGCCGCCCCGTGCTCGCTCTCGTTCGGCTTCACCACGAGGGCAGTCTTCTTCTTCGCCGGCGCCGCGCTCTTCTTCGGCGGCCCCTCGGCGAGGACGCTCACCGAAACGAGAGAAACGAGTGAAAACGTGAGGGCGAGAAGGCCGAGCTTCATCGCTTCCAGATGCCGTGCGCGGCGATCACGGGCCAACATTTCGGCCCGCTTTCGTGCCATTTAACGAAGCGCTCATGAACAAGACCGAATTCGAATCGCGCTTCCGGGCGCTCGTGGCGAGCCAAGCCCGCCGCACCGACAACGTGTCGTGCCTCGCGTGCGAGCGCTGCGAAGGGTGCGTCGAATCCACATTCTGCAAAGACGGCAAGAACCTCGCGCGCTGCCACTACTCGAACGGATGCGTCGACTGCACCGACTGCGGCCATTGCGAGAGGTGCACCGCCTGCTTCGGCTGCACGCATTGCGTAGAGAGCGAGCGCCTCACCGCCTGCGCGTACGTCGTGCGCAGCACGGGCTGCAGCGGCTGCACCTACTGCTTCGGGTGCGTCGGCTTGAAGAAGAAGGACTTCCACATCCTGAACGAGCCCTACGACCGCCAGACGTACTTCGAGCTCACCCAGAAGCTACAGCGCGAGCTCGGTCCCGGTCGATGAGAGCCGTCGTCCAGCGCATCGCGCGCGGGAAAATCACTGTTTCGGTCGGAGGCGACGTCGAGACGACGGGAGAGATCGGCCTGGGCCTGCTCGTCTATCTCGGCGTTGGCAAAGGCGACACCGCCGCCGACCGCGTCTACGTGCTCGACAAGATCGTCAATCTCCGCATCTTCGAGAACGACGCCGGCAAATTCGACAAAAGCGTCGTCGACGTCGGCGGCGGGCTCCTCGTCGTCAGCCAGTTCACCCTCTTCGGCGACCTCAAAAAGGGGCGTCGCCCGAGCTTCGACGACGCGATGCCGCCGAAGGAGGCCGAGGCCGAATACGAGGCGTTCGTCGCTGACGCACGCGCCAAGCTCGGCGCGGAGCGCGTGGCGACCGGCCGCTTCCGCGCCCACATGCTCGTCGCGAGCGAGGTCGACGGTCCCGTCACGATCTGGATCGACAGCACAAAATCCGGCTAAATTCCTGCGCCTTCATGGACGACGAATCGAAAACCGACGACGGCGTCGACGTGCTCTGGGAGCACGCGCTCGAGCGCTGGGACGACGACAAGATGCACGCCGCGCTCATTGAATACGCGGTGCGCACCGAAAATCTGCCTGACGTCGCCGGACGCTATCGTGCGCTCAAAGACGATCCGGAAAAAGGCGCACGCGCGAAGAAGCAGCTCGACGCCATCGTCCTCGCCGCGACGCAGATGATGCTCGCGACGAAAGGCTTTCGGCCGGAGAAGGGCAAGGCGCCGGTGTGGCTGACGCTCACCGGGTTCTTCGTCTGCGTCCTCATCTTTCTCTTCCTCGCCTACGCGATGACGCGTCGGCACTGACTAACGCGCAAGCCGGCCGACAGGAGCGCGAAGCGGCCGAGCACAGCGCGCACAGGGGGCAGTCCGCCTGGAGCGACGACCAAGGCGCGCTGCTCGGGTTAGCGCTTTGTCGGAGCTCGCTTGCCGAACCCCGCTTTGCACTTCTTTCTCACCGACCGCTTGCTGCCTGGGCGTGATCGTCATGCCGCAGCCTGGCACGGTTAGACCCAACCTTCCGCGTGGCGCCGCCTACGGTCGGCCGTAATTCACGCGTGGCATGTCCTTCGCTTCAGAGGTCGCGCGAGGAAGGCTCCATGCCGAACGTTGATCGTATGTTCCAGGTGATTGTCCTTGGGGGGATTGCACTTGCTACCGTGCAGGTCGCTGCGTGCGGCGGCTCCGTCGACAGCCCGACGGACGCGGGTTCCGACGCGTTCCCACAGGAAGGTCCGGCACCGCTCACGGACTCTGGCACCGACGCGTTTCCACAGGAGGGACCGATAGTGCTCGTGGACTCTGGCAGCATCGATGCCGGCTCCGATGCCTTTCCTCAGGAGGGCCCTGCGCCGCTCGATTCGGGGAGCTCGCTGGACGGCGGCTTTCCGCAGGAGACCGCCGCACCATGATCGACGCGGAGCCTCGCCCGATGTTGCTGAGCTCTGTGGGTGGCGGGGGACGCCGCGCACCTGCCTGGAACGAATTGGACCCCCACGTGCTAGGAGCGCGAGGGCGAGAGACCGTCGGAGGAAGTTGGCGCGAGCGCATGAAGCAGGAGCATCTCGCGGTGGGCGCGTTCGCGCTCCTCGCGCGCGAGCTCGCGGAGGTCGGGTGCGACACGGTCGTCTTGTCACTCATTACGCGCGCGTCTTCCGACGAGGTACGCCACGCCGACATCTGCCGACGCTTCGCGGTGGCCCTGCTCGGCGCCGAAGCCGTGCCAACTCGCGTCCGAGGTCTTCCCAAGGTCCCGATGCACCACGATGCGAGTCCCGAGGCACGCGTGCTCTTCCATGTTGTGGAGATGTGCTGTCTGAGCGAGACGCTCACTGGCGTGTACCTCACCGAGATGCTCGCGCGCAGCACTCACCCTGTCGCGCGCACGGCCATCGAGTCGCTGCTCGAAGACGAGATCGATCACGGACGCGTCGGGTGGGCCTACTTGGCGGAGCGCGCGCGAGAAAAGCGTATCACCGGGTTGGCAGAGGCACTTCCAGCCATGCTGGACCGCACCTTTCGCCACGTGCTGCAGGCGGGCTTGGGTGCCAACGACGCAGAGGATGCAACGCTCGAGACGTGCGGCTACCTCGGGATGCGCGCGGGTTGGGAGGTCTACACACGCACGCTACGCGACGTGATCCTTCCCGGCTTCGAAGCGTTCGACATCGATCTGGGGCCGACTCAAGCGCTCATCCGGGAGCGATCCTGGTTGTAGGCGGGCTTGAATGGCTCGCCGCGGTCTCTGTGGCAAAATAAATTAGGGATCAAGCGAGCATCCGCACGGCGAGCTCGCACGCAGCGCGCATGCCGCTCGGGTCGGCCTTCGCTTTGCCGGCGATGTCGTAGGCGGTGCCGTGATCGACGCTCGTGCGGGTGATCGGCAACGCGAGCGAGACGTTGACCGCTTCGCCGAAGCTCGCGAGCTTCATCGGGATCGTCGCTTGGTCGTGGTACATCGCGACCACGCCGTCGTAGAGGCCGTCGTTCGCTTTGCGGAACGCGGTCTCGGCCGGCACCGGCCCTGCGATCTCGATGGCGCGACGCTCCTTCGCGAAGCGCTTCTTCTCTGCCAAAGAGCCCATGCTCGCCGGCGTGCGGGTTCAAACCGGCGACGGCGAGGCGAACGCGCTTCTTCCGACCCGCGAGGCCGAGGAGGAAATCGCCGAGGAAGTACGTCGTCGTCTCCACCGCGCGCTTGGTGATGGCCGCCGGCACCTTCGCGAGCGCGAGGTGCGTCGTCACGAGCGCGGTCGAGAACGCTTCGCCGTAGAACGCCATGACGACGTCCTTCGAGCCGAGCCTCGCCTGCAGGTGCTCGGTGTGGCCGATGAACCCCTTCGAGCCTGGTGCGCGCGAGAGGACGATCGCCTCTTTGCTGACCGGTCCGGTGACGAGCGCGTCGGCGAGCCCCTCCGAGACGAGATCGCACGCGGCGTCTACCCACGCGAGCTGCGCGGCGCCACCAGCCTTCGACGGCGCTCCGAAACGAGCATTTTGGAGCGAGAGCGAGCGCGTCGGTTGGTAGACGCCGACGATGCCGGTGGGCAAATCGAACCCCGAGCGCGGGTCGTCGATCGGAACGAAATGGACGGAGCCTACCTTGCGGAGGCTCGCCGCGCGCCCGATGACGGCAAAGTCGCCGACGAGCAAGAGCCGTTCTTTGCGTGCGCCCGCCGCGAGGACCGCGACCTCGGGCCCGACGCCGGACGGACAGCCGATGCTCAGCGCGAGCCGCGGGCGAGCCAAGGCTTCTCCTTCTCGTCTTCCTCGATGTCAGCGACGTCAGCATCGGAGCCGCTCTGCTGCGGAGCGCGCAGGCAGTAGCCGGCGCCGCGCAAGGTCTCGAGCGGAAACGCATCGCCGAGCTTCGCCCGCAAGCGGCGGACATGGATGTCGACGGTGCGGGCGCCGCCCTCGTAGCGAGCACCCCATACGCGAGCGAGCAGTACGTCACGCCCGAAGACGCGGCCGCGATTCGACGCGAGGAACGCGAGCAAGTTGAACTCCTTCGCCGTGAACGTTACGCGCCGGCCGTCGACCGACACCTCACGCGCAGCGCGGTCGATGACCATGCTGCCGACCTTCACGCGCTCGTCGGTGAGAAATTCGCTCTGCTGCCACTCGAGCCTGCGAATACGCGCGTAGAGCTCGACCGAGCGCACCGGCGCGACCACGAAGTCGTCGAAGCCCGCGCCGGGCTCCTGCTGCGCGACCTGCCGCTCTTGCAAGACCACCATCGCCGGTAAATCACGGAGGCGGTCATCCTTACGAAGAGCACGCAGCGAGCTCCGCGCGAAGTCGGGACGCTCGCCCGCGTCGATGACGATCGCGCGGCAGACTTCGTCTTCATGACCCTCGAACGCCTCTTCGACGTCGGCCCAGAAGTCGAGCGTGTGGACGGCCGCACCGAGCTGACGAAGGATGCTCGCCGCCGACTCGTCGCGTGCGAGGTCGGGCGTGTGACCCACGACGAGCAGGAACTTTCCCTGCTTCGGCTTCGTCACGTGGCCTTGAGACGCGACCTTCACCTCCTCTCGATACCACGGCTTGCGAGCCGCCGGAGCCAACCCCCTTCAGATCGGCTGCGAGGAGCCCGTTTCGGAGGGTGCGGGCGCCGGGCGAGGAACGGCCGTCGGCCTCGCACGCGGCGGAGGATCCATCACCTGGACGATTTCTTCCGAGCAATCACCGTTGTTTTCATAAGCGGTGAGGTCGCCCATGTTCGTCACGCTCGTCTTGCATTTGACGACCTTGATCGAGCCCTCCGTCGGCCCGCGTTCGACAGAGACGACGTAAGGCCCAACATCAGCCTGACAGCCCAAAGCGAGCCAAGTCGCGACCGCGAGAAACGACACCGTAAAAATCTTCATCCGCCCAAGATCGCACGAAAAATCAAACCGCGTCGATACTCCGAGAGGCGTAGTCGATGGTCGATGGTCGATGGTCGATGGTCGATGGTCGATGGTCGATGGTCGATGGTCGAAAATTGTGTTGTCGCCACCCGGACATGTCTAGCGAATTCGACA
>CAJDWT010000095.1_pt1 | contig 14707 bp, 11 predicted proteins | sample 7391671 | NCBI WGS metagenome assembly CAJDWT01 (sample SAMEA7055729, study PRJEB34461) | soil metagenome | biome: terrestrial ecosystem; feature: Peninsula; material: soil | place: Antarctica | collected 2016
GCAAGAAGCAGCGCATCCTCTCGGGTCGAGAGCCCGAAATGACCAAGCTCCGCGCGCTCGCGGAGAAGGCCTCGTCCGGCGCGGGCGTGCTCGCCGGGATCGCCGGTGAGCGCGGCTACGGCAAGAGCGCGCTGCTCTCGCTTCTCGTCGACGAATGGATCAACCGCGGCGGCCTCGGCATGCTCGGCAAGTGCCGGTACGCGACGAAGGCGGTGCCGCTCGCGCCGATCGTCGCGATGTTCGCCGCGTTCCTCGGCATCACGCCGTCCGCCACGGACGATGAGCGTTACGAGCGCATCCGGTCGGGCCTCGAGCCCTATCACCTCACCGACCACGCGCCAGAGCTCATGGCGCTCCTGCAGCCCGTGCGCCGACCCGACGGTGCGCACGAGGCCATCGTCGATCTCGCCGACGTCGACGCCCGCGAGCGCGTGCTGGCCAGCATTCTCGAGTTCGTCGACCGCCGTATCTCGCAAGAGCGCGTCCTCTACGTCGTGGAGGATCTGCACCTCGCCGACAGCCTCACGCTCGACCTCGTCGCTCGAATGGGCGGAATTCTGCGCGATCGTCCGTTCATGTTCGTCGCCACCTATCGCCCCGAGCCGTCGCTCGCCGCGTTCCGTCGCGCTGTCGACGACGAGATCGTGTTGACGGCGCTCTCGACCTACCAGATCGAAGAGCTCGTCCTCCGCGAGCTAGGCGCCGAAGCGATCGACGAGGGGCTGCTCGCGTTCATCGACGGCCGCACGCACGGCAATCCAGGTCATATCGTCGACGTCGTGCGCTTCTTGCGCGACCGCGAGCTGCTCACGGTCCGCGGCGGCATCGTGCACCCGCCGCAAGCCGGTCTCTCTCTCCTGGACGACGTGGTCCCCGACACGGCCGAGAGCGCCGCGCTCGCGCAGCTCGACGGCTTGGGCGAGGTCGAGCGCCGCTTGGCCCGGACCGCGAGCGCGATCGGCGCTTCGTTTTCGCGTGAGCTGCTCGAGGACGTCGCGGGCGAAGATCTCGACGCCGAGCTCCTCTCTGCTGCGGTCGAGCGCCTTGAGGCCGGTCACTTCCTCCAGCAAGACGCTGCCGACCACGGCTACGCTTTCCGCGACGAGGTTACGCGCGCGACCGCCTACCGCACGCTGCCGGACGACCGCCGGCGTGAGACCCACAAGCGCATCGCCGACGCGCTCGGGCGCCGCCCCGACCTCGACATGGCGCGCGACGCACCGATCTTGGCCGCCCACCGCGAGCGCGCGGGTCAGTGGGCAGAGGCGGCGGAGTGGTTCGAGCGCTCGGCCCGCTACGCGCTCCGTGCGTTCCTCAACGAAGAGGCGCGGTACTTCGTCGACCGTTGGGAACATTCAGCGGCACGCGCCGCCGAAGGATCCATCTCCGACGCGACGCGCGCGCAGATGGCGCTCGTGAAGCTGCTCGCTTGCGGCCGCGTTCGAAAGCCCGCCCCACGTGAGGTCGATGGTCGACTTTTGGACCGGAAGCGCGCTCGCGTGGTCGGGGCGTGACCTCGAGGCGCGCCCCAAGCTCACCGCGATCTGGGACAACGCGGACGACCGCCAGATGCGCTTCGACGCCGCGCTCGAGCTCGCGCAGTCCTACGCGCGCCGCAACGAGACGGTCGAGGCGAGCGCCTGGCTCGACAAGGCGGCGGAGCTCACGTTCGTCGACCCGGTCAAGAAGGGGACGATCGACGTCCTCCGCGCCGCGCTTGCGTCCGAGACCGACGAGCTCGAGCCAGCCCGTGACACGTGCGCGCGCATCCGCGACGAGGCACGTGCCCGCGGTCATCTCTCACTCGCCGGGCTCGCCGCGAGCCGCGCCGCTTGGTGCGACCTCCAGCTTCGCTACTTTGCGACCGCACGCGAAGGCTTCGAGGCCGCGCGTCTCCTCTCTCGTTCGCTCGGGAGCTGGGAAAAATACGCACGCGAGACGACGCGTATCGGCGAGACGCTCCTCTGGCAAGGTCGCGCCGAAGCTGCCGTGCCCATTCTGGAAGAGGCATTGCGGCTCGCGCGCGACGCCGACGACCCGATCGCCGTCGCCGAAGCGATGGTCCACCTCGGCGCTGGCATCGCGCTCTCTCGCGATCCGGCCGAGGGCGTCTCGCTGTGCGAACGCGGCGTCGCGCTCGCCCGCGAGGTCGCGATCTGCGAAGCCATCGCCGCCTCCACGCTGCACCTCCTCCGAATCGCGCTGGTGCGTGACGACCTCGCGCGCGCCAAGGTGCTGGCTGAACGCTGCCGCGCTGAAGCCTCTGCTCATCGCACGCCGCTCTACAGATTCGAGGCGAAGGCGCTCCTGTCGCTCGCCACCGACCGCCTCTCGTCGTGATTCAGGGGCAAGGCCCGGCCGCGTAGAGGAGGTACTTCTCGCGCTTGGTCCGGAACGCGGCGAGGTCGGCCGCGTACGTCGCCTGGAGGTCCGCGTCGCTCTTGCCGGCGGCGAGCGCTTGCATCGTCTTCGCGTTCGCGACGCTCCCCGCGATGCCCTCGAGCTTCCAGGTGCCCGGCCAATCGACCTGGAGCGAACGGGCGATCGCGAGCCCGACCTTGACCGGCTCGATGCGCATGCGGTCGGTGACCGTGAGCCTCACACCGCTCACGCTCTGATTCGAGAACGGCCCGCTCGACGGCGTGAACGTCGTCGCCACGAACGTGACGCCGACCAAGCCGTCTTTGGTGAGCCTCTTCGCCAGCTTCTTGCCGTCGATCCACGGCGCGCCAACGACCTCGAACGGGGTATCCGTCCCGCGCCCGACCGACACGTTGGCCCCTTCGAGGAGCGCGACGCCAGGATACAGAAGCGCTTCGGTACTGCTCCGCAAATTCGGTGAAGGGTTCTGCCAGGGCAGGCTCGTGTCGTCGTAGAGCGACGTTCGGCGCCAATTTTCCATCCGGACAACCTCGAGCCGCGCGCCGAGATGCTCTTCCGCGTTCGCGAGCTCGGCGAGCTCGCCCATGGTGAGCCCATGGCGTGTCGGAAGCGGCAGATGGTTGACGAAGCTCGCATTCGCGGCAGAAGACACCGGTCCCGAGACGGTGACGCCATCGATCGGATTGGGCCGGTCGAGGATGAAGACTCGGACGCCGCGCGTGGCCGCGGCCTTGAGCGCGCGATGCATGGTCGACGCGTAGGTGAAGAACCGCGCGCCGGCGTCCTGGAGGTCGACGACGATGGCGTCGATACCGTTCAGCATCGCCTCGTCGGGCGAGCGACGTGCGCCGTAGAGGCTGAAAATAGGCAAGTTCGTCGCCTCATCGACCGCGTCGTCGACCTTCTCGTCCCTCACCCCATCGACGCCGTGCTCGGGCGACCAGATCGAAACGAGCTCGACACCGTCGGCGGCGTGGAGCAGATCGATCGTGCGCGCGCCGCTCTTGTCGCGCCCCGTCTGGTTGGTGAGCAGCGCGACGTGCAAGCCACGGAGACGGACGAACTTCTCTCGTTCGAGCACGTCGACGCCGGTCAGCACGTCGCGCTTCTCGCACACGGCGGGCAAGAGCGTCGGAAGCGCGCCTGCGATCGCGCTGGCGGCGATGTCGGCGATCTTGCCGGCGAGCGGATTGACGGACCCTTTACCGTTGGGGTGCACGCGGTTCGAGAGGAAGACGACGTAGAGGTCCATGCCGGGATCGATCCAGAGGGAGGTGCCGGTGTAGCCACCGTGCCCGACCGCGCGACGCGAGAGCCACTCGCCGCGGTTCGAGGAGAACACGCTCTGCACGTCCCAACCAGGAGCGCGAATGGCGCCGGGCAAATCATAGGGCGCGAAGAACGCGTCGACCGTACGCGGGCTCATCGCGCGATTGTCGTCGAGCTCGCCGCCCGAAAGCATCGCGCGCGCGAACCGCCCGACGTCGTGCGCGGTCGAGAAGAGCCCGGCGTGCCCCGCGACGCCGCCGAGATAGGCTGCGCGCGGATCATGCACGACGCCCTTCATCCAGCCGCCATCGCGTGATTCGGTCGTCACCGCCCGGGCCCGCAGCTCGGCTGGCGGATTGAACGTCGTATCGGCCATACCGAGCGGCGCGTAGAGCGCGTCGTGAGCGAACACGTCGAGCGCTTCTCCGCTCGTGCGCTCGACGATCTCTTGGAGCAGAAGATACCCCACGTCGGAGTAGAGGACGCGCTCGCCCGGCTTCGCTCGCAGCGGCGCGGCGATCGCACGGCGCAGCATCTCGGCGTGACCGAGCTTCGCGTCGTCGAGCGGAGTGTCCGCGCGAAGCCCGGCGGTATGAGTGAGCAGCTGCCGGATCGTGATGTCGCCTTTGCCGTGGTCCTTCAGCTCGCCAATCACCTTCGAGGCGGGCTCCTCCAGCGTCAGCTTCTCACGCTCGACCAAGACGAGGATGCTCGCCGCCGTCGCCATCGGCTTCGTGATCGATGCGAGATCGAACACGGTGTCCAGCGTCATCGGATCGATGAACGGTTGGATTTGCCTATTTCCATAGGCTTTTGTGAATAGTGGACCGCTTCGGCGGCCAATCTCGACCACCGCGCCCGGTAGCTTCCCCTCCGCGATCGCCTGAGTGACTGCAGCATCGATCGCATCGAGCTTCGCCACGTCGAGGGGTGCCTCGTAAGGCTCGGGCTCGCGTGGCGGAGCTCCCACGTCGACGAGCGGGAGCGGCGCCAGTGTGACGACGGGCGTCGCCAGCGTGACGAGGGGTGGCGCCGGCCGGCCAACGACGAACGGCGGCGTCTGACCGCACGCCGCGAGCGTCAACGCTGCGAGGACGACGCGAGCGCGCACGGCCCTCCGTTACGCCCCCTTCGTCATGGCCTGCAGTCGGCGCCAGATGAGCTCGCGACCGTCGCCGGTCTCCGCGCTCGAGCCGACGACGTGACCGACGACATTCTTCACGCTCGACTGGCGCAGCGTCTTCTCGCACGCCGCGAGCGCCGGCTTGCGCTCGGAGAGCGGGAGGCGGTCGATCTTGGTGCCGACGACGAGCAGCTCGAACGGCGCCTTGCGGTCGAGCGACTTGAGGAAATCGACGAGCCCCTCCTCCTCCTCCTCGAGGCCGCGACGCGCGTCAACGAGGATGATGGCGCCGGTCCAGGTCTCGCGCTCGCGGAAATAGCCTTCGATCATCGCCTGCCACTGGCTGCGCTCACTCTTGGCGCGCGACGCGTAGCCGTAGCCCGGGAGGTCGACGAAGCGGATCGAGAACTTCTCCGGTGCTGCGACGTCGACATCGAAGAAGTTGATCTGCCGCGTACAGCCCGGCGTGCGGCTCGTGCGGACCAGGTTCTTCCTGGCGACGAGCATGTTCAGAAGGCTTGATTTGCCGACGTTCGAACGACCGCAGAACGCGACCTCAGGGGGACCGGCCTCGGGCAGCTGCTTGGCCGTGACCGCGCCCCCGGTGAAACGGGCGTCCGCGATACGGTAGGTCGACTTTTCGGCTTTCGAAGCGGCTGCGGTCATTTGCGGTGCATTCTACGCCGAAGCGCGCCGGTAAGCGCGCCGAGCTCAGGCGAGCGTAAAAGGTGGGCTGCGACCGCGAAGACGAGACCGAAGCAGGCGAAGCCGATCACGCCGGGCAAAGCCCGTGGAAGGCTCGTTGCCTCGATGAATCGCGTGAGCGTGTAGCTCACGCCGATCGCGACGAACGAGGCGCCGGCCGTGCGCAGGACCGAGCTGCCGATCTCGCCGGCGTGCGAGGCGTGGAGCTTCCGCAGAATGAAAAAGAGGAGCAGCACCATCTGCACGAAGCTCGACCCGGCGACGGCGATGCTCACGCCGACATGCCCGAACGGGCCGCGGAGACCGAACGCGAGCGCGATGAACGCGCAGAGATCGACGGCGCTCACGATGACCGGCGTTCGCGTGTCGCCGAGCGCGTAAAACACGGGGACGACTTGGCGAACGACGGCGACGGTCCAAATCGCTGAGCCCTGCCAAAAGAGCGCCCGAGCGGTCTCGTGGGCGGCGGCCGGATCGAACGCGCCGCGCTGGAAGAGCGTGACGACGAGCGGCTCGGCGAGGAGCGCGAACGCGACGCTCGCAGGAATGGCGACGAACAGGGCGAGCCGGATGCCGTGCGCGAATGTTTTGGCGAGCTCGTCATGCGCGCCGCGCGCCGCGAACTCAGAGAGCGACGGAAGCGCGGCGGTCGAGAGCGCCATCACGAAGATGCCTTGCGGAAAGTCGCAGAGGCGCATCGCCCACGTGAAGTAGCTCTGCGCGCCGGTGCCAAGCTCGGACAGAAAGCGGCGCGAGATAACGAGGTCGACGTAATAGACGCCGATGCCGAACATCATCGGCGTGATCCGCCGCAAGGCATCTTTCACCGCCGGATCACGCAGGTCGAAGCGCGGGCGGCTTGCGAACCCGATCTTCCGGAGCGCCGGCCATTGTGCCATCACCTGCAAGAGCCCGCCGACGAGCGCCCCGATGCCGATCGCGACGGAGCGATCGACCCCGAGGCGTGTGAGAGGTACCGGCAAGAGGAACGCGGCGCCGATGAACGCGACGTTGAGCAGCCCGGGTGCGAAGGCTGCGACCGCGAACTTCCGCTTGGCGTTGAGCGCCGCCATGCCGAGCGCCGCCGTCCCCATAAAGAACAAATAGGGAAAGACGATGCGTGTAAGCTGCACGGTTCGCTCGAACTGACCGGGCTCGCGGTGGTAGCCGGCGGCGAAGAGCTCGGTGATCGGCTCGGCGAAGAGCATCCCGAGGGCGGTGACGACCGTGAGCGCGACGAGCGAAACACCGCGAATTCGCGCAAAAAATGCCTTCGCTGCGACGTCGCCATCGTCGTCCGCGAGCTTGGCGCTCAGGACCGGGACAACTGCGCTCGCGACCGCGCCTTCGCCGAGCAGCTGCCTCAGCGCGTTCGGGATCGTGAACGCGACGAAGAACGCGTCCGTCTCCTGTCGGGTGAAGACGGCTGCCAGCGCCATGTCGCGCCCGAGGCCGAGCACGCGCGAGACCAGCGTGCCCGCGCCGACGATGCCTGCGCGTCGGGCGAGCTTGCCTCGTTCTTGCTCGCCTGCGGTCGCCGTCATCTACAGACGCGGCAGGGTCGGGTGCTCTTCGCCGACCCCTTCGGGGCGGCACTCTTTGCAGCAGCAGAGCGCGCGGAGGTACTTGAACGAGTAGAGCCCGCTCCCGTGGCCGTCGAACCATTCGATCTGGAGCGCGTAGTTACCGACCGGCGTGAGCTCCTCGATCTCGAGCTGCTTGCCGGTGGCACGGATGAACGTGATGTCGCCAGAGTGACCTTGGCATGCGGCGCACGGGCAATAGCCGCGGAGGACGACGTGCGGGTAGATCCCGCGGTGGCCGTCCTTCCATTCAATCTCGGTAGTGGTCGCGCCGCGCGGCGAGCGAACGGCGACGCATTGGATCTTCGGGTCGGGGGGCATCAGTTCTTTCTGCGTTCGATACGACGAAGCATCGAGTGGGCGGGAGCGAGACCGGTGATGCCGGCCACGGCGCCGCGCCTCGTGATCGCCTTCGAGCCCAACATAGAGCCGATTTTCAGGGCGTCCGTCCACATCTCGGCCGATTTCCATTTCGGGCTCGTCGGGAGCGCGCGCGCGGCGAGAAGCGCGGCGAGGACGCCGGCGACGAACGCGTCCCCCGCCCCGGTCGCATCGACGAGCTTCGCGGCGGGCGGCATCACGCTCACCGTCCCGTGCGCGCCGACCGCCGAGGCAGGGCCCGGGCCGCGTGTGAGCACGACCGTGGCGCCCTTGGCGCGAGCGATGACCCACCCGAGCGCCTTCGCTTCGTCACCGACGCCGAGCGCTGCGAGGTCGGCGGACGAGGCTTTGACGAGCATGGCGTGCTCGAGAACGCCGGCGATCGCTTCGCGCATTCCCTTCGAGCTCTTCCAGAGGTGCGCGCGAACATTGAGATCGACCACGAGGTGCGCATCCTGTGCGCGAGCCACCTTCAAAAAGCGTCGGGTCGCGCTCGCGAGACCCGTGCCGGCGAGCTCGGAGTCGACGAGCGTGCTCGTGCCGACGAGCGCCCAGGTGCAGTTGCCCATCGCCGGCACGACGTCGACCGCGGTCAGCGCCATGTCGGCGGTGTGGTGGCGATAAAAGAGGAAGGTCGGCTCGCCGAGAGCGTCGCGGCCGACGAACGCGAGACCCGTACGATTCGGTAAGCTGATCACGAAGCGCGTGTCAACGCCGTTCGCGGCCAAAAATGCCTTCAGATCGACGCCGAAACGGTCCTGACCGACTCCGCCGACGACCGCCGCGCGTACCCCGAGCCGCGCGAGCGTGACCGCGAGGTTCGCCGGCGCGCCGCCGAGCTCGCGCTCGAATTTGCCGGGCGAGGTCTCGTAGACGTCCCAGAGAATTTCACCGAAGGAGACGACCTGAGGCTTCATTTTGCGACGTCCGCATGCGCCGCCATCGCGACCTCGGCGAGCTTCATGATCTCCTGCGCTTCGTCGGTCGAGATGATGGCACGTGTCCCGCGTTGCATGAGACGCGCAGCTTGCCGCAGCTTGGCGCTGATTTGAAAGCGTGCGCCGCCGCACGATAAACAGACGATGCCGCCGCGTGCAGCATCGATGCGTGCGGGCCTGTCGTCCGGGCAGAGCTTGCCGCAGACGACGCATTGGTCGAGCTCGAGGCCGTAGCCGACCTCCGTCAGCAGGCGGAGCGAGAAGAATGCGAGCTCGACGTTCGGCTCCGTCTTCCCTTCGTCGAGCGCGTCGAGCAGCCTGACGAGCGCATCCCACGCGCCCGGCTCGTCGGTGCGAGGTGGGCAGAGATCCCGCGTCCACCGCAAGGCGACCCCCGCCGCATCGACCGCTTCGAGACGAGAGACGATGCCTGCGCGCACGCGCACGATGCGCGCTTCGCTCATCGTCGTGAGGTCGCTGCCGCGGTCTTGGAGCGTGACCTCAGCCGTGTGGAACGGATCGAGCGCGCCACCAAAGCGCTTCGACGACTTTCGAGCCCCACGGGCCATCGCCGACACCTTGCCGCCTTGGGCGCAAAATAGCGTCGCGATGATGTCGGTGTCGCCGTACGGAACGGCACGCACGAGGAGCGCCTCGCTCTTCAGGATCTTCGCGCTGAGCCCTGCTCTACGCGGCAATACGGCTTCAGGCGCGCGAGACGAGGGTCGACGCGCAAACGTGGTGCGCGTCAGACTGGAGAGCTCGCTCGGCATGTCGTGGCCGCGCGGCTTGAGCACGATCGACAAAGCGAGCGTGAACAGGATGAGAAGGAGCACGAAGGCGATCGCCACGCCGAAACGGCGCCGGTCGGCGCGCACCGGCTCAACCGGGCTGGCGGTCGGCAGCGGGGTCACGAGGACGACGCGCCGGCTCGACGTATAGCGCGCGACGATCTCTTCGCCCTGGAGGCCGACGGCCTGCGCGTACGATTTGAGGAAGCCGCGAACGAATACTTCGCCGGGGAGATCGTCGAACCGGTCGTGCTCGATCGAGTCGATCGTCCCTGCCGGGATCCGGGTCACGCGTGACACTTCGGCGAGGCTCATCGCCTTGCGTTCACGGGCTTTTTTCAGGGTGCTGCCGATGGTGTCGGTCGTCACGCGAGGGTCCATTCGGATACCAGGTTCGAAGCTTTCTTGTCTACGGTCGTCGTGGCGAAATTCACCGGGTTTGACCGTGTGAGGCGGATTGGTTACCGCTGGGTTTTGGGCTCGGGGCCGGGCTCGCGGCCGCGGCGGCCCCCGAGAGGAGCGCGACACACGATTTGCCAGTCATCGATTTCTGCGAAATATCTCGGCATTTTTCGAAATCTTGTCGCGCGCCGTCGACGTTTCCGAGCTTCATGCGAGCGCGCCCGCGCGCTTCCCAGGCGTCCTGCAGGGATTGGCAGTCGGGGCTGTCGACCGACAGCGCGCTCGTGAAATTCTGCTCCGCCTGCGTGATGTCGCCCTTCTTTTCGTAGGCGACGCCGAGGCGATAGAAGCCGACGCAAAAGCGCGGTTGCGTGACGGAGTTCTTTAGCGACTCGATCCCTTGGTCAAGATCGCCATTGAGCACCTGGGCCCAGCCTAGGTTTCCCCACGCGAGGAAGCTCGAGTTGTAGGCGGGGTCGGCGGCGAGCGGCTTGAGGATCTCGATCGCCTCGGGAAACTTCTTCGCGAGGATCAGCACCTGGCCGAGGAGGTTGCGCGCATCGCGGAACGTCGGGTCCGCTTTGAGGGCCGCCCGCGCGTACTTTTCCGCCAGATCAATCTTGCAGTCCGGCGTCTGGAAGCCGAGGTCAGTCGAACAGAACGACAGGTAAATCGCGCTCGTCAGGTAGAGCGCCTTGGAGTTGTCGTCGTTGAGCTCGACCGCCTTCTGCGCGTGGTCGAGGGCAACGCGTGGGCTTCCCTTCGAGAAATAGTCGCGCGCGACGTCGTACTCGGCGTCGCTCTGCTTCTCTGGGCTCTGCGCGCGCGGTGAGTCGGCGTCGCCGTTCTGGCTGCCGCCACACGCAAAGAGGGTGCAGAGGGCGGTCGCCAGAGCCATTTTTTCGAAGCGGCGTCGCATACTGGACAAAGGATTAGTCCATCGCGTCCGGCCGCGTCAACCGAGCATACCGGTTTCTTGACCGCGGGCGCGCGCCAGGCTCAGGCGCCACGAGGGGGCTGCGGCGCAGCTTCGCTGTCGCCCGCGAGCTCGTCCTTGGTGGCGAGCAGCACGTAGAGACGACGGAGCGCTTCGACGTCGGGGATCTCGACGCGCTCGCCGACGATGCGGAGATAGTTCTGCTCGCGAAGCCGCTGGACCGTGCGCTTCACCGTGTCGACGTCGAGCCCGACGCGCGACGAGAGCTCGACGGGAGACACCGGAATCTCCGCCGATCCGGTCGCGCGAAGCGAGAGCTTCAAGAGCGCGCTCACGACTTTGAACTGCGTGTCGCGCAGATGCATGATCTCGATCTGGTCTTCCGCGTCCCGAAGACGAACGATGAGCTGCTCGAACATGCGGGTTGCGATCGCCGGATAGTTCTCGAACAGCGACCGGAACGTCGACTGGTCGAGCACGAGCGCGACACCATCCGAGAGCGCCACCGCGGTCGAGTTGCGAGCGGCCTCTTCGCCACCGTTCTCGAGCAACGCCGTCTCACCGAACAAATCGCCAGGCTTCAAGAGAAGAAGGCTCCGCTCGACCGCCCGAACGCGCTTCAACAACCGAACGCGCCCCTCTTGAAGCAGAAACGCCTCCCGAGCCGGCTCCCCTTCCTTGAACAAAGCCTCACCAGCCCGAAACCGTCGACCAAACCGACCAATCAGCCGCTCACGCTCGGCCGGCACAAGATCGCCGCCAATCGGCTGCCCCGACGACGGAACCCCACGCCGCATGCGGCCTTCCGAATCACGCTCGGGCATTCGTCGAACGATAGCGGATCGCGAGGCTGCGCGCGTGCAGGAGATCGCGAGCGCGCACCGAGCTCCTGACCCTGGCGGGCCGGTGCCCGGCCCCTCATTTTGCTGCGCAAAATGAGCCTCCCCTCGCTCGGCTTACGCCGACTCGTTTTGGCAGAGCCAAAACGAGGAGCAAGATCGCTAGCGGAGGGCGCTCGTTCGCTTCGCTCCTCGCTTGCGATGGCCTACCCTCGCTACCGCTCGCTCGAACGAGCGCGGAGCGCGAGACACTAGAGTCAGGCGCAGTCGGGAGCGAAGCGACCCGACAAGGACGAAAAAAACCTGTGCGGTCGCCAGCGGAGGCCGTCGCCTGGCGCGGCCGGAGCGCCAACGCCCGCGATCTTGAACCCGCGCTTTGCTCTGCAAAGCGCTTCGCCGCGAGGCGAAGACGGGGAGGCTCGGAACGCAAAGCGTTTCGAGGGGCGAAGCCCGCAAGGCGAGACCTCCGGCTTGGCGCGCAAGCGCCAAGCCGCACAAAAGAAAAGCTCGCCCTTTGGGGGCGAGCTTTTGTTTGTGCGAAGGAGGGGACTTGAACCCCTACGGTTTTACCCGCTAGCACCTCAAGCTAGTGCGTCTGCCAATTCCGCCACCTTCGCGAAGCCCGGCTGAAATAGACGTCTAACCCCTCGTTCGTCAACGACTTCTTTGTGTGCGTCCGGCTTTTTTGCGAGGAGCACCGAGCGCCGCGACGATCTCGGAGACCTCGAACGGCTTGCGAACCCAGCGCGCATCCTCGCTCGCGATCGGGTCCGGAAGCCTGTCCGCGCTGCCCGTGATGAAGACGACGTCGACATCGGGCGAGCCGGCGAGGAGCATTTTCATCGATCCTTCGATGTCGTGGAGAATCGGCGACAGATCGATGAGCGCGGCGTCGTGGGTGCCCGAGCGCACCGCGATGGTGAGCTCCTCATGGGTCCGCGCGAGCGTCACCTTGGCGCCGCGGGCGCCGAGCGCGGTCTCCAAAAGCAAGGTAACGGCCGGATCGTCCTCGAGGATGAGCACGCGCTTGCCGAGGAGGGCCTTCGAAGAGGTCGCCGCGGGGGGGATGGATGCGAGCGTTCGGGAGCACGGCCAGGTCACGCGGAAGTTGGCGCCGGTCGGAGATGCGATCAACCCGACCTCGCCGCCGTTGGCGCGGGCGAGCGCACGAGCGTGACGGAGCCCGACACCGGCGCCGCCCGGCCGGGTCGTCACGCCGTCGAACAGCGTCATTTGGCGATCGACCGGGATACCGGGGCCATCGTCGACGACGTCGACCACGACGGTCTCGTCCTCGCGCTTCACCTCGACGTGCACCGTGCTTTCGGACGGCGCGTGGTGGATCGCGTTCAAGACCAAGTTGGTGACGACGTGACGGAGGTCGTCCGAGCTCGGGACGTACGCGCCGTCGCCGCGACTGTGGAACGCAACCCCCACGTTCGCTCGCTGCGCTTCCACCGCGAGGGCGTCGACGATCTCGCCGACGATGCGGTCGCCGTTGTCGGTCTCCCCCAACGCGGCGGTCGGCACACCGATCGCCCGGCGTGAGATGTCGCGCGCCGAGCGTGCGCTCTGCTCGACGATGCGGAGCGCCGCCAGGATCGATTCGGTGCTCGCTCCCGGCTCACGCGCCTCCGCTACCCACCCGAGGATCACGGTGAGCGCGTTCGAGACGTCGTGGAGCGCACCCGCCAGATCATGCCGCGGATCGGGCGCGTCTCCGTTTTTTCCGCGATCGGTCACGGTCCATGAACCGTACGCCAAACCTAGCGGGTCGTCCGCTTATTCGTTCGCTCCGCCGCTCCCCGAGCCGCTTGCCTGTCCGAGCCGGCGCGCGATCGCGCCGAGGTCAACGCCGGTCGCCGCGCGTAGCTGCTCGTTCGTCGAGATCGCCTTCTTCGCCCAGTCGTCGCCGCCGCCGTTCGTCTGCGGAAGGATGGTCAGCTTCTGAACGGCGAGCTTACGGTCGGAGCCCGAGATCGCCCCGACGAGCGGCAATAGCTTCTGGAGGACCATGACCTCGCGCGCGGCGGGGCCTGCCTTCGTATACGCCTCGATGATCGCGTGCAGCGCCTGCGCCTGCGCGCGACCTTGCTCGACGATGCGCGTCGCCTCGCCACGCGCCTTCTCTTCGGCGGCCTTGCGGTCGGCTTCGGCCGGCTGCACGATCTCGGCGTCGAGCTGGCGCTGCACCTGGAGAACGCGCGCGCCTTGCCGTTCGATCTCGGCGCGGACCTGAGCGATCTGCGCCAAGACCTGGCCTTCGGCCTCGGCGATCATCGCTGCGCGCTTGCTCGTCGCGTCGGCGATGCGCTTTTTGTACTGTTGGCGCGAAATTTCGAGATCGGCATCGATGCGCGCGACCTCGGCCCCCATCGTGTTCGCCGCCTTCTGGACGGCGGCGTCAGCTTGGAGGCTTGCCTCCGCGATCGCCGCGTTCTTCCGGACCTCGGCGCCGCGAATCCGTCCGATCGAGTTCAGGTAGCCGACGTCGTCGGAGACGTTTTGGATCTTGAGTGTCTCGAGCGCGAGACCCATGCGATGCATGTCACGCTCGGCCTCTTCGATGAGGTTCTGCGCGAAGCGGGTCTTGTCCTCGTTGACCTGCTCGGGGGTGAGCTGCGCGAGGACTCCGCGGAGATTTCCCTCGAGCGTCTCCTTCGCGATGCGCATGATCTCGGGCTGCTCACGCCCCAAGAAGCGCTCGATCGCGTTGTCGAGCAAAGGCTCGTCGCCGGCGACCTTCACGTTCGCCACGCCGATGACGTTGAGTGGGATGCCGCCGCGCGAGTATGCGTTCTGGACGACGACGTCGATCGTGAACATCGTGAGATCCATCGAGCTGACGCGCTCGAGGAGCGGGATGCGGATGGATCGACCGCCGCGGACGATGCGGTAGCCGACGTCACGACCGTCGAGCTCACGCGAACGGCCGGCGAAGATGAGCGCTTCGTTCGGCGTGCTCACGTAGAGCAGGTTGCGGATGCCGAGCATGAAGAGGAACGCGCAGACGACTGCGGCGACGAAGACGATGCCGATAAGACCCATCACATACCTCCCTTTACGTTCGAGCCGCCGCTGGATCCGGAAGGTGGTGGCAGTCCCCTCGCCGTCCTCGGTCCATCGGCGATCGGCGTCGTCGCTGCCGAGCCGATCAGCGCGAGGATGTCGACGCCCATCGCCTGTCCGCTCTCTTTGAGCACGCGTGCGACCGCGAGCGGAAAGCCGGCCGCGAGCGCGCTGATGCTTCGCGCGTCGCCACCATCGACGACGTCAAGCGTCTCGACTTCCATCTGACCGACGCGATTTACGGCCGCGCCGACGATCGCGTCGAGCTGCTGGATGACGTAGACCTCG
>CAJDWT010000257.1_pt1 | contig 14686 bp, 13 predicted proteins | sample 7391671 | NCBI WGS metagenome assembly CAJDWT01 (sample SAMEA7055729, study PRJEB34461) | soil metagenome | biome: terrestrial ecosystem; feature: Peninsula; material: soil | place: Antarctica | collected 2016
CGGTCGTGCCCGTGACGAACGTCGGGCCGGCGTCGCCACAGCCGGCAGCCGGGCAGGTGAGCACTCCGGGCCCGGGGCTCTGTTCGAGGCCGAACGTGAAGAGCGCGGTGTCGGCGCTCGCGCCGAGGACGGAGTCCTTCTTGTAGAGCGCCGTCGGCTTGGAGCCGCAGCCCGTGAGCGCGCAGCGATAGACGCCGCCCGGCACGCCGCCGCCCGCTTGGCCGTACGCGGAGAAGACGAGATCGGGGGCGACGATCGTGAGCTCGGCGCGCGCGTCGAGCCCGAGGCCGGTGGCGACGGTCTGCGGCGTGCTCGTCGAGCCGTCTTTGGGGAGACGCAAGATGCGGCCGGTTGGCGTGCTGGCCTCGACCCAGTAGACGAAGGTGTCGTCGAGGGCGACCTGCTCGACGTCGGCGAGGCCGAGCGTGAGCGGCTTCGCGTTCCCGCCGTTCTTGTCGATGCGGACGACCTCACTGACCGAGACGCCGGGGGGATTGATACCGTAGTAAACGCCGGTGTCGTCGACCGCGATGCCGGTCGGTCGCCCCGGCACCGTCTGGATCGCGGTGCCGACGCACATGCCGTTCGTGCAGGCGCCGCCGAGGCAGTCGTGGCCGCACGCGCCGCAGTTGTTCGTGTCGGTCGCGAGCGTCGACTCGCAACCGTCGGCGGGCTGGCCGTTGCAGTCCGCGGTGCCGGCGCTGCAGGTCGTCGAGCCGCAGTCGGTGCAGCTTCCGGCTCCGCCGTCGTCGCGCGTGCCGCCGGTGAGGCCGCTCGTCGTGAGGCATGCGGCGGCGAGGAGCACCGATCCGAGCGCGGCGAACGCGATGAGCGGCCGGACCCTCATGACGGGATCGTCGCACGGAGCGCGCCGCCGCGGAATATCCACATGTTACCGGGGACGCCTGCCGTCCAGGCTTCGTCGCGCGTGAGCGGCGTGGTCGCGACGACCGCGACGCGATCGTGCGGCGTAGTCACCGACGAAAAGTCGACCGACAAGTCGTCGTCGGCCAGGGTTGCGTGCTTGAACGGAGCCTTGCGCACGATATAATGGAGCTTGGTCGCGCAGCGCGCGTAGAGATGCGTGCCGTCGCCGAGCAGGAAGTTGAACGTGCCCTTCGCGCCGACCTCACCGCCCGCCTTCGCGATCGCGTTCCACAGCGTCTTCGGAGACTTGGGATATTCGTCGAACGACGATTCGAGCTTGTGCATGAGCGCGCAGAACGCGAGCTCGCTGTCGGTGTCGCCGATCGGCCGGAAGCGGCCTAGCTCGAAGCGACCGGCGCCCTTGACCGTGCCGTTGTGCGCGAAGACGAAGTGACGGCCCCAGAGCTCGCGGACGAACGGATGCGTGTTAGCGAGCGCGATGCGGCCGCGCGTCTTCTTGCGCACGTGGGCGATCGCGAGGAGCGTCTTGATCGGGTTGCCCTTGATGTACGTCGCCAAGGCAGAGCTCGACGCCGCACAGGGCTCGAGGAAGGTGCGGGCGGCCTTTCCTTCGTAGAGCGCCAGACCCCAGCCGTCGGCATGTGGGCCTTTGCTGCCGCCGCGCAAGGCGAGGCCCGAGAAGGAGAACACGATGTCCGTCGGGACATTGCACTCCATGCCGAGGAGCTCGCACACGCTACGCCTCCACCGAGCTGGGGGACCGATTAAGGTATCGTCGCTTGCGAAGGAGTGACAAAGATCGGAGCCCCATGAGAACACGAAAGCTCGGAAAAGACGGCAGCATTGTCTTCGCGATCGGTCTCGGGGAGATGGGCCTGTCCTTCATCGATACGGCCGACGACTATTCTATCGGCGAAAGCGACTACCGCCACAACGAGCGCGTCATCGCCAAGTTGATCGGCAAAAAGCAGGGCCTCACGATCGCGGGCAAGCGTGCGAGCAAAGGCGGGTTGAAGGCGCTCGGTCGGGATGTCAGCCTCTCTCCTGACGACGTGGCCGCCATCGACGCGACGTTCTGAGCGCCCCCATGGACCCGAACGAGCTGAACGAAGATCGTGAACGTCGGCTGTCGTTGCCCCTCACCGACACCGAGCTCCCGCGCATTTCGATCGGCCCGGTCGCCCCCGAACAGCGGAGATACCGTCGCCACGCGCTCACTGGCCTCGTCCTCGTCTCCGCGCTCACCGTCGCGTGGCTCGCCGCGCCGCTCTGGGTCGGTATCGCGATGGGCACGATGATGGCCTTCACCGCGCAGCCGCACGACCGGCATCGCCGGCGCCGCCGCGCTCTCGTCGGCGGCCTACGTCATCACGAACGAGATTTTCCAGATCGTCGGCAACCTGCAGAGCAAGCTCGCGAAGGGGAGCACGCTAGAGGCGCTGATCGGCGAGACCAACGCGCGCTTCGTCGATCACCTCGGCCTCCACCGCGCCGAGGTCATGGAGAAGCTGCGTCACGAGATCGCCTCCGGCATCGAGTACGCGACCCGCGCGGTCGGCCTCATCCTCGAGACGACGACCGGCGCGACCCTCGGCTTCATCATCGCGTTGATGACGATGTACTACGTGCTGCTCGAGTGGGCGCATATCGCAGTGAAGCTCGAGCGGCTTCTTCCCCTCGACCCGCGCCACACGCGTGCGCTCATCCTCGAGTTCCGCGACATCGGTCGAAGCTCCTTCGTCGGAACGATCGCCACCGCGCTCATCCAAGGCTTCTTGGCCGGCATCGGGTACGGCATCACCGGCGTTCCGCAATTCGTGACGTATGCGCTCCTCACTGCGGTCGCGAGCTTCGTCCCGATCGTCGGGACGATGGCGGTCTTTTTGCCGATCGCGGTCTACCTCGCGGTGACCGATCACGTCCTGGCCGCCGTCTTCGTGACGATATGGGGGATCTTGGTCGTTCAGATCCTCGCCGACTATGTCATTCGCCCACGACTCGTGGGTCGCAGAGGCGACGGTCACCCGCTTCTCATGCTCATCGCGCTGCTCGGCGGGATCGAGGTCTTCGGGCTCGCCGGGCTCTTCGTCGGTCCCGTCCTGATGTCGCTCTTTTTGGCCGCGCTGCGGATCTACGAGCGCGAGCTCGAGATCGAGGCAGCGCTCCAGCCGGCGCCTCCACGCCGTCGCTCGACCGACACGATGCGCACCGAGCCGACGCCCGAGCCTCCACCCCTGAGCACGAAGACGCCGGGCCCTTCATCCTCCGCGCCGACCGTCATTCCTGGGGGCGGCTGACCGATGGTGTGCTCGAGCTGCGGGAAGGACGCGCCGATCGTGTACCGCGGCGTCGTCGCCTACTGCACCGCCTGCGGGAGGCCGCGCCTGCCGCTCGCCGACCGCTCCGTCAACCTCGCCGGTCGTCCTTCGCGCGTCGGTGGCACCGTCGCCAACGTGTTCGGCTGGGTCGTCATCGCCGGCGGTCTCATCACCGCGCTGCTGCTCGGCGCGCTCTTCCAGGCCATTTTTCCGGCCGGCATCTTCGGTTGGGTCTTGGGTATCGTCATCGGCCTCATCAGCAGCGTCTTCGGTGGCTCGCTCGTCTGGGGCGGCAAATCGCTCCACAAGAGCGGCACCGCCGTCCGCAACGACACGCAAGAGCGCGCTCTCTTCGCGCTCGCTCAACATCGCGGCGGCATCCTCACCGCCCAAGACGTCGCCACCGCGCTCGGCATGACCGCGACCGAAGCCGACGCTCTCCTCACCCACTACGCGAAGACCGATCCCGACCGCGTGAAGCTCGAGGTCGACGACAACGGGCTCATCACGTTCGTCTTCCCCCAACACGGCTGGATGGGACCGCGCTTCGCGCCCGAGATGCGCGTGGACACGCAGCAGGCGCAGCAAGAGCACTACGAGAGCGAAGTAGAAGCCGCGAAGCGGCGGCGAGGCCCCCTCTAGCCGCCGCCTTTGCGGCGGCTGTCTCCCCCACACCGTGCTCGGCAGGCTTCGCCCGCCTGCGCGCGCTGGGAGGGAGACCGGAAATGGCGCAGGCACGCTAAAAGAACAAAAATAAATTGTCGAATTCGCTAGACACGTGCGAATAACGACAACACAATTTCGAATTTCGAATTTCGAATTTCGACCTTCGACCTTCGACCTTCGACCTTCGACCTTCGACCTTCGACCTTCGACCTTCGACCTTCGACCTTCGACCATCGACCATCGACCAACCTTCGACCTTCGACCTTCGAGTCTTTTAGCGTGCCTGCGCCACTTCCGGTCTCCTCCCTGAGCGCGCGCAGCCGCCAAAGGCGGCGAGCACGCGAAGTGGGGGAGACAAGCCGAGCGCAGCGAGGCTGAGAGGGGGGCCGCGGCTGAGAGGGGGCCCGGGGCTAGATCTCGATCTTCTTGAGCTTCATCTGCACGTCGCTCGACCAGTGGTTGGCGAATGCCCGGACGCAGGTGGAGAGGTAGCGATCGTATTCCTGGAAGACTTGGTCGCCCCATTCTTCGCGGATGCGCTTCTCGTTGAGGTGCAGGCGACGGAGCCACTCACCGGTGGTCTTGCCGTAGTCGGTGCGGCGGGTCTTCAGCTCGAGGATTTCCCACGACGGATTGACCGCCATGATGAGGTCTTCGAGACGCGGGTTGAGACCGCCCGGGAAGATGACGTCGGCGGTGAACTTGAGGTCCGCGATGTCGGCGCGCGTGCGCGGGACGCGGTTACGCAAGATCGCCTGGAAGCCGAAGAGACCGCCCGGCTTCACCCACTCTGCGCACTTGTTGAAGTAGCTCCGGTAGATGTCGACCGCCATGCCCTTCGCGGCCTGCGCCGGCGAGCAGAGGTGGTCGATCATCTCGATCGAGATGAGCGAGTCGTATTTGTGCGGCGGGACGAAGTCTTTGTAGTCGGCGCACCAGGTTTTGATGTTCGGGATCTTGCGCGCCATGATCTCTTCGTGCTGCGCCGAAGAGAGCGTGATGCCGTGCGCTTCTTTCGCACCGCGCTTGGCGACGTACTCCAGGTTCGCGCCCCAGCCGCAGCCGATGTCGAGCACGGTCGTCTCGGGCGAGACCTCCGCGAACTCGTAGAGGATGCGGGACTTGTTCTCTTGCGCGCGCTCGAGCGTGTCGCTCTCGTTCTCGTAGACGCCGCACGTGTAGTGCATGCGCTCGTCGAGCCAGAGTCGAAAAAACTCGTTCGAAACGTCGTAGGCAACCTGGACTTCGTCTTTGGTGCTGGTCACAGATTGCCTCCTACCACGGCTCCGTTTTCGTGCGTTACGCCATTTGTCGTGCCGTCTTCGGCGGGCTGTGCACCTGATTTCGCGCCCTCCGAAGCGCCCGAGCCTGCGAGCGGTCCGTGCAAGCGCTCGACCTCTTTCGCCATCTTTCCCTGGAGCGCGTACCTGAGCATCCGGAGGTCGCCGCGGAGCGAATAGAGCGGCGCCTTGAACGTGGCCGGCCGGTTCTTCTCGATGACGAAGTGACCGAACCACGCGGGGCCGTAGCCAACGACCGGGGTCGCCAAGAGCCAGAGCGGGTTGGCGGTGAGGACAGCCGCGCCCACGGTGCCGATCGCCATCGACGTGCCGGCGTAATGGAACGCGCGGTTGAGCGGGAGCTTGTGCTCACCGACGTAGAAGGGCCAAAACTCTTCGAACGACGCGAATTCTCGATTGCTCATGGTGCGGCTCCTCGCTGCCGGAGATTTGCTCGATTTATGATAGCTTCGCAAGCGCGATGCCTCTCCTATCGGCTCCTTTTGATGCCACGGCCCGCCGCAAGCTTTACCCGGCGATCGAGCCCTACAAAACCGGTCGGCTGAAGGTCTCCGACATCCACGACCTCTATTGGGAAGAATCGGGCAATCCGAACGGCAAGCCCGTCGTCTTCCTCCACGGGGGCCCAGGCGGCGGAACGGACGCGAAACAGCGGCGCTTTTTCGATCCAAAGCGCTACCGAATCGTCCTCTACGATCAGCGCGGCTGCGGCAAGAGCACGCCGCACGCTTCGCTCGAGGAGAACACGACGTGGCATCTCGTCAGTGACATCGAGGCGCTCCGCGAGCACCTCGGGATCGAGCGCTGGCAGGTCTTCGGTGGCTCGTGGGGCTCGACCCTGGCCCTCGCGTACGCCGAGCGTCATCCGAGTCGGGTCACCGAGATCGTCCTCCGCGGCATCTTCCTCCTCCGTCAGAGCGAGATCGACTGGTTCTACCAATTCGGCGCGCACGCACTGTTCGCCGACGCGTGGGACGACTACCTCGCGCCGATCCCGGAGAGCGAGCGCGGGAACATGCTCGAGGCCTATTACAAGCGCCTCACGAGCGACGACGAGAAGACGCGGCTCGAGGCCGCGCGTGCGTGGAGCATCTGGGAGGGGCGAACGAGCTGCCTCCTCGCCAACGAGGAGCTCATCCAGCGCTCGAGCGGTGACGACTTCGCGCTCGCGTTCGCGCGGATCGAATGCCACTACTTCAAGCACCGCGGCTTCTTCGGCCCCGAGGCCGAGCTCCTCGACGGCGTCTCGCGCCTCCGCCACATTCCGTGCGTCATCGTGCAGGGGCGCTACGACGTCGTTTGCCCGATGGAGAGCGCGTGGGCTTTGTTCCGTGCGTGGCCCGAGGCCGATCTGCGCATCGTAGCGGACGCCGGTCACTCCGCGTTCGAGCCCGGCAACGTCCACGAGCTCATCGAGGCGACCGACCGCTTCGCCGCTGCGGCCGACGGTACCGACGACGTCACGAAGCCGCACCGCATGCCGGAGATGGAGGTCGAGCGCTGATCGCCCTTGCGGGCGCGCTCGAACACCCATGCGCCCGAAAGAGGTCACGCTCGACGACGGCAGCAAAGTTACGCTCCGGCCGATCAAGCCGGAGGACGCCGTCGCGCTCCGCGAGGCCTTCGCCCATCTCTCTTCGACGACCCGCCAGCGCCGCTTCTTCGCCGGCGTCTCGGAGCTCACCGACGACATGGTGCGCTACCTCACGCAGGTGGACGGTTACGACCACTTCGCGATCGTCGCGACGATGGAGTCGCTCGACTTGAAGGAAGAGCGAGGCGTCGGCGTCGCCCGCTTCATCCGTTTGAAGGACGAGCCGACCGTCGCCGAGACCGCGGTCACGATCGTCGACGACATGCAGAAGAAGGGGCTCGGCCGGATCCTTCTCCTCGAGCTCTCGCATCGCGCGATGCGCCGCGGGATCGAGAAATTCCGTGCCGAGGTCCTCAGGACGAACGGTCCGATGAAGCGCCTCCTCGAGGAGGTCGGTGCCGAGCTGGTCGAAGACAACGGCGACAGCCTCGTCTACGACGTCAAGATCTCGACCGAGCCCGACTCCCCGCTGCACCGTCTCTTCCGCGCAGCAGCGTCGTCGCTCACCGCCTTCATCCGTAACCTGCGACCGCCTGAGCCCTGAGCCTCTCGAGAACAACCAGCGCCGAGCCTGCGAGCGGGGTAGGCTTCCGGAGCGATGGAAGGCTACGACTTCGATTATGTCGTCATCGGCTCCGGCTTCGGCGGGAGCGTCTCGGCGCTGCGACTCTCCGAGAAGGGGTACAAGGTCGCGGTCCTCGAGCAGGGCAAGCGCTGGAACGCCGAAGATTTCGCGAAATCGAGCTGGGACATCCGTAAGTTCTTCTGGAAGCCGGGCCTTGGCCTCCACGGCATCTTGGAGATGACGATGATGCGCGACGTCTTCTTCCTCCACGGCGCCGGCGTCGGCGGCGGGAGCCTCGTCTACGCCAACACGCTGCTGCAGCCGCTCAAAGAAGCATTCAACGACCCGCGCTGGGTCGGCGCCGACTGGGAGAAGGAGCTCGAGCCGCACTATGCGATGGCGAAGAAGATGCTCGGCGCCGTCCGGAGCCCGTTCATCGTCGAGACCGACCGCATCTTGCGTGACGTCGTCACCGACATGGGGCGGGGCGAAACCTTTCATCACCACACCGTCGGCGTGTACTTCGGCGAATCGGGCAAGACCGTGCCCGACCCGTATTTTGACGGCGAAGGTCCCGACCGCGCCGGCTGCATCAAATGCGGCGCGTGCATGGTCGGCTGCCGTTACAACGCCAAAAATACCCTCGACAAGAACTATTTGTATCTTGCAGAGAAGCGCGGAACCCGCATTTTCCCCGAATCGCGCGTGACCGACATCCGCCCGATATCGGACGACGGAAAGGAGTCGGACGGAATGCACGGCTACGAGATCGCGATCGAGAATTCGATCGGCTGGTCGAAGGCGCCGCGCAAGATCACGACGCGCGGCGTGGTCGTGTCGGGTGGCAGCTTCGGCACCGTCGACCTCTTGATGCGGTGCAAGGACCGCGGCTCGCTCGCCAAGATCTCCGACCGCCTCGGCGACTTCGTGCGCACCAACTCCGAGGCCCTCCTCGCCGTGCGCTCGCGTCGCGACGACGTCGACTTCTCGAAAGGGATCGCGATCACGAGCGGCGCGATGGTCGACGACCGCACGCACATCGAAATTTGTCGGTACCCCGAAGGGAGTGACTCGATGTCGCTCCTCACCACGCTCCTCACGGACGACGGCAACGGCCTGCCGCGCTGGGTGCGTTGGTTCGGCCAGATTGTGCGCCATCCCATTGATTTTTTGCGTGTGACGAACCCAGTTGGCTGGGCCAAGCGCACCGCGATCCTGCTCGTCATGCAGCCGGTCGACAGCTACCTTCGGTACAAGCTGCGTCGCCCTTGGTACTGGCCGTTCTCACGCAAGCTCGACACCGAGCTCGTCGGCGACCAGAAGGTGCCGGTCTTCATCCCGATCGCGAACGAGATCGCGAAGAAGATGGCGGCGAAGATGGACGGCGTCCCGCAGAGCGGCCTCATCGAGGTCTTCACCGGCCGCGCGTCGACCGCGCACATCTTGGGTGGTTGTCCGATCGGCGTTGACCCCTCCGACGGCGCGGTCGACAGTGACAGCAAGCTGTTCGGCTACCAGAACTTCTACGTCGTCGACGGTTCGATCATCCCGGCCAACCTCGGCGTGAATCCGAGCCTGACGATCACGGCGATGGCCGAGCGCGCGATGTCGCGCGTCCCCAGTAAGACCGAATAGATGGGAAAAAAGCTCGATTTTGCGATCGCGATTTTGAACGGGACGATCGGTGATCACCTGTGTCGCTCGAACAACGATCTCGCCATCGACTTCACGTTCGCGCGGCGTGGTGAATCGCTGACCGTCGACGAGGTCGCACGAAGCATCCCGGCCGGCGCGAAGGTCGTGCTCCTCGTCCACGGCCTCATGAACAGCGAGGCGATCTTCGAGGACGCGAGCGGCGAGGACTTTGGCACGCGCCTCGCGAAGGACCTCGGCTTCGTGCCGGTGTACGTCCGCTACAACTCTGGCCGGTCGATCCCCGACAACGGCGCGCTCCTCGACGCGCATCTCGAGGCGCTCTTCACGAAGGCCGCGCCAATCGACGAGCTCGTCCTCCTCGGCTACAGCATGGGCGGCCTCGTCGTCCGGAGCGCATGTCACTTCGCGAAGGAGGCAGGCCACGCGTGGCTCGGGAAGGTGAGGCGGGCGCTCTACGTTGGCACGCCGCATCGTGGGGCGCCGCTCGAGCGCGGCGGTCGTGTTGTCTCGTCGATCTTGGCGGCCATCCCCGACCCGACGACGAACCTCGTCGGTCAGATCGCCGACCTCCGCAGCGCCGGTCTTCAAGATCTGGGCGACGCGGAGCTCCGTCACGAAGATCGCGCACGCCGCGGCAAGACCTGGAAGCTCACCGACGCCGAGCACCCAGTCCCGCTTCTGCCGTCGATCGAGCATTTCCTCGTCGCTGGCGGCGTCTCGAACGCGCCCTGGGTCCACGCGCTCTTCGGCGATTCGATCGTGCCGCTCGGCTCGGCCAAGAACGAATCGAAGACGGCTATTTTTCCGCTCGATCACGTCAAATTCGTCCCGGGCACGGCCCATATCGATCTTCCGACGAGCCCCCGCGTCTACGAGCTTCTTCGCGTATTCTTGGAAGGATCAAAATGAGCTCTCTCGAAAACTGGCGTGGGTTGAAGGACATCGTCGTCGACGCGGTCGATCACGGCTCGCAGGCGATCGAAGAGATCCATCTCGCGTCCTCGAGGCGCGTCTTTCGGATCGCGCGCGTGGTGCCGGGGATCGACGTCCCGGCGCGCCTCGTCGAAGGGATCTACGAAGGCTCGGTGAAGCGTTCGTACGGGACCGTGCGCTTCGTCGCAAAGCTCGTGGGGGGCACCGTCGACTTCGGGCTCGAGCTCGCCGGCGCAAAGAAGAAGAAGGAAAAGGAGTGATGCGCGCGCTCACGTCGATCGTCGTCGTGGCCGTCATCACGATCGCGGCCGTCGCAGACACGTCCGGGCTTAGGGGCGCGCCCTGACGAAGATAGATCGCGCGTGTCGAAGACGACCGATCCGGACACGAAGGCCTGGCTCGCGCCCGCGCTGGAATTGACCTGACGATCGAGGGTAGACGGGTCGGCGGCGATCTGCGCGAGCGGTGTCGCGTCGGTGCCCGTGATCTGACTGCACGAGCGCGGAGCGGTCTTGTACGACGCATCGATATGGAACGCGTCGCGCGTGAGCGAGGCCTTGCCCCAGATCTCGCCGCGGAAGCCGCCGAACGACATGACCCCGCTGTTCAAGACCATCGGGTTCGCCGGATCGCCGGAAAAACCCACTTGGAAGCGGACGTCGACCTGCGCTTTGGCGCCCGCGAGCTTCACGCCGTAGAGACCCATGAACGCGTCGCAGTCGACCTTCTGCGCGTTCGGGCGCGCGAAGTGGAAGTAGCCTTCGACCTGCATCCGCTCGTCGACCTCGAGCGCGAACATCTGTCGTGGGATGCCGAGCGCGTCGATGGTGGTGCGGCCGATCTTGCCGTCGACGACGAGGCCGGCGTTGGCGGTATCGGAATAGTGGAGCTCGGCCTTCGCCTGCGCGCTGCCGAGCATCGTGACATCGATGCGGGTCGCGAATGGGCCTTGGACCAACGTGGCGGCATACGGACCGATCGTGCCGACGGGCGTAACGATGCTGAAGCGCGGCGACGCGAAGGCGAAATCCTCACCGAGGGCGTGATCGCCTTGCTTCTCGACCCTGCCGGCGACGTCATCGAAGTCGAGCTTGGTGTTGTCGCCGGCAACGCCGCCCCACGTGAAATGCCCCTTTTCGAGCTGGATCGCAGTGATCGCATCAGCGCTGAGGTCGTTGCCTTCTTTCAGCGGGTGGACGGTGAGGAAGCGATTGAGCACGTCTCGGATCGTCGGGTAGGGACCGTTGACGGTCGCGTCGAGCCCGATGATGTGCATCGTCGGCGGCTTCGCGTCACGGATGTTGAAGTCGATCTCGGCGGCCCGCACGAACACGCCGGGCAAATCGGACGAGGTCGCGTTCACGCCGAAGAACTTGATGAGATGCGGCTGGACCTCGACGCGGTCGACCTTCAGCGCGATGCCGCGCTTGGCCGCCGCGGTCGTGTAGATTTGCTCGACGACCGCCGGGAGCGCGAAATAAGCGGCGCCGCCCGCCATGACGAAGAAGAGGAAGAGCGCCAGCCAGTTGAACTTTGTCGGCTGCTTCTTCCCTTGGTAGTCGATCTTGAGATCGACCGGCGGACGCGGCGCCAAAATTTCGGGCAACGCGAACTGGTGCACGCTCGGCGCCGCGAGCTCGGGCGGCAACTGCGGAACGTCGTCGACGACGTGCGCTCCGCTGATCGAAGAGAGACGCGGACGCTGCGACGGAACGACGCTTGGGCGCGGTCGCGCGACGTCCGGGATCGAGCCCGGACGGCGGTTGGAGGTCGGGCCGAGCGGCATGTTGGAATGCGGGAGCGACGCGGGCGGCGCCGACACCGGTGGGATGTCGTCTGACGAAGGCGGCGGCGGCGGGGCGCGATGCTGCGGACGAACGTCTTCTTCGTACATCGGCCTCGACGGCGGTGCCGGTGTCATCGCCGAGTAGCTTCCGCTCGCCGTCGACGGCGGAGGGATGTCGTGCAAGGCCGCGTTCGGCACGCGCCTCGACGATGTGGGTGGGGGCGGCATCGACGCGCGTCGTGGCTGCGACGCTGCCTGACCGGATGAGGGTAGTGTGCTTTGCCGCTGCGGCTTCGCAGCCTGCGGTTGCGGAACGGCCGCACGAATTTCCCGCAGCATGTTCGCGTTGATCGCGCCCGTGGTCGACGTGTGAAGCTCCTCGGACGAGAGGTCGACGATGTTCCCCTCCTGCGTCTCGGGCAAGAGCTCGTCAGGCGGAGGGAGCGACTTTCGCGGCGATGGAGAAGGCGGCGCCGGAGGCGGCGAGCTCCGCGCGGGGCTCGCGACCGGCGGGATCGAGCCTGAGAAGGCGTCGGAGACGGATGGGCGCGCCTGCTTTGCGGGCGCCGGCGTTCGTGCGGCCTCACGACCGTCGACCTGCGACGCGCGACCCGAGCCGCGCTCGATCTTCGTGTGCTTTCCTCGTCCGTCGAGGCGCAGCTCTTCGAGGATCCCCTTCGATTCTTGGACGACGTCCGGCGCGAGGCCCTTTTCGATCTCCGCGATGCGCGCCGACCGCGCTGCGATGGCCACCGACGCCACGCTCTCGACCCACTCGCCGACCTTCGAGGGGGTCGCGAGCGGGAGACACATCTCGAGCGCGATCGCCATCTCTCGCGCGGTCGCGAAGCGATCGTCGGGATCGCGGGCCAAGCCTTTGAGGACGAGCGCGTCGAGCTGTGGAGGCAAGTCCGGGTTGAACGAGGACGGCGCAGCCACGGACGTCTCTTGAATGCGTCGCAAGATCGCCGACTGGTAGTCGGAGTCGAAGAGGCGGCGTCCGGTGAGGATCTCCCAGAGGACGATCGAGGCTGCGAAGATGTCGGTCCGGCGATCGACGGTGATTTCGCCGGTGAGCTGCTCCGGCGCCATGTACGCGAGCTTGCCTTTGAGGTCGCCGTCGCGCGTGTGGTAGCTGCGCGTTTCGGCCTTCGCGATGCCGAAGTCGAGCACGCGCGCGATGCCGTCGGGACCGACGAGCACGTTCTGCGGAGACATATCGCGGTGGACGATGCCGAGCTTCTCGCCCTTTTCGTTCGAGGCTTCGTGCGCGGCATGAAGGCCGTGCAGGACGCCGACCATCACGGCCGCCGCGACCTTGAGCGGCATCCGTTCGTCACGCGGGACGAGCGCGCGGAGCACCTTGGAGAGCGACTCGCCGCAGATGTACTCCATGACGAGGAAGACCTCGCCCTCGGTCGCGATGACGTCGAGCGTCTGGACGACGTTCGGATGATGGATGCGCGCCGCGAGCCGTGCTTCGTCGAGGAACATCGAGACGAAGTCGGGATCTTTGGCGTACTGCGCATGCAAACGCTTGATCGCGACGACCTTCGAAAAGCCGGCCGTCCCCTTCATGCGGCCGATGTGCACGGTCGCCATACCGCCGGCGGCTATTTCGCCGTGTAGTGTGTACCTGCCCCCCAGGTTCCAATCGGAGGAGTCTTCTACGGGCATCGCTTGGTAAAATAGCAGGTTTATCGGTGTATTGCGTGGGCTCTCGCCGCAATGGAGACGGGTTGTGACGCCGCGCTGACCCTTGTGGGTGCTGGGCGCACCCCTCATTTTCCTGCGGAAAATGAGCCTCCCCGGCCATCGCCTTCGGCGAAGCGCTTTGCGGGGCAAAGCGCGGGCTCAAGATCGCGGGCGTTGGTCGCTCCGGCCGCGCCAGGCGACGGCCTCCGCTGGCGACCGCACAGGCTTCTTTCGTCCTTCTCGGTCGCTTCGCTCCCGAGCGCGCCGCCTCACTCCCGTTCGGACTCTGGTGTCTCGCGCTCCGCGCTCGTTCGAGCGAGCGACAGCGAGAGTAGGCCATCGCAAGCGAGGAGCGTAGCGACCGAGCGCCCTCCGCCAGCGATCTTGCTCGATCTTGCTCTTCGTTTTGGCCCTGCCAAAACGAGTCGGCGTAAGCCGTGCGTGGGGAGGCTCAAAACGCAAAGCGTTTTGAGGGGCCGGGCACCGGCCCGCCAGGGTCATCGATCGGGGTGTCTTCAGCCCGCGAGCTCCTTGATGACCATCCCATTGTCAGCAAGCGAAATGGGTCTCCCGATCGGCGAGGTGACTTCTTTGTTTGGATTCATTCCGAGCTGCGTTTGGAGCGTCGCCATGAGATTTGGCACGCTCTGCGTCCCTTCGATGATCTTGGCGCCGTTCGGATCGGTCTTGCCGTAACCGAGCCCGCCCCTCAGGCCGCCGCCGCCGGCGAGGGCGCTCCACACTTGGGGGTAGTGATCGCGGCCGTCGTTGCCGTTGATCGTGGGCGTGCGTCCGAACTCGCCCATGCACGTGACGAGCGTGCTCGAGAGCAGCTTGCGTTGCGCGAGATCCTTGAACAGACCGGAGAGGGCCGGGTCGAGCGTGGCCATCAGCTTCTTGGTTCGCTCGAAGTTGTCGGTGTGTGTGTCCCATCCGTCGAGGACAACCTCGATGATGCGCACGCCCGACTCGACAAGCTTGCGGGCGACCAGGCAGCCGCGGCCGAAGTCGGTGTCGCCATACATCGCCTTCGTCGCTGCGGTCTCTTTCGTCAGATCGAATGCGGCGAGCTTGGGCGTGTGCATCATGCGGATCGCTTCGTCGTAGACGGCGACGCGCCCTTCGACCTGCTTGTCCTTCGTCGCGCCGAGCAGCTTGCCGTCGAGGTCGTCGAGGAGCGCCTCACGCGCGTGGAAGCGCGCGTCGTCGACGTCGTGGAAGAGGGCGACGTTTTGCGGAGGCACCGAGGCGTTCTGGATGATGAACGGACCGTACTCCTTGCCG
>CAJDWT010000230.1_pt1 | contig 14672 bp, 13 predicted proteins | sample 7391671 | NCBI WGS metagenome assembly CAJDWT01 (sample SAMEA7055729, study PRJEB34461) | soil metagenome | biome: terrestrial ecosystem; feature: Peninsula; material: soil | place: Antarctica | collected 2016
GAGCGCGCGTCTCGGCTTTTACTTCCCCACCCGCTTGGATTTCGGCGAGGACCGCGTCGTAGTCGGCCGGGTCGCACACGACTGCGACGCGCGCGTGGTTCTTCGCCGCGGAGCGCAGCATCGACGGGCCGCCGATGTCGATGTTCTCGACGATGTCCGCGTGCGATGACGCCGGGTTGGAGGCTACTTTCTCGAACGGATAGAGGTTCACGATGACCAGATCGATCACCTTCGCGCCGAGGCGCTCGAGGTCGCCCTTGTCCTTTTCGCCGCGCGAGAGGATGCCGCCGTGCACGCGGGGGTGGAGCGTCTTCACGCGACCGTCCATGACCTCCGGCGAGCCGGTGTAGCTCTCGACCGTCTCGACCGCGATGCCCTCGGCCGCGAGCGCCTTGGCAGTTCCGCCCGAAGAGAGAAGCGCGATACCACGCGCGGCGAGCGCACGCGCGAACGGGATCAAATTCGTTTTGTCCGATACCGAGAGGAGCGCGAGCTTGACGGTCATGGCGCGCACTTAACTGCGCACGCTGGTGCGGTCAATGGACGACGCTGTCGCTCGGGAGCGACACGAACCGCTCGAACGGGCGCTCGCGAATCGTGCCATTTCAGCGGGATCTCTCGCTCGAGGTGCTCGGCGGCCCTCGGCTTGCATTGTATTCCGCGTCGGAAGGACCACCATGACGCAACCGATCACCACGCGAAGCGCGCTTTCGCTCGTCGTCGCGCTCGCCGTCGCCCCGCTGCTGATGGGCTCGAGCGATCTGCGAGAAGATCAATTCGAGTGCGAGCAAGCGGCGAGCCACTTGAAGAGCTGCTGCGGCTCCTCGTTCGACGCCCGCGCGGTCGACTGCGAGTACACCGCGGGCTGCTCCAACGACGACAGCTACCCGGCGTTGACCGTCGGCGTCAGCAAGTGCATCGAAGCCAAGAGCTGCGACGCGCTCCTCGCGGACGACCTCTGCACCGCGATCGGCAACCTCGGAGTCGGCGAGCGCGGGTCGTGCGAATGAAGCCGCTCATTCCGCCGACGCTCCTCCTCCGACGGCGACCGACGCGCCACCGCCCGAAACGAAGATGAAGCCGCGCGTGATGGCCGACCTCGACGCCGGCCTCGCCTACCGAGCGCTCTACGGATCTCACTTTTGGGGTGGGGAGCTCTCGGCCGCCGTCGGGGTCGAGCTCAAGCCGGGGACGGTCATGCTCACGACCGATCTCCTCTTCGGCAAAACCGAATATGGCCTCACGGTCTGGAATTGGCATGTCGCACCGCTCTGGCAATTCCGGATCGCGCGGCTTCGGCTTGGTGCCGGCCCGAGCTTCAGTTACCTGCAGGTCGCACGGGTGACCGAGCCCAGCCACGCGCTCTGGAACATGGGCGTGGGCGTCGTAGGGCAGGCCTCGTTCGATCTCGTCCAGCTGGACGCGACCGCCGCGGACGGACGACCGACCCCGCCGCACGCGCTCTACGGCGCAATTCGGCTGAATATCGACGATATGCTCGGCGGCGGCGACGCTCCGATCGTGTTCGGGCCGACCTTCGCGATCGGCCTCCGCCTCTGAGGCCACGAACGATAAGAGCCCCGCGGGGAGGCGCGGAGCTCTTGGTGCTTCGGCGCTCCGAGCGATCTACTGAAGCGATCGCTCGAAACGAAATCGATGCGTGAGGTCTACATGGACCCGGGGGGCGGGTGGGGCCATCTTGACCCTGCTCGATAGCGGCTACTTCAGTCGAGGTCGGCGCTGGCGAACGCTTCTACGTCGAACTCTGCGGTCGTGGTCTCGACCTCGACCTCGACGCGCTCGGCCTTGCTCGTGATGTCGTCTGCGGCCGCCTCGTCGTCTTCGCGCTCTTCGATTTCGTCCTCGTCCTCCTCGTCCTCCTCGACCACGGGGGCGGCGAGAACGGGGAGACGGCGCTTGCCGACCGGACCCTCGTCGACGTAGTCGCGGAGGGCGGCCATGTCCTTGAGCGCTTCGAGCTTCGCGAGGCCTTTGACCTCGACCTGGCGGATGCGTTCACGCGTCAGGTTCATGATCGCGCCGACCTCTTCGAGCGTCGTGCCGCCACGATCGGCGACGTCGAGCGCGCAGGTCTCGTTCATGTCCCAGACCTCGAGATCGGGGAAATTCAGCTTGATCGCGCCGGTACGAGCGGACACGTCCAAGAAGAGGTGATGCTTGCAGGATACGAACGGGCACGGACGAGCACCGTTGACGCACTGTTCGCGCGTCTTCGGTTTTTCGACCTCCACCTCCGGATAGAGGAGGCGACCGAGCTCGAGCTCGCGCTTGGTCATGCGCTTCACGCTGATCGTACGGGCGCGGACGGCGCGCTTGCGGCGCGACCGACGTTGCTCGCGCGTGACCGCGGGCTCCAGCGAGGGCTCGTTGGCGAGCGCCAACGAACCTTGGGTTTCGCCGACCTGTGAGGTCTCGACGTCTTCTTCACCCGTCATCTCAACGATGATCTTCGCGTCCATACCGTCCTCCCGCTTCATGCGCACACGTATCCATCGGGCTTCACGCAGGCCGCCTCGCCTACATGGAGCCACATCCACTCCATCTCCCGAACGAGCTCGCTCTATTCAGAAGAAAACGTCTTTTGGTGTTGCTAGACCGCTTCTCGCTGCAACCGCGCTTGCATCGTCAGTCGTGCTTCGAGAGCAATCACTTTCGCCACGAGCTCCGCCGCGAGAGCCCGCGTATCCGCTAAATCCCGCTGCATCGTGTCTTTTCGAGCCTCGAGCGAACGGATCCCTTCGCTCTTGCTGCGAGCCTTGAGCGCCGTCGTCAGTGCACCGAAAATCTTTTCTTCAAGCGAAGTTTCGAGAGACTCGACGTCGCCTCGAATGAAGAAAAAATCTCGTTGAATCTCTTCGATGGTGTGCGTCTCCATCATCGACTTCAGACGCTGCACCTGCCGTACTACGGACGCCGGATACAAACCCTGCGACCCTTTGTGCTTCCCCTTCATCCCGACGCGCCTGCTCCGGGGGAGCAGACCGAGCTGCACGTACTTGCGAAGCGTGCTCCCGGTGAACGAAACACCCTTTTTCGTAAGGTGATTAACGATCTGCGTCGATGACAACCCTTCGGGATGCTCCCGTTCGATTCGCGAGAGCTCGTCGTCGGACAACTGGTGTTTGGTCATCGTGTCGTCCAGCGCGAGCCGCGCTTGCTTCCATAAGCGTCCACCACTTGGCACTCGCAATCGGTGGATTTCCCCCACTCCATCGGAACGTTCGCGAATGTATTCTACTGAAAAGAATACGGTCAACGAGACTGCGTGGTTTTTTTCGCGCGTGTTCCATCATGGAAACGTTTCGCGCAGTTAGGACGACGACGTGACAGACAATGTCACACCGAAGGCGTTCGGGCTGACGAAAACGTCAGCGCGAGAATCGGAGGAAAAACATGGGGTTGAATGAGCGTCCATGTGTTCCATGTCCGACACCGTGGTTCTGCCGCGACCGTAGGACGACGGCCCAGTTTGTCGCCGGAATTGCAGCTTGTTTGCGTTATCGTCTCCTCCGCGATGGCCCCGCCGCGTGATCCGGAAGACGAACGCACCGACCCGAATCTCGACGAGATCGAGCCGGAGGCGCCGTCGCCGACAGCCCCGCCCGTTGAGACGCCGCAGCTTTTTCCCCTCACGCGTGACGTCGCCGCGCGCGGGGCCCGCGTGCGCTTCGTCGAGATCGGCGAAGGTCCGCCCGTCTTGATGATCCACGGCTACCTCGCCAACCACGCGACCTGGGATCATCTGCTCGACTCGTTCGGCACGCGCTTTCGCACGATCGCGCCTGATTTGCCTGGGTTCGGCGATAGCGAGAAGCCCTCACCTTCGCGCTACGCCTACAACGCGGACGCGTTCGCCGAGTCGCTCGTCGACCTCGTCGCTGCGCTCGGCCTCGGGCGAGTGGCGGTCTGCGGCCACGATCTTGGCGGATCGGTCGCGCTGACGATGGCGGCGCGGCATCCGTCGATCGTCCAGCGGCTCGTCCTCGTCGATCCGCTCGTCTATCCACATCGCACCGATGTCTATTCGCGCGTCGCGACGACGCCTATCGTCGGCCCCATCACCTTCAAGCAGCTCTCCGGCCGCGGGCTCTTCACGCGCTACTTCAAGAGCCGCAACTACGCCGCGCCCGAAGCCGCGCCGGCCGGCAAGGTCGACCGCTTCTTCGAGCACTTTAACGCGCCGGCCGCGCGTGAGTCGGCCTATGCCACGCTCGAGTCGCTCGACGACACCCGGACGCTCGTCGCGCTGTTGCCGCGCGTCTCGGTCCCGACGCTCGTCTTCTGGGGAAGACACGACCGCCTCCTCCCGCTCGATCACGGGCGTCGCCTCGTCCGTGAGCTCCCAAACGCGACGCTCGAAATCCTGGAGGCCGGGCACTCGCCGCACGAAGAGCGTGCCGCCGAGTTCGAGGCAAAGGCGACCGCCTTCTTGAGCGGCACGCCCAAGACGCGCGGGCGTACGACCGCCCCGTCCAAGCGGCGAGAGCGCCCGTGAGCTCCGCGCCCAGCGCCGCCATCGCGCGCTTCAAGCGGAACAAAGGAGCCTTGGTCGGCGCAGCGGTCGTCACGCTGCTCGCCCTGTTCGCGCTCTTCGGCCCCTCCCTCTCTTCTCATGATCCGTACGCGAGCGACTTCGTGCGCGGAGTCGACCGCGCGACCGGCACCCCGGTTGGCCCGAACGCCACCTTCTGGCTCGGAGCGGATCGCATCTTTCGCGACGAGCTCGTCCGGCTCGCAGTCGGCGCGCGGCTCTCGCTCGTCATCGGCCTCGTCGCCACGCTCATCGCGAGCGTCGTCGGCGCCGCGGTCGGCATCATCGCTGGCTACGCCGAAGGCTCCAAGGGCGTCATCCTTCCGTGGCCGGTGCCTTTGTCACTGCCGATCGCCTTGTTTTTGGCCGTCTCCGGCCGCACGAGCATCGCGCTCGACGTCGTCTTTGGCGCGTTCGTGCTCGGCACCTTCGCGGTCGTGGGCGGCGTCCGCTGGCTCCGTCGGGGCGTCAGGCTCAACCTCGACATCGGGCTCATGCGCACGGTCGACGTGGGGCTCTCCTTCCCCTTCTTGCTCCTCGTCATGGCGGTCGGCTCCGCGCTCGAGCACACGAGCACGGGCTCGATCCTGCTCGTGCTCGGCCTCACCGGTTGGCTCGGCACCGCGCGCCTCGTCCGCGCCAAGACGATGCAGATCCGTGGCAACGACTTCGTCCTAGCGGCCCGCGCGCTCGGGGCGGGAACGCCGCGCATCCTCTTCCGCCACGTCCTGCCGAACGTGATGGGCACGCTCGTTGTCGTGTCCACCATCTCGGTCGCGCAGATGATCTTGGCCGAGAGCGTGCTCAGCTATCTTGGCGTCGGCGTACCGCCCCCTACCCCGACGTGGGGTCACATGCTGTTCGAAGGGCAGGACTACTACCAGGCCGCGCCGTGGCTCGTGCTGGCGCCGGCGGTGGCGATCCTGCTCGCCGTCCTCGGCTTCAACCTCCTCGGCGAAGGGCTACGCGATGCGTTCGATCCGCATGAGAAGTGATCGCCACCTGTGGCTGGCCGCGATCGTCGGCGGTCTACTGAGTATATGCGGATGCTCGGACCCGCTCGCGGCGCCGCGAGCGAAAGGCACCGCGACCGCCGACGCGCCGAAGCACGGTGGCACGCTCCGCTTGGCGAGCTTCGCCGACATCCGGACGCTCGACCCGGCCGCCGTGAGCGACCAGCTCGCCGACGAGGTGGTACAATTGCTGTTCGCCGGCCTCGTCGACTTCGACGCGGACGGCAAGGTGTTTCCCGACCTTGCGGAGAAAATCGAGACCTCGCCCGACGGCCTCGTCTACACCTTCACGCTCCGGCAGGGGGTCCTCTTTCACGACGGCACCGAGCTCACCGCCCTCGACGTGAAGCGCTCGGTCGAACGCTCGCTCCACCCCGACTCCCCCAATCCGTACGGCAGCTTCTACGACAACCTCGTCGGCGCCTCTGCCTATACTCAAAAGAAGGCCACCGAGGTCACCGGCGTCACCGTCGGGGGGAAATACACGGTCGCCTTCCGACTCACCAAGCCCGACGCCACGTTCCTCTCGCTCCTCGCGCTCCACCCGCTCCGCCCCGTCTGCAAGAGCGCCGGCAGCACGTACTCGGACAAATGGCTCCCTTGCGGCGCCGGGCCGTTCAAGCTCGAGCCCGGCGGCTGGGACCGCGGCCGGAGCCTGACGCTCGTCCGCAACGAGGCCTACTTCCGCCCCGGTCTCCCCTACCTCGACGCTGTCACCTTCCAATACGGCGTGAACATCGTCACCGAGCGCTTCAAGTTCGAAGCGGGCGAGATCGACGCGATCCGCGACCTCACGCAGGCCGACACCGTCCGCTATCTGAACGACGCGCGCTGGAAGCCGTTCGGCGAATACGAGGAGGCCCGCTCCATCTTCGGCGAGAGCATGAACACCGAGATGGCGCCGTTCGACAACGTCGAGGTCCGCCGCGCGGTCGCCGCCGCGATCGACCGCGACCACCTCCGGCTGCTGCGCTCCGAGAACGTGGTCCCCTGGGGTCATGCCGTGCCGCCCGACGTCGAAGGAGCCAGCCACACGACCGCGGGACAGACCTACGATCTTGCCGCCGCGCTCGAGCACATGAGGCGCGCCGGCTACGGCTACGATCCGGTGACCAAGCGAGGCGGCTACCCGCGCCCGATCACGTACATCGCTTACAAACAAGGCTTCTCCGAGTTCTCGGCGCAGTCGGTCCAGCAAGACCTCGCGAAGATCGGCATCCGCATCGACATCAAGATCGTGAGCTTCGCGACCTACTTGTCGACGACGCATCGTCGCGGTGGCGCGGCGATCTCGCCTCAAGGTTGGAGCCAGGACTATCCGGACGCGAGCGATTTCTATGAGTCGCTCTTCACCTCGAAGTCGATCAACGACGAGGACACTGGCAACACGTCGTTCTACAAAAACCCGGAGCTCGACGGCGTCCTCGCGCGCGCCGACCAAGAGATGGATCCGAAGGAGCGCCAGAAGCTCTTCGACCGCGCCGACGTCATCTTGCGCGACGACGCGCCTTGGGCCTTCACCCACAGCTATCGCTGGTTCAACGTCCACCAGCCCTACGTCCACGCGCTCCGCCCGCACGCGACGTGGGTCTGGGACATGCAAAATTCGTGGCTCGATCGCGCCGTCGGCTCGATCGCGCGGTCAACGGTGCTGTCCGATCTCTCGCTCGCGACGCTCTTGCCGTCGCACCACGCGCGCGGAGCCACGCGATGAGATACCTCGCGGGCCGGCTCGGTTGGGCGCTCTTCGTCGTGTGGGCGGTCATCACGATCACCTTCTTCGTCGAAGCAGTCCTCCCTGCCGATCCGGCGCGCATCGCCGCAGGCGCGCAGGCGAGGCCGGCCGATGTCGCCCGCATCCGGACGCAGCTCGGCTTGGACAAGCCGATCGGCGAGCGGTACGCCATCTACCTTCGCCGGCTCGTCCACCTCGCTCCGACTGCCGACGCTCCCGGCGACGCAGCCCGCCTCGCGTTGGAGCACGCCGGCTGCGTCTCTCTTGGTCCGCTTCACGTCGATCTCGGCAAGAGCTACGAGCAGCGCCGACCGGTCGCCACGATCCTGGCCGAGCGACTACCTCGTACGGCGTTCCTCGCCATCTGCGCGGTCTTCGTCCAGCTCTGGATCGGCGTATTTTGCGGGGTCTTCGCGGCCACGCGCAAGGGCACCAAGGCCGACACCGGCGTCGTCGTGGTCAGCCTGCTCGGCGTGAGCGCTCCGACGTTCATCCTCGGCCTGCTGCTGCAGTTCGTGTTCGGTCACAAGCTACGTTGGCTCCCGCTCGACGGCTTCGGCCAGACAACGCTCGATCACATCAAATCGGTGATCTTGCCCGCCCTCACGCTCGGCATCTTCGGCGCCGCGTTCTACACGCGGCTCGTCCGCGACGAGATGATCGTGCTCTTGAAGAGCGACTACGTGCGAACCGCCAGCGCGAAGGGTGCTAGCCGCATCCGCGTCGTCTTCGTCCACGCGTTCCGAAATGCGCTCGTCCCGCTCGCCACCGTCGTCGCGCTCGATCTCGGCACGCTTGTCGGCGGCGCGATCGTGACCGAGACCCTCTTTCGTTGGCCGGGGCTAGGTGCGCTCAGCGTGACCGCGCTCGTCGACCGCGACGGCCCGGTCGTCATGGGCACGGTCCTCGTCACGTCGTGCGCGATCGTCCTCGCGAACCTCGTCGCCGACGCCGCGCACATCGTGCTCGACCCGACCCTGCGCAAGACGACGCGCGTCTGACGACGCGTCACTGCTCGAGGAGCGCGCGGCACTCGCTGACGCGGACGCCTTCGGCCCGCTTCGCGCACTGCGTATAGGCCGCCTTCGCGCGCGCGTGGCTGCCTGCGGTCTCATGGGCGGCGCCGAGAATGAGCCACGCTTCGGCGTTGTGCGGATCGCGTTCGGTCGCGCGCGTGGCAAGGCCGATCGCGCTCTGGGTCTGTCCCTTCTCGAGCGCGGCTTGCGCCTGCGCCGCGAGCTGCGCGCCGGACGCCGTCGGGTTCGGATCCGGGGTATTTTGCGTTGAATTCGTCGCCGTCGCGGTCGGATGAGCGGTCGCCGTCGAGGCTGTTTCGACCGCCTGGGTCGCCGTCGCGCTGGGGAGGGCGTGCGTCGCGGTCGTCGTGGCCGTCGGCGCGGTCTCAGTCGCGTCGGGGGCGGCGAAGGTCGGCAGCGAAGGCGTGGTGGTCGCCGGATGCGCCGTCACAGTGGTGATCGCCGTCGTGGTTGCGGTCGCGGTCGTCTTCTGGTGGTTGTCGGCGATCTTGTTCTTCACGACGACGTAGATGGTGAGGATCGTGAGGGCCGTGAGGATCGCCACGACGAAGCGGAGCATCGACGCCCGGCGCTGCTGCTGGACCCGGAAGAGCGAAGGGACGGTCTCGTCGTAGGGTGGCGGAGCCGACGAATGCGAGCGATTGGTGCTCTCAATCGTATCGAGCGACGTGTCGAAGTTGTCGTCCGGGCTGCCGTGACGTTGCTCTTCGGGGAGCGTGCCGGCGTCTTCGGGCTCCTCGTCACCCTCGTCCTCGCCGCCGTCCTCGTCTTCGTCGTCCCCCGCTTCGTCTTCGTCGCCGTCCTCGTCGCCGTCCTCGCCCTCGTCGAGATCATCGTCGCCGTCTTCGTCGTCTTCTTCTTCCTCGTCGTTGGCGCCCTCGCTGACACCCCACCCGCGGTCGATCGTCGACGGCGTGGGCGTCGGCGCGGCCGGAGGGATCGGCAGCATGTCGTCATGCGTGGGCTCGACGCGACCTTCGACGCGCGTCTCCGCGTTCGGATCGGCCAGGTGCAAGACGGGGGACGGAGGCGGCAACGTTCCGCCGACCTTTGACGGCGGCGGTGTGCTCGGCGAGCCGCTCATTGGCGGCGGCGCGAAGCTCTCGCTTCCGGGGACCATCAAGTTTTCGTCGTTCGCGGGCGGCGGCCGGGTCTCGCCCATACCGGCCTCGGCGGGGACCACGACGCTGTCGACCGCGGTCTGGTCGTGATCGATCGACTCTTCGACCAGCACGTCATGCGCGTCGGCGACGGGGATGAGCAGCCCCTCGAAGTAGAGCTTCGAGATCGTCGAGAGCGTCGACAGGTCCTCGAACGGCGACTCGTCCACGACGTGCATGAGCGACCGCTTCGCGTCGAAGAGGCGCAAAATGCCGTTCAATTCGTCGGGGATCTCGTTGAGGCGCTCGAGGAGCTGACCGTGATCGATCTCGAAGATCGTGCTGAGCGGGGGGAGCTGCTCCATGAGGCGCCCCCACTCGTCGACGCGACGCATTCCTTCCATCAGGATGCCCTGCGTCGAGGTCTCCATGATGTCGTCGTTCTTTACGACGCAGAACTCGACCTCGAACTCGGCCTCGTTCCAGATGAGCGCGCGGTAGATCGCCTCTTCACCGCGGAGCCGGCCCATGTCGGCGTCGACGATCTTGCCGTCACGGAAGTAGACGTGGCCCTTTTGGGTTGCGGTGTTGAGGTGGACGATGCCGCTCTTGCGCGAGACCTCGAAGGTCTGCAGAAGGTCGACGACCGCCATGTCTTCGATCGAGCCGGAGAAGCGCGTGCGACCACCGGTCGTATGACGGGTGGCGAACGAGTCGTGCTGGCGACGCGCGATCAAGAGGTTCACGCGCGCGATGAGCTCGCGCACGAAGATGGGCGCTTGGTGAGGTAGTCCTCGACGCCGAGCTCGAGGCCGCGGATCTTGTCCTCGACCGATTTTTGGCTGGTGAGGAAGACGACCGGGATGCTCGCCCACTCTTGCCGCTCTTTGAGCCGACGCACGAGCGCGTAGCCGTCGAGCTTCGGCAGCCGCGTGTCCGACAAGACGAGATCAGGCGTCGAGAGCTCGAGCTTCGTCAACGCATCCGACCCGTCGACGGCGGTCGTGACGCTGTAGCCCGCTTTCCGCAAGCTCACCTCGAGCACGCGAAGGCTGCGCGGATCTGCGTCGACGAGGAGCAGCTGCTGCTTGGCCACGGCCCGACGATGTTACATGGCGCGCGCGAATTCGGGAAACCTTGGTCGCTTACATATAGAAGCGGAGCATGAAGCGCCCGAATCAGTCGGCGTCGGCCGCGGCGTCCGGAGAGGAATCGGGAGCGGCGTCGGCGGCGTCACGGTCATGCGCGTCGACAAACGAGGCGTCGGGCTGCGGCAATGGGGTCGACGAGACGCAGACGCCCCCGCGACAGACGAGGTCCGAGCCGCAGTCTTTGTCGCGCGTGCAGGGCGCATTCTCCGAGCTGTCGGCCGATTCGACCTCGCCACACCCCGGACCACGGAGCAAGGCGAGGGCGACGGCGCTGACGACGAGCCCGCGGATCACGACATCACTCTAGCAGGCGGCTGTCCGCGCGCTCTCAACCACCGCTCGGCGCCGGCGCCTGAGGCGGCGGAGGCGCGTTCGTCGAGGTTCCGCAGCCTGGGCAGAACTTCGCGTTCGCCGCGATTTCTCCGCCGCACGACGTGCAGAACTTCTTCGGCTGTGCGAGCGCGGTGCCGCATTCGGCGCAGAACTTCCCTTGCGGTTGGCTCGCGTGGCACTTCGGGCACTGGACGCTACCGCCGGCACTCGGTTGGAACTGCGGAGGCGCGCCGTATTGAGGCTGGCCGCCCATCATGCCGCCTCCCATGGCAGCGCCCATGCTCGCGCCGATCGCCGCTTGGGCACCGAGAGCCGCGATTCCGCCGCCGACGCCGTGCGAGGCCATTCCCTCCCCCGCGCCCATCATGGCCTGACCGGCCGCGTAGTTCTGGTAGTTGCCGGCGAGGTCTTTGACGTAGCGCGAGTCCTGACCGAACTTCTGGTCGAGCTCGAATTGCTTCGCCTGCGCGTCCGCCGCGGCACCGGCGACGCTGATCTGCTTCACCTTCACCGCGCGCTGGGCCTTGGCGATCTCGGCGTTGGCTTCGACGAGACGTTGGCGGTCGTCGTCGCTGAAGTTGATGTTGAACGAGCCCATTTGGTAGATGCGCGCGCCGATGTCGTTCAGGTCGGGCGACTTCTGAGCGAACGCCTGGGCGAGCTTCTGCGTGAGGGCGACCGCCTGGAGCACGCTCTTGCCTTCGACCTCGCAGAGCTCACCGAGCGTCGTCTTCACGCCGTTCATGAAGAGCCCTTTGATCCACTCGTCGCTCCCCGGATCCTCACCCGCGGCCTGGCCATGGAAGCCGACGACGAAGCGGACGGGATCGACGATGAGGAGCGCGAACTCGCCGAAGATGCGCGGGTTCACCTGCTCGCCGGTGAGTGGGTCGATCATGTCGCCGATCGGGCCGCCGAACGGGATGCCGCGCTTCGGGACCGTCCGGACGAAAAAGATTTCGCTGATGAAGACGTTGCCGCCGGTGAAGCTGGTCACCAGACGATTCAAGAACGGGATGTTCTGCGTCTGCAGCGTGTGGCGGCCGGGCGGGAGGACGCCGACGACCTGCCCGTCTTTGAAGAAGACCGCGCACTCGTCGCTGTCGACGGTGAGCTGCGAGTGCATCGGGACGTTTTGATCCGGATGCTTGTAGACGAGGAGCGGCTTTGCTTGATCCGGCCGCGCAATCATCATTTCGCGGACCCCTTGCTGCACGAAATTGAACACGCCCATCGCCGACTCTCCTTTGCTACGTTTGCTACGTTCTTGGACGAAGCTATCGCTGAGAATAGTTACTGTTCCGAGCTTTCGCTACGCCTTCGTTCGCTCCCATGAGCACGCCCGCAAAACAGCCCTTTGAGCCCGTAGCCATCGACACGGGCAAGCTCCCGCCGGGCGCCACGCGTCTGCTCGACCCGAAGACGCCGACGCCGATGAAGCAGATGGCGGCGCGCGGGATTTCGCCTGGTTTGAAGCCGTTCGAGGCGCTCGCGATCGTCGTCCTCCTCTCGCAGTGCGACGTCGAAGCGGTCACGGCGACCGCCAAAGGGACGCTCGAGAGGCTCCCCGAGCCCCTCGTCGCCGGCGCGGCGGTCAAAGAGCTCGACCCGGGCGTGCTCGACATCGTGGCGCCGATGTACGCGACCGACGCCAAGGTCATGGAGCGGCTGCTCGCGCTCCCGCAGATTCGGCTCGAGGTGATCGCGAAGGTCGCCGAGCTCGCCAGCGAGCCGGTGAGCGAGCTCGTCGCGACGAACGAGGAGCGCCTCCTCCGACATCCGCCGATCATCGAGGCGCTCTACATGAACAAGTCGACGCGCATGTCGACGGCCGACCGCATCCTCGAGCTCGCGGTCCGAAACAAGATCGAGCTCACCGGCATCCCCGCGTTCAAAGAGGCTGCGCAGGCGATCCTCAACGAGCTCATCGCCGAGAAGCAGGCGGAGCGCGCCTTCGAGGACGAGGTCTTCTACAAAGCCGAAGAGATCGCGACCGCGATCGACAAAGACGGCAACGCCGAGGACACCCACGTCCTCGACGAAGAGAGCGGTGAAGAGAAGGTCACGGACAAAGCGCTCCCGCTCTACGCCGAGATCGCCAACATGAGCGTTTCGCAGAAGATCCGGCGCGCGATGCTCGGCTCGAAGAGCGACCGGATGATCTTGATCCGCGACGCGAACAAGCTCGTCGCCGAGGCGGCGGTGAAGAGCCCGCTCATCCAAGAGGGCGAAATCGCAATGGTAAGCATGTCGCGAACGGTGAGCGACGGCGTCCTCCGCATCATCGCGCTCGACCGCGAATGGACGCGCTCGAATCAGATTCGCTACAACCTCGTCGCCAATCCCCGCACGCCCTTCGCGTTCGTCGCGAAGCTCTTGCCGCTGCTGCGCGACCACGATTTGAAGGCGGTCTCGAAGAACAAGAACGTGCCGGGCAACGTGCAGAACTTGGCGCGGCAGCAGGTGCAGCGGCGCAGCGGTAAGTAGCGCGGCTCGTTAGCAGATCTCGATGGAGAGGACCTCGCGAAAGCGATAAGGTGCGCAGCTTGTCTGGGCCCTCTTTGACGACCGGCGTCGACGCACGAGCGGCGCGCCAACTCGGCTACGGCGCCCTGGCCGTGCTTATCGTCGGAATTCTCGCCTTCGTTCCGTTCGCGACGTGGCACAGCGCTCCGAGCGTGGACGCGCGCACGCACATCGAGATGATTCGTGGAGTCGCCGATCACGGCTTTCCATACAGTCTGAACGGCCCAGTCGATCGCTTTCCCGAGCTCGCCGCGCGCTGGAACGTCCCGCGCGAAGGCAAGCTCTGGGGAAACTACCCGCCGCTCTTCGACTACGTGGCTGCTCCATTTTTCGCGTTCGGTGGCCTCGTCGCGGTCTCGCGCTTCAACCTCGTGCTGCTCGCCGTGTTTGCCTGGGGCGTCTTCGTGCTCGGCTCTCGTCTCCTCCGTCATCCCGCAGGTGGCGCGCTCGCGGCCTGGCTCGCGATCGTCGCGACCCCAATACCCGCGACGTCGATCGACATGAGCCCTTACATCCTCGCCGAGGCGCTCGCGATCGGTTCGCTCGTCGTGATCACGAGCGCTCTCGACGGAGCCCGGCCTTGGTCGGCGACCCGTGGTGCGTTCGGTGGCCTGCTTGCAGGCGCTGCGACCGCCGCTCATCTCCTCTCGTTCCCAATCCTGGTTGGGATCGTCGTCGCCGTCGCGATCACGCATCGCGACGACGAGTCGACCGTGCCTTTTACCTCACCCTTCGCGGGTCTCGAAGAGTGGCTCCCGTCGAAGGCTTCGTTTCAGCGGAGCGCGGCGGTCTTCGCTGGAGGAATAGCCGCTCTCGTCCCCGTTGCCCTCCTCAACGCGCGTCGTTTTGGCTCGCTGAATCCGCTCTCGTACGGACCGTGCGTCTGGGTGAGCTGCGCGGAGACTGGACAGAACCAGCAGACGTTGTCGGCAATGGCGCGCTTCTCGGGGCCCACACTCCTCTGGATCGCCGCCACCGTCGGCCTCGCGTGGTACTTTCGTCGCGACCGTCGCGCCGTCGCGTTCGTGGTCGTCGGCGCGCTCGCCCTCCTCCTCCCGCCGACCACCTTCCGCGCTCACTCGCTCCGTTTCTTCGCGGTCGCGTTCGGCTACGTCGTCGACGTAACTCCGTTCGACTTCAGCCCGGTCGACCACGCGAAGGACGGAATCGGCGTGCTTTTGGGGCCGTGGACGATCCGCTCCCTCCTGCAGTGCACGCCGCTTCT
>CAJDWT010000081.1_pt1 | contig 14613 bp, 10 predicted proteins | sample 7391671 | NCBI WGS metagenome assembly CAJDWT01 (sample SAMEA7055729, study PRJEB34461) | soil metagenome | biome: terrestrial ecosystem; feature: Peninsula; material: soil | place: Antarctica | collected 2016
CGCCCATCACGAGAAGGAGGACGACGAGCGCGAACGCGGCCCTGAGGCGCGCGCCGTTCATCCCTTCACGGTCACGCGCGCGAACTTGCGGTTCTTCGAGCCGACGCGGAGGAGGTAGGTCTTGCCCTTCTCGAGCTGCAGCTGCGCGTCGGTGACGCGGATCTGGTCGACCTCGACGCCGCCTTGCTCGACGAGGCGCTTGCCCTCGCCGGTCGACTTCACGAGCCCCGCCGCCGAGAGCGCTTTGGCGATCCAGAGCGACGCGCCTTCAGTCGGGATGTCGAGCGCGGGCACGTCGGTCGGGACCTCGTCCTGCACGTACGCGCGGTCGAACGCGGCCTCAGCGCTCTTCGCCGAAGCGCCGTCGTGGAAGCGGGCGATGAGCTCACGGGCGAACGTACGCTTGGCCTCGAGCGGATTGCCTGCTGCTTTCAAGGCGGCGATCGACTCGTTCGAAGATGTCGAAAGGAGCTCGAAATAGCGCCAGATGACGACGTCGTGGATCTGCATGACCTTGCGGAACATTGCGCCTGGCTCGTCGTGGAAGCCGATGGTGTTGTCGGCGCTCTTGCTCATCTTTTTGCCGACGATCTGCCCCTTGTCGTCGGGCTTGGCGTCGAGCCCCTCCAAGATCGGCGTCGTCATCACGAGCTGCGGAGCCTTGCCGTACTTCGGCATCAGGTCGCGACCCACGAGCAAGTTGAAGAGCTGGTCGGTGCCGCCGAGCTCGACGTCGTTGTCGAGCGCGACCGAGTCGTAGCCTTGAAGGAGCGGGTAGAGGAACTCGTGCTGGTAGATCGGGCGGTTCTCTTCGAAGCGTTTCGAAAAATCGTTGCGCTCGAGCATGCGCGAGACGGTCATCTTCGCCATGAGCTCGACGACGTCGGACGCGCCGAGCTTGTCGAGCCATTCGGTGTTGTAGCGAATCTCGACTCGGTTCGGGTCGAGCACCTTGAAGGCCTGATCGATGTAGGTCTTAGCGGCCGCGCGCACGTCGTCGCGCGAGAGGCGGGGGCGGGCGTCGTTGTGGCCGGTCGGGTCGCCGACCATCGCCGTGAAGTCGCCGACGAGGAAGATCGCGGTGTGGCCCAAGTCCTGGAATTGCCGCATCTTCTGCAGCAAAACCGCGTGACCGACGTGGAGGTCGGGTCGGGTCGGATCGAAGCCGGCTTTGACCCGCAAGGGCTTGCCGCTGGTGCGCGAGGCCTCGAGACGCTTCTCGAGCTCGATGCGAACATGGAGATCGACGACGCCTCGCGTGAGGAGCGCCATCTGATCGACGACGGGCAAAAAGGACATGCCCGCGGAACCTAACAGCTTCAGCCCGCGGCTTCTTCTTCCTCGTCGTCGTCCAGGTCGTCTTCCGGATCGTCGCCGCCAGTGATCGCGAACTCCACGCGGCTGGTGTTCACGAGCTCTTTCAGCTCCTTGCCGACGCGGAAGAAGGGCAGTCGCTTCGGTGGGACGTCGACGGGCGCGCCCGTCCGCGGGTTGCGACCGGAGTACGGCTTGTACGGCCTGACCGTGAAGCTACCGAAACCGCGGATCTCGATCCCTTCGCCCTTCAGCAGAGCTTCGGCCATCGAGTCGAAAATGCAATTGACCACCAGCTCGGCGCGCGCCTTCGTCAGCGCGTTCTTTTCCGCCATAAGGTCGATCAGCTCGCTCTTCGTCATTCGTCACCCCTTGCGCCGAAACGCACCGCCCCCTGGAACGAAAATCGTACAAAAAAAGGGCTAACACCACCGCTCGGGCCCGGTCAACCGTCGGGGTGTCAATTCGCCCTCGGGAGTAGATCGGCCGAAAGGTCGGGGCATTACGGTAGCTTGGCGTGCACGTAAGCGTTTACGATAATAGGCGGCTTAGCTCAGCGCGGTACTTTGAGGAACGTGGTCTTGTCGAGCGCGACAGGCGCACCCTTGGCGGTGAGCACGAGGCGCGCACGAAACGTGTCGACGCCCTCGGTCGCGAGATCGTGCCCCTCGAGCACCGCTTTTTTCGCCTCGAGTCGCATGACGTGCGGCGCGACCTTTGGCGGCGCTTGGCCCGCTGCGGCCGGCTTCGGCGCCTCGTCGGTCCACGTCCAGCTCGCCGCCGGCTTTCCTGCCTCGAACGAACGGCTGGGCTCGCCGGCCTTCGCTTCGTAAAGGTAGAGATCGAGCGTCCCCTCGCCGCCGGTGCCGGAGAGATGCACGGTCGGCTCGATCCGCCAGTCGGCGACGTGCTCGCCTTGGACGCGCGCGTTGCCGAACTCGCTCGGCTCGCGCGGCGGAAGCGGGAGCTCGATCTCGGCGGTGGCCGTCGCGTCGGGGCCGGAGTCGGCCGGCGTGAGCTGGAGCACGCGATCGTTCGACGCCGAGCCGTTGAACCAGACCGGGATCGCCCAGCCGTTCGACTGCGCGATCGGCGGGTAGTCCGACTCCGCCTCGAAGCGCCAATTGCCGCCGACAGGCGCCGGCGGGGTGAACGATTCGACCGTCGATTTCTCTTTGCCGAATCGGTAGACGTGCGTCGTCGGGTGGCCGAGCGCGTCGAAGACGTAGCGGTCGTGGTCGTCATTGCGGAGCCGAACGGCGAGGACGCCGTGGCTCGCGGTCGCCTCCGGCGTGTAGGCGAGATCGAACGCAGCGTCGCTGTCCAAGAAGAAGAGGCCGTGATCGACCTCGGCCTCGCGTGCGAGGTCGGGCTCGTAGGCAGGACGGCCGCCGTCGCGGTCCGCGAGCAGCTTCTCGTCGAACGACTCGTGGATCGCGAAGCCGAACGCCATCGTCGCGAGAAAGAGGAGCGCACGGCGCGGGAACGGCACGTTCGGGAGCGAGCGCGCGAGGACGAATGCTGCGAGCGCGTGCTCGACCGGCAAGAGGTCGGCGAAAATGCGGGCGCCGCCGCCTGGGTAGTTGCCGTCGAAATAGAACGGCGCATACGCGAGCATGTGGAGCACGATAAGTGCGACAACCGAGCGGGTCGCACGCGAGACCCTCGCCAGGCGCGCGGTGAGGAGCGCGACGAAGACGAAGAGGAGCTCGAAGTTGTAGGCGTCGGTGATGTGGTAGCGGAGACGGCGGAACGTCGTGCCGAGCGCCTCGACGAGGCCGTAGCCGTTCGTCAGGTGCGCTTGGACGAAGTCCTTGTGCTCGTAGAGGCAGCCGACGCCGGAGCCGAAGCCGTAGCGGTAGCAATCGGGCGGGCCGTCGGCGACGGCGTAATAGGCGAGCTGGGTCGGGTGAAGCCACTCGCCCGTCGCGAGATGATTCGCCGAGATCAGCAGGAAAAAGCCGGGAAACGCGCCAATCGCGATGCACGTGAGCGATTTGACGAAGCGGCGGTGCTCGTAGGCGATCTGCACGATGACGAGCGCGAGCGCGAACGACGAGACGGTGCGGGTGGCGATGACGAAGCCGAGGCCGATGCCGGAGCAGGCGAAGAGCCAGCCGTCGTCCATACGGCGAGCGCGGAGCGCGCACGCGAGAGCGAGGGCGACGCCGAGCGCGCTGGCGCCGTGCGACATGGTGTCGGCGGTGTGGTAGCGGAGCGTAACGCACAAGACCGAGATCGTGGCGCCGAAGCGCGCGACCATCTCGACGTCGCGGGCTTGGGTCGGTGAGCTCCTCTTCTTGCGGTCGTCGAGAAACAGCTCGCCGGTGAGAAAATAGGTGACGAGGACGAGCGCGGCGGCGAGGACGGGGCCGACGACCATCGGCGCGCCGATGCGGAAGCCGGCGGCGAGGAGCATCGGGTAGCCCGGCGGGAAAATGCCGGACAGGCGGTCGGGCTCACGGAAGAACAGGAAGCGCCCGCGGTGGACCGCCGACGGATCGAACGAATGCCACGTGAGAAGACCGTGCGAGAGCGCGCGTCCTTGGAGAAAATACGTGGTCGCGTCGATGATGCGCGGGCCGCCGCGCAAGTAGACCTCGATGAAGCCGAGCGAGAGGAACGCGGCGGCGAACCCGACGACGGTGAGGTAACGACGACGTGAGTAGGTCTTGAGCGCCGGGTCGTGCGGCCGGTGCGGCGAGAACAACGTCGCGACCAGCTGCGCGCCCGACGCCGAAAACGCGAGGAGCACGAAGACGGCGGCGAGACCGAGCGCGCACCATGATGCGAAATCGAAGGGCGCGCCCCACGTACCGATCACCGGCGCCTGGAACGCGTGCGGAGGAAGCGCCGAGCTCGGCGTGACGGAGGCCGACGCCGAAGCGAGCGGGATCGCGGACGCGAGGGTGGCCGGCGTCATTGCGAGATCCAGACGTGGTAGTCGACGAAGTCGGCGGGACCTTGGTTCCAGAGCTCGACCTCGATGGACGCGCCCACGCGGGCCCCTTCGATCTCGGCGACGGCCTCGACCCACGCTGAGCCGCCTACGAATGCGAGCTCGACCGTGGGCTTACCGTCCACGCGGACGAACACGTGCGAGTCCTTCTCCGGCGCGGTGCGGACGAGGAGGTGAGCGGTCTTGCCGGCCTCGAGGTGCGAGAGCACGAAGCGCTCGTTCTTGCCGGCGGCGATCCGTCGTCCGGAGTCGAAGAGGTCGGTGCTGTCGTCGTCGGGATCGGGCAAGATTTTCATGTCGGTCCAGCCGCCGGCGGGAGTTGGGAACACGTACGCGTGCTCCTTTTCGCTCACCAGGTCGGCGACGTCGACTGAATCTTTGATCTTCTCCCCACGGGGGAGCTCACGGGGGAGCTCACCGGTCCCGAGGAGGTGCCAGTCGGCCTTGTAGATGACGTCTTCGGCGCCGCCGCAAATCACGTTTCCTTCGACCGGAAAACGCGCGAGGACGGCGCTCGAGAACCAGGTCGGGAGGACCCCCCACCAGGTCGGAAAGATCGCGAGCACATCCGGCCGTTCGCTCGCAGGCATGCGCTCGATGAGCTCGAGGGTGGCAGGCAGACCGTGCACGCCGGCGCGGGCGAAGGGGAGCTTGTGGTAGCCGCCGAGCCCGATGATGTCGAGACCGGGCGCCCCCGATGCATAGACGAGCGCGCCGGCATCGCCGACCAAGATGCGATTCGGTTTGTACCGAGCGAGCCAGCGTCCGGCGACGATGTGCTCATCCCGGATGTTTCGCGCGGCACGGCCGAAGAACCAACGTTGCCCGCGGTAGTTCTTCTCCTGATGCTGATGCGCGAAGAAGAGCGCGCAGACGACCGCGATGATCCGCAGCGGCCATACTTGCAGGATACACGCGAATGCGACGCCGGCCGCGACCGCGAGCGACCAGGCGAAGCGGACCTCGGGTGCCGTGTTCGGTGCGCGGGTGGCGATGCCGATCGCTTGGAAGGCGAGCGCGCCGATCGCGAGCGTGACGACGAGGTTCGGGCGGCCCGTCTTCTTCAGGAGCGCGACGGCGCCGAGGCCGGCGGCGAGCAATAGCCAGGCGACCGCGGGCATCGTGTAGCGCTCGTTCTGCCAGCGCACCTGACCGTTGAGCGCGGTGAGGAGCAGCCAGGTGGCGATCTGGCCCCACAAGACGAGGCCCGTGCGGCGCGTCTCTTTGACTGCGACGGCGGCGAGCGCGAGGGCGGGGACCAGCATGCCGAACGCGGGCACGTCGGTGAAGTGGTACTCGGTGTTGCGGAGGACCGAGTAGCGGAGGTTGAACGTCCAGTCGGCGAGCTTCTCGTCCGGCGTGAGGAATGGGCTGTTCACCGCGAGCTTCACGATCGCGCCTGCGGCCGACCATTCGCCGGTGAGCACGCGATTGGCGATCGCTTGCCCGACGATGACGCAGGCGCCGGGAGCGCCGACGCGAACGAGGAGCGCGACCGCCTTTTTCGCGCCGTCGCGCTTCAAGATCAGGAGCGCGCTCGCGACCGCAAAGATGGCGAGGGTGCTCGCGGCCTCCGGACGCGTGAGGACCATCACCGCGCCGGCGATGCCGAGATGCCACGAGCGACGCACTGTCTGCGAGCGCGGCGCGCGGTCGAGCTCATGCCAGAACGCGAGGACGATCGCCCACGTCCCCAGGAAAAAAGCCACCTCCATGCCGCTCCACAAGGACCAGTCGAGCGCGCCGAGGGCGAGGAACAGAGGCGGCATCAGCCAGCTGCCGAGCCGACCCCACGGCTCTTTCAGCGATCCGAGGAAGAGGACCGAGCGGGCGGCGAGCAAGACGCCGAAGACGCAGATCGCGGCGACGATGGCCGCCCATTTCATGAGCGACTCCTCACGGAAGCCGCCGAGCCAGCCGATCGCGAGCACGAACGGGTAGAGGATGCTCGTGTTGCCGGACGAAAAGCCGTTTCCGGGCGTCCACTCGAAGGGGTGCCCTTGCGCGATCGACCGCGCGTAGTCGAAGTGGATGAAGACGTCGTCGAGGGGCGCTGACCACTCGCCCGCCGTTTGGGCCATCAGCGCCCCGTAGAACGAGCGCGCGGAGACGAGGGTGACGAGGCCGGCCCAGAGCGCATAGAGCGCCGGCTCGTGACGGCGGAGGCGTCGCACGAGGTCGCCAATGCGCGACCTGAACGAAGGAGGCACGAGCGCCAAAAGCACGGGGGCCGGGGGTATACCACCAGCCCTGGGCCGCTCTTCACAAAACCCAACCCTAGAAGCATTGAGGTTTTTCGTCGCGGCCGCTATTCGTACGGGGCTTTCCGATGAAACGGGCCTCGCGCGCTTGGAAGATGATCGGAATCGCCGGATTTTGCTCGGCGATTTCGACGATGGCCTACGCCCAAAGCCAGCCGCAACCCGCGCCTCGATCAGCCAACGACGGGGCGCAAGCCGCTCCGCCGGCTCTCGTTCCGCCGAAGCTTCTGACCGACCCGGGGTCGGAGTACCCGGACCTGGCGCGCCAAGAGCACTTCAAAGAGAGCGTCGACGTGTCGGTCGTGCTCGACATCGACGCGACCGGCGTCGTGACGAACGCGACGGTGCAGCAGCCCGTCGGTCACGGGTTCGACGAGGCCGCCGTCGCAGCGGCGAAGAAGATGACGTTCGCGCCGGCGCAGAAGAACGGCAAGCCGATCCCAGCGAAATATCCCTGGAAATACCACTTCGATCCGCCGGTCTCGCAGCTTGTTGGCAAGGTGCTCTCGGCCGCGAGCGATTCGCCGATCGCGAACGCCGAGATCACGGTCACGGGCGCTGACGGGGCCGCGGAGACGACGACCACCGACGCGCAGGGCGCGTGGACGCTACCGAACCTCAAGTTCGGCTCCTACCAGATCGCGGTCAAGGCCGAGCGCTATGCCGCCGCGACGGTCGAGCAGAGCGTCGAGCCCGGCGAAGAGGTCGGCAACACGCTGCGCCTGCAGCCCTCGGGCAAGCGCGTCGTGCTCGGTGCGCCGCCGGCCGCCGGTCCTGACGGCGGACCGCCGGACGACATCGAAGAGGTCACCGTCCGCGGTCAAAAGCCGCCGCGTGAGGTCGTCAAGCGCACGCTCGAAAAGCGCGAGCTCGAGCGCATCCCCGGCACGAACGGCGACGCGATCAAATCGATCCAGAACCTGCCCGGCGTCGCGCGTGCGCCGTTCGGCGGCGGCCTCCTCGTGGTGCGTGGCTCGAACCCGCAAGACACGCAGGTCTTCGTCGACGGCACGGCGATCCCGCTCGTCTACCACTTCGGCGGCCTCTCCTCGGTCGTGCCGACCGAGCTCATCGAAAAGCTCGATTTCTACCCCGGCAACTTCAGCGCCCAGTACGGGCGCGGCATGGGCGGCATCGTCGACGTCGGCGTTCGTAACCCGAAAAAGGATCAGATCCACGGCATGGCGCAGGTCGATTTCATCGACGTGCGCGCGCTCGTCGAAGGTCCGATCTTCAAGACCGGATGGAACTTCGCGATCGCCGGTCGTCGCTCGTACTTCGACCTCTGGCTCAAGCCGGTCTTGAGCGCGACGGGCGCGGGCGTCACCGTCGCGCCCGTCTATTACGACTACCAGGCGATGGTGCAGAAGGACTTCGACTCGCGTCGATCCTTCCGCCTCATGTTCTTCGGCTCGGACGACCGCCTCGACCTCTTGATCAAGAGCGCGACGGCATCGAACCCTTCGATCTCGGGCGGCATCGGCGCCCACACCGGCTTCTGGCGCATCCAAGGTCGCTACGTCGACAAGCTGTCACCGACGACCGAGCTCCGCCTCGTCTCCGCGGTCGGTGAGGACTACGTCGACTTCAACCTCGGCTCGAACTTCGCGACAATTCGTCAGTACCCGATCAGCGGTCGCCTCGAGCTCGCGCAGAAGGTCGCGCAAGGGGTGACCATCAACGGCGGCCTCGACATGTTCTTCGCGCCCTACGACGTGGACGTGCGCTTCCCGCCGCTCCCGAAGCCGGGTCAACCGCCGGCGGGTCCCGGCCTCTCGCAGCCGTCGGTCGAAACGGTGACGTCCGGCTCGACCTATCAGCCCGCCGCGTACCTCGAAGGTGAGCTCACGCCGTTCAAAGGCACGCGCATCGTCCCTGGCGTTCGCCTCGACTACACGCAGGCGACCAAAGCATGGGACTTGGCTCCGCGCGTGAACGGTCGCCAAGACCTCACGAAGGGCTTTCCGCGCACGACCTTGAAGGCCGCCGCGGGGCTCTTTTTCCAGCCTCCGCAGCCGCAAGAGACCGACCCGGTCTTCGGTCAGCCCGGCATCGTCTCGAACCGCGCCTACCAATACGACGTCGGCATGGAGCAAGAGATCACCCGCCAGATCGATGTGTCGCTCGACGGTTGGTACAAGCAGCTCGACCAGCTCGTCGTGAACGGCCAGCTCAACCAAGGCCGCGGCCGCGCCTACGGCCTCGAGCTCCTCGCGCGCTACAAGCCGGACGAACACTTTTTCGGCTGGATCGCCTACACCCTCTCGCGCAGCGAGCGCCAAGACGCGCCCGGTCTTCTCGAGCATCTCGCCCAGTACGACCAGACCCACATCTTGACTGTGCTCGGGAGCTACCGGCTCGGTCGCGGTTGGGAGTTCGGCGCGCGCTTCCGGCTCGTCTCCGGTGACCTGTACACGCCGCAGGCGTACGGCTTCTTTGACGAGAACAGCGGCTCGAACCTCCCGCTCACGACCTACCCCACCTACACGAGCCGCCTGCCCGTCTTCCAGCAGCTCGACCTCCGGGTCGACAAGACGTGGAAGTTCCGGCACTGGTCGATCGCGAGCTACCTCGACATCCAGAACGTCTACAACCAGGGCAACATCGAGGGGATTAGCTACAACTACAACTATACGAAGAGCGTCTACGCGCAGGGCTTGCCGTTTCTGCCGAGCCTCGGCGGGCGCGTGGAGTTCTGATGAAGACGCGCACGCTCCTCGTTCTCGGAATTGTCGGCGCCACGGCGTCGATGTCGTGTGGACCTTCGGACTTCGATCCGGAGACGCTCATCAACACCGTGCGCATCATGGCCGCCGGCGCGGACAAGCCGTACGCCGAGCCTGGCGACACGGTGAATCTCCAGGTGCTCGCCTACGACGGTCGTCCGCAGAAGCCTCGGCCGATGAAGCAGTATTGGCTTCCGCTCACGTGCGTGAACCCCGTCGGTGACGCCTACTACGGCTGCTTCTCGACGATCGCCGCGCTCACCAATGGCGCGGCAGGGGCCGGCGACGCCGGGACGGTCGTGGCTCCCGACGGCGGCGCGCTCGATGCGACGTCGCTCGCCGCGCTCGGACCGTGCCTCATCTCGGCGAACAAGGATCTCTCGCCCTGCTTGCCGACCGGGCCCAACTTCCAGATCACGCTGCCGAAGGACATCGTCGCCACGCACCGAGTAGTGCAGGGCGCCAGCGCACCGTACGGGCTGGCGATCGTCTTCAATATCGCGTGCGCGGGTCACGTGCAGATCGCCGGCGACTTCGACCCCAAGCAGCCGCAGTCGATCCCGCTCGGCTGCTTCGACGACGCCGGCAATCGCCTCGGGGCCGAGGACTACGTCTTCGGCTACACACGCGCCTACGCGTACGAGGCCGACTCCGGCGTGACCAACCAGAACCCGGTCATCAACGACGTCAAAATCGGCGGTCAGATCATCGACCCGCACGTCGGCTTCACGGTCCAGCACGGGGCCGGCAAGGTGGACGTGGACGTCGACGTGCCGCCGTCCAGCCAAGAAGAGACGCCGGACAAGGACCAGGACGGCAAAGCGCTCGGCGAGAACGTCTTCGCCGTCTACTTCATCACCCTCGGCAAGATCGATGACGAGGTCCGCATCCTCTACGAGCCCACTCACCGGCCGATCGGCGACCACAAGACCCAATACGAGCCGCCGGCCGACCCCGGTGAAGGCTTCATGTGGATCGTGGTCCACGACAATCGTGGGGGCGTCACGTGGGTGCAGGTGCCCATTCACGCGCAATAGGCTAAAAACAGACTGAGATGCGCCCAGCCCGCCTCCTCGCGCCGCTCACGATGCTCGCGCTCGTGACGATGCTCACCGCCGACACGGTGGGCTGCAGCAAGGGCGATCAGACGACGGTTCTGCAAGGGCAAGACCTCAAGCCGTATGCCGACGGCGAGTTCGACCAGAACGAGATCTTGGACCCGGGCTCGTTCGCCGACACCCAGACGCTCCTCCAACTCGACATCGAGACGTTCCTCTCGCATGGGCCCTACAACCGACCGAGCTTCCTCTCGACGTACCAGTCGAACGGAGTCCGCGCGGTCGACGCCCTGCTCGCGTCGGCGCAGAAGTACGGGATCAACCCGCTCGTCTTCCTGACGATCGCCCAAGCAGAGCAAGGGCTCGTCGGCGCGCAGTTCTATCCATCGCCGACGTCGCGCGTGGAGTACGCGTTCGGCTGCGGCTGCGGCGACACGGGCGGTTGCGACCCCGCGCTCGCCGGCTTCGACAAACAGGTCGACTGCCTCGGCCGCCAGCTGTCGACCTACGCGTCGCAGATCGCGAATGGGGGCGTCACCGCGGGCGGGTGGGGCGAGGGCCAGACCTCGAAGACGATCGACGGAAAATCCGTCACGCCCGCCGACTCGTCGACCGCGATCCTCTATCAGTACGATCCGATCGTCGGCACCGGCGAGCGTGGCAACTGGCTCTTCTGGAACATCTGGCAGTACTACGCAGAGTTCCTCGCGTACGCCGGGCCGATCGGCACCGGTCCGAGCCTCACGGGCGGCTGGATCGGCGACCCGTGCACCGGCGACGGCGACTGCGGCGTGCCGGACGGCTTCTGCGCGACCAACTTCCCAGGCGGGATGTGCACGGTCGCTTGCACGGGCGCATGCCCGACCGCCGACGAGCGCCCCGACTCGTTCTGCGCTGACTTCGGTAGCCAAGGTGGCTACTGCCTCCCGGTCTGCAACCCGGACAACCCCGGCTCGTGCCGCGACAAGTACTCGTGTCAGTCGATCGTCGAGCTCGGCACCGGCGCAAACCAAAACGGCTGCGCACAGGCGAACTGAGGTACCCGGTCAGACGTAGCGCGCGAGGACGGCGGCGGCGTCGACAGAGACTTGGCCGCTGGTGAGCACGTGCTCACGATCTGGCTGCTTTTTCAGGAAATCGTGCACACGCACGAAGGACTCGAGATACACGCTCTCGCGGCCCAAACCGGCGAACGTACCGTCGCTTCCGCGAAACACGCGCTCGGCGACGCGCACGGCGTCGGCCGGCAGGACGTCGTGCTCACGGCCGAGCAACCGGACGACCGCGTCGAAGTCGGCGCCCGCCCGCATCGCCTCGACCGCGGAGGCGCGCGCCGCGAGGTCGCGGCACCGCGCGCCCCGGAGCCAGCCGGCCCGGTGCTCGACCACGAGGGCGAAGCCTTCTTGCTCATCGACGCCGCGAGCAGTGCCGAGCCGGAAGATCCCGAGCTCTCTCTCGGTCGCGCGTAGACGGGGAAGGGCGTGCCCTTCGATCTCGTGGAGCGCGGTCCGGAGCGCCGTACGCTTCGTGATCGCGCGTCCGGCGGCGACGAGCAAGATGCGGTCACCGGTGGCGGCGAGTGACGAGAGCGCAGGGTGCACCCGCACGCGGAAGGGGAGACCACGCGCGCCCACCTCGCGCTCCAAGATCGAGAGGAGCGAATTCGGATCCGGTGAATCGGTCGGAATTTCGGCTGGATCGTCGTCGACCCGGACGTCTACCCGGACGTCGGCTTGCGCCCATTCGTCGCGCAGCACGGCGGCCGCGCGTCGCGTGGCTTCGGCGAACGGCGCGAAACGAGCCGCGGCTTTGGTCGCGAGCGGCGGCGTGCCGACGGCGGCGACGATGTCGGCTTCGAGCGCGATCTCGTCGACGCGCGCGCGGTAGACGCCGGCGAGCGGGTCCGCTCCGAGCTCGTCGAGCGCCTCGCGGGTCGCATCGAGAACAGGGCGCGCGTCGGTTCTTCGCGCCGGCGCATAGGTCCACATCGGTACGAGCGGCCTGCCGTTCTCGGCCGCTGCGATCAGCCGCACGCGCTCGGCGACTGCGTTCGTCGGCGTCGCCGCAGCGAGGAGCCTGACCTCGTTCACCGCGCGCTCCATCGCCGCTTCGATTCGCCGGAGCCGAGGGTCGTGCACGCTTCCCGCATCGTAGCCCGGAAACCGCTTGCGCCCGCGCGCGCATGCGGGTAGCCAAATTCTCGCGCCACGCATGAGAAAAAACTACGTCCTCGACACGAACATCCTCCTCCACGACCCGCGGGCCATCTTCCGCTTCGAGGACAACAACGTCATCATCCCGATCTTCTGCATCGAGGAGGTCGACCAGTTCAAGCGTGAGGGCTCGGAGCGCGGTCGCAACGCGCGCACGATCGCCCGCTTGCTCGACCAGCTGCGTGAGCAAGGCGGCTCGCTGTCGAACGGCGTGAAGCTCGAGTCGGGAGGCACGCTGCGTGTCGCTGTTCCGCTCCGCAAGCCGGAGCTCCCGAGCGCGATCGACAAGTCGACGATGGACGCCGCGATCCTCCAGACCGCGTTCGACATCCGCGAGGCCGAGGGCGCTACGCCCACGATCTTCGTGACGATGGACACGAACCTCCGCATCCGCGCCGACGCGCTCGGAATGGTGAGCGAGAACTACGAGAACACGCGCGTCGACAACGAGCGCCTCGAAGGCGGTCTCAACGAGATCGACGTCGACGCGAAAGACGTGGACCAGTTCTTCCAAGAAGGTCACGTCGCCGTGTCGCCGCCGGAAGGACACGGCCCGCTCGCCCCGAACTCGTGCGTTCTGCTTCGCGACAAGGCGAACCCGTCGCACACCGCGCTCGGTCGCTACGACATCGTCCGCAAGGAAGTGATGGCGCTCCGCGTCCCGCGCGACGGCGTCATGAACGTGCGCCCGCGCAACAAAGAGCAGAGCTACGCGCTCGACCTCTTGCTCGACGAGAATATCCGTCTCGTCACGCTCATCGGCAAGGCCGGCACCGGCAAGACGCTCCTCGCCCTCGCGGCGGGGTTGAAGCGCACGGTCGAGGACGGCGTCTACACGCGCATGCTCGTCTCGCGTCCCATCATGCCGCTCGGTCGCGACATCGGTTTTTTGCCGGGCGACGTCGACGAAAAGCTCAACCCTTGGATGCAACCGATCTTCGACAACCTCGAGTTTCTCTTCTCGAGCGGCGCGCGCAAGGGGCCGCGCGCGTACGCCGAGCTGCTCGACAGCGGGCAGATCCAGGTCGAGCCGCTCACCTACATCCGCGGTCGAAGCTTGCCCGCGCAGTACATGATCGTCGACGAAGCGCAGAACCTCACGCCGCACGAGGTGAAGACGATCATCACGCGCTCCGGCGACGGAACCAAGATCGTGCTCACCGGCGACCCGGGACAGATCGATAACCCGTACGTCGACAGCGCGTCGAACGGGCTCAGCGTCGCCGCCGACAAGTTCCGTAACGAGAAGGTCGCGGGGCACATCGTTCTGACGAAGGGCGAGCGCAGCGATTTGGCCGAGCTCGCCGCGAACCTGCTGTAGTTGCTTCGCACAATCAGCGGCCTAAGCTGCATCGTCGAATGATTCGTCTCGCGGTCGCAGCGCTCTTCGTCACGGTCCTCGCCGGGTGCGGGCCCGTCGCAGGTGGAAGCGCGATCGCGACGGGGCCGTATCGCCTTCCGCCCACGACCGGCCCGATCGCGCTCTACGCGACGACGATCCCGGTCGGACGCGAGCTCGGTGAGGTCGAAGCGCACGCGTGGGGTGAGGACGGTACGGTCGAGAACCTCGTCCCCGTCCTCGCGCAGAAGACCGCGCAGATCGGCGGCAACGCCGTGAAGATCGAATCGGTCCGCGCCGACTTCCGCATCGTCGACCGACCTCAGGTCGAGACCTACTACTACCCATGCGGTTGGCGAACGTGCGCCTCGACGCGCGTCTACCCTGCGGCCGAAGAGGTCATGGTCGTCACGATGCGCGGCCGGGCGTACAAGACGGAGGCTCCTCCCCAATGATCGCGCGCTCCGTGCTGGTCTGCTTCGCCGCGCTCTCGCTCGTGGGGTGTGGGTCGACCGAGGTCCACGAGGTCCTCCTGCGGCGCCCGACGAGCGCACCGCGCGGCAACGTCGAGCTCTATGTCGTCGGCCGTCCGCCTCCGCGTCCGTATTACGAGGTAGCGCTCCTTCAGGCGATTGGTAACGGCACGCATGCCGACGTCCCCGACGTCACGAACGCGCTCGAAGGCCGGGCTCAGGTGCTCGGGTGCGACGCGGGCTCGCCGCCCGTTTCCTGCCCGGAACCGT
>CAJDWT010000191.1_pt1 | contig 14512 bp, 12 predicted proteins | sample 7391671 | NCBI WGS metagenome assembly CAJDWT01 (sample SAMEA7055729, study PRJEB34461) | soil metagenome | biome: terrestrial ecosystem; feature: Peninsula; material: soil | place: Antarctica | collected 2016
TGGCCATGCGACCGTCCCCGCGGCGGGACAGGCGGAAGACTCGTCCTCGCCCACGGCCATCGTCGGCACGGGCACGCCCGCGAGCTGCACCGCCGACGCCTTCGTCGCCGCGGTCGCGAAGGGCGGCGTCATCACGTTCGACTGCGGCCCCGATCCGGTCACGATCATCCTCACCTCCCCGGCCAAAGTGTTCAACGACAAGGGGACGAAGCTCGTCATCGACGGCGGCGGCAAGGTCGCCTTGAGCGGTGGCGGCAAGAGCCGCATCCTTTACATGTCCACGTGCGACAAAGCGCAGGTCTATCCGCCTGGCTCCGGCGATTGCAACACCAACCCCGGCGTGCAGCTCGTCGTACAAAACCTGACGTTCGTCGATGGCAGCGCGAAAGGCCTCTCCGACGACGGCAACGGCGCGGGCGGCGGCGCCATCTATGCCCAAGGGGGTAGCTTGAAGGTCGTCAACTGTCGCTTCTTCGACAACATATGCGACGACCTCGGCTCCGACGTCGGAGGCGGCGCGATCCGCAAGCTCGACTACCTCGTCGCTCCCGGTGCCGGCCCGGCACGACCGGTTTGGATCGTGAACAGCACGTTCGGCGCGCCGAACATGGGCAACCACTGCGCGAACGGCGGCGCCCTCAGCAGCATCGGCGTCTCATGGAACATCGTGAACTCTTGGTTCTCGAGCAATCAGGCAGTCGGCCACGGCGCGAATTCCGGGCAGGGCGGCAACGGCGGCGCGATCTACAACGACGGCAACGAAATCGTGATGAACATCACGAGCAGCCTCATCGAGGACGGGATGGCCAACGAAGGAGGCACCGCCGTCTTCTTCGTTTCGAACGACAAGTCGGGCTCGATCGCGATCCACGATTCGCTCACACGCAACAATCCCAAAGGGACGTTCGAGACGCCTGACTTGCCCGGTTTTTTCGTGATCGCGAAGGAGCCGGCGACGGTCGACAACTCCCAGATCTTGCGCTGAGCCGCGCGTCGGCCCTGTCGTCAGACCGCAGGCGGCGCGGGCGAAGACGGGGCGGCCGCAGGCGTCGTCGGTGTCGGCGTCGAGCGGAAACGTAGATTCGGGCGCGGGATCGAATAGAGCGGATTTTCGAGCATCGCATCCGCGAGCCTTCGTTTCTGCGCTCCCAAGAGATCGCCGCGCGTGAGAATGCCGACGATTTCCATGCCGTCGACCACGATGAGCCGCCCGATGTTCTCGCGGACCATGACATCGGCCGCCGTGCGGAGCGTCGTCTTCGGGTCGATGACGATCGGATCGCGGTGGATGCAGCCGCGGAGCGTCATCGTCTCGGGCCTCGATAGATCGAAGATGTCGCGACGAGTGACGAGACCGACAAGCACGCCATCTTCGATGACCGGGTAGCCCTGATGCGTCGCGCCGGCGACGCGCGAGTTGAGCCATATCCTCGCGTCGCCGAGCGTCTGCGCCGCGTCGAGGGTCTTGACGTCGCGGAGGGCGAACTCGCGGACGAAGAGCTGGTCCAAGAGGTCGGCGGCGTAGTCGGCAGGAACGCGGATGCCACGACGCGCGATCTTCTCGGTCATGATCGAGTTCTCCATCAACGCGAGCGAGACGAGATACGCCGCGGTGCAGCCGCCGAGCAGGGGCAAGAGCCCCATCGGTTGACCCGTCGTCTCGAACGCGAAGACAGCCGAAGCGAGGAGCGCGCGCGACGCGCCGGCGAAGAGCGCTGCCATCCCGACGAGCGCTGCGATTCGGACGTCGACGCCGAGATGCGGCACATAAAGGACGGCGAGCGAGCCGATCGCCGCGCCAAGCGCGCCACCGATCGTGAAGATCGGGGCGAGCGTGCCGCCCGACGTTCCGCTGGCGAGCGAGACGGACCACGACGCGAACTTGGCGACGCAGAGGATCAGCACCGCGCTACCCGTGATGTCACCATTGACGATTTCTTGGATGTTCTCGTAGCCGACGCCGAACGTGCGCGGCGCGAAATAACCGACGAAGCCGACGACGAGGCCACCGAGAGCCGGCCACCACATCCAATGGACCGGCAGGTGCTCGAAGCCGTCCTCGATCAAGTAGAGGACGCGGGTCACGAAGACCGAGGCCACGCCCATGAACGCGCCGAGAGCGACGTAGAACGCGAGCGCGTTTCCCGACGGAGGCGCCATCGCCGGCATCGCGAAGACGGGGGCGGCGCCCGAGTAGGCGAACCTGACACCCGTCGCCGTCACCGCTGCAAGCGCGACAGGGATGAGGGAGCGCGCGCGGTACTCGAAGAGCAGGAGCTCGACCGCGAGGAGCACGGACGATACGGGGCTTCCGAACGTGGCCGCCATACCTGCGGCGGCTCCGGCGGCGAGCAACGTCTTGCGTTCGTCGGCGGTGGTCCGCACGATTTGGCCGACGAGCGAGCCGAGCGCGCCGCCTGTCGAAATGATCGGCCCCTCTGCTCCGAACGGGCCGCCGGTTCCGATCGCGATCGCCGCCGAGAGCGGCTTCAAGAACGTCAACCGCGCCGGAATGCGGCTCTGGTTGAGAAGCACTTGCTCCATCGCCTCTGGAATGCCGTGGCCGCGGATCGCCTTCGATCCATAACGAGCCAGCAGGCCGACGAGCACGCCGCCGAGCGCGGGGAGGATGATGACGGAGACGCCGAGCGTGTTCGTGGCCGGCGAGGTCGGATGGAACGACACCTCGTGGAAGAAGCAGATGTTCGTGACGAGTGTGATGATACGGAGGAGGCCTTGCGCGATGAAGCCTGCGCAGAAGGCGACGCCAACCGCCAAAAGCGCGATCTTCGAGACGCGCCGGTCGAGCGAACCGTCACTAAATACCACGGCGCCTCCGCGAGACCGACGAGATGCGCGGCATATGCTCTTCCTCGAAGAAGAGACCGGGCTCTCCAATCGCCCCCATCTCGTTCACGAGATCCTTGAGCCCCTGCGCGAGCGCCTTGCGCGTCGACCGGGCCAGCTTCGAGAATGCAGCGACGAGCAACGCCTGCGGAACGGGCGGGGTCGAGCGCGCGACGGCGTCACCATTCTTCGTGAGCGCAATCTCCGCTCGGCGTCCGTCCTCTTTGGAGGTCCGCCGCACGACGAGCCCCTTGTCGGCGAGCTTCGTCACGACCACCGACACTGAGCTCGCGTCCGTCGCCGTGCGCGTGGCGAGGGCGGCGATCGATGGCGCCGGCGAATCGGTCAGGTTCTGGAGCACGAAGAGCTGAGCGCCGCTGATACCGTGCGCGCGCTCGACCTGTGTCGAAGAGAGGCGTAGGACGCGAACGATGTGTCGAAGGCCGTCGAGCGTCGTCCGGAGCTCGACAGAAGCAGCGGCCCCCGCGCTCGAGTCGGGAGAAGCATGGTATCCCATGTAATTGACGCTCCTTTTACACTTCGTTTCGGCTACGTCAAGCACGCGAACGGGAAAGCACGATTCTCCGCTCACGGCGCGGAGCGCTAGGAGTTGAACGAAGACGTGGCCGTCGAGCGGGGCCAGGCCCTGTCACGTGACGAAGCCGCGAGGCCACGTCTCGAGCACCGACATGAGCATCTGTCGATTTTGTTCGAGCGGAAGGCTCGTATCGAGCGCGATGTGCTCGGAAGACGGGAGCTCTGAAATGGGCTCGAAGCGCGCGCAAAACGCATCGAATATTTCGAGGCGACCATCCGAAACACTCTGGGCCTGCGCGCGGAGGGCGAGGCGTGCGCGGCACACCTCACGGTCCGCGCGACACTCGATGAAGCGGAAGGCAGCGTTGTGCGCAATCGCGAGCTCTCGTGCCGCGGCTCGCATTTCGGCGGATCGAAAAGAGGCGTCGAGTACGACGGGGCGACCGGAGGTCAACACGACCGCCGCGCGTCGAAGTACCTCGGCGTAGACGCGGTCGCTGAACGCCGGGTCGTAGGCGCCCTGCCACGCGCCTTCGTGAACGGGGTGCTCGGCCTGAACTCCGAGCATCGCTTTTCGAGTTCGATCGGCGTCGATGACGGGCGCGCTCATCTCTGCGCCGATGTGCTTGGCGATGGTGCTCTTTCCCGAAGCGATGATGCCGCCAACCGCGATGACACTCGGCATGAGCACCGACCGACGATCGGCGGCGAGCGCGAGCAAAAAATAGTGGCGAGCATCAGCAGCCGCGCGGCTCCGAGCTTCCAAGCTCACCCCGTCGTTGCCAGCGAGCATCGCCGAAATCTTGCCGCGAACGAAGGCGCGATAGCTTTCGTAAAAGTCGACGAGCGCGTACAGGTCGAAGTCGTTCGACATGCGCGCATAGTGCGCAAGCAGCCGCTCGGAGAGATCTACGCGGCCCTTCGCGGCAAGATCCATGGAGAGGAACGCGATATCGCCACAAACGTCGGCGTAGCGGAAGCGATCGTTGAACTCGATGCAATCGATGATCGTCGGAGTCGGCGCGTCCAGGTAGACATGCTCGAGCCTGAGGTCTCCGTGACCGTCGCGCACGTGCCCGGCAAGCACGCGTTGTTCGAAGAGCTCTTCGTGGCCGCGAACGAATGCCGTCTGCCATCGCACGATCTCTTCGGCATTTTCTGGGCTCACGTAGGCATCGAGCGAGCCACGTGTTTGCGCAAAGTTCTCTTCGAGGTTTTGGCGAATCACGCCGACCTTGCCGAATGCCGCTGTCTCCTCGTCGGCGCGGGTGCTTTCGTGAAACTCCGCGATGCGGGCGGCAATGAGGTCGATGTCCTCGCCAGAGAGCCTGTTTTTGGCGAGAAGATTGTCGGCGCGGCGGTCGTCCGGCAGCCGATGCATGTGGACGGCCCAGTCGATGATCTCACCGTTGCCTTCGATCCGAGCGCGACCATCCTCGCCACGCCGGACGGCGACAAGGCCACGGTAAACGTGCGGCGCGAGTCGGGCGTTGAGCAGAACCTCCGCCTCGCACGCAGCCTTCCGCTTGTCGACCGTCGAAAAATCCAGAAAACCGAGATCGACCGGCTTCTTCACCTTGAACACGTCGCGGTCGAGGACAAACACCCATGAGATGTGCGTCTCTTCGAGTGCAACGTGGCTCGGAGCGGGTGGCCCATAAGCCTCGATACGCAACAGATCGACTTTGATCTCGGGATTCGTAGCTGACATGACATCTCCTCGACGGCGTACGGGCTCGACCGAGAGACGAACCGACCCCCCGAACGGACGCTGAATTCTAGTTGCGTGCGCGCAAGATTAGCAGCCCGAAGGGTCGCCGCGATGCTGCCGGTTCGAGGATCGGTCCTTCCGCAGGAGCTGCGGGCGTGATCACGAAGCACCCGTGCCGGCCGCGGCGCAGCGCAGCTTGCGCGGTTCGGATGGCCCGATCGTAGCGAGCCTCTCATCGGCAAAGCACGCCCTGCGCGGCGGCGAAGAGGTGACCTCTCTCTAGAGGCTAGAGGCGCGCGATGCGGCCGAGCACGTTCGCGACGATCCGGTCGCAGCGATCGCCGGCGAAGGAGAATGCCTCGAGCGTCGCCGAATCGAGCTGCTTGGTGATCTGGGTCTGAAGGAGGGCGCGCGCGCGGAAGGTGCGGGTTCGCACGGTATCTTCCGGGATTCCGAGGAGCTCGGAGACCTCTGTCACGCTCATTTGCTCGACCGCGCGCAGGACGAACGCCGCGCGAAAAGGGTCGGGCAACCCGTCGATAGCCCCCTCGAGCACCTTGCGTATCTCGACGTTACCCATGTCCGCCTCGGGATTCGATCCGGCCATCGTTGATGACTCCTCCACGCCGTCGGGCTCGAACGACACCAACCGGCCGGCGCGGCGCGCGCGAGCCAGCGCTTCGTGGATGCAAATGCGCGTGACCCATGTCCCGAAGGACGAGCGCCCTTCGAACTGTCCTAGGTTCTCGAACGCGCGAAACCACGCGTCCTGCACGACGTCCTCGGCCTCGTGGTCACTCTTGAGGACGGCGCGCGCCACGCGAAAGAGCCGCTGGTTGTAGCGGCGCATGAGTGGCTCGAACATCATCCGCTCGCCCGCCAGGATGCGTGCGAGCAACGTCTCGTCGTCCTCGGTCACGGCTCGTTCGTACGACGGCTCGGGCATCATGACGGGAGCCCCTTGGACGTCGCCGTCCGCAGACGGCAAAGAGGACGGGCGCAGGGCGGCATTCCCAATAGAGTCGCCAGTCGCGCGGGCGTTCCCAGAAATCGACAAATTCGTGCGTTCGACACAACCTCCGCGCCTTTTTCCATTTGTCGTTTGCCTTTTGCCGCTTGCCGCTTGCTACGCCGTTGCCGAGATCGCTCCGCCGGCGTCGAGCGCACGCTTCTCTTTCGGCGTCGCCTCCGCGGTCGTGACGAGGTCGTCGAACGACGCATAGAGGCGACCGAGGAGCGTCTCTGGGACGCGCATCACGAAGCGCTCGACCTGCTTCACGAGGTTCCCGGCCGCAGGCGTCTTCTCGTCGAGCGGCTCGACGCTCATCTTCAAATCACGCTTGAGCGCACCCCGGAGCGCGCCGTCGACCGCGCGGCGAATTCTCTTCGCTTCGTCTTCCGTCACGACCGGCGCGCGCTCTTTGCCACCGCCGACCAGATACCGCTCGAAGAGATGCCCGAGCACGAACGCGTTCCACGTGCTCCGGAGCGGAGGCAAGAGCACCAGCGGCAGAGCCCGCGCGAGGAGCTTGCGGCTCGCGACCCCGACGAGGACGGCCACGAGTCCGTGTGCCGATTCGCCCGCTTCGGGGGTAGCGAGGAGATCGCTCGCCGGCTTGGTGAGCGACACCCCATGCTTGCGCGCGATCCCTGCGACGAGATCGCGGCGGACCTTTCGGGCGAGCTTGGCGGACACGAACGGGATCGGGACGGTTCCGGTGGCGCCAGCCAGGACGTAGAGGACGGAGGGAGAGAGGTCGACGTGCTTCGGTCGTTTGGCTTTCATCGGTAGTGACGCGATGCATAGCGAGCGTCGTGCCAGCGCGTCGTTGGGCGGAAAAGTCGCAAACTTAGGCGGAATTGGCGCGATCGCTGCGTCCGTCGGATGTCGCTCGAAGCGACATCTGGTGACAAATGCCTCTGCGAGCGAGCGAAGCCCCCTGCCCTCACCTGCACGCTCGGGCGAGCCCGTCAGTCGTGCGTCTGGATCGGCACCGTGGTGCCGTCGTCATCGTAGACGTCACCGCTCGAGACCAACGTCGTCTTCGTGCTCTTCAAGATCGGACAGGAGAAGGACGAATTGCGGCCGAAGCGATCGCCGGTCGTGAAGAGCTGCCCGAGGCTGGCTGCGCCCTTGTGGGAGAAGTTGAACGTGCATCCGCCGCCGTCGGCCCAGTTGTGCTCGATGTGCACGTCGCTCACCGCGCCGAAATCCTCGGTGATTTGGATCGCGGAGTTCTGGTCCTTCGCCGCGACGAGCGTGTTGCCGGTGATGCGGATGCCGGTCCCCGACAAGATTTGGATCGCGTCATTGTGAGTAGGCCCGCCGCCTTGGTTCGGATCGGAGTCGAACGAGGTCAAATCGTGGATGAAGCTGCATTCGACGACGCTGTCGTCGCCGAGCTTCATGCCGTCGACGCCGCCGTGGACGTTTACGCGGCGGGCGGTGAAGCTTCCGCCGGAGATGCCATCGACGTCGACGGAAGGCGTCGTCGGCGCGATCTCGGTGTCCTCGATCAGGATGCCGGTGCCGGAGTCGATGCGGATAACGGCCGTCGTCGCGCTCGTGGCTTTGCCGCGCACGATCGAGCGGGTGACCTTCACGCGGTTCGCTTTGATCGTGAGAAAGCCATGGATGTCTTGCGCGTCGATGATCGCGTCGTCGGTGGTGACCGTGACGTCGTCGTTCACGACGGTGAGCGTCACGCCGATCGGGACGCCCGTGTTCGCCGCCGTGGGCTTCGCACCGGAGCACGCGTCGGAGCCTACGCCACCGTCGGTCGTGGTCGTTCCACCGCCGTCGGTCACGGCTCCCGCTTCACTAGCCGCTACTGCTGCGTCGACGAGCGCGCCAGCATCGCTGCCGTCGACCGGGCTGCTCGGAGAGCCGCCATCGTCGGAGCCTCCGCACGCGACGCCGAGGACGAGCACGGACGAGACGAGGACCGTCGCCGGGATACGCATAGGCTCCAGAGTACGAGGTCTTGCGAGCGAACGCTCGAGCCCGATTTCGGTGTCGATTGCGAAAAAACGTAGGGCGCTGGATCCACTGTCGAATTCGATTTTGAAGGACGAAAACCGCGACGCCATCGTCGGCGCCGCGGTCGATCTTGCCTACCGCATCAGCGCGCCGAGCATCGCGCCCAGCCGAATCACGAGCTCGTCGAGCTCCGCATCCGCCAGCACCAGCCCGAGCGCGACGCCGATGTCGATCGCAGCCGCCTGCTTTGCCACCGAATACGAATCCAGCTTCTGAAAGTGAAATGATCCCATTTGGCGAATGCCCTTTCGCCACGTCGACAAGGGCATTCGCCAAATGGCACCGCATTCACCCGAATGACGGCCGCCGGCCGGCATGCGGTTGCAAGCCCACCACATCTCCCCAAATCGACAACTCAAACTCGAGCTCGAGCTCGAGCTCGAGCTCGAGCTCGCCCTCACCCCCCCTAAGCGAGGCACACTTCCTGCTCGTCCTTCTGTCCGATGAGCCAAAAGACGAGCATCGGCCTCCGAATCATCGCCATCGGAAAGCTGTTCAAGGTCGTCACACTCCTCGTCTTCGGCATCCTCGCGCTAGCAATGGCGAGCGGTGGCGACCCACCGGAGGCATTTCGCCACTGGCTGCATGCGCTGCAAATCGACGAAGGCGGCCACCTGATCCACGGCGCCCTCTCCAAGCTGACAGGCGTCGCGCCCAAAAAGCTCGCCGAGCTCGGCATCGGGAGCTTCGTCTACGCCGCGCTCTTCGCGGTCGAGGGGACCGGCCTCTGGCTGGAGAAGCGTTGGGCAGAGTGGTTCACCCTCGGCATCACCCTCTCCTTCATTCCGATCGAAATCATCGAGCTCGCCAAGCACGCCAGCGCGCCGCGCATCATCGTGCTCATTCTCAACGTCGCCGTGCTCGTCTATCTCGTCATCCGCTTGCGCTACGACCGCGAGCCCAGCGTGCGGCTGAAGAAGGCCTTCGAGAGCCCGCGCGCCTTCTACGACTTCGTGTTCGGCCACAGGTAGCACGCCACATACCCCGTGCGGGGTTGCTTGTATGGCGAAGTGTCAGGCACCTCAATGCACCACGGCGGCGCGGGTCAGGGTCACGTCGACGAGCGCGCCGCTACGCTCGACCGTGATTCCGACCACGGTGCCAGGCTCGCCGCGCAGGCGTTGGATCGTGTCCTCGAGCGACATGCCGCCGACCTCTTCGCCGTCGATGCGCAGGATGCGATCGCCCGGGTGCAGACCAGCGAGCTCGGCAGGATCGCCTGGTAAAGCCGTCCTTGTGCGCGCTCACTGTGAGCGGGCCGGAGGGCGCGCCTTCGAGACGGTAGCGCCCGGACGCGTCGGTCTTCGTGAACGCATCGCTCCTGGCGACCGCGCTGACGGAGTCGAAGCGCAGCTCGACGTCGGCGACCGGCAGGTGATCTTCATCGAGCACGCGCCCTTCAATCGCGCCGCCGCGCGCGATGATGAGCTTCACGCCACCGGTCGTGGCGCCGCTCCGCACCACCACTTTGTCCGAGCGCACCGGCGGGCGTCCGGCGGTCACTGCCGTGAGGACGTACGTTCCCGGGACGAGATGCTCAAGCCGGAAGCGGCCGTCTTCGAACGCGGTCGTGCCGCGCGGTGGAGCGACGAAACCGTGGGCCGGGACGAACGACTCGATGCCGACCGAGAACGTGTCGACGGATTGGCCGCGATCGTCGACCACGAAGCCTGCGATCGCGCCGGGGGTGCCGAGCCGCAACGTCAGTCGGCGACCTTCCGCGATCGGTACCGTCTCGCTCGGCGCCATGTCGGCGTGGAGCGCGAAGGCGGCGCAGCCGACCGTCGAGGGCGGCAGCTGGAACGTGCCGTCGTCACCGCTCTCGACCTGCGCTTCGAACGGCTTGCCTTCGCACGCCACGATCCGCGCGTGGATCGGCATGCCGTCCGCGTCGACGACGTCACCTTCGACTGCGGGCGCGGCGTGAAGCACGATCCTCAGCGAGGGTACGGGCTCGTCTTCGCGCGGCCCGAGCACGGCACGCGAGGCTCGATATCCGCTCGCGACCGCGACGACGGCGGTCGCCTCGAAGGGGACAGCGGCGAAGTGGAACGCGCCCGCTTCGTCGGTCGTCGCGCTCGGCGAGGTGAACGGAACGCCTTCGACCGAGAGCGCCACTCCCGCGATCGGACGACCGTTGTCACCGTCGACGACGACGCCGTCGATGCCCGCAGGCGCGAGGACGAGCGTGAGCTCGGTAGGCGCGTCCGAGATCGTGATCGGCGCGCTGTCGACCGCCCCTTCGGGCTCATGATCGGCCTGCACCCGAACGAGCCCGCTCGCGAGCCGGTCGAACGCGAAGCGCCCTGCCCCATCGGTCGCGGTCTCGGCCACGCCCTTCCCACCGGCGAGCACCCGAACGTGCGCACCGCTCACCGGATCGCCGTTCGCGTCGACGACGTGTCCTCGCAGCTGCTCGACGCGGGGAGCGGAAGGGGCCGGCGCAGGCGTCGCCGAAGGCGCGATCAGCGGCTGGTCGAGCGAGCTGTCACGCGGTCGGTCGAAGCGAAGCAGCGCAAGAACACCGAGCACGCTGGCGACCACGACCAAGAGCGCCACAACGACGAGAGGGCGAACCCGCGAGGCCACGGCCATGGTCTACGACGTTTCGTCGCCGCGCGCAGCGAACGTTCATGCGCTGGGCCAGCGCCACGACATCGTCCCTCGTCACGTTGCTTTTCTCTTGTGACGTTACAAGCAAATCGGCAAGAGCCGAGAAGCGCGTCATGCACCGTGCCTCCGGTCGGATCCGCTGCATCGGTGAACGATGCGCGAGACTACTTCTGCAGTCAACGTCCAGCGCCGGTCTTCTGCGTTGCTCCTTCCGCTCGCCTCGACGGCGTCGAGATCGCGAGAATGGCTCGGTTCACGAAGCGCCGGCGCGCTGGGGCTCAGCGCGGCGGGTTGGTGGCGCACTTTCCGGCGACGCACGAGACGGCGGCCACGTTGCAGCAGTCGGCGCTCGTCGTGCAGGCACCGGCGACGCCGGCGCAGGCGACCTTGCTGACGTCGACGCAGGCGTTGTCGACGCAGAACCCCGAGCAGCACTCGTAGCCGGCGCCGCACGCGTTCGGCGGTGCGCTCGGGGCGGCGGTCGCCGTGCACGCCGCGTTTGCCCAGAAGCCACGCATGTTCGGCGTGTCCTCTTGGCCTTCGAGGTAGATCGCCGGGTGGCTCGGATCGACGGTGCCGATCGTGGGGTCGACGGCGGCGACCCAGAGGCGGCGCTTGCCGTTGACGTGACCCGACGGCGTGCCGCTCGGAAAAGGCTGATTTCCCCACGAGCGCATGCTCGTGAAGACGACCCACGAATAGCCGCCGCGCGCTTGCGGGTTGAACGTCGGCTCGACCGAGAGACCGCCCTCGGCGGCGTTCGGCGGATCGGTCGCTGCCGTCATCCGGATCGGCGAGGCGATACCGCCCTTCGCGACGGGCTGGACGTAGAGGCTCCCGTCGTCGATCTCGGCGTTGTCGCATGTCGAGCTGCAACCGGTCGCGTGCGTGCCGACGTGGAATGCAACGGCGCTTGAGTCTGGGGTGAACGACGGATAAGCAAGGCCACGTTGCGCGGCGGGGAACACCGGATCGGTCCCGTCGACGAGGGTGGTCAGGGTCGGGCCGAAGCTCGGCACCTTCTCGTCAAAGGTGAGGAACGCGATGCTCGTCCCGGTGCTGTCGGGGATCACGTTGTCGGCCGACTGCGACGACACGATGACTGCGAGCTTGGTGCCATCCGGGGAGAATGCCGGCATCTGGACGCCGCGCCCGGCGGGCAGGTTGATGCTGTCGAGGCCGCTCGTGGCGATCACGTTGCCGTCGACGACGGTCGCGAGCGAGATGTTCTTGCTGCCGGCGATCGGGCTCGCGATGCTGCCGCCGCCGGTGGCGACCGAGGTCGGCCCGCCGAACACGACGTACTTGCCGTCGGGCGTGAGCGCGATATCAGCGCCGAATTTGTTCGTCTCGAGCTTGAGCGGCGCGCCGGCGTCGTCGGCCGCGTCGGAGACGTCGAAGCTCGCCCACGGGCGCGTGCCGCTCCAGTTGCCATAGGGGCCGATGGAAGGGTCGGTGCGCGGGAGCGTCGCGTCGTTCTGGTGCTGATCGTCGACGTCGCCGACGAGCACGGTGCCGTTGGCGTTGACCGCATGGCACCCCATGCATTTCCCGTTATTGAGCACGACTGGCGTGGAGCCGGTGCCCGGGCGGAAGCGCGTGATGTGGCCGCTGAGATTGGCGCCGACCTTCGACGCCGTCCAATAGTAGATCGCGCCGCGCAGGCTCTCCGGCGCGACGGTGAACGACTCGGTCGCCGCGACGTACGCCTTTCCCGCCGTCGCGTCGTAGCGCGAGACCGTGAGCGTGAGCGGCGACGACGCGGCCTTGTTCGAGGCCGTGACGGTGTCCCAGATCGCTTGGTCGAGGCGAAACTGCCCGGTCGCGCCGACGGTCGCGTAGACGTCGTAGGTGTAGTTCGCTTGCGAGAGCTCGAAGCGATACGTGTCGCCCGCCTTCGGCGCGTTCCACATGACGAGCGGCGACGTGAGCCCGAGCGCGAACACCGTCTTGTCGTACGGATAGAGGAGCGAGGTGACCAACGCGTCGGCCGCGCTCGCCGCGTCGAGCGCCGCGACTACAGATGCCGAGATGCCGTTCGTATTTTTCTGATGCACGATCACGTCGAGCGTCGCCGTCGCCTCGAGCGTGCCGTATACGCCATGCAGGGTACCCTGCCCGGCGTACTTGCCAGGCGTCGTGAGCGTGGTCGTCGCATTGATCTTCGCGCTCGCGATGTCGGGGCGATCGAACTGCACCGAGTCGGGGAGCACCGTCAAGCTGCCTCCGCCCTTTAGCGTCGCGACGAGCTGGTAGTCCTGGCTCGCGGGATGAACCCCGTCGACCGTGAGCGTCTTCGACGCGGGCACGAACGCGACCGACACCGCATCGACGTGACCGACCGTGCTTCCGTCGCCACCGCCGCCGAGCCCGCCTTCACCGAAGCTATTGCCGCCGGTGGTCGCCTCGAAGCCGCCGTCGTCCCCTGCTCCGTTGCCGAACGTCGAGTCGTCGCTGCTCCCGCAAGCTGCTGCCAACCCAACGACGAGCGGAACGGTGATTAGAAGAATGGAAGCGAAGGGACGACGTTGGGCCATTGTGAAACGATAGATGGATTTCCACCCAGCACCTAATGAGCGTACGCGCCCAATCCCTCGAGATGACTCGGGATGAACGGCGACAAGGTGGGCAGGAATGCGGCAGCGACTTACCCGCGGCAGCGTGCGCGGCGAGCCAGTCCACCTTCGTTATCTGGCTCGGGATCAGGCGGCTCAGGTCAACTGGCTCGGGCCAGCTTCGGGCCCGTCAGCTACGGAGCGTCTTCACCACGGCCGCGACCTCGTTGCCGCCCGCGGTCGCGCCAGCTTGCTTCAGCTGCTTCATCGCGACACCGGTCGCCTGTCCGTCGGTCTTCGCCTCTTTGATCGCGGCGTGGACGGGCGCGAGCGCGGCCAGGATTTCCTCTTGGGTCATCGACTTGGGGAGCAGCGCCTCGAGGACGGTGTTTTCTTGCGCGAGCGTCTTCTTCTGCTCCGCGTCCTCGGACTTCGCCATCGTCTCGTGGTTCGACTTGACGAGCTTGCGCACGATGCCGGCGGCCTCTTCGTCGGTCACCGGCTTCGCATTCCGCGCTTCCGCCGTCTGGATCTCACCCTGCGCGAGCCGGAGAATGTCGCGCGCGACGGTGTCTTTTTCGATCATGGCCTTCTTCGCGCGCTCTTTGATGACGTCGAGGATCATGGCGATGGGCATAGCACCGAAGAGGAGATCAGCCTTCGAGCAAAGCCGCGCGCCACGCGGGTGCTTCGCTCTCGAACACGCGCTTCGCGCCCGACAAGACCTGCTGCGAGCGGTGCTCGCTGAAGGCGGGCTTTCGCGCATGCGAGAGGCCAAGCTGCGCCACGGCTGATCCTCCTGCCCCGCCTTTCCCGCGGGCCGCCACGATTGCGGGTGTTTCTGCGTGCTTCGCGCGTGGGAACGCCTCGTGCTCTAGTGAGAGACATGAACCGAATGGCCTCTTCGATCGCGGGCGCTCTCCTCCTCGTCGCCAGTCTCTCGGTCGGAGCGACCGTCGGCTGCAGCAGCTCCAGCTCCGGCTCCAGCTCCGGGGACACGTGCCCCGCCGCCGCGCCGACGCCGAACGACGCCTGCAGCCTCGCGGAGTCGGTCTATTGCACGTACGGCGACGCGGGCGCATGCGACACCCCACCGACGTTCACCTGCCAACAGGGTCGCTGGAACGAAGCGGCTGAAGGCGCACCCTTGCCGCCCGCGTGTCCGGCGACCAAGCCGGCGATCGGCTCGGCGTGCGAGACGAGCTGCGG
>CAJDWT010000141.1_pt1 | contig 14471 bp, 11 predicted proteins | sample 7391671 | NCBI WGS metagenome assembly CAJDWT01 (sample SAMEA7055729, study PRJEB34461) | soil metagenome | biome: terrestrial ecosystem; feature: Peninsula; material: soil | place: Antarctica | collected 2016
CCTGTTGGGCCGCGAGCACGAGGTGATCATGCTGGCCGACCCACGTGAGGCGCTCGAGCTTTTGACGAAGGAAGGTGGCCGCTTCGACCTGATCCTCTGTGATATCGCCATGCCTGGCCTCCGTGGCGATGAGCTCTACGCCGCCGTCCGTGCGAGCTCGCCCCAGATCGCCGACCGCTTCGTCTTCATGACCGGCGGCATCACTGAGTCGCGCTGCCAGGCGTTCCTCGATGGCATCTCGAACGAGTCGATCGACAAGCCCTTCGACGTCCAGCACCTCCGCACCATCGTTCGTAGATTCGTCGCTCGCGGCCGCGAGCGCTGACCGTGCGCGCGGCTCAGCTCCTCGACGCGGAGCCAATGGACGCCAGCACGGAGCCCGCCTTCGCGCGCGTCTCGGCGGCCTCCGCCGTCGGGTCACTCCCTTCGACGATGCCGGCGCCGGCGGTCACTTCGAATGCGCCGTTCTCGCAGACGGCCGTGCGGATCGCGATCGCTAGGTCGAAGTCGCCCGATTCGCTGACGTAGCCGACTGCGCCGCCGTAGACGCCGCGCGGAGCGACCTCGAGCTCGCGGACGATCTGCATCGCACGCAGCTTCGGTGCGCCGGAGAGCGTGCCGGCGGGGAAGGCCGACCGGAAGACGTCGAGCGGTGACACCTTCGAGCGATCGATTCGTCCTTCGACCTCGCTCACGATGTGCATCACGTGGGAGTAGCGCTCGATCTGCATCTGCCGCGTGACCTTCACGGTGCCGACCTCGGCGACGCGTCCAACGTCGTTGCGACCGAGGTCGATGAGCATCACGTGCTCGGCAAGCTCTTTTGGATCGGCAAGCAGCTCCTCTTCGAGCGCGCGGTCCTCTTCCGGCGTCTTGCCTCGACGTCGCGTTCCGGCGAGCGGTCGCAAGGTCATCGTCTCGCCCTCGAGCCGCACGAGCGTCTCCGGGCTGGCGCCGACGAGCTGCATTGCGCCCGCGCCGTCCGCCTCCGGGAAGTCGAAATAGAACATGTACGGTGACGGATTCAGGTGCCGCATCGTGCGGTAGACCGCGAGCGGATCGAGCCCGTTCTGAGCGACCTTGAATTTACGGGCTAAAACGATTTGGAACGCGTCACCGGCGGCGATGTACTCCTTCGCGCGGAGCACGAGCTTCTCGTAGCTCTCGTCGCTCGTGTTCACCTCTGCGTCGGCGAGCGTGCGACAGACGGGCGCGGTCTGCCATGCGAGGCCGGCCGGTCGGTTCACGTCGTCGAACGCGCGCGCGACGTCGTCGTCGGTGGGTGCGGCGATGGTCATGGTGCGCGCGAAGTTGTCGAACACGATCGTTGTCGCCTCGCCGACGAAGCGAGCGAGGGGCGTCGTGCTCTCGGTCTGCCAGCGCGGGACCTTGTCGATCTCGTGGATGAGATCCCACGCGAAGAAGCCGAAGTGTGCGCGTTGGAGGCGCTCGGCCAACGGCTTCGGCGCCGCGCCCTTCTCGATCGCGAGCGCGTCAAAGCCGACGTCGAGAGGGTCACGACCGCCGGAAGGGTAGGGCGTGCCGCCGACGCTCCACTTCGCCGCGCGGTCGAGCACGACATGCCGCTTCGGCTTGTAGCCGAGGATCGTGTAACGCCCCCAACGCTCGCCGCCGACGATGCTCTCGAGCAGGAACGACGCGCCCGCGGCGCCGGTCTCCCGCTGTGCGGCGGCGCGCAGATTCACGTACGCCTCGAGCGGTGTGATGCGGTCGGCGATCCATGAGCGTGTGGAGATCATCGATGAAATGCCTCTCACAAGCCTTCACTGGAAAGGGGTTGCTGCAAAGAGGGCCTTAGCGCGCGCCGAGACCGAGCAGGACGCGGGCACGCGTCGGGTCGACGGGAACGCGGCCGATCGAGCGAGCGTAGGCGGCGGCGCGCGCGACGAGCGGTGCGCTCCCTTCCGCGAGCACGCCCTTCGACAGGTAGATGTTGTCCTCGAGGCCGACGCGCGCGTGCCCACCCAGGCGCATCGCGAGCTCGGTCATCGGTTGCTGGAACCGACCGACCGCCGCCACGGCCCACGTCGCGCCCGGCGGCAAGAGCGACTTCATGTGGCGCACGTGCTCTTCCTTCGCGCCGATGCCGCCCGGAACGCCGAGCACGAACTGGAAATGGAGCGGCGGCGCGATCACGCCTTCTTTCAGGAGCGCGAGCGCCTCTTCGACGTGGCCGACCTCGTAGCACTCGAGCTCAGCGATGCTCTTGGCCTGTGCGATGAGCCTCGCCATCTCGCGGATTTCGGGGCGTGTGTTCACGAAGACGCCGTCGCCGAAGTTGAGCGAGCCGCAGTTGAGCGTCGCCATCTCTGGCTTGCAGGAGAGCGGGCCTGCGCGCACGGCCATCGACATGCCGACCTCACCGCCGGTCGTCGTCTGGATGATGCAGTCGGTCTTCTTGCGGATGGCGTCGATGACCTCTTGGAAGCGCTCGGCCGCTTGCGTGTTGGTGCCGTCGTCGTTCCTGACGTGCAGATGGATGACGGCGACGCCCGCCTCACGACAGCGCGCGGCCTCGTCGGCGATCTCTTGCGGGGTGAGCGGCAGGTATTTCGTCTGCGCGCGCGTGATCTCGGCGCCGACGATCGCGGCGGTGAGGACGAGGTCGACGTTTTCGATTGGCTCGGGGGTGACGATCGGCTCGGTGCCCGGCGCCGGCCCGGCGGGGAGGGCACGTGAATAGAGCTTCGGAGGACGGCGCTGCAGCTCCTTCGGCGTGACGCACGTGCCGGTCGCGCGGCAGACGACGATGGGCTCGTCCAAGATCTCGGCGGCCGACGGCGAGGCGTCGGACTGTCGCAGATTCGTGATGACCTTCTTCGCCTCGAAGGCCATCGTCCGACTGGTGCGGCCTACCTTGACGATCTCGGCCGACGCCTCGATGTAGTCGCCGGCGAAGACGGGCGCCAAGAACTCGACCGCGTCGTAGGCCCGGAAAAGCCCCTCGTCGCCGTCGAGCCGAATCAAGAGCTCCGTCGCCAAATCCCCGAAAAGGGCGAGCATTCGTGCGCCGTCGACGAGCTCGCCGGCGTAGTGCGCGTCGTGGGCGCTCATTCGGAGCCGCAAAGTGACTTTCTCGCCGTTCATTTTTTTCCGCTTCTCCTGAGCCGATTGCCGAGCTGCGGCGCACATGATACCTCGGCGGCCACGAACCATGATCTTCATCGAAGCGCGCAACCTTCCTGCGCATGTGGGGATCATCATGGACGGCAACGGCCGCTGGGCGCAGCATCGCTCGAAGGCCCGTGGTCTCGGCCACAAAGAGGGCGCGCGCGCCGTACGTCGCATCGTGCGGACGGCCCGTAGGCTCGGCCTGACCGCGCTCACCCTCTACGCGTTCAGCGAACAGAACTGGGCGCGCCCGGAAGAGGAAATCGAGGGGCTGATGGAGCTCCTGCTCGAGTTTCTCTCGTCCGAGCGCGAAGAAATCCTTGAAAATTCGATCCGTCTTCGGGCGGTCGGCAACGTCGACAAGCTCCCGCAGGCGGTCCGTTTCGCGTTGGACGCGCTGGCGCGCGAGTCGTCGAAGAACGAGGGAATGACCCTCACCTTGGCGCTCTCGTATGGCGGCCGCGAGGAGATCACCGAAGCGGCGCGCTCACTCGCGAAAGACGTCGTCGCCGGGAAGCTCACCGCCGACGAAATCACCGAAGAAATGCTGCATGCACGCATGCCGAGCGTCTCGGTCGGCGACCCGGACCTGGTCATCCGGACGGGCGGCGAGCGCCGCATCTCGAACTTTTTGCTCTACGGCCTCGCGTACGCCGAGCTCTTCTTCAGCCCGGCGCTGTGGCCGGAGTTCGACTCCGAAGACCTCTATGACGCGATCGCGAGCTACCAGTCGCGTGAGCGCCGGTTCGGACGGGTCGGAAAGGCGGCCGAGCCGCTTAGCCTGATCGAGGGTGACGGCGAATCGGGGGAGGCGGAAGCGCCGCCGGAATCGCAACGAATCCTTCGTATCGCGCGCTGACTCGCGCAGGGCGCGAGTCGTGTTAGAAGAGCCCGCTCGTGGCTGAAACTTCCGAAAAGAAGCCCGCCTCCAATCTGGCCATTCGCCTGGCGACCGCGGCGATCGGCGCACCCGCGATCCTCGCGCTTCTCTACTTCGGTCCGGCGTGGGGCTTTTTCTGCCTGACCTTGGTCGTGGGCCTGATCGGCGCTTGGGAATTCTTCGGAATGACCCATCCGGACGACGTCGTCTCGCGCGTGTGCGGTCTGGCCCTCTCGGCGGTCGCGGCGACGGCGGTGTACTTCGGGCATCACCGCCTCCTCATCACGGTGCTGGTCGTGATGCCCCTCGCCGGCCCGCTCTTCACGCTCGTTCGGCTCGGTGACATCAAGACCGCGGCGCTCCGCGCGTGCGCGATGTCGACGGTTCCGCTCTTCGCCGCCGTCCCCCTCTCGTGGCTCGCCATTTTGCGTCGTGACGACGGCCCGGGCTGGGTCGTCATGGCGATCATGTTCGCGTGGTTCGCCGACACCGGCGGCTACTTCGCCGGTCGTTTCCTCGGCAAGCACAAGCTCTACGAGGCGGTCTCACCCAAGAAGACGGTCGAAGGCGCGCTCGGCGGCATCGCCGGGGCTCTCTTCGGCGCCACGCTCGCGAGCCTCTGGTTCTTGAAAGAGCTGCCGATCACGCGCTCGTATCCGCTCGCGCTGGTCGCCTGCGTGCTGGGGCAAGCTGGCGATCTGGCCGAATCACTGATCAAGCGTTCCACGGGCGTGAAGGATTCAGGCGCCATTGTGCCCGGTCATGGCGGAATTTTGGACCGAGTGGACGCACTGATCTTGACGAGCGCCACTGTCTATCTCTACACGCTCTGGTTCAAACCGTAATTTTGCCAAAAGCCTTCTTTTTTAGCTGATTTAGCGACGCAGTGCGTCGCAGCGGTTCTCGGTGCGGCCCCGGACTGGTCGCTCAAAGGAAAGCTGAAATGACCCCCAAGCAGACGCTCGAAGGAACAACTCCCCCCGCCGCCGTCCCCCCGCCTCCGCAGTCTCGGAGCACGCTCCCCGGCGCGCCGAAGGAGTACGATTTCTTCAAAGTCATTCAGGACTACCTCGAGGTCGCCGCGAAGGTGATCAACCTCGAACCCTACGTGGCGACGATCCTGAGCCAGCCGAAGAACGAGATCATCGTGAACTTCCCGGTGAAGATGGACAACGGTGAGGTCCGCCTCTTCAAGGGCTACCGCGTCCAACACAATAACCTCCTCGGACCGTTCAAAGGCGGTCTCCGCTTCCACCCGCAGGTCTCGCTCGACGACGTGAAAGCGCTCGCCGCGATGATGACCTGGAAGTGCGCGCTCATGCGTCTCCCCTTCGGCGGTGGCAAAGGCGGCATCAAGTTCGATCCGAACAGCGTCTCGCGTCACGAGCTCCAGAAGATCACGCGCCGCTTCACCCACGCGCTCGGCTTGAACATCGGCCCGGACTACGACATCCCGGCGCCGGACGTCGGGACGAACGGCCAGACGATGGCGTGGATGATGGACACGTACTCGAACATGGTCGGCAGCTATCAGAAGCAGTCGATGAAGGGCGTCGTCACCGGCAAGCCGGTCGCGTCGGGCGGCACGCTCGGGCGCGCGAAGGCGACGGGCCAGGGCATGGTCTTTTGCCTGATCGAATGGGCGAAAGAGATGAGCTTCCAGCTCGAGGGCTCGACGATGGCCGTGCAAGGCTACGGCAACGTCGGCTCGAACGCGGCCGTCATTCTCTCGAAGCTCGGCGTGTCGACCGTCGCGGTCGGTGACCACACCGGTTACATCTACAACCCGGAAGGCTTCAACGCGCACAAGCTCCAAGACCACGTTCAAGCGAAGGGCTCGATCGCCGGTTACCCGGGCGGCAAGCCGATCTCGCGTGACGAGTTCTTCTCGACCAAGGTCGACATCTTCGCTCCGGCAGCGCTCGAAAATCAGATCGGCGAAGCCGAGGCCCGCATGATCCAGTGCAAGGTCGTCGTCGAAGGCGCCAACGGACCGACGAACCCCGCCGGCGAGAGGATCCTCCTCGACCGCGGCATCGCGATCCTGCCGGACGTCCTCGCCAACTCGGGCGGCGTCACCGTCAGCTACTACGAGTGGGCGCAGAACAAGCGCAGCGAGTCGTGGACCGAAGAAGAGGTCGACGCCAAGCTCGAGCGCGCCATGATCCGCGGCTATCGCGAGGTCTCCGACTTCGCGCGCCAAAAGAAGGTCGACCTCCGCATCGCCGCCTACGGGATCGCGCTCCAGCGCATCGCGGCGGTCTACGCGGAACGAGAAATTTTCCCCTGATCCGGTAACGTGCCTGGGCTTCCAGGCGAAATGACGGCGTCGTGCTCCGAGCTCTTTCGGACCCGACGCCGTCGGCTTTTTTGTCGACGCGGTCTACTCTAGACAAGGTCGATGGCGTCTCTCTTCGCGCATGCTGCTCTGCCCGTGGTGGCCTCGGCCGCGTTTCCGGGGGCGCCCTCATACGCGCGTCGGCTCGCGTGGACCGCGGCGATCGTCGGCTGCGTCGCCGATCTCGACATGGCGAGCCTCCTCTTCGAGGTGAGACCGCCCTCCGCGCTCGGGCACGGTGGTCTGATGCATTCGTTCGTCGCCGCGTTCGCGTTCGCGGTGGTCGCGGCGCTCCTCGCGTTCCGAGCGCTCGGCGTCGGCAGCAGGGCATGGTGGCGCGTCACGGCGTTCCTCTTCGCGTGCGCGGCCTCGCATCCGTTGCTCGACGCGATGACCGCCGGTGACGTCGGCGTCGCGCTCTTCTGGCCGATCACGAGCGAGCACTTCGTCGCGCCCTTCAAGCTCATCCCGAGTTGTCCGCTTGGCCTGAAGGAGTATCTCGGTTTCTGGGGCATCCTCACCTTCGCGAACGAGCTCCTCTACGTCGTCGCGCCCGCCATGGTCGTGGTCGCCCTCGTGAAGGCGCGGAAGCGTTCCCCGTCGAGCGAGGGCCCGTCGGTCGCTCGCATCGCCCGAGGCGGCGTGCTCCTTGCGGTGATGCTCGTCGGCGCGAGGCTTACCTTTCCGGAGTACTTCGAGCCGATGCACACGCGCGTCGTGATGCCGACGGGGTCGACCGAGCAAGGCGATATGGCGAAGATTCCGCACGACGATCTCCCGGACGGCAAGCTGCTCACCAAGCTCGACGAGCTCCGCGCCGCGAATCTCTTGAATCGCGACCTCGCGCCGAAGACCCCTCCGTGGTCGTCGAGCTTCTTCCCGTCGTGGCTCGGCGGCGAAGGTGGCCGGTGGTCCGACGGAACGCCGCGGCTCGTCTGGCGCGACCTCTTCGGCTTCGCGCCGCCGACCGACGCCGACGCGCGCGCTTGGGAGCGTGCGGCTACCGCAGGTGACGCGCAGGCGCGCGAGCGGCTCTTCACGCTCGCCCCGACCGAGAAGCTCGATCTCGCGCTCGGCCGTTACGATTTTCCCGCCACGCGCAAGGTGCAGGCGCGCACGGTGAACGGTGCGTTCCGCTATTGGTCGGGTCGCTGCAACGGGGTCGCGTCGGCCGCGCTCGCGTTCCCGGAGCCGTTCCGCACTGTCGAGGTGATCGGAGTCGACGGCGCTCGGACGCGCTTCCATCCGAACGACGTGAAATCGCTGCTCGCCGTCGCGTACAACGCGACCCACGGTGAGGTGGTCGTCGGCGGCGTGTGCACGAAGCTTGGCTTCGACGTCGGCGCCACGTGCAGCATGAGCCCGGCCGTGCTCGTGGTAGCCGTCGCGAACCGCCTCGGCCTGGCCGGCACGTCGTTCCTCATCGACGCGCTACCGACGCCGGCGAAGCAGTATTACGCGGTCGCTGGCGCGCGGATCGATCAGAACGGCCCTCCTCATCCGGTCGGCAAGACGCCCGTCGGGCCTTCGCTCGCGCCGCGCATCGCGTCGCTCGTAGACGTCACGTTGACGCTCACGTTGAGCTCCACGGTCCTCCCGTACGCGCCGGCGAATCGCATCGATTCGCATTTCGCCGACGGCACCGGCTACGAGCGCGTCGGCGTGCAGCCCGTTGTCATGAGATACGAGGCCGAGGTCGCGCTCGACGCAGCATCGGAGCTCATTGGAGGTCGTTGGACAGGCGCCGAGCCGGACGGCCCGGACGACGCGGTGTTCGTCGGCGCCGAGCCCGAGCTCGTGGAGGGCAAGCTCACCGATCCTGATCAGCTCGTGCCGTACTCCGTGATCCGCGAGCTCGCGCGCGCGAGCGTCGACGAAGGCGCAGCCGAGCCCACCATCGATCTCCGCACGCAGTGCGACGGTCGTTGCGCGTTCGCTCGCTGACCCCATCGATCTCGACCTGGCCTACTTCAGCGCTGCCAGGTGCGCCTTGTACGTCACGCCGAAGAACGGAGATGGTGTGCCGTCGAAGCTCGAGAGCAGGATCGGCGGCGCTTCGGTGTTCCAGTCCCACGCCACGTAGCTCTGACCTTGGTTGTCCAAATAGGTCAGCGTCGAGTCGAGCCACGTCGTCAGATAGCCGGCTTGCGTCGTCGTGAACGGGGAAGGATCGTTCTTGAACGTGTCGATGCCGATCTCGCCAACGACGACGGGAAAGCCGGCCGAAAGAACGCCTGAAATGCCGTAATTTTGAGCATTTTGTGTTCCGTTCACGCAATGGAGGCCAGCGGCGTAGCCATTGTACTGCGACGGGCACATCGTCTGGAGCGACTGCGAGCTGTAGGTGTGCCACGAGGCGACGACGTTCTCGAGCGTGAGGCCGTCGTTCGGCGCACTGAGCGTCGGGAGCCTCTTCACCTCTTCGACCCACCTGGAGAAGTCCGAGGAGTAGGAGAGGCCGCCCATCATCACGACGTTCTTCGCGCCCGCTGTCCGCACCGCCTTCAAGAGCGTCGCCATGCCGGCGACTGCGTAGTCGGCGTTCGAGTAATCCTTCGCGCACGTGCCGCCGGTGAGCCAACAGTCCCAGTCGGTGATGAAGGGCTCGTTGAAGAGGTCGAAGATAATGTTCGGGCGATTGCCGTAGGTGGTAGCGAGCTCGGTCCAGAACTGTGGGGAGTGGTCGGCGTCGGCCATGCCGAGCTGACCTTGTGCCTTTTGGCCTCCGGGGGCAGCCCAATGTAAATCGAGGATGACGAAGAGGCCGTTGCTCGAGAGGAGATCGACGTACTCGGCGATCGCGCTCTTGTAGGCGGCACCGCCCGTCGTCACCCCGTTGATGCCGAACCAGCAGTCTTCGTTGAGTGGAACGCGGACGGTGTCGACCTTCCAGCTCTTGATCTTGTCGACCGCCGCTTGGTCGACCGGGACGTCGAACGCGTCGCCGTAGTCGCACGTGTCCTCGGTGCCGGAGCGATCGACGCCGTGCAATTGCACGGTCTTGCCGGACGAATCGACGAGGTGACCAGGCGCGCCGCCGCTGCCCATGACGACATGGAGGCTGCCGCTACTTGCGCCGCCGTCCCCCGTCGTCTCGCCGCCTTCGTTCGACGCGCCGCCATCCCCGCTGCCGGCAGCGCCGCTGTCCCCAGCTCCGCCCGATCCCCCGTCGGCGACGGGAGTGCCGTCACTCGGATCGTCGGAGCTGCTGCCGCACGCCATCGCCGTAAAGATCGAAACGACCAGCAGAACACCCTCGATCGATCGCATAAGTATCATCGTTTCGTGAATCGAGGGCTACGCTCGCAAAAAAGGAGAAACGGGCTCGGGTTCCGGCGGTCGTGCGGTAGTGTCCGATGCCCATGCGCGTTCTCCCGCTCGTCTTTGTCGCCACTTTGCTCGCAGCCTGCCACTCGAGCTCGTCGTCGGCCGCCTCGCCCACGCCGACCGAGACCGTCGCGCCCACAATTCCTTCGGTGGTCGCCAGCGCGCCTGCCTCCGCCTCCGCCCGGCCCACCACGCCTTCCGTCGGCCCGTCGACACCGGCGATGACCGCGATGACGGCGACGGCGACGACGGCGGCGGCTCACGACGGGAAGCCGACGAGCGTCGTTGCGTGCCACGTGAAGGCGCGGGCGTCGCAAATCCGGTCGGAGTTCGACATGAACAAGACGCCGATGACCGGCACCGTGACGATCGACGGCCCCGACTTCACGGCGCATCGTTCGTTCAAGATCCACGCGACGCCGAGCGCAGGCACCTACGTCTTCCTCTTCGACGGCTACGGCGACGGCGACGTGAAGCCCGCGACGGAGAAGCTCACGCCGAAGAGCATCGTCGCGCGTCAGGTCACAGTGGGCAAATTCGACAAGCTCTTCTTCGACGGTGACGTGAAGCTCGTGCCGAAGACAGGCAAGCTCCCGGACCTCGTCTGCGGAGAGTGATTCAGCGCGAGCCGAGCGGCGAGCGGTGGATGCCGTGTGCGCCACCGGTTCCCGCAGCGGCGGAGCCCGACGACGAATTCACGCTCGGTGATGCCGGCGTGCGGCCGTCGTCGTTTGTCGTTCCGCCGAGCGTGGTGCCGGCAGGGACCTGCTTGCACGCGGTGACGTCGGCGCCGAGCGCGTGGTGGGCCCAGCTCTCGAGCCCGTGCTCGGCCGCGACGCACGCGTCGTCGGTGCTGAGCACGCTCACGCCGTTCGCCACGCGTCCGGTTCGTGTGCCGACCGCACACGCCACGGTGCACGTGTACGCGTAGCAGCTGTTCGCGCGTGCCGAGCGCGTCTGGGTGTGCGAAGTGCCGCCGCTCTGCAGCCGAAGATGGTGCTTCGACGCCGTTCCGTCATCGCCCGATCCATCGTCACCGCTGCCGTCGTCACCCGACCCGTCGTCGCCGGACCCGTAGTCGCCGCTGCCGTCGTCTCCCGAACCGTCATCGCCGGAGCCGTCGTCGTAGTAGCCGGAGCCATCGTCGTAGTAGCCCGACCCATCGTCGCCGGAGCCGTCGTCGTAGTAGCCCGACCCATCGTCGTAGCTTCCGTCGTCGTAATAGCCGGTGCCGTCGTCGTAGCCGTAGTCGCCGTAATCCGAGCCGTCGTCGCCTGGGTCGTACCACCCTCCGCCCCAGGAGTGCCCCGCCGTAGACGACCACTGCGCCGCCCGCGTACGCGTAGCCGTGGGTTCCGCATTGGCTCGAAGCTGACGAGCCGCTGCAACCTGCCGACGAAGCAGCCAAAAGCACCGCCGGGAGGAAAAAACCGATTCGAGCAAGGGGGCTGCGTTCGCGCATGGCCCTCTCATCATGAGCAACGGACATTCCAACGTCCACCGGTTATAAAGCCGTTCATGGCGTACGTGCGCACGCGGCTAGGTCGTTGGTTTTATGAGGAACGCGGCGCCACGGATGGGCCGGTCGTCGTTCTGGCGCATGGTCTTTTGTTCGACCGCACGATGTGGGCGGGGCAAATCGAGCCGCTAACGGCGCTCGGGGCCCGCGTGATTTTTGCCGACTCACCAGGACACGGGCAGAGCGAGGTCCCGCCGCCGTTCTCGCTCGATGACCACGCGCGCGCGTTCGTCGACGCGCTCGACGCGTGGAAGGTCGATTGCGCGTCGTTCGTCGGCCTCTCTTGGGGCGGCATGCTCGGGATGCGCCTCGCGCTCTCGGCGCCCAGCCGCGTGCGCTCGCTAGTCCTCGCCGACACGACCGCCGGCCAAGAGCCGCGCGTGAACCGGCTGAAGTATCGCGCGCTCGCCTCGTTCGAGAAGCATCTCGGCCTCCCCGAGATCATCGCGCGCCGACAAATCGCGCCGCTCCTCTTCTCCAAGCGCACGCTCGCGACCGACCCGGCGATCTTCGACCGCTGGTATCGACGCGTCGTCGGTTTTTCGCGGCTCGGGCTCTATCGTTCGGCGAAGGCGGTCGTCATCGAGCGCCCCGATCTCTTGCCCAAGCTTGATAAAATTACCGCGCCCACCCTCGTGCTGTGCGGCAAGGACGACGTCGCGCAGCCGCTCGCCGAGAGTCAGGACATCGCGAAGAGGATCCCGGACGCAGAGCTGAAGATGGTCGAAGACGCCGGCCACATGTCGGCGCTCGAGAACCCGGCTGCGTTCAATCGCGAGATGGTGCCGTTCGTCCAGAAGTACCTGTCGTGATCGTCCGCTCGCTCGACCGTCAGAACTGGCCGCGCACGCCGGCGCCGTAAGCCGGCACTGGGCCGGTCGGCGTCGCGCTCTGACCGACCACGCCGCCGAAGGGGACCGCGCGGACGGCGCTCTTCGGCGTAGGCTCTTTCGGCCCGTGCTTTTCGTCGTTGCGGGTGAGCCACAGCGCGAGGCCGCCGCCGAGGAGCGCGGCGCCGCCGGTGATGCCCAAAAACGCCCGAGATTTGCCTGGATTCAGCTCATCGAAGACGAGAGGCGAAGCCGCGGCGGCGCCAGCCAACCCTCCGAGACCCGTGCCGAGGTCGACGAGGAGCCCGCGCGAAGGCGAGACGGTGACGAAGGTCGCGAGCGTGCCTGCACCGACGAGGCCGATCGCGGTCCCGAGGCCCGCGCCGGTGTACGGCGTGACGATGCCCGTGTTGGTCGTGCCGCGGTAGAAGAGCTCAGTGCCGCCGCCGAGGACGAAGCCGAGCGCGGCGCCGGAGTGGACGAGGACGGCGTCGCCCTCGTCCATTTGCGTGCGGGTGAGCGCGAAGGTGCCGAGCGCGAGCCCGCCGAGACCTGCGCCGACGCCCCATGCGTAGCGGTCGGTGAGGTGACCGACCTTGAAGCCGTTCGCGAGGAGCACGCCCGAGCCGGCGCCCCACCACGCGCCGCCGGCGAGCACCCACGCATCACCAGTGGTGATGTCCCATTCTTCACTCGCGAGGAGCGAGGCGCCGAGCCCGCCGCCGGTGCCAAGCGCGAGGAGCGGGTAGAGGACGCGCGGATCGTCGTCGCCGCTCGCGCGCTGGATGCTGAACGCGACGTACGCGCCGAAGAGCGCGCCGTTGACGGCGAGCACCGCGCGGCCTTGCGAGCGGAGTGGCATCATCACCCCTTGGCCCGCTTGGGCGTCGATGCGGTCGCGTTCGGCGCCGGCCGCGCTCGCCTGCGCCGCCGTTTGCGGTGAGAGGAGGTCACGCAGCATGACGAGGCCGCGCGCGGCGACGTCGGCTCCTTTGACCGTCTCGACGCGCACACGGAGCTCTCTCCCTTTCGGAGGAACGGCGACGAGGCGCACGACGTAATCGTCATTGCCGGAGTATTCGACGCGCGGAGAGACGACCCACGTGCCAGTCGTCGCATCGCTCGTGTCGCCCAGGGCGGCTCGCTCGATCATGTCTTGGTCGCGCAGGTGACCAGGCGAAGGGCCGGCGTCGCTCACGTGGAGCGTGAAGCCGAGATCTTCGGCGCCGTCCTTCAGCGTGGCGTCGAGCTCTTGCGCGCGGTCGAACGTCGCTTCGGTCGGGAGCGGGCGATGAATGGGCATCGGTGCCGCATGATCCCCCGCGGGGGTCATCGTCGGCCAGATCACGACCGGCGCGCCGTCGGCCGCCGAAGCCACAGCGGACCACGCGAGGGCGAGGGCAGTGATCAGGAGGGCGACCGACGTCTTCATCGTCCGCTCAGAACATCACGATGCCGGACAACCACAAGCGCACGATCGTGGTGTCGTCGATCGCGAAGCGGTGTCCAGGCGTGTCGAGCACGTCGCGGTGGTTCGGGTTCGGAATGCCGGTAACGGGCTGGGGGCCGATGCCGTTGTTCGCGGCGGTGTGGCAGGGGCCGGCCGCGGCCGGATCGCCCTTGAATCCGGGGTTGCACAGATCGCCGGAGGTGAGGAGGTGATTTTGGTTCCAGGTGAGGCCGCCGCCAGCGACGAACTTCACGTATTCGCCGAATTGGTAGGTGATGCTCGACTGCACCGAGAGGCTGCCGTACGCCTCTTGCTCGGTGACACCTGTAAAGTACACCTTTTGCGCGTTGGGGTCCGCGACGCTCGCGGTCGAGCCGCCAGGGCCGGCACCCGCGGTATACGCGCCCGGGTTCGGCGTGCGGAGCGAGGCTGCTTGCGAGGAGCCGAGCGCGTCGAAGAGCTCGGAGTATTCGCGTCCTTCGGAGTGGTAGGCGCCGGTCACGCGTCCGTCGATGACGAGGCGCTGGAACGTGTCCTTGCGCTCGTAGGGGATCACCTCGGTGCCGAGTGAGAACGTGCCGACGAGGGGCGGATGATTCACGAGCGACCCTTGCGTGCTCGGTCCGAAGTCGGTGTTGTCGTGCGGGAACTCGGCGAGGAAGGAGATGCCAGTGTAGGGCTCGATGTAGCCGAGGCGCTTCGAAAAGATGCTGCTTGACGTCATGTTCGCACGCCTCAATTCCTTCTCCAGCGCATTCAGGAAGTCCTTCTCAAAGCTCAGCAACTTCTCGTGCCATGCTTCGGCATCCTTTGGGAGGCAGTGGACGAACATCTCCACCTTGTCGAACCAGTGGACACGAAAGATGCCACGGGTGTCTCGACCATGGGAGCCAGCCTCCCGACGGAAGCAGGGGCTGTAGGCGACGTACTGCCGGGGCAGCGTCTCGGCCTCGAGGATCTCGTCGGAGTGGTAGGCGGCCAGCGCCACTTCCGAG
>CAJDWT010000084.1_pt1 | contig 14404 bp, 14 predicted proteins | sample 7391671 | NCBI WGS metagenome assembly CAJDWT01 (sample SAMEA7055729, study PRJEB34461) | soil metagenome | biome: terrestrial ecosystem; feature: Peninsula; material: soil | place: Antarctica | collected 2016
CAGGCGCTCGGTCAGAACGTCGACGCCCGGGCGGACATCTATGCGCTCGGCATTCTCACCTACGAGATGATCGCGGGTATTCGTCCGTTCGACCACGAGAGCAAGGTCACGCTCCTCGGCATGCACGTGACCGCGCCGGTCCCTTCGTTCGCGCAAAAGGTTCCGGGCGTGCCGGTCCCACCCGAGGTCGAGGCGATCGTCACGAAGATGCTCGCAAAGGAAGCGACGCACCGCTTCGCCGACTCGCGTGAGCTCATCGACGCGATCGATTCGGTCTGGATCCCGTCCTACGGTCCGATGCCCGGCAGCACGCTCAATCCACGCGCGTCGCAGCTCGGCCTGGCGCCGCATTCGGGGCCTATCAGCATGGGCGGCGGCGGCCGTCAGCTCGGCAGTGCGCCGACCCAGGTCGCGATCCCGTCCTCATCACTCGAGATCTTCCCGAAGAGGCGCGGCCTCGTCGCGACGCTCAAAGCGAATCCGAAGCCGTTCATCGCGGTCGGTCTTCTCGCGAGCGCCGTCGTCGCCGTCTTCATCATCAAGGGCGTGTTCGACCGCAGCACCCACGACGTCCTCGAGCTCGACGACGCTGGCAACCAGGTCGTGGTCAACATCGCCGACGCTGCCGTCGCCAACCCGACGCTCGACGCACAGGTCGCCGCCGCGATCGACCTCGCCGACAAGGGCGACTACGGCTCCGCGATCGCGCAGCTCAAAGCGCTCGAGGAGCAGGCCGGAGATCGCGCCGATATCCATCGCGCGCTCGAGCGCGCGTACGTGGCGACTCAAAATCCGAAAGAGGCGATGAAGGAGATGAAGCTTCTCTTCGAGGCCGACCCCTCCGCCACGCAGGATCCGAAGCTCGTCCTTGAGGTCCGCAACTGGGCGATCAACAAAGAGACGCAAGAAGGCGCGTTCACGCTGATGGAGACGAGCATGGGCTCGAACGGGCCGGACACGCTCTACAACATCGCCTACGAGCTCGGCCCGAGCTACGCGGGCGCGGCTGAAAAGGCGAAGAAGATCCTCCGGCGACCCGACGTGAAGGCGAAGGCGAGCCCGGCGCTCGCGGTGACGCTCGACCTACGGTCGGCAAACAAGTGCGAGGCGAAGAAGGCGCTCCTCGGCCAGGCCGGTCAGGTCGGCGACAACAACACCCTGTCGGTCTTGAAGCAGTACACGCCGACGCGCGGGTGCGGGTTCCTGAACGCGCGCGATTGCTGGCCGTGCTTGCACAAGGATGGCTCGCTCACGACCGCGATCCACGACATCGAAGCGCGCACGACCGCGAAGTAGCCAGCCGGCGAAAGCAGGGCCTAGGCAGGCGCGACGATTCGCGCTACTTCGTGCGCGTCATGGATCGGGTGCACGGGTCTCGTCGGAACAAGCGCGCGCTCGTCGTCGCCGTGCTCGCCGTGGCGGCCGCCGCGTGCGTGAAAGTTCCGGACAACATCAAGGCCACGTTCGCGCCGCCCGCCCCGAACGAGACCGACAACTACGCGCTCCATGCGCGCCACGACCACGCCCCGAAGGACGACCCGGTCGCCAAGCCGGTCCTCGCCGGCCTCGATGCGTCCGTTCCGCCGGACGCCGGCGCGGCTCTCGCCGAAGAAATGTGCCCACGTGACACGACCACGCTGGCCTCGTCGGTCGACGCCTCCGCGCGGCTCTCGTCCAACTGCTTGCCCGACGCAGGTACACCATGAAGTGGCTCTATTTCAGCGCATTCGTCGCTTTGGCGGCGTCTCAGGTCGCTTGCTCGTCGACGACCACGGGCGCGCTCAACGTGCTCGACGCGAAAAAGATGCCGCCGGGGACACCGACCTACCTCGGTCTTCCGCTCCGCACGGGCCAGCTCGTGCTCACCGAGGCGCCGGGCTCCTACAGCTTCGCGTTCGAGCTCATTCCGGAAAAATTCTATCCGTTCACGCACGTCGCCATCGTCTCGATCGAGGACGGCGACGCGTGGGTGTACGACGTCTCGGGCGAGTACAAGTCGACCGGTCTGCACTCGAAGCTGCTCGCGAACGTGCACGGCGGTATGCGCCGCACGCTCTTTTATCAATACGTGGCGCCGAATTTGTACGCCGAGGTCTTCGAGCCACCTCCCGGTGCAAACCCGGAAAAAATAGCCGAATTCGCGCGCGCGAAGTTCAAGCAAGGTGTCGAGTTCGACGCGTTCTTTCGCTACGACGAGCACGAGAAGCTGTTCTGCACCGAGCTCACGCAGCTCGCGGTCATGCACGCCGGCGGCAAGCCGATCCCGCTCGTCCCCACGCGCGACAACCCCTCGCTCAAGCAGGCGATGAGGTGGCTCGACGTCCCCCTCGAGACCGCGCTCCCCGCCGGTCAGTTCGCCGACGAGTCGCGCTACGTCGGCGCGCTCGGCCAGTTCACGAGCCGCACGGCGGCCTACTCATACTTCGAAGCGAAGCGCGAGATCTCGCGTCGCTTCACGAAAGACCAGCGTCTCGGCTTCATCTTCGAGATCCAGAGCACCGGCGACCTCTCGACGCGTCCGTGGGTCGACGGCTTCATGGATCGCGCGACGCACCTGTTCGACGCCGACCCGAATCCGCCGCCGCCCGGTGACCCACGCATCACCGACGCCGTGCGTAAGCTCGCCGACGCGATGCTCGGTCCAATGCTTCCGCCGGTTCCGTGATCCGGGATCTGTTCGTCTTTGCGGCCTTCGCGGCGTCGCTTGCGATGACGGGCTGCACGGGGTGGGCGGCCGCAAACGCCGGTCCCACCTACTCGGCCGCGGGCCGCCAGGGTCGAACCGGCGGCAATGCATCGGTCGATGCCATCCTCACGCCCCAGCCGCACACCGTCTTCAACCACGGACCGAAAGCGCTGCCCGTCGGCTTCCACACTGGCGTCGAGACCATCCTCACGCCCGACCTCAAGTCGTTCGGCTGGCAGTCGGGGCTCGCCATCTTCTGGATGCCGCGCCCCATCGCCGGCTTCCTCGTCCTCGGCACCGACATCCACGTCGACCGCGTCGATGGCTACTTCAGCTTCGGCAATTTCCAGCCGTATGCCCAGGTCGGCCTCGTGTCGTCCCTCGGTGAAGGCAAATTCGCGCCGGTCTTCACGCTCACGGGTCAGACCGAGTACTTCATCCACTACCTCGCGTACCTGCACGACGACGAGCCGAAGACCGATCTCTTCGTGGCGATCAAGCTCGGCATCGGCTTCGAGCTCGGCGGCTCGAGCTCACTCGAAAGCGCGAAGTAGAGGAAGCGCCGCTTCTACAGGCCGAAGCGCGCGCGGTCGTTCATCACGAACGCGACGTAGTCTTCGTTCGGCAAGCGCGCTTCGACCTCGCCCTTGTCGATCGCCTCTTCGAGCAGTTTTTTGATCTCGCCGATTTGACGCGAGGGCTTGAGCGCGAACTCTTTCATGATCGCGTCGCCGACCCCCTTCGGCAAAGGCGGCGTCTTGGCGTCCTCGAGCGCGAGCTCACCGATGCGGCGCTGAAGCTCGTCGATCTGATTCAACCCCTTGCGCTTCTTCTCCGGGCGTTTGGTCGTGATGTCCGCGCGCGCAAGGCAGAGGAGGTCGTCCAAGTGCTCACCGAGCTCACGCGTGAAGCGGCGCACCGCGCTGTCGGTCCAAGAGTTCTCGTACTGGTTGGCGCGGAGGTGATGGAGCACGAGGAAGCGCACCGTCGATTGCAGGGCGGGCTCCGGCGCGAAGAGCTTCAGGCGCCGATCCATCTTGTCGAACATGCGCGCACCGACCTCGGCGTGACCGAAGAAGTGCACCTTGCCTTCCGGTGAGATCGAGCGCGTCTTCACCTTGCCGATGTCGTGGAAGAGCGAGGCCCAGCGGACCTCGATGCGTGGGACCGCTTGGCGGACGACCTGCTTCGTGTGCTTCCAGACGTCCTTGTGGCGCCACTCGCCGTCGCCGAAGCCGACCAGCGCGTGGATCTCGGGGAAGATGACCGTGAGCGCACGCGCCTCGAGCAGGAGATCGAGCCCCAGCTCCGGATCGGCGGACATGACGACGCGATCCAAAAAGCCGCGCACCTTGAGCGGATCTTTCTCGATGGCCGCGCGGAAGTCCTCGACGTCAGCGACGAGGGCGACGACCGACGTGCTCTTTTCCGCCGCTTCGGCCGCGAAAGCGAGCGCGTCCATCGCGCGGTCGACGTTCACGACGAGGGGGGTCGGCTCGGAAGGCATGGTCATCGGGCGAAAGGAGACGGCTTCTAGCATCATCATTGTCGCCGCGCACGTTGCGCGAGGGGGGCAGGACATGGGAGATCTGGGCAATGGCAGCTCGGAACGTGGTCTTCGGCCTCTCGCTCGTGTCGGCAGCTCTCTTCGTGACGCTCGCCGGCTGCGGCGGCGTCGACGAGCCCGACCTCTTCGCCACGGACGGGGTCACCCCTGCGACCGACGCAGGCGGCAAGGATGCGAAGGCCGATGCCCACGTGACCGGCGACGCGGGCGGCCGTGATGGCAGCGTCATCATCGCCGACTCCGGCCCCGTGTCCGTCGGCGCGAGCGTCGCGTGCGGGGGCTCCGCGACCTGCGAATCCTCGAACGGCGAGGAGTGCTGCTTCACGCCGCAGAAGCAGGACGGCCAATGCGTCTCGAGCGACGGTGATTGCAACGGCGGAGGCGAGGTCTTGCTCCCGTGCGACGACGCCGCCGACTGCGACGCGCTCGGCAACATCGGCGACGTGTGCTGCGCGCAGGCCGCCCAGAACGGCATCGTCTCCCAGGTCCAATGCCGAGCCGCGAGCGAGTGCAGTGCCAAGAACGGACAGACCAACTTGTGCGATCCGTCGGCGTCCAACCCCTGCCCGAACGGCGGCACGTGCCAGGCGAGCACGGTCTCGATCCCCGGCTACTCGATTTGCCGAAACTGACCATGGGTTTGCGGCAGCGGTGCGATCCAGCTAGATTTTCTCGCGTGAAGATCGCTCCTCTCGTCATTATCGGCGGCCTCGTCCTCGTCTCAGTTGCATCCTGCGGCGGCATCGAAGAGCCCGACCTCTTCGCTCCGGGCGGCTCGTCGCCTGGCTCGGGAGGAGGAGCCGACGCGGGCAGCGGAGCGAAGGACGGCGGAGCGGACAAAGACGCGAGCGTCTCGGTCGACGCCGGCGACAAGACGACCGACGCGGGGGTCGTCGTCGCAGCTGACAGTGGCGGCCCGACGACCGGCTCGAGCGACGGCATCTACTGCGGCGGCAGCGGCGCGAGCGCGCTCTACTGCAAGGGCGGCGATATTTGCTGCGTGAAGAACAACAAGGGCGGCGTTGCCGCGCGTCAGTACGCGTGCACGACCGAGAGCGACTGCGACGACGCGAACGACACGTTCGGCGACCTCGTCATTTCGTGTGACAGCCCCGTCGACTGCAAAGGCAAAGCGGTGTGCTGCGGCACCTTCGTCACCGCCTCATCGCCGTACTACAGCCAGGTCACCTGCGACACCGACTGCACCTCTCAGGACAACCGCATTTTCTGCGATCCGGCGCGTGGCAACGCCGACTGCCCGTCAGCGCAAAAGTGTCAGACGAGCGGTGCGCTACCCGGCTTCCACGTCTGCGGTAGTTGATGCAACTGAGCTAAAAATAGCCTCAATTCGCGTTCGGGATGCTTCCCGCGGCAGACGCGCTGTGAGCCGGAGGAGGCTCGGTCACAGCTTCTTCGTTGAACGCGCTGAGCTCTTCGCTCACACGGCGCAGGTACTGTTGCTTCACGTGGAAGGGGAGGAATGCGCTCTTGAAGCCGGCGAGGATGATTTGCTTCAAGTCCTTCAGGCTGAGCCCGAGCTGCGTGTGCGCGAGCCACAGCTCCTTCGAGACGGTGGTGTCGGTGACGAGGCGGTTGTCGGTGTTCACCGTCACGCGCAAGCCGAGGTTGTAATAGAGCTTGAGTGGGTGCGACGCGAGGCTGCGGATCGCGCCGGTCTGAACGTTCGACGACGGGCAGCACTCGAGCGCGATGCGGTGGTCGTTGACGTAGTTGAGGAGATCGCCGTTCTCGCGGAGGCGGCAGCCGTGACCGATCCGGTGCGCGCCGCAGACGTGGACCGCCTGGGCGATCGACTCGGGGCCGTACGCTTCGCCGGCGTGGATGGTGACGTTGATGTTGTTGTCACGGACGAGCTGGAAGGCTGCTCGGTGGTGCTTTGCGGGGTGATCGTATTCAGCGCCGGCCAAGTCGAAGCCGACGACGCCGCGGTTTTTGTAGGCGACCGCGAGCTCGGCCATCTCGAGCGAGCTCTCCGGCGACACGTTGCGGATGCCGCAGATGATGATGTTGCTCTCGATCTTGAAGTCGGTGCGGGCGGCGCGAAGGCCGGCCAAGACGGCTTCGACGACCGAGGTGAGCTTGAGGCCGCGGCGCGTGTGGAGCATCGGCGCATAGCGCACTTCCATGTACCTGACGTTCTCGGCGGCGGCGTCTTCGGCAAGCTCGTAGGCGATGCGCTCGAGCGCGTCTTCGGTCTGCATCACGCGGAGCGTGACGTCGAAGGCCTTCAAATACTCGACGAGCGAGCCGCAGTTCTTCCCGAGGTTCATCGCCGCCCGGAGGCCGTCCTCGTCGTGTGACGGAAGGTCGACGCGTTGCTTGTCGGCCAGCTCGAGGATCGTCGAGAGGCGGAGCGAGCCGTCCAGGTGGACGTGCAGGTCGGTCTTCGGAAGCTTCTGGAAGACTTCGAGCGGGAGAGGTTTGAACGCCATGTCCGAGTCTATCACAGCCTCGCGTGCTAGCCTTCGGCCGTGAAAGCTCGGCTGGAAGGGCTCGACGGCGCCCTGGATCTGAGGGCGATTCGCGAGGCCATCTCTCCGCATTTGAACAAGGCGACGTTCCTCTCCTCCGATCGTCTCGACGACGCCGTCGGCGCGCGCGTCACGGTAGCGAGCGAAACCTTCCAACACACCGGCAGCTTCAAGCTCCGCGCTGCGCTCGCCGTGGCGCTTCACGCGACCGAGTCGCATCTCGTGACCGCATCGTCGGGTAACTTCGGCGCTGCGCTCGCGCGCGCGGCGCGCCTCGCGGGGAAAAAATGCACGGTCGTCATGCCGGCGTCTTCTTCGAAGGTGAAGATCGCGCAGGTGAGGAGCTACGACGCCACGGTCGACCTCATCGACACCATGAAGACCTCGCGCGCGGCACGCCTCGCTGAGCTCGCGGCGTCGATCTCGGATGCGCGCTCGTGCTCGCCCTACGACGACCCGTGGGTCATCGCCGGAAACGCCACGCTCGGGCACGAGATCTTCACCGCGCTCGATCCCGACGTCGTCGTCGCGCCGGTCGGCGGTGGTGGGCTGTCGTCCGGGCTCGTCGTCGCGCGTGACGACGCGAACGCCAAGGCCGCCATCGTCGGCGCCGAGCCCGCGATCGCGAACGACGCCGCGCGCTCACTCCGCGCCAAGAAGCGAATCGCGAACGAGACCGAGCCGCAGACGATCGCCGATGGCGCGCGTACGCTGTCGCTCGGCCTTCGCAACTTCGCGATCCTCGAGCGCGGAATGCAATCGGTCGTCGAGGTTTCCGAGGCGACAATCCGCGAGGCGGTACGTGTGCTCTTCGGCGCTCTCCACCTGAAGGTCGAGCCGACCGGTGCCTTGGCGGTCGCGGCGGTGATGACGAATCCGGCCGAATTTGCGGGGAAACGGGTCGTGTGCATCGCCAGCGGCGCGAACGTCGAGCCGGCGCTCTATGCGTCGATGCTCACGACGAGCTGACGGTGCAGGAGCGCGCGCGCTTCACGGCGGACCGCGCACCAACATCACGGCGAGCACGACGATGACGATCGACAAGACGAACGTGAGACGCCCGAGCGACGTCGCGCGTGCACGAGCGGCGTCGGTCGGAGAAAGTCGCCGCGCGTCGAGCGAGTGAATGAGGCTCAGCACGAGCACGAGCGCGACGACGCTCATCTTTGCCGCGAAAATGATCCCGAACGACGATCGCCAAAACTCCGCCTTGGCGAGTGCCGGGAGGTTTCCTCGAAAGGCGAGGTTCCCGACGCCGGTGACCACGAGCACGCCGAGCGCGATCCAACCAATCGTCGCGAAGCGCGTTCCGGTCTCGCGGAGAATTTTCCGAGCCTCCTCCTTGCTGGTCGTCCGCCTGATGGCAGGAACCACGACGAGCGCGAAGAAGCCCATGCCCCCGACCCAGAGCATCGCCGCGAGGACGTGGAGGATGACCGAAAGAAGATACCAATCGTTCATCGTTCAGCCGGGCTTTCCGTCGATCCGTCCACGTACGACGATAGGCGCGTAGACGATCACGAAGATCGCGAAGGCGGCGCTCCAAAGCACGCCCGTCGTATCGAGCGCGCGCAGGTAGCTGGCCGGGAAAATCATCGGACCGAACACTCGGGCCACTGCGGCGAGCGTGATGAGCACGAATGCCAACGTCATCCACGGGCTCGCGACCAGCGGACGACCGGTATGCCCGAGCGCCACGCGCGCCATCATCCCGAGGGTCATCGACCCGATCGCGCCTGCGGTGAGCGCGTGGGTCGCGAGCGAGCTCGAGAACGTCGGGTCGACCGAGGTCCACCACCGGAGCAGGAGCCCGACCGGAATCCATAAATAGGCGAGGTGAAGGATCCATACGAGCGGCGCGCGCGCCGTGTAACGGGTGCCCCAGTGTACCGCGCGCGCGAGCGCGACGAGGCCGGTGGCGGCGGCGACGATGCCGTTGACCGAGTGGCCTGGCAGCACGGCATCGAGGAGCGTCAGAAGCGCCATTGCGCCGAGGGTGAGCCGATCGAGCATGACGTGCGAGCGAATCGTCGTGGCGCCGGTTCCGTTGCGCGTGAACATCGGCAAGACCCGTCCGGCCATGACGAGGATCAAGAGGACGACGATGTCGACACCGACGATGCAGCTGCGTCGTTGCCAACCGGCGAGAACGCCGAGCGCATCGAGATGCATCGCGAGGTTCGCCAAAAAGAGAGCGCCGAGGACGCCCACCATCACGAAATTTCGTCGGTTGTTCGACCGTACGAGAGGCCGACCGAGCGCCACCATGAGAGCGGGGAGAAATGCGAGGTCCACGATCGCGGCCACGCCGTGCGGGAGCCATGCAACGCCGAGCATCGCGCACCGCCCCGCGAACCATAGGCCCGCGAGCGCGAGGAGCGGCCCTCCGGTCGCCGTTTCGAGCTTCGTCCAATTGCCCACCGACGTGAGGAGAAACCCGGCGATGACGGCGACGGCGAAGCCAAAGATCATCTCGTGCGCGTGCCAATACATCGGCACGAAATACGGCGTGGGCGCGACTACCCCCTCGAAGATGAATAGCCAGAGAGGCGCGACGAGCACGGCGAAGGCTCCGGCAAGGAGAAAGAACGGACGGAAGCCCTTGTCCAAGAATGCAAAACGATGCGCGGGCCTCGTCTGATCGTCCGAGGGCGCAGCGGACCGTGCGCTCACGAGCTCAGACGATGAAAGGGAGTCGACCATGTGGATCCTTGTCGTGTAGTGACACCGAACCTGCGCTCCATGCTCCCCAAGGTCGGTGTCTTCGATGCCCGCGAGCAACGATTGATTAGGCCGATTATGGGGTCGGCAGACCACGCGGCAACCGCGAACGTCGCAGGACGTGAGAGGCGCCCTGCGAGCACTCGCGCCGGTCTCACGGCGTCGCCTCGAGCAAACCGACGGCGCCCATCTCCATGTTGCGCATCGCGTGATCGACGAACGCGTACTTGCCGGGCTCGGCGAGCACGATGTCGAACACGGCGCCTTGGCCGGGCCCGAGCGGATACGTGGAGACGCCCGTCAGCGCGTGCGCCGCATCGCCGTCGGGATAAACCGCTTCGAAGATCCCGCCGATGACGTGGAACGAGCTGTAGAGGTTCGGACCGGCGTCGATCACGTAGAGACGAACGCGTTTGCCCACCTTGGCCGGCAGCGGGTGGTCCTTGTATTGGAACGCGACGCCGTTGAAGACGATCTCGTCCGGCGTCCCTGCCGTCATCTTCGAGTAGTTGCCCGCCATCAGCATGCCTTGGATCTGCGCCGTGTACCACTCGCCCTGCTCGAGGACGTAGGACTCGTCGGCGGGCGGCAGCGGTTTGATGGGATCGACGATGAGCGCGCCGTACATGCCGTTGGCCATGTGCAGAAGGACCGGCGGCGTGCCGCAGTGATAAATGAAGGCGCCGGGAACCTTGGCGACGAACGAAAACGTCACCGTTTGGCCGGGATCGACGCTGCGGTAATCGACGTTGGGCGCAACCTGCGCCGCGTGAAAATCGATCGAGTGCGCCATCATGCCGTGGTTGATGAGCGTCACGTTCACGGTCTGCCCTTCACGCACGTGGATGAAGGGCGCGGGCACGCTCCCTCCGAACGTCCACGCTTTATAGTCCACGCCATTGGCGATCTTGATGGTCGCGTCGGTCGCCTCCAGCGTGAGCGCGACCGTGTCGCCTTCACCGAGAAGCGGCGGAAGGCGTGCGTCATGCGCTTGCGCTTCTGGAGTAGGCGATGCCAGGCTGAGCGGTGAGACCGCTGCCGCCGCGTTTTCGGGCGTTGCAGGGGAGACGACGAGCGCGCTCTGGATGCCGCCCATGAGGAGCAGGATCGCGATGACGATACCCGCGATGGCCGCGCCTTGCCCAGTCCAAGGGAGCTTCGCCGGCTCGCGCGCGAGGATCTCGGCGGGCGCGGACTCAGCGACGCGCTGCCATCGTGGCCACCGTTGGGCCAAATAGAAGTCGACGCTGTAGGGGGAGCGGCCGACGGCGCGATCGCACATCCACAGCGCCGCGAACACGAGCACGTACGCAAGAGCAGGGCCGAGGTTGGCCGCGCCCACGACATAGGGGCCGCTGAACCCCTCGGCCGTCGACCAGAGGAGCAAGCTGAAGAGCGCCCCGACGAAATAGGTCCACCGACGCGCCAAGCCCGCGAGCAGCCCGATGGCGATCGCTGTCTCGAGCAGACGAGTGAGCATCACGAATACACCGCTCGCAGGCGTCACGAGCGCGAGCCACATCCCGAACCAACCCTGCAGATAGCCAGGCTGTCCTTGCGACGCGTTGTGCAGATAGCCGACGTAATGAGCGGCGAATGCGGGACGCCACGCGAGATAGGCGTCCACGGCCCAAATGACTCCAAAGGACGCCCTCGCCGCGGCGACGCCAGCCGTTGTCCAGCTGACACGCGTTTCGGATGAGATGGGCGGCGACGAATGACTCATGACTGATCTCCTGGTTCGGACGGCGGACTCTACTCCTTGCGGCGCTCCGCGATCTACGACACGCCCGTTTCGAAAGCGAGCATGAGGAAAGGCGTGCGCCGACTCTCTGCCCGCAACGCTTTCGTCGACTATCCGAGGCGCTCAGCGTCCGAGACGGGAGCGAAGCTCGACGGTTCAGTAGCGGAGACCGACCGAGGCGCCGCCGTAGAGGGCGCTGGCCGTGGTGTCGACGGTGGCTCCGGCAGGCACGACGAGCGGTGGCTGCTCGTCACCGTGGACGAACATCGCGTCCAGGCAGATCGCAAGATACGAAATCGGGAACGCGCAGGCCGCGCCGCGCACCACATCGACCGGTGTGTTCGGTGGAGTTTTGCGCGCCTCGATGCGCAAAAAGCTCAAATCGATTTTGCCGAAGCGCGACTTGGCGTCGAGGAAGCCCGCCCACTCGAAGCTGGTTCCGAGCTCGCGTCGCGCGGAGTCACCGGTGTTGTAGCGCCCGGTCAAAAGCGGTGCGGCGCGCACGCCGAGCTCGAAGACGGTCGCGCCGTTCAAGTACTGGTAGCCGGCTTCCCCGAACGGCAAGTCGATGTGCGAAAAATAAAATTGCTGGTTGCCGAGGAGCTCGCCGCCGAGGCCGACGCGGACGAACGGACCATGGGTCGCGGCGACCGGCGCGCGGATGCCCGCCGCACCGAAAAAACCGAGCGACCCCTCTACGCCACCGGTTCCGCCACCGAGCCCCGCGAGCGCGCTCGAGCGCAAGCTGAGGAGCCCGACCGTCTTGTAGCCTTCGCCCGAAAACCAAAACTGTGCGCCGGCCGACCCGGTGTTCTCCGGACCGGACACGTGCAGGAAGCTCAGACGGATCGCGGCGACGGTGTCGAGGTCGACCGTTTGTTCTTCGCACGTCGGTCCGGCGTCTTTGCCACATTTCGGCTCGGCCGTGGCTTGGGTCGTCGTGCTCGTCGACGTAGTGGTGGTCGTCGTGGTGACGGGCTGCACGGGCTGCACGGGCGTCGACGCGGTCGGGGGGTCGGCGAGGGCGTCGGACGTCGACGTCACGAACATCACGACGAGCGGAGTGAGGACAACGAGACGGAGCGAAAGCATGGGCCGCGCACTATGGACGGAGCCGCGACGCTTTGGATGCACTGATCTGTCAGCGCGGAGTCGGCGGGACCACGACCGCGTTGATCGGAGCGACGTTTCCGCCAGCAGGGTATGCGTAGGAGGCGTAGGTGTCCTCGCCCCACACCGTGACGCCGAACGCGCCGGTGCTGGATGCGAGCTGCGGTCCGTTCTGGCAGCTGCCGTTGGGCTTGCCGTCGCGCACGATATCGACGTTCGTGATCTCGTAGGTGTCGGCGCTGTCGACCGGCTTCCAACCCGTGAGCGTGCCAAGGCAGTCGAGCTTCACGTCCTGGAAGCCCGAGCTCATCTTGTTTCGCACGAAGACGAGGTTGGTCGTGCCGTACGTCGGGTCGGTGAAGAACGCGTACTTCGTGAGGAACTGCGCGGGCGGAAGAATGTTCACGTACTCCTCGTCGCCGAGGCATCCGGTGCTACCGCTCGTGCCGCCTTTCACTTGGCAGCCCGGCATGATCTGTCCGACGTAGAAGGGGTGGGCGTCGTCCTGGCTCTTCACCACGAACGCGATCGTCGATTCGAACATCGTCACTTGGCCGGCGGCGAGCGTCGTCGGTGCGCCCGCGACGGGCGGATCGTAGGTGAGCGTCGTGCCGTCGACCGCTGCCATCATGCGGTAGGGGATCGACTCTGGCGCGCCGCTCTTGGCGCGCGTGGCGAACGGAGGCGCGACGTAGAGCGCGCCGAACGCGTTGAGCGGCGGAATTTGTTGGTGCGCCGAATCGCAACCGCCTCCGGTCGACGTCGCCGATGAGTAGCAGTCGTAGCCGAGGCCGCCGGTAAACCCCACGGGCTTGTCCGACGAGATGACCGTTCCGCTCATCTCCTGCGAGTCTTGCCACTGCACGAAGTCGCCGGCGTTGAGCGTGTACGTCGTCGTCGCTCCTTTAGGTGCGGCGGCGACGCTCGGCCCGCTCGGCAGGCTCACGTTTGGTGCGACCTGCACGGTGGTGTTGTCGGCGGTCGCCACGACCTGTCCCCACTGCGGGCCCGAGCTGCCGCGGAACGGGACGATGCCGAAGTAGTTCGTGCCCCACGCCGTCGTCGGCAAGAGGAGCTCGGCGCTCGGCAGGTGCGAGGCTGCGCCGCCATAGGGCAGAATATCGTACGCCGTGACGGGGACGTCGGAGACGACGTGCCATGCCTTGCCGAGCCCGGTGCCTGTGACCGCCGTCCCGGCGTTGACCGCGGGCGTGATCGGACAGGCGAGCGACGAGCCGTTTACCGAGGTCGGGTCGCTCGACATGAAGAGGACTCCGACCTTACCGGCCGGAACGCCGGTCGCTGGAACGGCCGCCCATGTCGCTGCGTTGCCGGTCGCCGCGATGCGACCGAACTGCGTGACGTCGTAGCTCGTGCCGTCGCGTGAGACGGAGATCTTGGCGTCCTTCGACCAGCCGTTGGCGACGAAAATGGCGAAGCAGGGGGGCGCAATGCCCGGATAGAACGACGGCGTCGCCACCGTGTAATCACAACCGATCGTGCCGTGGCTCGCCTTCGCGGCGTCGCACGCGGCGACGCATTTACCGGCCGCGCAGCCTTGGTCCGACGGACACGTCTCGATGACGGCGCCCGTCGTCTTGCTCACGATGCTCTGCAGGTCTCCACTGCAGACTGTTTCATCGCCGGAGCCGCCTTCGCCGCCGAAGCCGCCTTCTGAGATGAAGCCAGCGGCGTCGTTGCCGGCGCCCCCGTCACCGTCACCGTCACCGTCGTCGAAGCCGCTGTCGTGCTTGCTTCCGCAGGCGATGAAAAGCAGGGCAGCGACAGAGGCGGAAGCGGCGAGCAGAGCCGTACGAGAGGTACGCATCGATTTCATGATGACTCATCGAATGGCCGTACGCCGCCAAACCTGGTGCACGCGCTTCGCGTATTCCTGATTACCGCCTGCGCGCGTCAGTAATCGTGGCGGCCACCACCGCCTCCGCCGCGTCCGCCTCCTCCGCCACCGCCACCGCCACCGCCACCGCCATTGCCACCGCCACCACCCCCGCCTCGAAACCCTCCGCCACCACCCCCGCCCTCGCCGCCTTCTTTGGCGCGGGCTTCGTTCACGGTGAGCGTGC
>CAJDWT010000185.1_pt1 | contig 14371 bp, 9 predicted proteins | sample 7391671 | NCBI WGS metagenome assembly CAJDWT01 (sample SAMEA7055729, study PRJEB34461) | soil metagenome | biome: terrestrial ecosystem; feature: Peninsula; material: soil | place: Antarctica | collected 2016
CCGTGGCCGCCGTGCGCGACTGCCTGGATCTGGATTTCAAGCGCACGTAGAGCTGCTTGCGCACGATGGCGATGACCTTGCCCGACGCGGTGGTGACCTCGGTTTCGAACCAGCGCAACACTTTCTCACCGCCCGCTGCCGCCGCGCGCAGTTCCTCGACCACGGCGGGCTCCAGCTTGAAGTGGGCGTAGACGTCTTCGTAACCCGGCGCCACGAAGTCGATGGCGCCGGCCTTGTCCCACACGTAATAGTCGTTGCCGAGCTGATGCATCATCAGCAACATCCAGAACGGGTCGGTCATGGCGAACAGGTTGCCGCCAAACTGGGTGCGTACGTAGTTGCGATTCCACGGGCGCAGGCGCAGCACCACCTTCACCTCGGTCCAGTCCGCAGTCACCGTTTGCACGCGGATGGAGTTGCACAGAAACGGTGGCCACAAGTTCATCAGGTGGCGGAAAGTTGAGGCACGCACAGGTTGCGGAATCCGGTTTTGTGGAAGTTTCGTGGAAGCAGCGCAGTGGCGATGAGCTTCCCGGCGTGCCGGAAAGCATCGCGGCCGCCACCGCTCCCCGCGCGATCGTGGCGAGGTCTCGCTCCACCCGGGACTGGTCGCCATCGGCGAGTGATCTCAGGGCGGCGTTGGTGTCATCGACGGCGAGGGTGGCCAACTTGGCTCGGACCGCCTGATCGATGGTTGCGGCGTCGAGGTGGTCCGGTGCGCCCTTGACCACCACGGCACCGCGTCGAAGCATGGGCTCGCAATGAGCAACGCGCGTGCCACAACAAAAGTCGCAAAAAGACTGCGAATGGCGAGGCCGTGAAGGCCCATTCACGGCGTACCGTCCCCGGTGCAGCTCCAGGCTGCGAGCCGCGGGGACTACAGAATCAGGAGCTCGAGGAGCGCCTTCTGCGCGTGCATGCGGTTCTCAGCCTCGTCGAGGACGACCGACTGCGGGCCGTCGACGACCTCGTCGGTGATCTCTTCGCCGCGATGCGCCGGCAAGCAATGCATGACGATCGCGCTCGCCTTTGCCTTCGCGACGAGCGCCGCGTTCACCTGGTAGGGCCCGAGGGCGCGCTTTCGCTCCGCGTTCTCCCTCTCCTGCCCCATGCTCGTCCAGACGTCGGTCACGACGGCGTCGACGCCGGCCACTGCTTCGGCCGCGGCCTCATGGAGCGTCACGTTCTTCATCGCGACCTTCGGAGCGAACGCGGGCGGCGCACCGATACGGAGCGTGAAGTCGAAGAGACCCGCCGCCTCCGCCCACGACGCGGCCATGTTGCTCGTGCCGTCACCGACGAACGCGATCGAGGCGCCTGCGATTTTCCCGAGCTTCTCTTCGAGCGTCATGAGATCGGCCAAGAGCTGCACCGGGTGCGCTTGATCGGAGAGGCCGTTGATCACCGGGACCGTCGACGCCTTCGCGAGCTCGGTCAGGCGGTCGTGGCCGAAGGTGCGTGGTGCGCGTCGACGGCTTCTCGAACACGAGCGCGAGCGTCTTGCCAGCGAGTGTCGAATCAACGACGCCTTCCGCGCGACGCTTCTTGAGCAGACGCGCGCGGGTGATCAGCGAACGATGCTCGGCAAGAGACAGATCAGCGAGAAGCAAAAAGTCGCGTTTCGAAACCATTTTTGAAGCCATTTTCGAGCCTATTTCGAGATGAGACGATCGAGAAGCCCTTCGATCGAAGGGATCGCTTCTGCCGTTTTGCGCGCTTGCACGGCGACGCTCTGCAAGGTGACGAGTTGCGCTGCGACGCTGGTCGGGCCGGTTCCGCCAGCGCTCGTCTTGCGCTCGGCGCTCGTCCGCGCGTCGGCGGCTTCGAGCACCTTGGCGTCGAGCCGCGGATCGATCGACTGCGCTTGCGCAAGCGTGACCCTCGCGAGCGGAAGCTGGCTTTCCTGCGCGAGCTTCACGAGCGCGCCGACGGCGCGATACGCGGTCCGGAACGGAACACGGTGCGCGGCGACCATCGCCTCGGCGAGGTCAGTCGCCTGCATATAGTCGTTCTCGACGGCGGCGAGGCAGCGCGCCCGATCGAAGGTGACGTGCGCGAGGCCGAGGCGGAGCATCGCGAGCGCGCCGAGCACCGTCTTTTTGGCTTCGAACGTGCTCTCGCGATCTTCCTGCAGATCACGACCGTAGCCCGACGGCATCTTCGCCGACAGGGCGAGCATCGTGACGACGTTGCCGGCCGCGCGCGCGCTCTTGCCGCGGATTAGCTCGAAGAGATCGGGGTTCTTCTTCTGCGGCATCATGCTCGACCCGCACGCGATCGCGTCCCCTAGCTTCACGAAGCCGAGCTCCGACGACGAGAAGTCGATCATGTCGGTCGCGATGCGGCCGATGTGGCTCATGAGCCGCGCGGTCGCGAACGCGAGGTCGAGCTCGAAGTCACGGTTGCCGACCGTGTCCATCCCGTTCGTTGAGACGCGTTTGAACGCGAGCGACGCCTTCACATGATCGCGGTCGATCGGGAGCGACGTGCCGGCGATCGCGCCGACGCCGAGCGGCAACACGTCGGCCTGCGCGAGAACGAATTGGAACGCTTCGACGTCACGCGCGAGCATCGCGCCGTAGGACGCCCAGAGGTAGCCGCCGGTGATCGGCATCGCGCGCTGCCGATGCGTGTACGCCGGCAAAATAACGTCGGCGTCCGCTTTCGCGCGCGCCGTGAGCGCCTCGATCGTGACCGCGAGCTCGCCGAGCACGAGCTTCGCCGTCTCCCGCACGAAGAGGGTCAAATCTAGGGCGATCTGGTCGTTTCGTGAGCGTGCAGTATGCAAGCATCCCGCGCGCTCACCGAGCCTTTCGGTGAGACGCGCTTCGATCGCCATGTGCACGTCTTCTTCGTCGGCGAGCGCGAGCGTGCCCGCCTTCGCCTCCGCCGCGATCACCGACAGCTCGGCCCCGATGGCCTTCGCGTCTTCGGAGGAGACGAGGGCTACCGCTTTCAGCATCGCCAAATGCGCGAGGCTGCCCGCGAGATCTTCGCGCACGAGGCTCAAGTCGTGCGCGAGCGAGCTCGTGTAGGCGAGCACTTCGGGGAGAAGCGCGCTGCCGGCGGTGGCCTTCGTCTTCGCGATCACGCGTCGCCGCCGTGGATGCGTGAGAACTCGGCGAGCTGCAGGCCGGCGAGCGCGATGAAGCCCTCGGCGGCACGGTGATCGAACTTGTCGGTCTTGTCGTACGTGCTCATCGCGTGGTTGTAGACGCCGAAGGGAGATGTGCGACCGACGACGCGCATACCGCCCTTCAAGAGCTTGAGCGTGACCTCACCTGTGACCGTTTTGTCGTGCTCGATCGCGAAGGCCTCGAGCGCGCGCCGGAGCGGCGAGAACCAGAGCCCTTCGTAGACGACGTTCGCGAGCTGCACGTCGAGGTAGTCCTTCACCTTCTGCGCCGCTCCGAGCGTCGTGAAGCGCTCGAGATCCTTGTGCGCAGTGATGAGAGCGACCGCGGCCGGGCACTCGTAGTTCTCGCGGCTCTTGATCCCCACCACGCGGTTCTCCATGAGATCGATCCGGCCGACGCCCGCCTCGCCCGCGACGGCGCCGACGCGTTGGACCAGGTCGACCGGCGAAAGCTTCTCACCGTCGACGGTCACGGGAAGGCCCTTTTCAAAGCCAATTTTGAGGTAGGTCGGCGTGTTCGAGCAGTCCTCCGGCTTCTTCGTCCACGCGAAAGCCTCCTCGGGCGGCTCGACGTTCGGATCCTCGAGGACGCCGCCTTCGATGCTCCGGCCCCAGAGGTTCTCGTCGATGCTGAAGGGCTTCTTCACCGTGCTCTCGATCGCGATGCCGTGCTTCTCGGCGTACGCGATCGCCTCGTCACGCGTGATGTTCTTCTCGCGCTGCGGGGCGACGATGGTGAGCTCGGGCGCGAGCCCCTTCACCGCGAGGTCGAAGCGAACCTGATCGTTGCCCTTGCCGGTCGCGCCGTGAGCGACGGCCGTGGCGCCGTGCTTCTTGGCGGCGATGACGAGGTGCTTGGAGATGAGCGGGCGTGAGAGCGCGGCCGAGAGCGGGTAGATCCCCTCGTAGAGCGCGTTGGAGCGGAGCGCGGGGAAGCAGTAGTCACGGACGAACTCGTCTTTCGCATCGACGATCTCGCACGCGATCGCACCGGCCTGCTTGGCCCGCGCCTGGATCTTCTCCTTGTCGCGCGCCTCGCCCACGTCGGCGTGGCACGCGATGACGTCGTAGCCGTAGTCGACGGTAAGGATGCGGACGAGGATGGAGGTATCGAGGCCACCGGAGTACGCGAGAACGATCTTCTTTTTCATGGGCTCATCTCTTTCTTATCGACCTCGAACAGCGCACAGAGCGCGTCGAGCAGACGGTGGGTGGAAGTCTTGGAGGCGGGAGCGACGAAGATGGTGTCGTCGCCGGCGATGCAGCCGAGCGTCTCGGGCATGCGGGCGAGGTCGATCGCGCGGGCGATCGTAGGAGCGCCGCCGGGAAGCGTGGAGACGACGACGAGCGAGCCGTTCTCGCGGATGGTGCGGAGGAGTCGGGCGGCGAGGCGCGCCTCGTTCTGCGCGTTCGGGGTAGTGTCGCGCAGCTCGTAGCTTGCCCCGCCAGGACGGGGCGCACGAATTGCCCCGATTTCGGCCAAATCGCGCGAGAGCGTGGCCTGCGTGACATCAAAGCCCTCGCCCCCGAGCAGGCGCGCGAGCTCCTCCTGCGTGTGGACCGAGCGTCCGCGGATCACGCGAGCGATCGCCTCGTGCCGCAGCTGCTTGCCGTTCATGTTGGAGCTCGGAGTCCTCATTTAATCCTCTACAGCGTGATGAGCGTGCCGATTCCCTTGTCGGTGAAGAGCTCGGCGACGACCGAATGGGGTACCCGACCGTCGACGACCTGCACGCTCCCGACGCCGGCGCGGATCGCCTTCAAGATCGCCTCGCTCTTGGCGCGCATCCCGCCGCTGATCGCTCGGGTCGAGAGCTCGGCCTCGAGGTCCGATGCGCTCATTTCGCTCACGAGCTCCCCCGCGGCGTCGAGCACGCCGGCGACATCGGTCAAGTAGATGAGCTTCGTCGCGCCGATCGCGATCGCGACTTCTGCGGCGACGGCGTCGGCGTTGATGTTGAAGCCTTCGCCATCGTCACCGAGCCCGATCGGTGAGATGACGGGCACATACTCCTTCTGGAGAAGCATCTCGAGAAAATCGGTATTGACGTGCGTGACCTCGCCAACGCGACCGAGATCGCGTCCGTGGCTCGCTTCGTATTTTTTCGCCCGGAGGAGCGCGCCGTCCTTGCCGGAGACGCCGACCGCGCGGGCGTGGTTCGACGAGTCACCGAGGACGTTCCAGATGCGGCTGCGGTTCATGCGTGCGACCAGATCGGAGTTGATCGAGCCCGACAGGACCATTTCGACGACCTTGAGATCGTCGGCCTTGGTGATGCGCACGCCGTCGATGAACTCACTCTGACTGCCGAGCTTTTCGAGGGCCTTGCTGATCTCGGGACCGCCGCCGTGAACGACGACCGGCACGAGGCCGAGCGCGCGGAGGAGCGCGATGTCGTCGCAGAACGACTCTTTGAGCGAGTCCTTCACCATCGCCGCGCCGCCATACTTGACGACGCAGCGCGTGCCGCGGAAGCGCGACACGAAGCCGAGAGCTTCGACGAGGAGCGAGGCCTTGAACGACGGGCTGAAGTTCGTGAGGCGCTCGTCCTTCGCCATCGCCCCGGAGGCGGTGGGCGCGATCATCGACGAGTAGTCGGCGTTGATCTTCACGTAGTCGTACGAGAGATCACAGCCCCACGCGGTGGCCACGCCTTCCCCGCCATGGAGGTCGACGTCGATCGTGACCTCCGGCTCGCGCATGCGCGTGCGCAGGACGTTCGTGTCGACGACGAGCGGCTCGGTCCGGAAGACGGTCATCGCTTGGATCGCGACCGTCGCGTTCGCGGGCTCGACGTCGTAACCGGCGGTCGCGGCGCGCGCGCCGATCGTCGAAAGGACACGACCCCAGTTAGGATCTGCCCCAAAAATGGCTGCTTTGACGAGGTTCGAGCCGGCGACCGCTCGCGCGAGGTCGCGCGCGACGATGTCGGACGGCGCGCCGGCGACGTTCACGGTGACAAGGCGCGAGGCCCCTTCCCCGTCGGCGGCGATCTTCTGCGCCATCTCTTTGCAGACGTCCGTCAGCGTGGCGGAGAATGCCGTGAAGTCGGCCGACGGCGCCTCGATCGGCCGGTTGCCGGCCGCGCCGTTCGCGAGCGCGAAGACGGCGTCGTTGGTGCTCATGTCGCCATCGACGGTGAGCGCGTGGAAGCTCGTCTCCATCGCATCGGTGAGCGCGGCGTCGAGGAGCTTCGGCGCGATCGCGCAGTCGGTCACGATGACGACGATCATTGTCGCCATCGCCGGGTGGATCATGCCCGCGCCTTTGCCGATCGCGGTGAGCGTGACGGTCTTGCCACCGAGAACGAGGGTGCGGGCGACGACCTTCGTGCGCGTGTCGGTCGTGAGGATCGCGTTGGCGGCGCCATCGGGCTCGGGCGCGAGGGCGAGGGCGAGCGCCGGTGCTGCGTCCACGATCTTCTGGACGGGCAGCGGATGGCCGATGACGCCGGTCGACGCGGTGAGGATCGCTTCGGCTTTCGTCCCGAGCGCGGCGCCGACGGCGTTCTTCACCGTCTCGACGTCGGCGCGGCCACGCGGTCCGGTGAGCGCGTTCGCGTTGCCGCTGTTGACGACGACGGCACGGAAGCCGGTGCCCGGCAGGCGCGCGTTCGCGTCGAGCACGGGGGCCGCGCACGCGCGATTGGTCGTGAAGCATCCGGCCGCGACGCACGGCAGATCGCTCGCGACGAGCGCGAGATCGTTCTTGTGCGACTTGATGCCGGCATGAGCGCCGGCGAAGCGGAACCCACGCGGAACGGGGACAGGGGCCGGCGGCGGGGGCCGAACCGACGGAGGACGCGGCGACATCGTCATGCTTCACCACCTTCCGGACCGGAGGCGACGAGCCCCGTGGTCTCTTCGAAACCGAGCGCGAGATTGAGGTTCTGGATCGCCTGCGACGCAGCGCCTTTGCGCAAATTGTCGAGGGCCGAGACCACGACGAGCGTGGAGGTACGCGTATCGAGCGCGAAGCCGATATCGCATCGGTTCGTCCCGCACACGTCGCCCGTCTTCACGTCGTTGGCCGAAGCGCGAAGCCGCACGAGCTTCGCGTATGCATAATTATTCGTGTATGCAGAATGAACCTCCTGCAGCGTCGTACCCGGCTTCAACGGCACGTACGAGGTCGCCAAAATCCCCCGTCGCATCGGGACAAGGTGCGGGGTGAAGATCACCGCGGATGACGCATCCGACTTCAGGCGCGCGAGCGTCTGCTCGATTTCGGGCGTGTGCTGATGGGTGAGGACGCGATACGCCTTCGCGCTCTCCCCCACCTCACTGAAGCTCAGCTCTTCTTTGGCCGACCGACCCGCGCCGGTCGTCCCCGACAGCGCGTCGACGACGATGGTGCCCGGCGCGACGAGGCCCGCACGCACGACCGGCCCCAGGGCCAAGGCGGCGGCGGTCGCATAGCAGCCCGCGCTCGCGATCAGCCGCGCGCCACGAAGCGCAGCGCCGAAGAGCTCTGGGATCCCGTAGATTGCCTTGGATTGGAGCTTCTCCTGATCGTGCAGGAAGCCGTACGCGTCCGGATAGAGCGTGAGATCGGCGAGGCGGAACGCACCCGAGAGGTCGACGACTCTCATCCCCGCCGCGAGGAGCGCAGGCACGAGCTTCAACGACACCTCGGCTGGCGTCGCCAACACGGCGGCATCGACCCCGGCGGCCGCAGCGAGCCCGAGGTCGTTGGGCACGTACCGCAGACGCGCCACCTCACCACCGAGCCCGAGCCTCTCGCCCACGGTCTCGGCGCACCAGCGGTCGCTCGTGACGACGTCGAGCTTCACGCCAGGATGGCAGGCGAGGAGCTTCGTCGCTTCCACGCCCGAGTATCCGGATGCGCCGAAGAGAGCCACACGGACCCGTTGGATTTGCGCCTGCATAATATGCGCATGAATATGCGTCGTCTACGCACGGCGCAAGGGCAAATCGATCAAAAAAATGAAAACGCCCTCCCCGACCGATGTCGGAGAAGGCGTTTCGAGGTTGCGTGGGCTGCGGAGCTAGGCCGCAGAGCTCACCGACGAGACGATCAGAGGCCCTGGCAGATCGCCGGGATGGTCGGCTTGCCCTTGAGGATCTGGCGGAGGGGCTCGAGCTCGGGGGCCTGGCCACCGCTCGACGGTCCGACCTGCGGCGCGAGGCCGTCGCACGTGATCGCGAGGCTCATGAGCGTCGGATCGTTGTTCATCGCCTTCGCCTGCGCGTGGAGCGCCGCGCAGCACTGCTTCACGTGCGTCTGGCTGGCGGTCTGGTGTGGGCCAGTGTGCTTCGGCGGAGCGGCGTCGACGACGTCCGGGACGTCTGCGTCGAGACCATTGTCGAGCGGCTGGAGCGCGGTCTCCGTGACCGACGGGGTGGGAACGGGGGCCGGGCCCGAATCGACCTCGACCGGAACGGGCTTTTTCGGACAGCCGAGGACGAACGCGGGCATCCCGAAGATGAAAGAAGCCGCAGCGAGCTTCCGGGCCAACGAGGACGAGCGGGTACGATTCATGGCCGACACGCTACTCGGGTTTCGGCAAGCTGTCTCCAAAAGGGACAAAAGGCTGATTTCCACGGCTATCGTGCTATTTCGTAGCGGTAGAGGCGCTCTTCTATGAATCCTTATGAAGTGACTTACGAAACGCAGGGGGCATCATCGTGAGAACCGCATACGCCATCGGGTTGTCGGTCGCAGCAGGCGCCCTCGTCTTCGCGTGTGCCAAAGGCGACGCGGGCACGGTGGCGGGCTCGAGCGGCGACGACGGAGAGCTCGACGCGGGCACATCGTCGGGCGAAGACGGCTCGGTCAACTACAACGGCGACTCCGGCGTGAAAGACGGCGGCGGCGAAGGGGGCATCGTCGACGCAGGGCCGAAGTGCGACGACGACGACGCGGGCTGTGTGGTGTCCGGCGCGGTCGGCCTCTGCGCGGTCGGCACTCATCACTGCGACGACGCCGGCGCGTCGGTCTGCACGAGCGATGTCACGACGCAGGCTTGCTACAGCGGCGTCGCGTCGACCCGCAACCTCGGCGAATGCCATGACGGCACGCAGTCGTGCCTCGGCACCGCGCCCGGCACGTGCGCTGGCGAGGCGCTCCCCGCTGCCCACGAGAACTGCTTCAACAACCTCGACGACGACTGCGACGGCCTCATCAACGACGGCTGCCCGTCGACGCTCACACTCGGCGCCGACCAGCTACTCTCCATCCGCGGCGGTACCGGGGGCGGCGCGGTCTCGGTGCACTGCCCGAAGAACGCGCTCGTCACCCGCGTCGATGGCTACTTCGACGGTAGCGACCAGAAGGTCTCTGGCGTCGCGATCTACTGCGCGACCCCGACGCTCGTCCAAGGCGCCACGTCCTACTCGGTCACGCTCACGCCGAACACACCTGCGCCGTATCAGAAGCAGGTGGGCAGCGCTTCGAACGCCGTGGCGCGCACCGACGACTGCGGTCTCACTGGCCTCACGTCGATGCGCTACATGGTCGGCAAGTATGACTCGTGGGTCGAGGGTCTCGGCAATCATTGCGGCACGTCGACCGTCACGCTCGGGGCGAACAACGCGATCAACTTCTCGTTCACCGACGACACGAGCACCGAATTTACGGGCTACTCGCCGTTCCCCGGAACGTTCGCCGAAGATGACTGCGCGACCAACCAGGTCGTCGTCGGATTCAACATGCGTCACGGCGCGTACATGGATCAGATTCAGGCGGTCTGCGCGCCGCTCGTCGTGACCTACCTCGCGGGAACGCCGGATCCCTAACGATGGTCGATGGTCGATGGTCGATGGTCGATGGTCGATGGTCGATGGTCGATGTCGATGGTCGATGGTCGATGGTCGATGGTCGATGGTCGATGGTCGAAAAAAATGACGACCGGTTGATCGTGTCTAGTTAATTCGACATATCGATGTCGAATTTGACAGGATAAAACAAAAAACGCCGCGCTCCTTTTGGAACGCGGCGTTCTTGCTTTTAGGGTTGCTCGGTCAGCTGCAGCCCATGCTGTTTCCGCAGTTGAGGCACTTGTAGCAGGCGCCGTTGCGGACCGTGATGTGGCCGCAGACGTCGCACACGGGCGCATCACCCATCATCGCGTCGAGGTGTGCGTCGAGCGGTGAGCCGCCTTGGCCGTGGGGCGTGCGGACGAGCTCTTCGTTCATCTGCGCTGAATGGACCGTCGTCTCTTGTTCCGCGCTCAAACGCCGTGAGGCTCGGTTTTCGATCGCAAGCTGGGTCGCAGGAGAGGGCATCGCCGGCGAAGGAATGGATGGCGGCGAGGGCGGCGTGCTCATGTCGCCGTCGGCGGCGCGGTCTGCGCCGGCCGGCTTGATGTGCGCCAGATCGTAGCGGTGCGCATATTCGACGCCGAGAACGCGGAAGACGTAGTCCACGATCGAGGTCGCGAGCTTCACGTACGGGTGCCCTTCGACCAAGCCTTGGGGCTCGAAGCGCGTGAAGGTGAACTGGTCGACGTAGGTCTCGAGCGGAACTCCGTATTGGAGACCGACCGAGACGCTCATCGCGAAGCAGTTCATGAGGGAGCGGAATGCGGCGCCCTCCTTGTGCATATCGATGAAGATCTCGCCCAAGCTTCCGTCTTCGTACTCCCCGGTGCGGAGGAAGATCTTGTGACCGCCGACGCGCGCTTCCTGCGTGAAGCCCGCGCGCTTCTTCGGGAGACGGATGCGGAGGCCGTGCGGACGTGAGCCGATGTTCAGCGCGAGCTGCGACGCTTCTTGCGGCGCAGCGGTAACCGGAATCGGGGCGGAGAGGTGGTCGATGGCGTCGGCCGCAATCTTCGCGGCCTCCTTGCTCAGACGAGCATCGTCCTTGCTCTCTTTGCTCGAGGTCGAGAGCGGCTGCGAGGCCTTGCATCCGTCGCGGTAGAGGGCGACGGCTTTGAGGCCGAGGCGCCACCCTTCTTCGTAGACCTTCGCGATGTCTTCGACGCTCGCGTCGTTCGGGAGGTTGACGGTCTTCGAGATGGCACCCGAGAGGAATGGCTGGGCGGCCGCCATCATCTTCACGTGGCTCATCGGCTCGAGGAAGCGCTCGCCGATCTTGCCGCAGCGATTCGCGCAGTCGAACACGGGGTAGTGCTCGGTGCGGAGATGCGGCGCGCCTTCGATCGTCATGCGACCGATGATGACGTCGCTTGCTTCGTCGATTTCGGAGCGCGAGAAGCCGACCTGCTCGAGGAGGCTCTTCGCCTTCCCCTTGCGTTCCGTCGCTGTAATGCTCTGGGTCCCAGCAGAAATACGCGCGAAGGCCTCTTCACCGAGGATCCACGACGCGAACGCGCTGTCGAGGTCGAACACGCCCGGGAGCGCGGCCTCGACCTTGGCGAGGTCTTCGTCCGTGAAGCCTTTGAGCTTCAGCGTACGGCGGTTGACGTGCGGAGCTGCGAGCAGCGTGTTCGTGCCGCTCACATACGCGACGATCTCCTGGCACTCGGCCGGGCTGTACCCGAGGCGCTTGAGGGCCGGGGGGACGGACTGATTGACGATCTTGAAGTAACCACCGCCGGCGAGCTTCTTGAACTTCACGAGCGCGAAGTCCGGCTCGATGCCGGTGGTATCGCAGTCCATCAAGAGGCCAATCGTGCCGGTCGGCGCGAGGACGGTCGCCTGTGCGTTGCGGTAGCCGTATTGCTCACCGAGCTTCACGGCGAGATCCCAGTCTTCGCACGCGGCGCGATAGAGCGCGCTCGTAGCGTGACCGGTCTGGCTCGAGCGGCGGCTCGGTTCGTCGAGGACGCAGGCGTCACGCGAGATCGCGTAGGCCGCGTCGCGGTGCATCTTCATGACTCGCAGCATGGGCTCGCGGTTCTTGGCGTAGCCCGCGAACGGACCCTTCGTCTTGGCCATGTCCGCGCTCGTGCGGAAGGCGTGACCGCACATGATCGCGGTCAGGGCGCCGGCGATCGCGCGACCCTGGTCGCTGTCGTACGAGATGCCGAGCTGCATGAGCATCGAGCCGAGGTTCGCGTAGCCGAGGCCGAGCGGACGATAGTCGTGGCTGTTTTTCGCGATGTTTTGCGTCGGGTAGCTCGACAGGTCGATCAGGATTTCCTGCGCGATGAAGAAGATGCGGCACGCGTGGCGGTAGCCCTCGATGTCGAAGAGCTTGTCCATCTCCGGCGCGCCGTCTTGCTCACGAAGATCGAGAAACTTGGTGAGGTTGACCGACGCGAGGTTGCACGCCGAGTCGTCCAAGAACATGTACTCCGAGCACGGGTTCGACGCGTTGATCCGCGCCGTGTTCGGGCAGGTGTGCCACTTGTTGATGGTCGTGTCGTACTGCACGCCCGGGTCCGCGCAGGCCCACGCCGCGTTCGCGATCTGGAGCCAGAGATCCTTCGCGTCGAGCGTCTCGCAGACCGCACCGGTCATGCGCATGATCGTCTGCCACTTGCCGCCCGCGAGCACTGCCTTCATGAAGTCGTCGGTCACGCGGACCGAGTTGTTCGAGTTCTGGCCGCTGATGGTGTGGTAGGCCTCGCCGTTGAAGTCGCTCGAGAAGCCCGCGGCGATGAGGGCATGCGCCTTCTTCTCTTCGCGCTGCTTCCAGTTGATGAAGTCGACGATCTCGGGATGATCCATGTCGAGGCAGACCATCTTGGCCGCGCGGCGGGTGGTGCCGCCCGATTTCGTGGCGCCCGCAGCGCGATCGAACACCTCGAGGAAGCTCATGAGGCCGCTCGACGTGCCGCCACCCGAGAGCTTCTCTTGCTTGCCGCGGATGACCGAGAAGTTCGTCCCCGTTCCCGAGCCGTACTTGAAGAGGCGAGCCTCCGACTTGACGAGCTCGTAGATGCCCATCAGATCGTCTGAGGCCTGCTGGATGAAGCACGCCGAGCACTGCGGGCGACCGTACGCGTTCGCCGTCTCGGTGACCGCTTCGATGCCGGCGTCGTTTTCGGCCGTGGTGTCCCACGCCCAGTTTCCGCCCGAGCCTTCGATTCCGTACTCATGGAAGAGGCCGCAGTTGAACCACACCGGCGAGTTGAACGCGCCGTACTGGTTCACGAGGAGGAAGGAGAGCTCGCTCTCGAACGCGTCGGCGTCCGCCGCCGTCGCGAAATAGCCGCCGTACTGCTCACCGGCCGCGCGGATCGTGTGCGCGATGCGATGGACGACCTGCTTCACGCTCGTCTCACCGCGGTGCTTGTCGCCGTGGAGGCCTGCCTTGCGGAAATATTTGGAGATGACGATGTCGGTCGCGAGCTGGCTCCAGGTCGCCGGAACCTCGGCGCCGTCCATCTTGAAGACGACCGTCCCGTCCGGGTTCGTGATGGCGCTGCTGCGGCGTTCGTAGACGACCGCATCGAGAGGATCGTTGCCGACCGTCGTGTACTTCCGGCTAACCGATACGCCTGCGCTTACGCCGCCACCAACACCAGGGGCAACACCACGGGCGCGAACGGCTTGGTTGTCACCACGGAGAGGGGCGTTTTCTTCCACGCGGCCACGACGTGCAGATTTCGATTTCGCTTTCGCGCTCTCGGTCGATTTTGCCATCGCGCCTTCTTGTCCCCTGACCCGGCTCGACTTCGCCGACTCTCCACCCAACTTACGCACTCCGAGCTCTGATGACTGCGCCATGATGCTTCCCTCCAAGTTCTGCTTTCTCGTCAGTCCAACTTCCACAACAACGCCCCACTTCAGAAACGAACCCCATCCGGCGATTCGACAAAAGCTCACACGACCGCGCCCGAGCCGTCCGGCTCACCACGGTTGACCCGCCGCGTTACCCCTGACGTTCCGTTCAGGAACCGCTCTCCCGTTCAGCTACTTGTTCAGGAGAAACCGGCCTCCGACGAACGTCCCGGAAAGGATGCGTCCACGACCACCACGAGACGCCACGGCTCACCCCGTGTCGTATGGCGGAAAGAAGTCATAACCCCAACATGTGGTGGTTGGCAACGAAATCGACACGATTTATTGTACCTACAACGTAGTCACACGTTTTCCCCAGGTCGCCCCCAGTGACGGAAACTGGACAAACTTATGGAAGATCGAGGGGATGGATCGCCCGTCCAGGGCTGAACACAAGCTCCCCTCAGACGACCCCGAGGTTGTTCAGGGGTTGTCCACAATGTCGCACCACCCGGCGGGGAACATTTCCGCGAATCGGCTTTGTCGACGATCGCGCGCTTTCGACCCGTCGACCCTCTTCGACCCGTCGACCCGTCGACCATCGACCATCGACCATCGACCATCGACCCATCGACCATC